>Ga0179593_1570495_pt1 | contig 14525 bp, 8 predicted proteins | sample CZODoug2_1_08_16_FD_185931 | JGI IMG/M metagenome (GOLD analysis project Ga0179593, IMG submission 185931) | Vadose zone soil fungal communities from Angelo Coast Range Reserve, California, USA - CZODoug2_1_08_16fungal (PacBio error correction) | ecosystem: Environmental > Terrestrial > Soil >...
CCCGTCAAAGCCGGGCTTCGAAAAATTAAAACAACCACGGTTCGGCCGGTTGGTTGAGGAGAAAAGTACTAGGGGAGCCACTCTCAATCTAAGGGGCACTTCGGCTCGTAGCTAAAAAGGGGCCGGGAGGTGACCCGCGAAGGGAGTGGTAAGGGGGACATAACTTGTACGATAAGGAGCCGAAAAGATATTGGCGCGTGAGGGCTTGTGGAGGAAGGTCGAACAAACACGAGCAGGGCCAACAAAAGAGGCGCAAAAGGGTGACACCGACACTTGCGCCCGCTGTCCAGGGAGGGACGACGATTAGGAGTGATATCCTCCTGGTAAAGAGGGACGCGAGGGGAAACACCCGAGGGAGGCCGGAAAAAGGCGCAGGATAAAGACATCCGTAAGGAAGAAAAAATATACTCCTCAGTGTGAGCGCTGAGTCTTCAGGGAAGAGGGGACGGAAAAAGCCCTTTGGGGGAGGGAAAAGAAAGGAAAAAGGAGCCAAGCCCCAAGTCGGTTGGCTAGTGCGCGAGAAGAGGGGAAAAAAGCTCTAAAACGTCTTTCAGAAATGCTAGACCCGGTAAACCACCGGGGAGTCCTAAGCTCCTGTTTGAAAGAGGGAGGGGGAGGCGTGGGGGATGGAAAAAGGAAAACTGACAGAACCACGCGTTCAAAGCAAAGGCCAACAAGCTTGCTTGATCATGGAGGCAGGAACTTCGTGTACCGCTCCCGAACAGACCGAAAAAAGGGAGGGTGCTTGAGCGCCCAAAGGACAGCAGTGCGAGACACCGGTGGTGCAAGGCGGTGTACGCCTGAGGGAAATTGGCCATGACAAAGGGAGGAATCGAATCGGGCCTACATAAACAAAGTGGGGGGTGCGTCTATTTTGTGGGGAAGGGGAGGGGGAGACGCCAACCCTAGGCAAACGACGAGAGCTTGATCTGGTATAGGGTGATTTTTCATGGCGAACATCGTGAGGAGGAAAAAACTCGTCGTCTCTCAGACAATGAAGGAGTGTCTATAAATCGGGACCCAAAGTTAACAGCCGGAACCAAGAGGGGGATCGACAGATTTTAAAGGAGGATAATGCCTTTGACACGGCGGTAACCTCCGGGGACGACCATCTCCTTCTGCAGAGGCTGTTAAATCGAAAAGATTCCAGATGAAAAAATACCCCAAGGGGAAGACGGTGACAATGGAAAAGCGCGTTCCGATCCAAACAACTCTCACGGGAATTCGAGGGAGGGAGGCTAGGCGGCATCTTGAACCAAAAAAACAAAAGTCGCTCCGAAAGGGCGCGAGCATAAGCCAGAGAAGGTCGATCGGGTTGTCTTTAAAAACGTGCGCGCCTGTACCAGGGCCGAAGCAAGAGGAATGGGCGGGGACCAAAACTTGTGCCAAAATCGAACGGCTCGTACACGAGAGAAAGAAAGCAAGACCTCTCCAAGGGGCACCCAGAGCCTCCTGAGAGAGAGTAGAACTTTTCCAAGTCTCAAAAAAACTGGCGGAGAGCCAAAAAAAAAAGGGACGAATGATCCACTAACTAAAAAAGGGACTCATTCGATTGCAAAAAGACAGAGCCAGTAACATTGGTTGCTTAAGGGTGCGAGAAAAGAGGGGGGTATCTCAAAAAGGGTGTAGGACAAACAAAATCACCGGCAAAACTAGAAGACAACTCTACGAGGGCCGAGGCACAGTCCTTTCCCCCCACGGCAGGGAAGTAAACTTCACGCTTTCGGGGAAAAAAACCGAAGGGGGACATAAAGGCTCAAATTGGCTCTTATTTACGTTTTTTTAATGGCCAAGGGGTCCCAAAGAAAGCTTTAGGGCAGTGTGATATGCTCCACCAGGAGTTTCAAAAACACCCGGCCCCAAACGCGCGCACCCCCGCTCCCCACCCCCCCCAACCAACCTCCCACGCCCCTCAAAAATGGCTGAAAAAAGCTTGCGATTCTCAGGCAGGAAAGGGAGGATTCTTCAGTTTTCGAATCAAGGGCCTCGGCTGGCGGGACCGGGCCAATGGTCATTCCGCAGATGTGGTCGGCGAAAGGTAAAAGAGGGTGCGAAAAAACGCGCTCTAACTTCGACGGGTCAATGAGAGCGGGTCCTCAAAGAACAGGAAAAGGTGCGAATATGGAGAAAACCCTTTGCGGCGGGGAAACGCATTGGACGAATAAGACCGAGCCACGAGAGGGTAGGTAGTAGAGGAAGAAAGCCAATAACACCGGAGGAGGAAGAGATGGCATTACGAAGACTGCAACTATATCAGCACAGGAGGAGGAAAGGGTTAAAAATAAAAAATGGTCGGGGAAGTCATGGGTTCAAAACAGACGACGCCGCAGTAAGTTTTCTCTAGAAAACCAGCTCGTTGGACGCATTGAAAACCCGAGAAAAAAAAAAAAGAGAGTGAGGGAATGCAGCTGAGGCAACTGAGCAAGACCAATGGGGAAAAAGGAGCCCATTCTCTTTGTCCCGGGGGACGCATCCGCGGGGCCCAAGGAGCCGACTGAAGACAGGGGGCCGCGCAAAGAGAGGGCCGCGCAGGTTTCCCGGCCAAAAAAGGAAGGGTGCAAAAACGGGCCATCAACCAGGGATGGGAGCTACTACCCTCCCTCCCGCAAAAAATGGGGCCGTGGGGTATCGCAATCTGGGGCAGAAGCGGGAAGAAGGAACGCCGGGTACAATTCGAGACTGGGGATCGGTCGGGCCACAGCCCGTTGTGGAGATCCTATGCAGGCCCGGCAAGGGGGGGATCCTGTTTCGGTTAAAAGCATAGGGAGAAAAGCCGAAGACGACGCACGGCGAAACGCCGAGTAACGCTCGATGTCAGGGGAAAAACTGAGGAAAAAGGGAGGAGGGTTTTATTGAAAGTACGCAAAATTCCGAAAGCAAGAAATATTGGGTTGGGGGGGAGGCGATCGTCGAAGAGGGTATCGATGAGGTGAAATCACGGGGCCGAGAACAGCGGGGAGGGGGGAAAGTGAGGGGCTACTATTCGTTTTATGGTTTCAGATACCCCAGCTATCTCGAACTACATGGGAGCGGGTAGGTCACCTGACAGGACAGGAGGGGAGCGACAGAGTAAGGGAAAGATAGTCGAAATGGGGACGCATGGCTTGTCGCTCAGGAGAAGTTCTTAGAGCGAGCCGAGGGTGGTGTTTAAAAGGGGGGACGGGTGCCCAGCGGTGGGGGAAGACGCGCGAAAAAAAAACATAGGGAGATAGTTGTCTCTAACGAGGGGGAAAAAAACAAAAGGAAACAAGTATGGAGCGCTCACGGAGGAGGGAGGGGTACACAGTAGGGGCCAGTCGAGTAACTGTATCATGACGCACGGCACAATGCAGAAAGGAGAAATGCTACACAGGGAGATAAATATTTAAGGGCTTATCGGGGGGTCAAAGAAGGAAGAAACAAAGGAAGATACGACGACGGTGAAATAAGAGCAGCACACAGAAGGTAAAAGAAAAGAACCAGATAATATCAAAATCAAGGCGCTGAAGGAAGGGGGGACATTGAAAGTAGGATTCCATCGGAAACACAAAGAAGGGGATGCTTCTACTTCGAAAGCCAGGGCGGAAACGAACATGACAAATCCGCAGATGCGAAACCTCACTTTGAGAACAAAGGGAGTCTCGCCGGAGTGGAGGACGCATCAGCCGGAGTTTTGGGGAACCGGCTGGTGACAACGGCGTCGTCCAGAAGAAATCGAAGACGCATCTAAAAAGGGCGATGGGGCAAACAAGAGGGTGAGCAGTTTGGCGTTATCTGGAAAATGGGGGGCTTTTGGGAGAGTTTCGACTCAATGGGGAAACGAAAATCCCGGATAAACAGGGATATAATCCAAGGGGGGGTGGAAAAGGTCGCATTAAAAAAGAGGGGGTCCAATCCAAAGTGCAATCAACGCGCATGAGGGACCTTGGGAAAGGGTTGTACAAGGGCCGGGGGGAGTAAGGGGCGGCTATTTCAAAACCAAGTTCTAGATTGAGCGTAAGAATCTCCAAAGGAGGGAAGAAAGAGGGGAATGATCTTTGAGAAGAGTTAGGGTGCCGACTTGTCCAACCGCCTAGAAACGGTGGAACTCGCGGAGAAAGACAGTAGTCTATCGAAATCGCTAAGCAACACCGAAAAGGGGAGGGGCGCTCTTTTCTTTAAGGAAAAAAAAAAAAGACGTGTGCCGCCTCTTGGCGGCGTGTCTCATTGGGACCCTCATCGAACCGAACGGAGAAAAGAAACAGCCGCAAGAACAACAGATCAACGGCAAAGGTCAGGGAAAGCGCCAAATTACCTGGGAAAAAGGACAAGGTGCGAGAAAGTGGAGGGAAAGAAAGGCGCCTTACCTTGGTGATTGGAGAGAAAACCAAAATGGCCTGGAAAATGGTTTAATTGGGGGGGGGAGCGCCCTATTACCCCTGGTGTGGAATTGTTAAGTATGAAACTCAAACACAAAGGGAAAAGGGGGGGGGAGAGAGTCTAAAAACTTACAGCCCGTCAAGGTAAGTACTCTACCAAACCGCTTTTTCTTTGGCGCAGGGGTGGGGCTCTCAAAAAAGAAAAAGGGCAGGCACCGCAAGGCGCGTTAATACTCGAATGCTATGTGGGCCTTGAAGCGTACTAAAAAAAACGATTTGCCGGGTGGGAAGTCGTGAAGTCAGTGAAGAAGAAGAAATTCGAGACGAACGTCAACTGAAGATGAGAGTGAAGGAAACGTCGGGGTCGAAACACTAGGCCACAAATGCGCAAAATAGGTGAAAACGCCCACTGGCTCACGCGGGACAATTGGTATTGAAAGGTACGCTTAAGAATTAGAACGTTTAGCGACGAGGGAAAACAGCAGAAGAGGGTGCGCCTGTCAGAGGGGGAAAGTGCCGCGCGAAAACCGAAGATGCAATTTCTAGAGTTTTTGCACAATCCGATCCACGGCGAGCCTTTGAAAGGCAGGCACAAAGCCTCCCGGAACCGCAACCGTTTCCAAAGGGTCCCTCATGGATTGGAAAGGGATAGGGGGGAGAAAAGGGGGATGGGACCATTCTCTACGAAGTGGTGAATGTAGAACAAGCAGGGCAAAATACCCTTGGATTCATAATCAACCGTCTTGGTGATCGTCACACCCTTGGGAGGAACGACCTTGAGGCCCCGCCAGGGGGAAAGAACGCCAAAGCGCCAAAAGGAGGGCGACATCAATTGCGTATGCTGCTGTATTCAAATGAAAGGCCACAGCTCCCAAAACTCTCAAATAGGCTGGAGGCGGGATCGCATCAGAAGAGATTCGGATCCCGGTTTTGGCCCCTTGAGGTTGGAAGGGAGGTCTTATCCCTGGGCAGACCACGTTTCCGCTAAGGGGCTCGGAGGAAAATACGCCGGAGGGAGGATGGGTTGAATTTACGATGAAGCGACACCATCAGGTGTTCAAAAAAGAAGGGGCCTAACTGATCTTATGGAGAGGGGGGGGGGGAGTTTGTCGGGGCAGGGGGGGAGAGTGATGCAAATCACTCAAACAATCGCGGGAGCGCTCCTCTTCAAGAAGGCGAAGACAGCTTAAACCCAGTCCAGAGGGGGAGACAAACTAAGATTAAGGGGAGTGAGAAAGGGAAGGGCGTAACTGCTCAAAATGTGACTCGCGGGGGCCTACAACGTCTTACCTCCATGCCGTGGAAGAGAAAAGCAAAGGGGAACGTGAAAAAGTGAACGAGACAAACGGGAACGCTCACGCTGGTCAACGGGGGAGTATTAGTAAAACGGGCACCCGCAACACTCTCCAACCTGCGTAGAGTCCGCGTTAGATAAGGAGGGCAGCAGCGAAGAAGGGACAGGCCATATCTTACCGGAGAGCCAACCCAGCGGGGGCAGCGACTAAACGTCATGCCGTATGAGCGCTTCGAGGCCCGGGGAAAGCAAAAAAAAAAGACTAAAAGGCTCGCGAGGAAATGAAAACCAAGGTCTCCGACTCGGCAACACGCACTCCTCTATCAAAATCGAGAAGGACAGAGAAATCAAGACGGGCGGAGGATCAGGCAAGGAAGAGAATTAGACTAACCCCGCTCTCTTCTCCGATTGAAGAATCGGCTTCAACACATCCATTGCGGCGGGAAGTAGGACGTGCGATGTCATAAGCTAAAAGGAGTGGTGGAAAACAACGAGTAGAACCAAGCCGAGCCTGCATAGGATCGCAAGGCGCTGGTGCCGACTGGCTGATGCAAGCAAAAAAACCCGAGTGAAAAAGCTTAAGAAAGGGAGGCCTTCCGGGGCGAAGACACCGGGCGCACAAGGGGAAAAGTCTCAATTGGGGGGCAAGAAAGGGACGGGGGTTGAAGGGGGTCCCATCACGAGGGAGGCAAGCGTTGGCCAAAACACCTGTTTTGGCCATGGCTTAACATAAGGGGACGGCTTCCTCTCTGCGGAGGGGGCAAAGGGACGATGCTTCAGTGGGCGGTCCAGCCTGGCCTCGATCGGCGGAGTCACACCCGGGGAAAAAAAACCTAGGGACTGCTGTTCCTCCAGCGTGGGGAGGGAAGTCTATGCAGGCTCTCATTCGCATCCGCGCCCTTGCATTAAAGAGCCCCCCCCAAGCGGGGGGTCAAGCGCAAATTTGGGGGGCGGAAGATTGAGAAAAAGCCCAGGTTCTAAGAAAAGTTGGGTCTTCTCAATCAATGCCGAAAACCGGGGGAAGATGGACGCGTAGTACTGCTCAAGCGTACATAAAATCTCACAAAAACGTGGGTAAAGAAGAGGGGGGGAAGGGAAAAAGACGAAAACGTGAGCCGGCGGAGAGTGTATAACGCACCAAAATTTCTCCGTTCATGGGCTGTTGAGACGCCGCCAATAGGGAAAGGGGAACAAACAAAAACGCCCGCGGGGTGAAGTCATAAAAGCACCTAATAGCATAGACCATGCTTTCGGAGAGGAAGGGAGCACCGCCACAACGTGGAGGAATTCTTCAAATCAGAAGGGGGGAACTCCCTCATCCGTTGGCGCGAAGGAATGCGAAAACGGAAATCAAGAGGGACGAGGGCATATATAATAAGGACCGCCATTGGAGCCATGCAAAACATTGGGGTGTTCAAATCAAAAACGGGGAGTCCACTCATGTAGGGGGAAAAAGAAGAAGGCAGGGACCGCAAAGGGGTCCTTGTTATCAAAGGGGAGGAGTCTGGGCACGAAGCTTAAGGGTCCTCGCCTTGACCGCCGGTAGACCGGCCGTGGAATTCTTCACGACGCGGGGGGGTAGAGATCCAGTGTACAGGAAAACGGTCGGGGGTAATCCCAAAACCAGCAAGTAAAACCAAGAGGACGAGCCTCAAGTAAACTTACCAAGGTTGGGGATGCTAATAGGAGCAGGGATAAAGAGGGGGGGGGGGGGGGGGGATCAGATCCACTTGAAAGAATATCAGCCGCCAAGATCTTGGATTGGGGAGACTACGAGTGATCTATTATGTAAGAAGGAAAACCGTTGGGAAGGAAACGGGTCGGAGTAGATTGGGATGCATAACGAGCCGGGGGGGGCGTTTCCTCCGGCCTACCGGGGGGGTGGGGTTGGGGGGTATAATCATAGGGGGAGGGGGCAACCAGCAGGTGGACCTCGAGGGACTGCTTTATAGAGCGGGGACACTTATCTGAATCTCCTCGCTACTGAGGGAACTAGAAAAGCACGAAGTTTTGAGCAAAAGTGGGGGGAGGGGGGGGGGTTGCTAAAAGGACGAAAGAAGCACGACAATGTGAAACTGGAAGTGGGGGGCACGGGGGCGCGTTCACCATTCCAAAAGTGCTTTTGGAACGCATCGCTAACCAAGCCTTTGCGGCCGAAATGGGAGAACCTTATAGGAGAAAAGGAAAAGGATCAAAGCGCGCAGTAAATCTGTTCAGAGGGGGGGAGGGTGCAACGCTTTATCTGGGCAAGAAATCGCCACACTTTAAGAGGGAGTGTGGAGATAACTAAAGGAGAAAAAAAAAAAAAGACAATCTCCATGCTCAGGGGGCCGGAGTGGTGGGGCAGGGTTGCGAGAGATTAGGTTCAACAATCGCCCGCAAAAGGCGAGGCCTACGGAGACGACGTTTCACGGGGCCATGTACGCAGGTCAGCAACAGAAACATGGTCTAAAAAAACCATGTTAAAGGGAAGAACTACCTGGGTTGGGGCTGCAAAAGAGTAAGCCATAAGGGGGGGCTACAAGTTTGTCGGTGACCACCAAGGGGAACACGCATCTCCCGGAGTGGCAAGGAAAAAAGGACTGCTGGTGGCATTGGCGGGATCGGGAAACTGGGCTGAAGGCATGCCGTCCAGAAAGGGGACGAACATCAATATCTTATGAATCAGGTGATGGAAAAGTTAAGACATGGCTGAAAAAGCGAGGGGGTCCAACCAGTCAGCAAAGGGAAAATTGTAACTGGGGGGGAAAAAGAAAGGGTATAGGGTAACAAAAAAGAAGGAGGCAAAGGTATAGAACAAAAAGTAGAAGATTTGGGCGATCTCATCGAGGGACGAGGGAAAAAACCCGAAAAGAAAAGCCACTTTTGCGCAAACCTTAAAGAGGGGTGTGCGCGCCTAATCCGGACCAGGGAAGGGGAAGGGCGTACGCGTAACAACCAAAGGGGAAGCTGGGGCGCAAAACTCGTTTGGGAGGAAAAAGATCTGGTTCCGCACGTTTGGCGGTACTAGGGTTCGAGGGACTCACCGGGGGGTGAACGGAAAGTCAAGAGGAACCTAAAAGAGCTCGAGAAGACAACGAGGACAAGCCTTTACTTCACCAAACGTCGCAACGCAGTTAAGCGTAACGCAAAGGGGAAAGGGGCTCCCTTGGGGGGAAGCCCCCGCACTGGCACCGTAGGGAAAAACCAACCGGCGCAAGCCAAGTAGAACAAACGATCCTCTTTGGGGACACCTACGGTGAAGTAGAAACAGAAGGAGATCACAACACAAAAGGGAAAAAGAGAGAGAAGAGCAACAGGGCACCGTCAAAAAAAAGAGGGCTATCGGACAATTCAACGAGGGGCGGGGGTTGGGACGCCGGAGGATCCAAGCACAAGGGAGGACGACGCAAGGGGAAAAAGAGCACACCCTCTAGGGGCAAGAGAAGCTTGCGGCCTTGGAAACAAAAAGTGGGGGGAAAGGAGGAAAGTGAGGGGACGAAGGCCCGATATAAGCCAAATTCGAAAGGGTAGGGGAAAACGGATTAGGGCGGGAAAAAGAAAGGCACAGCCAAACGCGGGATGGGACGCTAAAGCCAGAGTGCGCAACCGGGGTCAAGGGGGAGGGGGGGGGACGCCATTACGCTGGGAGGCCTCGCAAAAAACAAGGACGGATTAAAAAAGCGAACGTTCAACCCCAAACCGAAATGCGCCAAAGGGGCTGGAGAAGCCGTACAGAACACCCAAAACAAAAAAAACACAACCCAAACACAAAAAAAAAAAGAAGTCGAAATATTCTCCTCATTTGGGGGGAGGGAGGCTTCTCCGAAAAGCTGAGTGCGGGACCTAGAAGCCCTAGCCGGGGACCACCTCCAAGGTACGAATTGCGAGTGCAGGGCAAGGGGAGGAAATTCTAGCCTAGGAGAGGAAAGGGTCGAAAGCCGGAAACATCCACAGGGGAGGAAGCTCCAGGAGGGGATGAAGGCAACAGTTCGTCCAAGGTGAACGCCCACGCCAATAACGACAAACGCAAAAAAGCAGCTTTGAGCCATCTAAACGGCGGATGCGGTTACCCCGGGAAAAGAACTCAAATCGGACGACTTATTCGCAGCCAAAAAAACAGGAGGGACGATCCACCCTGTTAGGGGTGCCGGGAGGGCACAGTTTTCATGGTCAGGTCCGCGCTGGGGCTCCGGCGTAAAACCGACATAATCAGGGGGGACGCGTTGTGAGGGAGGGGAAGAGATCGCCACCAGAGTTGCAACTCCTGGGAATCACAAAAGGGGGGGGACTTATGATGCTTGTCATTTGGGAGGGGTTTGAAACCGGCGGAGGAGGAATCCGAAAATCGGGGGCCTTCAAGAAGTATTTGAAACAAAAAAACACGAAGGGACACAACTCCCGCGTGACCAGATTAGCCGCAAGGTTCCTTCGTCGTAACGGCACAAAATGCGCCCATCGCCTGGCCGACTCACAGAGCCGGGGTGCGCGAGCCCCTTAAAGAAAAAATGGACGGTTTTACGTGTAACGCGTTCCGACCCGGTACTAAAAGAAGGAGGGGACGCGCGTCCTCTTGACGCTGGGGAAAACCACGCGAAACAACCACGGGAGACGCGTGAAAAAGAGAGGGGGAGCAAAGCATCCGCTCAAGTATTCCCGATCTTGGTCTTTAAGGAGGACAACAGACCACCTGCAAGTAGTGCACGAGAATAAATTGCGGAATCCGATACGGGGAAAGGGACAGAAACAAAAAAGGAACGCGAGTAGACGATATACATCTTCCCGTGGTGATGGAGTCTTACCGTCGCTCGGCAACTTGCGAGGGGGGAAATACCTAACTAGAAAAGGGAAAAAGGAATCCACAGTATCTTAACGAGGAAAGGTCGGGAGAAATGCGGCACAACCCAGCTCCTCCTTTCAAACACATGAGAGGGGAAAAAGCAAGGCCGTCCGCAACAGCCCCAAAGGGGAGTCGGGTTTGCTTCCTGGGAGGATCGGGGTCATCGGCCCCCTATGCTGGGGGTTTAGACAAACAAAACGGTATCACTCCGACCAAGGGAAGAGAGCGCTAAAGGGAAAGGGTGCCCGACGACCCGGTCAAAAAAAAATGGGGGAAGTGAGGGGCGAGCACTTACGCTAGAAAAAAGACAAGGCGATAAAAAAACGGACAATGGACGCAGGGGGGAGCGAAAGGGACTTGGAGTTTGGTAAAAACCCAGCGGTGGATGAAGACGTTTGATACTTCAAAAACTCAAAGGGGGGGGGAGGAACTTTCTGAAATGGCTCGTCTGGGGGCCAGAAATCGGCAACAGTTCGACCCTTTACGGATATCCAGTGGGGGCTCTACCGTCGGACTTGGCTGGGAGGGTTCGACTCAAACCAAAAAAAAAAAAAAGGGCTGGCCTACTTTCTCCATTTCCGGCTCAGGGGGAGATGGCCTAATCGCAGCAACGCGGACCGCGGGGAAGGCCCACCACGCGGGGTTAGCAAAAAGAAAGGGGAAGGGCGGCGTCGAAGGAGAAGCCGGCGCCAGGTGGGCAACAGCCCCCTTGAACGGAGGGGGGGCGGATATCGGTAGAGGGAGTGCGGCTCCTGCCAGATTCGAAAAAACCAAAAAAAGGAGAGTAGTAAAATCTAGGTGGAATTAGACGATCTAAAATATCAGCCTAGTGAGCGGGGACTAGAACTGGTGAATACAGGTCCGGAAGGGGACTAAAGATAAAGGGGGGGGGGGCAAATTTTTTCGAACCCCGCGCTTTTTTCCTAAAGTGGAAAAGAGCGAGATCTAGGGAGGGAGCAGCTTTATTCACGAGAAAATGGCTCCCCAACAAACGCATTCGCCAGCAAGAGGCCCTGAGCCTCAACAGATTAGTCAGAGACGAAAACTGAAGCATCCCGTAGGGAAGGGAGAAAAGAGAAGGAGGCAGAGTTGCAAAAGAAAGGGCAGGCCAAAACGTGTCGTGGTGGAGAGCGGCCCTCAAAAAAAAAAGGTAAAAATAGCGGCACGAGCAACCCAAGGTGAAATCGCCAGTGGACTTGCACGAAGCGTACGGGGGAGGAAAAAAGGTAAAGAAACTAGGAGCCCGGCCGGGAGACGAAAAAAAAAAAAAAGTGGGGGAAATACAAATGCTCACGGCGGGCTGGGTGATGGGTCGTGGGAAATCCACACCATCATAGGAAGAAAAGGATGACGCAGCACAGGAAAAGCCAATGGATGTTGGAGAAAAGCTTTTGGGGCAAGAAAGAAAAGGAAAAAAAACTTTGGTTATTGGAATTACACTTTTAAACGCGATCAGCGCCGGTCTTGAGTGGGGCGAAGGGGAAAAGGTCTACTCGATTGTCGGTGAGAGCAATTGTCAAAAAAAAGGTCGAGGATGGTGCTCTCGCTACGGAGGAATTGAAAAAAGGCTACACCTGGCGAAAAACTCGCCATAATACGAGTTACTTTATTTAACGCAACAAGGGCGTCGGCGACGAGTAAAGAAAAAAGAAATGGGAAAAAAGGATGAGGCTCGGAATCACCTGGCTGAAGAGACCGAGGTAATAAAACTGTTGGCGTTCCGAGGGGGCCGGGGGGAAGAGACTTCTCCGCTAAAAACATCGAAAATGGGGGCTCGAACATAAAAAAAGTCACCCGTATAAGTGGGGGGAGCTCAAAAGCGCTTTAGCAAACCCGAATGGGCACTGGAGAATTTACAACTGAAAGCCTCACTGGACCAACGAGAAAAGGGATTTTCAAGCTGGGGAGTGGTTGCAATGATAGAAAAAAAATGGAGCGAAACGAAGGGTTGAGGGGATGGAGAAGAAAACGAAGGTAACGACGAAAAAAAAAGAGACAAGCTAAGGCGATCGCCTGCGGATGCCACCGGGTGGACGGATTCCATCGATCAAATCTGACGCCAAGGGACGGGAGGGGGGGGGAATGTACGCAAGAGCGGAAACGGCAAAGGACCAAGGGTGAAAACTAAGCAAACCGAGGTTCGAACTCACCTTGATCGGCCTGTCTTCTACAGGAGCAGCATGTAATTCAAGCTGAGAGACTGGCTTTTCGTACGCAGTTGAGACAAAGCACCTCATCTCCATCTTGGTATGAAAAGCGGCGAGGGAAGGAACACCTGGTTTACGCAAGGTGCCGTGAGAAGGGGTCTAACGGCGAAAAGGAGCTTATAAAAAAAAGAGTGTTAACTTATGGGTACAGAAGGTTCTGAGACCCTCTTTAAATGGGGCTGCCAAAGGCGCCGCGCAATTCTCCGTTGTCACTTGGGTTGTAAAAAAAAGGTTTTTCAGGAGTCAAAAAGAAACATGAGAAAGAAAGGGGAGAAGAGAGCTCCAACAATTGAAGTATATCAGATCATCTTATGCTTGTTCTGGCGCCCCGCCAAAAGGGGTTGCCTCTAAGGAGGGGTTGAACGCGCGAAATAGGTATTAGAAAGAAGAAAGCGGACAATCAGGAAGCGGACCAGCGGGGCGCGAGGTGAGGCTTAAAATCTTTTGAAAGCTTTCGTTTTGAGTGAAGGAAGTAAAAAAGGTCAGGTTTTAAAACATCCGGTACATCGGGAACGAGTGCTCCTCTGCCACGAAAGCCCGCGCTAGGACAAAGGAAAGAAAAAAACCTCAGGCGTAACCATGTGGGACGTAACGGGCCTGAAAGAGAGTGGCGAGAGTGGATAAGGAACGCCCTTGTCTCCACTTGTGCTTGGAGCGCACAACGGAGAACCAACAGAGTGGGAGAAAACGCCCATACAGGGGGGGTGACGTTGCCGGGGGGTTGTCTGCCAACTCACAACAAAGGAGGATAAAAATATATAATAAATACTTCACAAAGGGGAAAAAAAAAATTCAAGACGAAGCGAAATGGCAACCGGAGGGATCGCCGGGGGGTAAAAAAAAGAACAAGAAAAGGCGAACGCACTAGGGCAAAACTCTCGCACCGCTAGGGGGGGCTCATTAGCGTAGGGCCCTGGGGGCAAAAAGGCCGGGGTGAAGCGGAAAAGTCATGGGGTCCAAAAAAAAAAAGATCCGGATGCGCGAGAGGATCCCGTACCTAAAAGAGGAGCGATGTTAAAAGGGGAAACTGAAAAAAATACGGCAAGGAAAAGAAACAGATAGGGAAAAGTTCTCCCCCGCTGGTCAAGGGGGGGGATTTCGGTGACCTTATAGAGGGAAGCCGGACGGGGGGGATTTGTTCTCTCGGTCAACTCGAACGTGCGCCAGCGCAAAGGGAAAGAGGCGCGCCTAAATCGTAAACAGAAAAAGAGATCGCAAATGAGGAAAAGGTTGGAGCGAAAAAAAAGGGTCACCATTCGATCCATGGAGTAGCACTCTCCTAAAACACCTATCCGGCCGTACAACAAAGGGAGAAAAAAAAAAAGACTGTCAGAGAGCACCAAGGGGAGGGGGAAAAAGTCTCGAAGGGGCGGAGGGGGACAAACCTGTCGAAATTAAAACACACACAAATTGGATTTCAGAATCAAGGTTCTTGTTATTTGTTCTCGTGGAAACCATGTGGGCGGAACCGGGGGCATGCCTTTACACGACAACCATTGGAAAAAGACGCCACCAAGGAAGTCTTAAAATCACGCCAAAGATTCTGCTTAGACTCTTCTGGGTAAGACACTCAAACGCCCGGACAAAAAAGAAAGAAAGCTTTAAAGGGGGCGCAGCCACAAAAGGCCGAGAAAAGTATCCAAATTGGGGGTGAAGCAAAAAGGGGCGGGTTCCGAAACTCAGCCCTTTTAATCTGTAGACGCTGGGCGAAGGAAAGGAGAACCCATACTCGAACCAGTTTTGACGTGACGAAATTGAAAAAGTGAAAAACTCCTGGAAGAAAGGAAAAATTGATCTTATGGAGAGGTCAAGGTGGGGCATGCTTGGGAGTCATCCTCAACGAGCGAAAACGCTTCAGATCAAGCAAA
>Ga0179593_1406557_pt1 | contig 14523 bp, 17 predicted proteins | sample CZODoug2_1_08_16_FD_185931 | JGI IMG/M metagenome (GOLD analysis project Ga0179593, IMG submission 185931) | Vadose zone soil fungal communities from Angelo Coast Range Reserve, California, USA - CZODoug2_1_08_16fungal (PacBio error correction) | ecosystem: Environmental > Terrestrial > Soil >...
ACAAGAAAGAAGGGACCGGCAAACGCCACAGTAGAGGAGCGGCAAGGGAAGAGAGGCAAATCGCCAAGAATGAGGGATACCTCCATAATGTTCGTGAGAAGAACGTAGCCGGGGGTTTAGGGCGGAGAAAAGCGGACATGGAGCGAAAATCATACACGCACTACAGGCGACAAACATGCACGGACGTCGCATCAACCTATCCAGTACGGGCCTCAAGCAGCCGCTACGTGAAGCAAACAAGGAAGATGGGGGGCGTGTAGAAATCATGCCAAAGCGCCTGAGTAGAAAACTAGGTAGGGTTCGACACCCGACGGAAAGGGGGGAAGGCATGCAGGGAGAGGCAGCAGTGGTACTGGAGGAGAAAAAATCCAAATGTGGCGAGGGGAAGTGTGAGAGGGAAAAAAGATTATCCCAGGATGAAGTCATAAGATGAGGACCATGAAAGGGTGTAGGGGGTCAACGGGAGAAACAGAGGCTAAGGTCGAGGGTCAGAACCGAAATGGTAAAAAGGGAGCAGAAGGCTTTCGGCTGGAACGAGGGTAGGATGGCGAGTTGGGGAGAGGCTGAATTCGGGTTTTCATCAAAACTAGATCAACGTAGGGCCAAGGGGGCGCATACGGCAGGGGGACTGCAGAGAGTTGGTCTGAGCGGAAAACTGGGGAGACCGTGAAAGTATAGGAACCAGAATAAAACAGAGGTGGAGGATGAAATCGAAGGATCAGCAGTACCTTTCGAAAACGCAAAAAGGGGGGGCATAATGCCGAACAAGCTGACACGACTAGCACAGCAGAAGTGAATACGGGTTGGTGTGGCAGCGACGTAAAAAAAAGAAGCAAGCCCCAGTCATATGAACAAGCACGCCGGTGCCGGCGCGCCAAGACTAGAGAGAAGGAAAAGGAAAAGAAAAACACAGCAAAAAAGAAGAGGCGCGGACCCATTGCTGCGAAGCTGGGACTAAAAAGGGAAAGACGAAAGCAGGCGGCGTCGCAGAGGAAAAAGTGGAAAGGATCTCGCAACAACCAAAGAGGGGAGGTGAAAAGAGATCTAAGTCTGCCAGATACGGCCTAAAGGAACGGTCTGGAGTGGAGATGGCAGGGCGAAGAAGAAAGGACTGTTCTCTGAGGAGGAAAGACAGGTCGGACTCACAGGGGGGGTTTGAATATGGTGGAAGCCACTCAAAAGAAGGCCTCCGGCGCCGTGCTCGGTCTAACGTCGGGCGCGCCAACGGAGGAGAGGATCAAATAGGATTTTCGGGGAGTAATGTAGAGACAGGGCAAAACCCAAATGACCAGGCGGCGAGGAGGCGTCAGCGACGTCTAAAAGAGAAAAGGAAAACAATCTGGAGTCTTGTAGCTCCAAGAAAAGGTAGGATCGCAAGGAGTAGGGATACACAAAGCAACCCAACGGGGACCTGGGGGGGCGAGAGGGAAAGCGTCCCACCAAGTTCCTTCTATACATAGAAAAAAAAACGAGGGCCGGATGGGAGGAAGGATAAAACTAGGGGACCGCCTCGACAAAAAATCCCTAAAAATCTTGGGAAGCCGACAAAGGGAGAGGAGTGGCGTGACATTGCGGGGGATGCACACGCATACAAAAAAAGAGAAAGGTTAACACTTACGGCGCGAATCGACATACAGCGAGGCCGAAATTAAAGGAGAATGAAAGGAAGCATTTAAAAGAACGGAAACGAAAACACATGACTGCTTGAGAACAGCGAGCCGCTCATAGAGGAAGGCCTGAAGACGAATCTGAGTGTCGGCCGGAACTACAGGAATCTCGGAAAAGAAGCGAGGGCGAGGCAATTCACGGAGTCCGCCGGAAGCTAAAAGGAAGCGGCGGAGGGTATGAGGGCATGGGGCTTGGCCAGAGGACCAGGAATGTTTCGTCTGACGAGGTGCGGGGTTCCGGACGCAAAAACGAACTAGAAGGTAAAGGGGACCTCTCCTGAAGGGGGGGCAGGGCGTCACGGCGCCGAAGGTATTGGCGCATACAGATAAGCGTCGAGGGTGGGGTAAAAAAGGATCCTGAGCATCGCTCCAAAGGGAAGTTACCAAGACCGTCATCAGGCCGGAGTTGACGGGGTCTTTGAAAAACCCCAGAAGATGGGGGCGAGGGAGCGGCCCTGGTCGGAAGACTAGGTCTGAAGGGACGCCCGGCGCAAATGGTTCTGGAACACATGGTCTAAAAAAAAGGAATATCAATGCGGAACGGATCGGCTGAGGAAACAAAACATCGCAAAGAAGATGCTACGACCCTTGTGTCCTTACGAACGAAAGGGGGTGCGGCGAACAGGAAAACACAATGTTGAATTCGGGGGGGACGCGAGGATAGACGCAGCGGATGGCGCGACGAGCCAATTTGGTGTCCGGTGTCCGGGGCCGTCGTTAAATTGCAAACCTGAGACACTCGCAAATCATGGTGACTGAAAGGGGAGGGGGAAAAAGCGTCACCCAAGGTGAAGTGACAGTGTCAGAGTGTCACATCGGCGCGGGAAAGCGAGGGCTGGGAGCTGAGACCAGCGATTTGGTGCACATCGCTCGGTGTAACTCAGTACCGTACCCAAGAGTAGAATTTAAAAGCAGCGAGTGCTGAGGTCAGCAGGAAAAGACGCGTAGTATTGGGCCAGAAACCACATGCGGGACAGGGGGGAAGATGCATAATGGGGACAGAAATACAAAGACTGGGAAAGGTAGAATAAAAGGGGGAAATTCGGGGGGGACGCAGGGTCTTCGAGAAGATGTGTGGCGGTTCAGAAACGTGGGACACAGGGCATTCACAGGACGGGTCAGAAGCGCGTGGAGGAAAACTGGAAAAAAAACAGTGTGGCGGCTGGGGGTAAGGAAGACCGGTACAACGAAGTGCCGCATATTAACTGGCATGAGGGGTCGGTCTGGGAAGGGGAGCACGGTGCAAATCCCCCGTGTGCTCAACGAGATAAAATTGACAGCAACTGACTGTCGACATGTGTGAACCACCGACGGGGAAAAAAACGCAAAAGGGCAGCTGGTAGGATTAGGGAGAGGAGCTTGCCTGGAAGCAACGATTGAGGGGTCGGTTGAAACAACAAAAAAAAGGAGGATCACGATGGGATAAAGGGGGGAAAAAGAAGACAACCAAAGAGTCCAAGAAAAGAAGAAAAAAAGGTCTGACTAGGGGCGAAGAAATAAACCTCTAGAATACAACGGAAAGACTCAATCTGACCAAAAAGGCCACGAAGCGAGGTGACGACAAAAAAAGCGAAAGAGTGTCCCAGGACAATCACCCCAAGCAAAAGAAGGCCAGGCGCCAAGAACGGTTGGAAAAGACTAGGCACGCGACAAGCCCCCAACGCTAACACAATCAGAACACAGGATGGTGCGGCAAAAAAACAAAGAATGGCATACGAAGCAGACCCGCGCTGGACCTACGGGCGGAAAAAACTACGAAAAAATCCCGGCCGCCTCTCGAAGGCCACTCACCTTAACACGCAGTGGACATTCTTCGAACACCAAATGCAAATCGAGAAGTCAAGCTAGGAACCCAACTCTAACCGTTAAAGCGGGGGGGAAAAGGGGGGGAAACAAAGTGGCAAGAAGTGAGAGCACGTAAGAGCGGCGTTACTTGACCGAGTGGAGTCCCAATCCTGAATTAGCCAAAAAAAGAAAGGAAGCGAAAACGACTGAGAAGACCGAATCCTCACAGACAGGGGCTGGAGAGGCAAAGAGCAAAGATCGGAAAAAGAAAAGGGTAGAGCATGAGGACTCGTCTCAAAGGATTTTGGGAAAAACAGAGCCAGAAGGCCGGGCACGTACGGCTGCGCTATACAGGGTGGGACCTGAGTTTAAATAACCCTCGGGGCATCGCGGTTGGAGCTGAAGCTGAGCCGAGAATCACTGGAAAGCAGAAAATTTTCGAGTGTTCCACTACGTGGCAGGGGGAGGATACCAAGTGGAGAGGCCCACTTGACGGCGAAGCGTAGCCACGCCAGTGGCTGAACGTGCACTTTGGGGGGCGACCTCGACGGGTCTTCAGATCGGGGGGCCGCGTCGGGGCTGAGCGTAAAGTGATCCAGGCATGATTTGGGCAGGGGGAAAAATAGAAGTTGTCGACAAGAAGATAGTTAAAGTGTGCTGGGCTAGGGGTGGGTCTACTTCACTTAACCCGGAGTGATGTATGTGACATAATAAGGTGGACCGGTGGTTTGGAACGGTTCCTACAAAGGACGCCGAGGTTTGACGCATTCGCGGGGTGTTTTACAGCAGGAGAAGGAAGTCTTATGTTGTTCTGGGTTGGGCGGGCATTAACTCTTAGGGTTACCGGTCGGCGGGTTGTGGGAACGGTGAAGAAACATCCCAAAAGTCCTGTATTGGTCGGAGTGGGCCAAAGTAAGGGGCCGAGCGCTGAGTTACAAGGGAAGGACAAAAGGGGACCAAAGCGGGATGAAGAAAGGTGCAGGGGGAAACAATGCCTGTGCGCAACTAATGCGATAACTCAAAATCGTGGGTCACCCCCGGGGGAGAGTCTGGGAAAGGTTGGCAACGTCTGCAGCAAGCTGACCAAACATCCATAGGGAACCCGAAACGGACAAAGATCAAACGTCAAAGCTTGCACCATAGCAACTGGGGTGGAGAACAGCACCTTGAGGTAGACCATCTCCGCTGGACGGAGGGTTCCTGTCACCTCCGAAAGGGACAACAAAAGGTGCGTCTCAAGGTAAATAGTTACCACTTACGAGGAACTTTCGGAATGCTGGGGGTATAGGAAAAACTCTGCAAGAAACAACAAGATGATAGGGAGCAAAAGTCAACAAGTAGCGCACAACCAGGATGGCGCTGGAAGAAGGAAAGCAGGCGCGTCGGATGGACAAGGGAGAGATACTCGGGACAGGTCCAGAACCGTAGCAAACTCTACGAGGGAAAGGGGAAAGAAAATGAAAGGTCTTTCCGAGGAGGAATGAGTGACTGCGATAGCAAACTGGATAAACGGGGTACCCGGACCCAAGGAGACAGGTGGAGAGCCGTAACGGAAAGTCTTCCTCGAGCCCCATACAAGTAGGTCATGGCGAAGGGGGACAAGGCGTCGCAGGACTCTGTGGGTGGCATAGCGACTAGGTAACCGCTATAGGCTGGGGATCGACGCACGAGGATGTCGCCTGGACCATCAACACAGCATCGAGTACGTGACTCGGCAGGGCAGGGGATCAGTCATTGAAAACGCTTTACGGCAAAACTGCAGGGGGGCGCAGCCCGCTCCGGGAAGGAGTCCCGCATCATTAAGCCCAGCTCAGGGAAAACCTTCCCGGGAATGCTAAAGATGCCGGACTCTAAAACGGCTAGAGAAACCAGGACCCTGAAAGCAGAAATCGACACACACAAGGAAATTGACGACGATCAATCAACAGTGGGAGGTCTTGCCAGGCAGGGGGTCGCGATCTCGGATCCAGGGAAGGAAAGAACCGCGACTAACGCCGGAGGCTTAATACCCGAGAAAAGAGTGATTACTCGCTGTGAAGCACCCATGCAACTGGACGTCTTATGAACCAACTAGATCAATGACGACGATCGGGAAAGAGGCCTGGACTCAGTTAACTTGTGAAAGTCCTTGTCCCAAATACGGACGAGCGAAACAAAGAGAAAGCGAGGGGAACCCGAGGACAGTGAAAGGAAGCTAACGAACGAGGCAAGCGGGGTAGAGGTGCACTTGAAAAACCCTAACTGGTGGTCACGTGCGGGTGCACGGGGTATGAAAGCATTTCTGAGGGAGTAGATCTGAATTGCCAGTAATTACATCTGGGCCTATCGAATGGAGTCGCCGGCCGACAAGAAAGTCGGTTCTGAGAACCCGACTGACGCCGAACAGAGGGCACTCCGGCTTCCGTGACATACGCACGGTAGACGGCGAGGGAAAGTAGGCTTGGTCGGGTTTCATGTCGACGTCTAAAGAGAGCGACCCGCTAGATTGTCTGGGTGTTCAGGGAGGAAAAGCGGAGCACCACAGGGTTACACTCGGCGAGCTCGAAGAGACGGCTGCGGAAGAGCAAAGACATCGACGATGCAGGCGCCACAGGAATGTGTGAAGAGTGGGCTAAAGCAGAGGGGGAGGCGCATGGCATGTGTTCGCTCGATCGCGTCAAGACGAGGTAGCATGAAAGACAAGGGCAGAGGGGGGTGGGGGGGGACAGAGCACCTACAATCACAAGCCTAAAGAGAGTGGGTGACCTCCAACCGATGATCATCACGAACGACCAAGTTGACGGGCATACAAGCGGCGCGGAGGCCGGGAGCGACCGGATCCTGCAAAATAAAAAGATGATGCAGAATATCTCCAAACAAAGGGGAAACGGAAAGGCTGTCGGGGACGACTAAAAGAAAAGGGGGGACGGAGGAAGGAACACGACACGTTCATACAGAACACTCAAACAAGCAGGGAGGATGAAAGTGATCAGTATTAAAAAATTCTGACATTCCGTAAGACACTTCGCACGGGGGACCAGAATTCTGGAAAGGTAAAACCGGGTGATAGAACGGTTCTGAGGGGGCAGAGAGACTGAAGGGATTGTGCGTAGATATGTGGCGGTCGAACGTACGGGCACCCGACGCGGCCCGGCGGGAAAAGGCGGCTCGACCCGCAAATGGCTGGGGCAGCTAGAAAAAAAAAGGCGTTTGAGGGAAAACAAGGAGGAAAAATCTGGGGGGAGAGGTCAGAGACATAGCTAGGCGGAAACCAAACCAGAGGGGAAAAGATAACAGACGAGAAGATGGCTAACTGCTGTAAAGACCACGAGCGGGGGACGCCAGCCGAAGGAAAAAGCGAAATAAAGGTGATCTGTTTCCAGCATGACCGGGAAAGGTCGCGACTGCCGATGGGTATTTCATAAAAAGCAGCCCGACCGGGGGGGAAGAGGCGGTGAAAAGAGTCCTAAAGGGGGCGAAGTCAAGATAATAATCATCAATCGAGGGGAGTGAAGCGCGATGCATGCAGGAAGGAACTAAACGAATTCACACACAAGCCCGTCAACTCTAAAACGAAAACCGAGATCAGGAGGAGCCGACAAAGCTGGGGGAAGCAGCTGACTTAAGGAGGATCATGGACACCCCGAAAAAAACTGGACGAATAGGCGCGCTGACAAGGCGTCGAAGGACACGGATCGCTGAGGAGGGACCCAAGAAACGAAGTCTCATCAACCAAAAAAAAAAGGGGCGCGCGCAGGAAAAAGGGGGTGAACGTCGCACAGCGTTAAAAACAAGGATGTGGGCCAAAACACAAGAGAACGCGACACGGCAGAAACGGACCGAGAACAGCAACGGGACACGGGCGGCGTGCACAACAGGCAGAGAAAAACATACTCTTCGGGAATCATGAAAGGAGGATCAGAAAAAAAAGGAAAGACCGGAGAAGCGGGGACCGAGAGGAGGGCGGCGTGCGGGGCTGGATGGGGGGCAAGGAAGCTCTCATTCCCGGTGGCGCTCCCGGAGGGGATCGCGAGGGCTGGTGTCCCCCAAAACGTCAAGTCTCGGTGCCTGAAGGACCCGGCCAAGGACATTGATGCACTTCAGAACGCACAGCATGTAAGGAAACAGTGAAATCAGGAGGCTGATGCGAGGGCGGTCCGGACGTGAGGAACGGGGGTAAGTTCCCCTGGGGCGCCACATTAGAGGGGCCCCAAAATGAGCTCGTAATGGAAAGAGGGGCCCGGGTAATACCGGACTGGCGCGGGCGCTGAGTAGTCGCAGAGTCCTGAACGACGGGATGCCGGGATAGCGAAAAGCAGGGCTGACTAGGCAAGCCGCGAAAAGGAAATGCTCTCGTAAAAATACTTCATGAAAGGTCAAGAAATCGAGGGGATAAAAGGGGGGGCGGGGCCATGATCTTCGACAACCAAAACTCGTGGGAACAGGGGGTCTTGGCGGTCGCTGAGGTCCGCGTGACTCGATCAGAGGCCTGGGCGGAACAATCGCGGCTTCAGACCAACTAGACCTTTCAATCACGGTTCAACAGACACTACATAGCACACGGAGGAAAGCGTCTCGTCGCGGCAATCCTGGGGGTATCAATAGGTTTACTAGGGGGATGCTTCAACTGGGGGGGGGAAGGCCTGTCATGTAGCGGCGACGCTAAAGAAAGCGAATTTCGCATGACCCCGCTGTGGGGAGTTGATGTCCGGGAACTTCACCTGGAGGAAGACCTTCATGATATCTGCGGGGAAATAGAGAGAAACAGAGCGATATGTTGTCAAATAACTAATGTCTGTTCGCGGGAAATGAAAAAGAAAAAAGTTCCGAAGAGGGGAGGGAAAAAGAGGATAAATGTGAATCGAGAGCCATAATGTGGGGGACACAGGGGTTAGGTAAAGCAGTCAACATTCTCCATCCTGACATGGGAGTGGCAGATTGAATCTACCTGCAGGGTAGACAACATAAGGGAGATAGGGGTCAAGCCGGGAAGTGTGCAGTGCTCCGGGGAGTGGACAAGCGGCATGATTGGGCAGTCTCTGAGGGAGCATGCGCACGGCAACTTCAAAAGAGGGGAAAAAAAATTGGTTCGACGGGGGGGCCACGGGACCAAAACCAGGAGGGACAAGAGGATTGTAACAATAAGAATAGTGAATCAGCGTCATACTGTTTAAAAAAAACAGAAATCAAATATGGATAAGGTTCAAGGAAAAAGAAAGAATAACAAGAAAAAAAGAGGACGGTTGCGAACAAAACAAGGGCGAAAAAGAAATCCTCGAAAACGGGGGCTGGCCGACAAGGACCCTCCCGTAGGGAAGAAAGCCCTCCAAGGAAAAAAGATCCAAGAAAAAAAAAACGCACAAGATTCTATGAAGACAGAAAGGTGGAGACAAAAGCAGGAGAGAAGGCAAGAATCAAAAAAGCCGGCCAAAAAAAGCGCTCTAAACAAAAGAACAAAACCAGCCGAGGGTCCCAATCTGAGCTTAAGCAAAGCACCCCGCGCAAGACGGGGAACCAAGAAGGAATCCATAAAAGAAGAAAACAAAAGGGAAGGAGGGGTAACAATAGGCCCAAGCTGCCCAGGAGCCCGTCATGCTACCAAGATAAAGAACTACAAAAAGCGACCCGGTGTACCGAGCGGGTCACTTAAAAGAAAAGGGCAGCAGCAAAAAGGAAAAGAAAAAAAGGGACCTCAAAAATATAGGGGGGCCCAAGCCTTGAAATAAAAAACCGGGGGACGACCTAGAGAAGAGAGCATCTACAAAAAAGGGATGAGGAAAGATAGTGACACGTGATCAGGGACGGCGCACTAACCTCCAACTTTATTGACTCAATGACAACTCCCATAAATTCCGCAGAAAGGGAGCAGGAAAAAATTTGGGGGGGGAACGTTGAACTTTGACAAACGGGACCAAAAAAATTGTCGCGGTTGGAAATTCCGTCCCTCTTCCGAGATGACGGAGAATGATAAAGTGTGACACACAAAGAACGGTGCATAGGGGAGAAGGGGGGAAGAAACTGGTCAAAATTGGACCGGGAGAAAAGGGGAGGAGAGAAGCAGGCTGGGGAGAATCCCTTGTGGTCTAGTGGCACGATTTCGTAGGAGGGGACGACGACCGCATTCTTTTGGGCCAGACGAGTCTTTCGCCGGTCCTAATATGGGCAAGCGGGGTGGAGGGGGCTGGAGGAAGGGGAAAGGAGGGAGCGGAGCTGAGCAAAATCGAAAAATTTGGGTGGCACTAAGGGGATAGCGCAAACGCCTTTTATATCTTCAAGTTTGCGGGGAAAGGAAAAGAAAGTTTTCAAAAGGGGGGATCACCCTTGGAAGGAGAGGTTTAAATTGGCCACGGGAATCCGGAAAAAAGGGGGGACGATGTCAAACGTCTATCCTCAACTAAAGGCATCGCGACTAACTCGCGTGGGGAAAAAGTCGCTATCAGCACTCGGCGTCCTGAGTAGAAAATCGAGAAAGGCTCAAATCAGGGGGGCACCAGGTGTGTCAACCTAACCGCCTAAGAGGCCGGGCATCAAAACTAGCGAAAAAACAGCCGAAAGAAATCTTACAGGGAAAGATCTCATGGTATTCGACCTGGAAAGGTCACGCAAGAGGAACTCAAATGTTCAGATGGAAAGAAAAGGGTTAAGGACCCAGAACCGCAACACATGGATACTCGTAAGAGGGAAAACGTCCGGGCTCTTGGAAAGTCAATTGGAATTTCTGAGCGTGGGGGAAGGTTGAATGTCATGCATCACAAACCAGGAAGGGAAAAAAAAAACAAATAGGCTAGTGGGCTGGGAGGAACCCGCAATCGATGCCGCGAAAAGGCGTGAGAGGCCCCTGGGGCCGCAGATCAAACGCTTCGGGGGCCTGAGAGCTGATCGCGGGTCTCGCGCCAGAAGGAAACAATAGAAATGGAAGGGGGTGACGCCCTAGGTCAAAAGATGGAGAGGGGGAAGGCTAGCCAGGCTTGCCTGGGGGCCAGACACGATGTGTGGGCAAAAGCGGGAACAACGCGTAGACATAAGGAAAAAAGGGAGGTGGGGTCAAAAACATTTACGTAAGTGAACAGCACGAAAATCGAAATGGCAGTGACGAACGGCAGCCATATTGATCAAGCGTTGGTCCGGCAAAGCAAACTGAAAAACCAGTCAGCACCGATCGTCAGGAACGGGCGACAGCGCCGAAAAAAAATCAACTCCAAAGGAATGGAGTAAAAATGGGGAAAAAATCCCGGAGGACACAAGCATCGCCCGTCTGAAACCTCAAAGACAAAGGGTCGGAGGACTACAGAAGAAGGTAGTCGTCAGCAAAAAGGCTGCTCTCTTAACCTTTAGCCTAACGGTCTGCAGACTCGCGACGGGAAACTTGAGCAGGCATACGACAGTCCATGCATCAGCACAACGACACTCAGAGGTCTCGAGATTAATCTGTTCGAGAACCTGGGGGAAGCATAGCGAAGATAGGCATTACGGGATACGCAAAGACAGGGACCAAGTGGCATTCAGGTAAAAAGGGTATCCTCTAGGTTCTATCGGAAATGGAACAGACACAGTTCAACTCCCATTTTAGTTTCCAAAACAGGAGGGTCCACAACTTGATTAATAAGAAAGGAGGGGGGCCGGGAGACGAAGGCTACGAAGTGCGTGAACGGCCGAGCAGCACTAGGGAAGGTGGTCAGAACCCTCAATGCTCGACGATCAACGCACGCTGCGACAAACGAGTGTTGGGGAGAGAGAGACGTGGGGGGCAGGTCGGTTTTCATGTCGAGGTACCGAGGAATCACTCAGGATAAGACGAAAATTTGACGAGATTTTTTGATAAACTTTGGGCTGGAACCCCCGAATGCACCGACCGGCAGCCGGAATGCAGGAAAAGAAATCGAAAAAAAAAAAGAAAACTACACCGGTACGATAGAAAAGGATAAATGGTGGGGAAAAGGGGAACGAAGGACGGCGTAGACTCTCTGGAAGACGAAAAGCATTTGCATCTGTTTGAGTTGAATAAAGTCGCCGTAACTGACAGACGCCGCCCCAGATCCATACAGATGACGAGGGACGCCTCCTCTTGGTCTGTCTCGCACCACAGATATGTTGGAGAGGGGAAAAAGCAAGGAAAGGACGGCAAAGATGCCGACCACACAGTCATCGTTGCACGGCTGTTTGGGAAAGCCACTAAAAAAAAAAAAACGGCCGAATAAAAAAAGACTAAGACGAGGAAGGACAGGAGGCGGAAAAGAAATTTCGTACTAGGAGAAAGCGTGCAAATACCAAAACTAAAGGAGGAAATGTAGAAAGAGCGGAGATGAAAAGCAGAAAAAAGAAGGCAAGGCCTCAGCAGCGGGACGAACGTCGGATTAGGTACGTGTCCCTGCTATAAAGTGTCGCTCAAAGACATGGCAGTTGACGAGAGTCTAAAAAAAAAGGGAAAGAAACGGGAGGGCTGCGGCGAAAAGTAAAGTTGAGAGCGAACGAAGGAGGAGAGGTAAGTCTGACACTGGTGGGTACAGAATAAAAATCTGGTCAGGCGCTAAAAGCCCGAGCGAACCAACCCGATGCTCTCTGGAATCAGCTCCTGCGGTAGAAGCGGACGACGCACGTGAAAAAATGGCATCTTGACTGACGAAACTGAGCACAGAGGAGGAAAGCATACAAAAGCAAGAAAGGAAATAATGAACGACAAGTCCCGTGATAGTCGAGTTTGTCTTTCATCCACATCAACAAGGCCCTGGGAAGTAGCAGGCGCTTAGGCAAAAGGGCGAGGGATCGCTAAAAAAAAAAGTAACTCAATAGGGATGTGGGGGGCTGGATAGGGAGACGAAGGATTCAAGCGACAAAAAAAGAAGTACGAGCGCCTCAAACGAAGTGCGCCTAATCCAGAGAGGGCGCGGAAGCAATCAAGCACAATGGAGTGCCAAGCGTACATTAAGGGTCTGCAACCGCGACCTGTCCAGAAAAGGTTCTGCTCGGCGAAGGGGCGAACGAGATAGCCACCACGCGGACAGAAACATATCAGGAGAAGGAAATGCTGAAAAAGAAACAAAGACACAAGCCGTGGTCAAACATCACCGAGGACGAGGAAATGCAATTCTGAAAAGGAAAGCACAGGCCGGGCAGTCAGAGGGAAAAGAAAAGAAGGAGTCTAAGAGAGGTTGAAAAAATTGCGAAAAAAAGGGGAGAGGGACAAAAAAGAAAAAACGTCTCTAAATTCTGACGTGACACGGTATCTGGCATGGGGTGGCTGGAGGACTGGGGGCAAACTCGTCCATATACTGGGTTTAAAAAAAAAGGCGCACAACTCGCCATAGTATACGCGCGCCGGTCTGAAGACGCGGCCGAAGAGGTGGCTAGAAAAATCTCAGGCTGCGTCAAGGGCGAAGAATTATTCTTCAAAATAGGGCTCACAAGGCAGGTGGAAGGATGGGGAGCTTTCAGGAAACCGAGAGCCCCGTGAGATACTGAGGGCACGGCATCAGGGCTCTTCAGGATGTGGGGTTGGGATCCAGGCATGGTTTCACCAAAAAGCTGCGGAGGAAGGAGCGTGCAATCTGCTGTTCAGATAGAGAAAAGGCGCCACATGCGTTTTGATGCGGGAAATTCGGAAGGAAATTGAGATTCATAGCAAGTGGGGAAGGGCAAATTAGGGGGCGAAAACCACCCATAGCAAAAAGTACTGCTAAACGGACAAACGGCATCAGGGTGGAAGGGGAGATGGAAGGGGAGGAAAAATGTTTGGAGCGACGGAGCTTGCGAATCTAAAAACAGGCAAGCAAAGCAGATCATAGAACGCATGTGCTGAGGGGACGCAACTGAGGGGACTATGTCACCACTCGTCGTGCACAAGTCCAAAATTAACTCAGGGGGACGGCTCGAGAGACGTGGTTCGGACATACTAAGAACGCCATCCTGGATACTACTGTAGGGCGCTAGAGAACGTGGGGAAAGGGGCGTACGGGTTTCAGGGGGCTGCGCAGGTCGGAGATTGCCCCCCTGAAGGCAAAATGAGAGTAAGGGGGTGGATGGCGGAGCGGAAATATGGGGGAGCGCAGAACAGTGCAATCAGTCGATGTGCGTGACGGATAAACAACTCTGAAATGCGAATATTGGCGGGGGTGGGAAGGACAACGCAGAGAAATAGGCTGTCAGGTCGTCTAAAGTACATCAAATGAGGAACACACAGAGTCCGAACAAGGAATGGGACCACTCTCCAAAGCTAATGAAAGGCAGAGGGAACACAGTGGCGGAGGGTGGCAGAGGGACGTACATACTCAAGCCTGACAATTGCTGGTCAGAGGGCGCGATGAATCGGAAACAACATTGAAGCGTGCGACGCAAGGGGAAAGGCGAGCTGACTTGTGAGAGGGAATTCCGCTGTAAAGGAAAGAAAAACTTTAAAAGATTGAGCTTCCTAGATGGGGGAGACAGGCGGTCCCATGAAGGTGATCGATAGAGTTGTAAAACAGAAGCTGAGGGGCTGGGAAGGCTGCGAATAGAAGTGGGCGCACCAAGACAAAAAGAAGGGATACATCGTAAAGGGAAAAAAAAAGAGGAAACTGGCACCCGAAAGAAAGAAGAACAAGAAAAAGTTCTGACTGCGGATAAGAAAAAAAAAAATGTCAATCGAAAATGAGGGGGACCAAGACAGACCGATACAAAAGGCCACGATGCGTGAAAAAAAGCCGCCAAGAAGACACAAAGTGACACAAGGCAAAAGAAAGAGATAAACGGTCCGAAACAAACTTTCTTAAAAAAAAAGGAGAGGCGAAGGAGAGAACGCCTCCGACCGACCCGAAACCGGGTAAACCAAAAAAACAATACGGCCCAAGCCTACTTTCTCGCAAACCCTGCTGATGAAGTGACAGCCCCTCGCGCCGGGGGGAGAAGTACCGAAGCTGAACACTCCATCCCGAGGCCATCACACAGTCCTGCAGTAAAGACGGAACGGAGGAGACCGGAAGAGACGGAATAAACAAAAAATACCAGCGGCCCGGTAAATGGGGATCACTCCAAGGCAAATAAGACAGCGACACGTACGTAGGCGGCCTGGGTCAGAACGAATTGAGGAATCTTGACGGGGGAGGAAGGAGGGCCGAAG
>Ga0179593_1538635_pt1 | contig 14523 bp, 11 predicted proteins | sample CZODoug2_1_08_16_FD_185931 | JGI IMG/M metagenome (GOLD analysis project Ga0179593, IMG submission 185931) | Vadose zone soil fungal communities from Angelo Coast Range Reserve, California, USA - CZODoug2_1_08_16fungal (PacBio error correction) | ecosystem: Environmental > Terrestrial > Soil >...
ATGAAAGAGAAACCGCAGGAGAACAAAAAATCTCCGTGTTGGCGGCTCCCCTATCGCATCGCCTTTATTTATTAAGGCATCGTCGAGAGTCCCCACGACATAGGGGAACGGGCAGGAATGAGAAACTAGCAGGCTCATTACTAGTGCCGCGGCAGAACCTCGCAGGTCATCTGCAGTCCTATCATGCAGACAAAGACAATAAACTGCACGCAAAAGACAAGAGAGCTGCCCATTCATCCATTCTGTTGCGTCTGATGTGCGCTGTATGCCAGGCCCGGAACCTCGCGTGCTGCGAGGCAGCGAAGGAAGGGATTACAAGAAGGAATATTAAGGGACGCAGGGGGAGCAACTGGGGCACGCACACTCATGTAACTGTTTCCCCCATCCGTGTCCCGCAGGAAAAGGCGGTCTCGAGCGACAGAATGGAAAGGTTACCAGGAAACAAGAGGGACAAACAAATAAGACAGACCTCGGAAGGGGGGTGGGGAAAGGGGAAACCGGGTCGGCATCAGCTGCAAAATTTGCCCTGCAGGGCGCGCATCAACACCAAGTACAGAAAAAAGAGAGACAGAATAAACAGACACTGCGGGAACTCCCTTCCCGAACGACACAGGTCATACGCTTGAGATTGTAACACCGAGAATGACCCGAGGTTAACGTGAGGAGAATGAGAATACCTCAAGACAAACGGGGGGGGGAAAAGAATACCAAGCGCGCTCGTTTCCTTCTCGTTCGGATTCTCAAGAGGGGCCTGGTGAACAAAAAGGAGTGAGGGGAGTCTGGCAGAAATCGGGAGCCGCTACGGAACTGAGGGGGGGAAGCCAATGCTCGACATTCAGGTAGATTTGCCGTGCGAGCTCAGCAAGTCCTTTCACTGGATGTGTCTTCTTGGAAACTGTACACAGTGAAAGGAGGTCCGAATACGAAAGGGGTAAAAAATGAGGACCGGCGGAAGGAACAGGAAGAAAGATCAATGTCTTTTCCTGCGTCCTGATACTAATAAGCAGGGTGAAGCGAGGTAGGCGGAAAAAAGAAAGCAAGGGGTCAGCGGGCGTGGCAGACAAGGCAGGAAGCGTGCCATTTCGGGATGGGCGCCGGAGAGCATCCTGCTGAGTTGTATAGGAGGGTACTGTATGCGTCCGGAAGCACGTGTTCGGGGGGAGAAGAGAAAAGACACGGGGGGGGGGGGGGGGGCATCAGCGTTCATTTCACGCGTGTCGGGCCCAGCCGACGAGAGACGGTAAAAGGGACGATCGCGGCCATCCAAACGGAAAGGGGATGGGGACAGAACGAGTTTTTAGCGGCAGAGGAGGGAGAGAACATGATCTGGCAAAGGTGATTCGATCAAAGGCCGTTCGTGATCAAAGGAAAGTCAAAATGTTGGGGGAAGAGGGGATGGCATTTGCCACCCTGTCATGCAGCCGTATAACTGGGCCAGGCGTCCGGCGAGCTCGGGCGAGGCGATCACGCCCTGTCCCATAGGGGGAAAAAAAGCGGAGAACGGTGCGGGGGGGGGGGGGTGGGGTTTTTATTTTTTGGTTGGTTTTTTGGGGTTTTTTGTGGTGTAAGGGGGAGGGGGTGGTTTTGTGGGGGTTGTTGGGAGAGAAGGGCTCAAACTCATCTGGGTGTCCATGAGGAGTCACAGCGGTCCTGAAGGAGGGAAGAAAAAGAGGGAGGGAACGCCGCTCAGGCGGGCGTTGTCATCGCCGAGCGTACGGACCTCGAAACGAAAAATCGGAGAGGAGTGCCCCAGAATGGAAAGCCGTGGAAGACTTGGAAAGGACACCGATGATCCACCACACCCAGTCTCGCGGAAAAGAAGTGCGAAAGAGCGCACACTTAGAACGGAAACGACCTCCTTGATAAGGGGGGGGACTGGGTCCTCAGCAGAGAATGGGGCCGCGGTTAAAGAAGAAAAATGAGACAGCTGGTTCACACAAAGTAGGGGGGGATTGAGGAGAGGGGGAAACAGGGGGGAAAATGAGGAGCTGAAGCAACAGAGAACTCGAAACCTGAAGTACATCATGCAGCTAGTGGATACCGAACCAAGGACTGCGGAGTTTGGAAAAGGAAGCGTGCTCTGGCTGTTATGTGAGACGATCTTGTCATCGTTTTCAGAGGGAGAAAACGAATGAGGCTGGGGGAGAGGAGGTAAGAGCGCCGCCTCATTGGGGCTTCCATCGCGCCGAGAGAAATATGCCAGGGTACAACAGGCTTGGCGAACGAAACCAGGGGTATGCAACCGGTGAAGAAGGGATTCATCTCGCTCCAGATTTGAACGGAGAACAATTATGTCTACTAGGAGAATATGCACGCGTATACCTTGGCCGGCATAGACAGAAATAGTAAAGACCATAGATGAACCATCGCACGACCTGTGCCACAAATGATGCGCAGAAAAAAAATCAAAAACATTTAGAGGAAAAGGAGGGAAGAAAAAGTAAACTTACCGTCGAACCGGGCCGCACCTTGCGTAGGGATCGGATTACGACGCGTTTCGGTCCGGCAGAGGCGCCAGGGCAAGCAAAAGAAAGGAAGAAAAGGAAAGCCTGCAGATAAAGTCAGCGAAAAGATTTACTGCTTGCGGCACCACTCTACACTCCGAGGACCGTCACAAAAATGTCTCCTCGGAGGAACGTAAGTCGACCACTTGGACGAAGTAAGAAGGACCAGGGGGGGGGCCTACAAAAACCGGAGTAGATGGATACAGCGTGCCCATGCCAGGCAAAAAAGAAAACCGTCTAGGTGACCACTAAGGAAACGGAAGGAAGGAAGCTCAGTGGAGTAGGAGAGAAAAGGAAAAAGTATCTCAAGCAAACGGAGAGAGAAGATATCGTCCAGGTGTGAAGTGCCAAGAACTCATATCCCTACGGAAAGTTATCGTTCTCGAGGCGAATACCGGTGGGGTGAATGGAAAAAAAGAAAAAGAGAAGGGGGGAGAGAACAGAGAGGGGGGGTCGATTCCATCCGAAGGGGAGTAACCGGTGGCCTCCGTTGTCATCGTCTCGGATCCTCATCTCGGTCTACTTTATTCGGAATCGCTGAGGTCTGAGAGCCGCGCAGAGTGCGAAAAGACTCGGGGAGGAAAAGCCTAAGTCGTAGACGCAGAGAAAGGAGGAGGGGAGTTCGTCCTCGTCTGAAATATCAGTCTTTCGTCTGGTCGCAAGAATCGCGCAGAGGTCAAATTAAAAAGAGAAGAAAAGAGCAGGAAGGAAGCCGCACGGTGAATCCTCTACTTCGAGGGGGCTTCTGGCTGTCAAACGGCCAGCTCTACACAGTGTCCTGGAGAGAGGCGTAATTTAGGACATAAGGGGAGCCTCCGGAGTGGGAGATCGCCATACGTCGTTTTCGAAGGCCTCGGGAAGATGTTGGGGCCGCTACCTCAGAGAGAGGGGGAGAAGGTTCCTTTACGGACGTCTGGGGGAGGACTGCAACTAGCTCTCGGTGCTGGGAGTCGACAGGTGCTGTTCGCCTCATCCTGGTGAATGGACCCATTTCGCAGCAAGCCGAGAGGGGGGCACCGTTGCGAGGATAGGGAAACATGCCTCGCTGCCGAAACCGCATCGGGGGGAACGCCATAACTGACACTGCCTCGGATCAGGGAGCGCCAACTTCACCCTCAGACCCGCAAAATACGGAGCTGTCGGGCAGCGTCGAAGGACAAAGATCTCGCCTGCATCCAACGTTTCGTTTCTCGTCGGGAAACCAGGAGCTTCTCCAGTAGTGAGCTGGGAGAGATAGGAAGAAAAACGGCGGGAAGAGCTACTGAAACCCGCGGAAAGTCAAGATTATCGTGGGGGATCCAAGTCAAGGGTCCCGCAAAAGGTTGAAAAGGGAGAGGAACTCCCTCGGCGGTCGATTCAGAGTCGAAGCTGACGGGGATCGAATATTTTCTCTGGCAAGGAGGCACCGGCTTTTCCTCCTTTAATGTCCGGGGAAGAGGGAAGTATCGATCATGGACTAGCCGGCAGGAAAAAAAAACTAAAAAAGGGGAGCTGAGAGGCGAGGAAAGAACCTGACTCATTAGAGGACCTGGGGCCATCATCCTGACTCGCATGGAAAAATAGAGAAAAAAGGGGGAAAAAAAGAAAGGTGGGAGAGAGATGCGAGCAGACCACGCCCGACAAAGGTCGTCCTCCTCGCCCGAAGACGATGCAGCACTCCTCAAGTTCTCAGCGCGTGAAGAAAAAGGGCTTGAGTCTCAGCAAGGTAGGGGATATCCAACGAAAGGAACGCGAACTTCCCACCAGCCATATCCTTGTGATTGGGGGCTTCTGCCGCTATATCGACACTTGCTAAAAAGACAGGCAGGTGGAGGCCGCCTCCATCGCCGTGATGTGAGCACTTCCGCATCAAACATATGGTAAATAAGGGCCGACATAAAAGGGAAGGCATCCCTCAAAAGGGAGATAAGAGAATAGGGGCAGTGAGATAAAGAACGGCGGTCATTTGCGGGGGAACGCAACACCCTAAACTGCTTAATGCCGCCCGGCGGCGGAGACGTTAGAGAAGAAGATGCAGATGGGGCGCTGGAGCCAAGCACGGACAATCGAGGTGCTGCTGCGGTGCATGCAATAATCCAGTTCTAATAGAGTATCAGGGACGCAGGTAAAAGCCACTGAGAAAGGGAAAAATACTGGCCCCCCACCAGAACTCAGGGCACGAATCGTCTCTCGACAAAAGAAACGGAGACAACCTGTTTCCAGAAAAAATCTTAAACAAAAAGCTCAGTGGAAGGTCGTGGAGCGACCGCGAAAAAAAAAGACTGCAGGAACTCCGCAGGGGGGCGCAGCAACACCTGAACCGCGAAACGGCCAAAGAAGTCTGCACTAGCTGGACACCTGCCGAGGGGGACGCACAAAGGGTATGGAGAGGGGTGTCCCGGAAAAAGGAGAGAACCGCCAAGCGGGTACGTGTTCTGGAGGAATCGACTCTCACCTGGAAGAGAAGAAGTAAAAAAACGGAGCAGGGTCACTGCCGGGGATACCATTCAGCGCGGCGGTGGCGTTCAAGGGCAGCTGCGCCCGGACTATTGCGATCAGTCGTTAGACGGGCTGCAATTTGAATGGAAGACGGAGGAGGAAAAGGGTGAGGTCCTGCTGGGAAGGAAAAGGATCGGCGGCCAGCACTAAGAGGGGGCACTGATGGTCTTTTCTTCTTTCGGGGGAACGATTTTTGGGGCGGGACAGGTGGTATCTATGCAGGAGAGAGAAAGAAGGGGGGCAACGGAGGATGACAAAGAGGGGGATTCCATAGGGGGTGCTTCCGCCCATGGCTTTAAAGAGTCCATGATAAACAGGAAGAGGGAACGTAGGGGGGAACTATAAGCTGCCAAGCAAAAAGCTTTGCGGGCGAGGCGAACATCGCTTCATCTCGTTGCAGGTCGGAATGGGAGGAGCGAGTTGAGGCAGGCCGGGGGAAAACTGGATGGTTATTCCTTGGGATACGCCAACTATAAGAAGGGTTCTTAAAAGGGGGGAAGGGGGATATCACTCGGCGAAGTTATTCTAGGGCGGCCCTCTCGCGCCTGCTACATCAGGCAGATCTTATAGGGCCCACTGAGGTGGTACAATAGGTTAGCGAGGAAAGAAGTCATCAGGTCTGGAATATGGCAAGAGCGAAGGGAGACTCAGCCCACTATCAGTAGTGGGGGTTATCAGGAAGACAGAGCATGCAGAAGTGAGAAGACAGGACGGCAAGCCGGAGCAGGGAGGGAGATTCCGCTGTAACCTGGACAGTCTCGGCGGGCTTCTCCCACCGGGGATGGCCTCTCGATGACATCAGGAAAAAAGTGAGGGTCCATAAGGGGGGGTCAGGGAAAAGAACATTCTATCAGCAACGCTGTTTCTCATCCTCGGCTCTTAGAGGGAGGGCGAAAAGAAGCGGAAAAGGAAGGAGACGTCAGGCCCCAGGAGAACCGTGTCTTCCTAGCAGATTCGCAAAGCAAGATCTAGGGCGAGAAAAGAGAAAGAAGACGAGGGGGGCGGGCCAAGCTTAGGGGGGGGGGAATTGCGGAGAATTGCCTGGTAATATCCGACTAAACTGCTCTGAGTTCCGCTTAAAGAGCGTCTCAGGGAGAAGGTTGGAGAGGGGGGAGAAGGGGGGCCACCCCACGGGAAGAAGAAGCCATTAGCTTCCCAGACACATTACCTCGAAAATGTGACCATGGGGGGGAAACGGACCCAAAAAGATAAAGCCTTGGAAGCGGACGCGGTCATAAAGGCGGGATGGTGGCGAGGACGAGAATGAGTTCATTCAGTGTCATAATTGACCGACGTCTTCCTCATTGGTCAGCGGAAGGAAAATTCATGGGGCGCTCCCAAGGGAGGCACCCCTGGTCGGCGCGAGCGGGGACGGGAATCATTGAAAATAATGATTTCTAACAGCAGTAGAATTTCCCCTAGCGGGAAAACAAGGATTGGCCTGGACAGCAGGAAGGAGGGCCTATTGCGCATCAGCAGCGGACGACCTTGCCTTCAATGAGCGTCCGACTCCGACGAGGGCCTGGGGAAAAAGCGGATTATGCGCAATGAAAAAGAAAAAAGATGGGGGGAAGAGGACGACTCACAATGGGTCGGGAACATCCCTCCTCTGACGTCTCCGGAGACTTTCCTTTCGGCACATGGACGAGCAGGTCGATGCTCAATGACGGGGATGGCGAGGGCACGAAAGAAGCAAGATAGCCCCAAGGACGATGACAGGAGGAAACGCTGAGCAACGACGACAAGTGGTATGCTGGCAAGACCGCAGGAGACGAGGCTCTTAAATTAAACTCTCATCGAGGCCGAAAGCTTAACCGAATTGAGGAAAAAAACAGTTAGGAAAACCGGCCGTAGATAAGGCAGGGTCTACAAAATCTTGTCCCAGGTCACGAGAAACATCGGATTCACTTCTGAGCCCCTACAGTGGCGGTCGGGATCTGAAGGTTACACGGAACACCACGATTGATAGAGGAAACAAAAGGAGGAGGAGGAAGATCGTGGTGTGAAGGGATAAGCATGTATCCCCGATCGCCACTTAGCTGCTCGATTTAGGAATTGGAACCTGGAAAGGAACGGCTCTTAAAAACTTGATCGAAAACCAGCAGTGTGGCCGCCGAGGGGCTCGTCTCAAATTCGGGAGCCGCAGCTCGTCGACTGCTTTTACGGGGGGTCAACTCGAGAAGCGGTGTACGACGAAGGACCCAACGCGGGGCCGGAGATGTAAGAGAGAATAAGCACGGGGTCAAGGGCGCGCCGCGTACGAACGGTATTCCTTTGTCTATCTCGGCCGTGGGCCCGTTTTCGCCCATGATCTCGCCCTCAAACCCTTAATTGAGAGAGATAAGAAGTTCAGCCACGGGCAATCAAACGACTGCAAGAGGGGTTGGTGGCACCAGCCATTCGCGCTTCTGGGGAGAATTTTGAGGCCATTGCATCATCCTTTCGGCCTCGGTGTGCGAATACATAGGCGCGGGGATGGGGTCGGAGTGACCGGCGGCAAGGTCAAGCAAAGGCTTGATGCATCGTCCGACCTATTGCGCTATCCTGCCAGGGCATCGATCATGTGGGGGGGGAAGGGAAATCGACAATGATGTTCGCCCAACCTGGTGCATGAATATTCGCTACGCCGAGAGACGCCGGGGGCCCTAGTGAGCAACAGGATGGGGTGAAAGTGACCGCCATGAAGCAGAAGTAGTTTTCCCTCCATGGCCCAACTGAAATGCTAATCGCACCACCCCTAGCCACGCGCCATGCGGAATAGAGGCACAGAGATGTAAACAGGGAAATGGATCGCCGGTGGAAACCATAAACAAGGCATCTGAATCTGACTCCAACGTTGAACTTGAGGCAGACATCATCCTTTCAAGTTGGAGAGAGATCGGGCCATCGGAGGGGACTCAAGAACCTCTGCCGACTTGTAACCTCTGAGAGGAACATTAAAGGTCGAAAAACCTTTTCAAAAAGGAGACATCGCCGTCAATCCTTCGGTCTTTCGGGAGAAAGAGATGGTGGGAATCTTCGTTCAAGACCGGAGAACAACGCTTTTGCAAGGGGGGACTATAGAGCCGAGGGCTCAGTCCAAGTTACGAGGGAGCTCTATCCGCTTCGCGTCGAGGACGAACCGGCCTTGAGCCACAGCGGGCACAATGTCATACAGACCTGGAAATCAAGACAGAATGCAGGCATAAAACTATGATAGAACACATACTCAAGGGAATCAGGAGGACGAAACTCTCACGTAAGTCAGGCATCAGGGGGGGGGGGGGGGGGGGGAAAGAAAAATACAGCGGCTGCTCTGCCTATCCCTCCAGTCCTGAACCATCGGGGGAGAGCGCGCGTCTGCTAAAACCCAGATGGGGCACTATAAAACACGACAGGCAGCTCGATAGAAACTCCATGACGATCAGTTTCGAACGTGTTGTACACTGCTCTATCTGTGTCAAAAGACAACAGGTGGGCGATCGCGATCGAGGTCGCCTTTCTTTCTTCGCTCATAGTTGACCTCAAAAGGCCGACTGAAGAAAGCTCACCAAAAAGGGCGCATCAAGGGGCCGTCTCAACGCGACTGTCAGGTGCAAGCATTCGGACACCCTATGACGGAAACGCTTTTACTTCAAGGAGCGAACACCAGGCCGAACCGTCATAAACGAGCCTTTGATGCACAGCGGAGTGATGATGATAGCTGAATGGAGCAAGGGCTTAAATCGCTGCATGGTGTACGAAAAATACCACTGTACCACACAGAAAACACATGTGAAAGAGGAAGGAGGAAACGAAGAAAAGAAGAGACTAAAATTTGAACACCTGGGGCCAGCAACTCGGTTCACCGCAAGAAGAAAAGCCCATAGGTGAAACTCCGGAATCCCGGGATTGTCTAGGAGACAGCCTCAGCAGGGATGGAGGCATAAAGAAACCAGCCTCCAAGCACGAACGATGATAAGGCACTATCAAAGGAGCCTTGCCCATTGAACGCCAGGTTTAGTGAGAGTCCAAGAAAGCAAGTACGGTCTCGGAGGAATCGCGACTAAACCGAGGAGGCGGATAGATTCTCTCAGAAAAGAAACCTTCTTCTTGCAGGGAGCCGGTGACTGGACTCCCAAGGCCAGGAATGGCGGAGGCGCCGGGATATTGGACGTCAGCGTAGGGGACCGATTGGCGTACTGCGGTGGCCGCGCCATACCTACGGCGGGCCACTGTGTAGGATCCCTGCTGTTGGGACGCCCGCATTCAGGGTCTTGGGAGTCTGCTTGCGGTAGGATTGGGGGCTGGCAAGGTTGTCAAATATAAAGGGGGGCAAAGGGCACCATGGGACAAGGCGGGGAGTTAATATTTGGAGCCACGCACATGGCTTTACCGGCCCTCGACGAAGCACCCTGAGGGTAAGCATAGGGACTGACCACCACAGCAAGAGAGTTTTGACCGGTGTCGTCCCCGCAAGAGTGGGGGTGTCTAATGGCCACGAAGGAGAAGCAGGGGGTTTTTAGATGAGGGGTTGGACTGACCAAGACCGAACGTGTTTATGCGGAGGAGACGACCGGCTTGGGTGAGGAATGCATCGAATCAATGATGTCGGAGTGGGGCGTCCATTCAAAACGAAGGCAGACGGGCGAATGATGAGAGAACCGCCAAAGGGGTCGGGGGATCCATCCAGCCCTTGTTAAATCCGGATATAGACATGATCGAACAGGCATGGCCAAGAGGTGAGTAGAGCGCGGAGGGGGTCTCATCTGAAGTCAGCAATGGTTTGTCAAAAAAAAACAGAGAGTGGCAAGGAAAATGGGGACTAGACGAAAAAAAGGGGTATATCTCTCCACGCTCGGGAGTATGGTCTCCGTCGCGCGCTCGCTACTGTGGGCAAGAAGGACAAGAGGTGTCGAGGAACGGAGGGGTCATCATCTGGTCCAGGGAAGACATGGCGATGGAAAAGGCCAGCAGCCTGGCCTTCCAGCCAAAATACAGAATGCGACACTCGATCAGCAAGGAAAAGATCGCGGTGACGTATCCCGAGCAGTCTACACACCAAATCTGGAGACACGCGAATCGACAACCATAGAAGGCGAGGGGAAAACTTGGTGAAGTGTGCGGAGAGTGAATACTGGTAACGCTCACAGGTTCGCGGGTTCAAGCAAGGGACTCCCGCGGTTGAGCCGATCTATGCGCCAACAGGGAGAAAGACAGTATCTTCAAAGGAACTCGAAAAAAGTAAGCATCCTAGCGATGTGTCAATGGACGCATGGGGTGGAGAGAGGGGGAAGGGGAGGTGAGCCTAAATCAGCGTGATGCAGTTGGGGGAAAGGTTCTAACAATGGGTCCGCATGCGACGTGCTTCCTCTACATATTACTTGAGTCAGCAAACTTCCGGAGAGGAGAACAGGGGGGGGACTCCAGGTGGGGGACCTTGCCAAGAGAAGAAGATCAGCGCAAAATGGGGTGGGTAAAAATGAAGGGGATGCGATCACAGAGAGGGGATAGCCGGCATAGCCTAGAGAATAAGAAAAGATAAAGGAGACCACCACGACCTACAAGTGCACGACGGAGGAAAAACAATACGCCTCGATGAGGACCGCCGTGCCCGCCATATAGTTGAAGTAAAGAGACCCAGGAACCTAGGCAGGTAGGGAGGCGAAAGTCTAATTTTTTATAGATATCCAGGCTCGAAATGTCGCGCAAGAGATCGTCCGAAATGGGAGGAGGCAAAGGACGAAGAGAAAGGATGAGGAGCACAAAAGAAATAGGGAGCATACGTAATGTGAGAGATATCACGAAACTCTATATCTATTACCTAAATCCCCCCTATAGGTGATGATCACGAAGAAATGTGACAGATTTATCCACACCAACCGTGCGGTAGTCAAAGATGCCGGGCCAAAAGGAGAGAGGAACAGCAAAAGGTCTGGCCGAACTCAACTGCACACAGTGGCGGAGGCTGAAGGTTCTTGCACGTTCAAAGATCGTCACTCTAAAACCACAAGGGTAGGAGATCGTGCACTTTCGAACACGCCAGGGGAGAGGCAGAACCGGGACTTTGAATGGGTTTGTTGGGGTTTTTTTTGTTGCACACGGAGACGTTTTACTCGGAACTTCATTTCAAGATTTGATCGATTCCTTCGAACCGCCTGGTGGCCTAAACAGGGGTCGTTCTTGACGTCTGTGGAGACTGAAGGAGTCCTCGGTCCGAGAAGGATATCAGAGAAGAACCGACACAATGACGAGACCTCTAGAATGAAGTGTGGCAACGTCAAGGGAAAGATGCTAAAAAAAAAGGTCTGAGAAGCAGATCGGCCTCAAGGTGAAGAGAGGAACGTTGGCCCTGGAACGCCGATCGCGCAGACCCCTTCGACTTGCTCAATAACCTTCACCAGTTGAGCGGAACACAAATTGGGCAGCACCGGGGAAGCGGGACTGGAAGGCTATCTGAGATGGAGCACTGTTCGTTGCACAGTCGTCCGGTCGCTGGGACGTGGTCGTGGAGAGGGCATAAGGAGGAAGTGACGCTCTGCTGATGCGCACGGGGGTGGGAGTAGCCCTCAACTGTCCTTGGAAGGACCAGTGCGCTGATGCTCAGAGGCAAGGGCATCGCTGCGGTGAGTGGTGCAATGGTATTTCGGCGAGAAGCCGCAGAAGCACTCGTGGGAGGCTACAATAGGTCAGATCCGCTACCTGCTAGAAGGAAATCACAAGGCCGAAGGAGGACAAAACCCCCTGAGTCCAGAGAAAAAGCAAACCATCTCCCGCGGCAGCGCTCAAGAACGATGACTTCGTGCCTACCCCGCATCGCCCAAAAGTGGGAGGATAATATGTCGTGAAGGAGTAAGCTTCTTTAAGTCTTTCGCTTGCATCCATCGTCTGCATCAAACGCTAGAACACGTTAACTACAAGAATGAATACTGACCAGAAGAGCCTACACCATTACCTTACACAGGGTGGCCTCGCGCAGCTGGCGGGGTCGCGGACGTGTCTCTAAGTTCATATAGGATAGGCAAGAACCGACCGCTTTTAAAGAGGGAGATCTATCCTACTTGACGATAGAGATTGCACTCGATAAACCCAGTCGACACGGGAGGCCTGATCGGAAGAGACCAACAAGCAGGGGCGGAGATCAGCCATTTCAGACAGGAGAGTGCCAAAATCTTCCGCAGACAAAAGTAGAGAGACTTTATCATAAACGTGGGTAAGGATGCTCTCGAAGACCGCCCCGCCGCCGGGTCCGAACATAGAACTCCCAATACTAAGAGCTGCGCGAAATACGCATCAGTTCCTTCTTTCCAGAATCTAGACAAGTTGGACAAAAAACGATCGCTAGAACACGAAGGACTCTCTACGAGACAAGAACCATTGTCCGAAGGATATACAGGGCGCCGAGCAACAGAGCGATTGGTGAGCAGAGAAACAAAAACAACGGTGGTATGGGGTATATCCTCTTAGGGCCAGTCGTCATGGGGGGGCCGAAACGGACGACATGGGGGAAGTATGCAGCCCTAAAAGGTTGCTCATCAGGGCCGGAGGACACGGCCTGTCAGCTATCCATAACAGACTAAAACTACGGCGTGCTTGCGCCTTCAATGCGCCTGAACCATCAAAGCGAAAAAGAACGCGTTAGGGCAGAAACGGACCAAACTAGGCGAGTGCGTGATGCATATATCACGAAGGCCTACTACAGTGCGTCATGATGGACGGGTTTGGAAAGTGAAACTACCTGTCAACAGCCGACGATGGAAGGGCACCTTCTCTCTCGACAGAAATTTGAACTGAAAAACCGTTCCAGCCCCATCGTTCCCCTCCAGGAAGTGGAAAGGGCCGTCGAAAAGCAAGCAGCAGAAGAGACAAAAAGTGGACTCACGCGTGATGCTCGTGCGAAACCGGCTCGGCAGCAGAGGCCCGACGCTGATCAGCCTATAGCGCCTCCGCACAATACAAAGGGAAAAAGGGAGAGGGGGGGGGAATGTGGGCACAAAAGCAAAACAGCAAGTGGGTTACCGTTTCTATGAGATCATCTCGCACAAAACAAGGGGGGGAATAGGGGGGGAATAATGTGCGAAGCGCGGCGGAGTTGGGAGGGAATGAACATGAAACGCAAGCGCCATAAATGTGGCGTTAATGTAAGGGAGGCCTATTGCATGATATACTGAGGTTGGGATCGAGAAGAACTGAGCGGAGCCGCAGTATGAAAAAGCAATGCGGGCAAAAGGGCACTTGCAAGGAGGGTCTTGTCGGGAACGATTTTGGTAGTGTCTCCGTCAACTGGGGTAGGGAACGGCTGAGGACGCATGGGGGGAAAGGGAGTGGGAAATGCTGGCACAGAAAGGGGATTGGAAACCAGAGCCGTACCTAATGCCGAAGTGAAACCTTCGTTAGAGAGGAAGAGGACGCAGCAGAAATGAAGTTTTTCCGGCGATGGTCCAACCAAGAAAGACGCCGGCATTGAAGTTGGGCTAGAGGCGATGGGGTTAAGAGCGAATTTGGTGGGGTTGTCTGCATCCGCGGCAGTTTTGGAGAAGTGATGGTTTCATGCCTTTAGGCGCAAAGGTTACCTCTGGGTCTGAGAAGGCACCGGCAAACGATGAGCACGGGAAGGATGCAGAGGTCAATTAGGTTTGCACTACGACGGCCGAGAAAGAAAGGGGATGCGATCGACAGGGGAACGACAACAACGGCGAGGTAGGGGTTGATCGCAGAGTCAAGGGTGCTGCACACAAAGCCGCTCTATGGAAAAGGTAGGGGGGCAAATGGTGTGACGGTGAGAGACGGAAGTCTCATCGGCAATTGCATAGCTAGAGAGCGCATGCCTCACAAAGAAATGGCAGCAGAACCGCAGTACGCTAGTACGCTTGCCAGTCCACTCTAGAGAATACCTACTTGCTAAAAACTTGATGAAGACCCGGATAGAGCTATGGTGTCCAGGAACCGATAAGGGGTCATCTCCCTGGAAGGGTCGTACCCGACACTAACGGGGAAGAGCAGCACCTGGCGCTGTGCATACATAGCAGCGAGGGGATCTGCTGAACATCGAGATACCTTGGAGTGCCGCCGTGCTGTAAAAAAGATAAAGAGAAAAAGAATACACCAGAATAGAGCCGGAACAAGTCTATATCTGGACATCTCGGCGCGGTCCAAGGGACTGAGTGTGGTGGGGGGATTGGCCAAATCATCGGATAGGAAGGTGAGCGGGGCGCACGTCGCTCAGTCGCCACAGTTGAGGGCCGAAGGCGATGTCCGGGAAACAAAAAAGTCATAGCAAGTACTAAGAGCCGTTGGATCAGGCCGAGGCTGGTCACGGCACGAAGAAAAATTAACTAAAGCGGCCTCGCGAGGGGGGTTGGGTTATTTATTAATTCGTTTTCAGCGGAACGTGCAGATGACGCAGGCACAGGAAAGAAAGAAAGATAATGGGACGCTTAAAGCGCAGCCGCTCTCTGAGAAGCAATAGTCCATTGCCAGGTCATAACCTGCTTGACAAAAATAGAAGGAGACGCAACCAGGATGGGGGAAAGGAAAGGAGCATGAGGTCGACTATGAAGCGGAACAATTTCAGTGACTAGTC
>Ga0179593_1580278_pt1 | contig 14523 bp, 17 predicted proteins | sample CZODoug2_1_08_16_FD_185931 | JGI IMG/M metagenome (GOLD analysis project Ga0179593, IMG submission 185931) | Vadose zone soil fungal communities from Angelo Coast Range Reserve, California, USA - CZODoug2_1_08_16fungal (PacBio error correction) | ecosystem: Environmental > Terrestrial > Soil >...
TCTTAGTAGTAAGGAGAGGCCCAGGCGTTTGGGGGAAAAGAAAGGGAGAATCCAATAGTGAACTGAGAAGGAAAATCCTCAGTGAAATAAGGCCACAGGCAAGAAGGTCTAACTTAAGCATGTCAAGTAAGGAGGGAGGACAATTTTTTAAGGGAGGAGGACACCTCTTCTTACTCAGCAAAGAGAACACCCATACTTTTAGAGGGCCGCCCCACTCTCGGGAAGGAAAAAAGGAAGGGGGGGAGATACAAATCAATGAAACTCCAAGTCTGGTAACTCGAAGGCTACAGAAAAACGGTCCACTGAAACAACGGATCTTTAAAAAAAATTACCAACAGAAGGGAGGAGTGGGTTCGATTTCAAAAAAAGAAAAGAGAAGACAGGGCCATCAAAAAAGGTATTGCCCTAAGTGGAATGTGGGCACGCCTGCGCCTCCTAGGGTTCTTTCTTGAGTGTAACTGGCGGTTCTATCATAATCTGAGGGGTGGCGTCAACTATCATCGAAGAAGAAGGGAAAAAAACCACCTAAAGAGGGGTCGAGAGTACAAGGGAAAAAAAAAAACACCCACGGGATAAGGGGTGAACATCAGTACCAGGATGTCAAGGTAAAAGGCGAACTTCTCCATCATGGGAAAAGGTCCTTCATTTGAAGGTGAAGGATGAAAGGGCTTTATGAGAGACGAGAGAAGGGGGAGAGCTGATAAGGCTTAAAGTAAAGGAGGGAAATCTCGTGGCACTACAGGTGGAGGGGTACCAAAGGAGTCGTCGTAATCTTGAAAACCCGACCTGTCTTTTTGGAGGGTTGGGGGAACGGTTCGAAAAGAGAGAGGATCCCATACGGGAGGAAGACAAAGGGGGGAAGTTTGCAAAAGAGAGGGGAAAAAGCTGTTCAACTTATGATCGACGGGTTCTTCGGCTGGGGAACGAACTTTTCCGAGCTGAAGATAAAAAATAACAGAAACGAGAGACTGTCATGTGAAAATGACCGCCTTAAAGTCTTACGAGGGGGGGGGGGAAGGGGGGTCCTGCGTACATAAGGGGGGTGTCGTGAAAAGCAATCCTGGTCCCGTTTGAAAGAGAACAGGGAGAAAAAGAGGTACCTGTCAGGGAAAAATAAATCGGGAAAGGATAGAGAAAGAGAAGTTTGGGGTCGAGGCCTGAGGGAGGTCTTCCTTTTAGTTTTTCAGCCTTACTGGTCTTCACCGAAGGGGCGGATTTTTCTGCCTCAAGCCTAGTTGATGGGGAGCAAGGCGGGAGTCGGGGCGGAAGTTGGAGGCGGCGCTACATCTTAAAGAAAGAACGGGCGTTAACTGAATTATTGAAAAATCGAAACCTGTGCTGCTCAAAGGAGACGTTGAGTCCCGACCCGATCGTGAAGGGGCGTAAACCGTTCCGTCATCTCTCTCTGGAGAAGCAAAGGAGATGCGAAAATGGGAAAAAGGGGGGGGGGAGGCAAGTTCACCTAGGGAGGGAAGAAAGAGCGGGGTAACGGGTGAAAAAAAGGGGGAAGAGGAGTCGGCTGGGTTCGAAAAGAAAGAAAGCATCCCTCTTCATTCCAGGGAATGCCATCTTCATAGCTGAAGGAAGCTCTCAGGAGAGACCGTTTAGGGGAAGGGAGGGGAAGTTGACCAGGCCGAAAAAAAGCGTGGGATCCTGGCACATACACCTCATCGGGGAGGTTCATAACCCCGTCGGAAATTGTGCACCGAACCTTCTGAAGGGGGTTCACTCCCCGAAGTAAAGGACAGTGGAACCCTCTGGGGGAAGAGAAAAGGAGAAGGTAAACGCTCAAGGGGGGGGAAGGAAAAAAAAGAGGAGGCGAAAATAGGGAGACCGGAGAAAAGGGAAGAAAAGATCCTGCCGCCCTCAAGGAAAAAATCCCTTATCGTTCTTCTTGGTAGAGGGGGGAAGGACTACCCACAGGGAGGGGTAGGGTTCTAAGCCCCGGGAGAGGAAGAAGTCCTGATGAGGGGGGGAACCAATTGAGGATTGATAGGGGGTGGGATCCCTCTCTTGAAGGAAGGAGAGGGGAACAATTTTCCTTTACACAGCCTCATAACTTTTATGGATAACCCCAAAAAAGCCGGGGAGGCCTGTGGAGAGAAGAGAAGGAGACAAATAGGTGGTTGAGGAGGAGTTTACAGCTACTGAGCAACTAAACCTCTTGATGAAATAAATTTGAAATACCTTCGAAGGGAGAGATTACGAGAGGGGAGACGGGACCCAAAAAGAGCCAGTTCACCAAAGGAATTGGCAAGGGCGAGGGAGGGAATGGAGAAAAGAGTCATAAAAAACGAAGAAATTCCATCCCCTAAAAAAAAAATCCCCGTGAGGGTCGTACCTATCGTGTAGAATAGTGATATGGAGAATCAGGGGGGAGACATTAAGGAAAGGGGGGATGGGGGGGAGGTCTTTGGGTATGGTGGAGGTAAGGCAGGGGGGGAGTGTCTTCCTCAACTACAAGGGGAGCGCACTTTTCTTTGGAAAGGTCGATTTTTCATATCTGAAGCGGCAGGGGAAGATAACAATGGAAAAGGAAAGAAATCATATTTAAGCGGAAGGGAAAAAAAAAAATTAGAAGAGAGAAGGTGAGGAATTTGGTATGAGGGGAAGAAAGGAAGCTTTTGTTGTGAATCTGAAAATGGGGCACTTACTGTTTAAACAGGGAGGTTTAATAGGGTGGTGTAGGAGGAAGCAGAGAAAAACGGTGATACAAAGGGGGTGCGGGAGGGGGAGAAGGGGGGGAGGGCGTGGGACGAGAGGAGAGGTTTTTAGGGGGTTTTGGGAAAGTTGCTGCATCCGTTAAAAAGAGGAAGGGGGGGGGGGTCGCTTACTAAGATAAGAAGGGGTCTAGAAAAAGGGTAAGGGACAACAAAAGGTGAGAGAGAAAGAATGATTAAAAACTTTGAAAAACTACCGAGGGGGAAGAAACGAAGGAGAAGGAAAAGGAGGGAAGGGGAACGGCAAAAATGAGAGGGGGCTAAACGCAGAGAATAAAAGAATGATGTTTTTAACAGAAGGAACCGCCATTTTCTGAAAAGGAAGAGCCTCACTAAAAAGAAAGAAAAAGAAACAAACCAAAAAAGAGCGCAAATTAAGGGGGACTTGGATACTGAAAGAAAAAGAAAAAAAAAATGTAGAGAGAAAAAGGAAGAGGAACAGGAAGTAAAGAGTTGCACTAAGGAAAAATGAATTTGAAAGCTTGAGTTGAGGAGAAAGAGTCAGCAACGAGGAATAGGGATTAATTGTTAATGAGAGATCACGGACTCCAGCGCTCCTCCTTTTAGAGGAAGGCATTTATTCAAATGAAAGAAAGAAATTCCTTAACGTGAGCTTACAAGGGAAAAGACGAGGGAAAAGACACAGGGGAAGGACAAAGAACCTGCACCAACAAGAGGAGGCGCGAGGCCCCACCGAAAAAGAGAAAAGAAGAGAAAGGACAAGAAGGGGGAAAAAGGGAGAAGAATCTATCTAGTCGGAAGACACAAAAGAAAGAAGAGAAAGAACAAGACCGGAGAAAAAGTGGAGGAGGAAGGGAGCTCATTACAAGACAGATGAGAGTAGAAAAGTCAATGTCATTAAAAAAAAAAGACCGGAAGGAAAGAGGGCCCCATAATCACTGAAGAGAGGATACTGACCAATAGATAAACTGCGGATATGAAAAATAAAAAAAGAATGGGAAAAGAACATGGGCCCAGTTAGGAGAGAAAGAAGTAGCAAGTCCAGGAAGGGAGAGAAAGAAAGGAAAATCATCTTTACTAATAGGTTATCCTTCTCTTAATTCAGAGAGTAAAATTATATTAGAAAATAAAAAAAAGGAAGCAAGGGAAATTGTCAACAAGGCGAATTAGGGGCGTAAGTCAACGAGAAATAAAATCAGAAGAAACCTTTAAAAAGAAGAGGAAGAACTTTTTATCTTTACTAGTACAAGAATATCCCTAGAAGAGGAAGAAGGAAACAATAATCAAGAAAGGGGGAGTAGTACCCGAACCACAAAAGAAGGAGAGGAAGGGGAGATAATTGATCAGATAGGGAGAGGACGGTGGGACCGTAGAAGGAAGAAGGAAAAAAGCCATCATATTGTTTCAGAAAGGTAGAACTTGGAGAAGAGGTGGGTACGTTACCAAAGAGAAATGAGAAAGACAGATAATATCGGGATGGAAAGAAAGAAAACTAACAAAAAAAGAGAAAAAAGGGGGAAAGAGGGAAAGGAAAAAGTCACGTCATGACAAAAGAAGTGAAGAGACATTTGTTCTTGTTAAGGGTTTTTCTGGGGAAGGGTCGCGGCAATAAGGAAGAGAAAGAAGTCCATGAAAAAAGAAAAAGAATCGTGCTTATCAGAGAAAGAGGAGAACTGCGTGGCGGGGAATGAGAGGGAATTAGAAAGTTCAAGAGACGAAGACTATCCTTTTCACCGAAGCCAAGTCTTAATAGGGTGAGAAAAGAGGCTGCGAAACGGTACTTGAGGGGGGGGGTGAAACTAAGGGATGGAACGCATGAAGGATCAAAATTGGTGTAAGGAGGGACCGTACCTCCCATCTTTTTTTGGGAAGAAGATCCATAGTGAGGAAAGGACCCATCCGAGGGAGAAAGAGGTCGTTCAGGTCAGGTGTGAAATTTGAGGAAAGGGGTGACGTCAATAAAAGTCGCTCTAAAACCACACGTATGGAGAAGAGAAAAAACACACTATCTCACGAGGAAAGAGAAGGGAGGAAACGAATCAGATCGAAAAGAATGCTGGCAGCATGAAGTCTTTGAAACATAAAGAAAAAAAAAAAAAAAGGGGAGGGATAACCTCGGGGATGACCTTGGAGGAGGGAGGGTGAGAACCATCCCTCTTCCTCCATCAAAAGGAAAAAAAAAGTCTTGCCTCTTCTTTGTGAACGCTGGCCGACTAAGGATAGGGGGGAGGGGAATGAGAGATCCTAGAAGAAAACCAACCAACAAGAGGAGGGGGGATTCCATTTGGAAAAGAAAGGGACCCACACTAGGAGAGTTCAAAGCATGGAAATATTAAGGGATTAAAAAAAAAAAGGGAAATGCCTCAAAGATATGCGATGAGGTTAAAAGATGGAGTAGGGTTTAATGGTGCTGGAAGGGGAAGACCCACGGATCGCAGCGATCTCATAAAAATGCGTCCCCTCGATTAAGGGTAATCATTCCTAAAAAGTGGTGTGTGAAAGTGGGGGACGCTGTATGATGGGGAGAGATTTCGGAAATAGACGGAACAAGTCGGAATGGTGGGAGAAGGGGGAGATTTAATTATCTTTTCACAGTGGGGATACCCTTTGAGTGCTGCTGTACCTGCACCTTGGTGAAAGGAAGAGATAAAGAAAGGTAGAAAGGCTCTCGAGTGATTGGGAAGAGATTTGGGGCGGTAGGGGGATTGGGTTCGGGACGTCAGTGGGAGAGAGAGAGGACTTGCCTCCTTTTTTATAGAAAGCATATCCTTTTGGAGGAAAGGTGGATTTCTTAGAACAAAAGAAGGGGAGGTCAGGGGAAAAACAAATTTATAAAACGCGCAAATTTCCTGTGTGAGAGGGAAAGAAAACTTTTGGGCATGTGGGGCGGGAAGTGAGTAGTATTGACCAATCGCCTACGTTGCAGGGGCCGTGACTGCTTCTTATGAAAGCAGCTGCGCCGCTTGGGGGGGGGGCGGCGGCTAGGAGGTCAAAAGTCGGGCAGGTGGGGGGATAAGGAAGACTCTTGCAAGATGATGGAGGAGGGAAAGGAATATGGTAAGGGGGGGTTGTTCTTTTATTCCCTACCCGATAGGTAAAAAATTTCCGTCATCTCTCTCAGAGGGGAGGATGAGTATTAAGAAAGGGCAAGAACTGGGGGACGATCAGGTTCTGTAAAAAAGAGGGAAGAAAGGGGCCTATGAGACATCTAGGGAAAAGGAATGTGTGCGATGAGCGCTCATTAAGTGAGGATGACCTCTTACCTTGGTGAGGGAACCTCCCTCGGGGGAAATGGGGGGGTCAAGTAAAGAGTCTAAGAAATGAGGGGGGATAGGAGAAGAAGGAGAAAGGGGGCGCATGTCGACACATTCAGACAGAACGGGGGACCAACCTTCATCCTGAGTTACCTACGCTAAGGAACGGCAACCTTGGACCGGATTCGAGGGGTGAGAAGGAAAAGAGCTCGTGAAGAGGACATGGGTTGAGTGAAGAAGAATAAAGAGGGTACGAGGGTAGGGGGAGTAAGGAATCCCGAGCGGCAAGGGAGGATGAGTCCACTACCCCCAAAGTGACTTGCGAATCCCTCTGCACTGAGGAAAAAGGGATCCTGAGTTCAATGGGAGGGAATTGGGGGCATCACCTGACTGTGTGAGGAAGGTCCCGAAAGAAGGGGACATGATCTGGGAGACCAGGGTTAGAACAGGATATAAGATAGTGTGAGAAACCAAGAGGGAAGGGAAAAACTAAGGAAGACATGAATAGGAAAATCGTCCGGGTTCAATATGCTGGGATGAGGAGGTGTTTGCGCGTAGTGAGTAGAATCTTGTAATTAGCGTGGATTCGCCAACTAACCTCTTGAAAGTAGGGCCCAAAGGGGTTGGGCAAAATACAGTCTTGAGGAGGTGAGGAGGAGGAAGGCTTTAAGAGGCGATAGGTGTCTTGCAGTAAAAAAAGTAAATGAATAGGAAAAAGGGTGTTACCTTTCTCATGAAAACTTCCTAGAGACATCAAAAAAAGAATAGAAGGAGAAAGAAGAAAGGGGTCTGTGCTACTGGGATCGGGGAGCGCGTGGCATACACTGGGGAGTTCTCTTGGGAAAAGTTTGTAAAGTAGGTGCTGGGACACCTTTTTGTGAATGAAAGAAACACCCCTCACTCACTTGGGAAAAAGTGAAGGTTGGTTCAATAAATTAAGGATTAAGAAAGTAAGATATCAAGACATTAGGAAAAAGCGAAAAGGCAATCGCGGCTTGAAGAATAAATCTTCAGGAGGGAGGGAGGAGGACCATAGAATGCCAGAGAATAAGTGGAGTGGGATTCCTCTTCTTTTGTGGGGAAGGACTAACAATTCCATATTACTTGGAAAGTGTGGTCTCTAAAAAATTTGCGCTGAGGGTAGAGGTGCGATATGGTTTCTGTGAGGAAGCGGGGTCATGAGTTAAAAAGGGCATATGACGAAGGTTTGTCTCTTACCGGTATGAAAAATCCTGTTTTTGAATGTAAAAAGAGGACGAGCATCTGGGTTCAAAGGGAGGGAGAAAAGGAAAGTGTCCTAAGAAGAATGTGTGGGGTGTGCCCGCGTGGGGGGGATAGTAAGGGGGGGAGAGGAAGAGAGGGAGAGAGGGGGCTTTCGATGAGGAGTAGAAAGCTCCTCTAACTCTGTAGGGGATTTTTCGAAGAAGAGGCGACTAGTGTTTGCTGTCTTCAAGTCAAAAAAATGGAGTGTGACGTTCATCCCGTGCGGGGAAAGAGGAAGATCTTTATAAGGGTGAAGAGGGAGGTCAAGGGAGGGAGTCTCTCCAATTACCAAAGGGGGGGGGGAAGGGGAAGAAAAAAGGGAGGAGCGCAGGCGGCGCCTGCTAAACATGGAAGTGGGGAGCTTGATAAAAAAAACTAATCTGAAGGAAAGGAAAGACCAGTAGTAGAAAAAGGAATAATCCATTGTAACGATTTAAAATGAAATGACTCTATTTAAAAAACACGTTCTTCTATGATGGGAAAACCCCATTGATGAAAAAAGAAAGGGCGAGGAAGTGAAAAGGCAGAGTAGAGAATCGCTAGGATAAATATAACACCAAGGTTTATAGGAAGGGCCCAAACCGAATGATTTTCTGATAAAGGGCGTTCACGTGAAAAAGGGAAGTAGAAGGGTAGCGGGGAGAGAATAAAAGTCTAAATACAAAAGAGGGAAGGGAGTACAGAGGCGATAGAGGGACGTTGATCTAAGCGGAGGAAAAACCCAAGAAAACGTTCTCTAGAGTATTCACACAACGGAGGATGATGCCTGAGTGGAGAGGAAAAGGAAATCAAAAAGAGAAGAGAGGAGGGAAGCGATCAGAATGGAGAAGAAAAATAATGAAATCCTCATAAATGAATGAGGAGGGAATTTATCTTTACCAGAAAAGAAACTCGTAGAACAGGGGGTGGCCCGTCGGTAAGGGGTTAAGGGGATAAAGCGATGTAAAGAAGGAGATCGTTTAAAGGGGACAATCAAGGTGGAGACTGGAGTTGATATTAGGGAAGAAGTAGAAATGTCAGATACTTATCGTCCGTAAAGAAGAGGTCCTCTCGTCGAGTAGATGGGCGGAATCAGGAAGGGAAAAGGCAAAATCTAGGTGATAGGGATAAGAGCACGTTCCAGCTGAAAAAATAAAAAAACAGCAGAGAGAGGTGATCGAAGAGGGGGAAAAAATGAAAAAAGGCGAAACGTTCCTTTCTCGAAAAGTGTGACCCTAATCCATGAATAATGTTGCCGAATAGTTAGAATAATAGTGGCCGAGGTTTTATAGGTAGGGGGTAGAAGACAAGGACGCAGCATCACACTCAAGAGGGAGGAAAGAGACCGAGAGCAGACCAATAGCAGAAGGAGTGGGTGAGAAGAAGTCTGGGTAAGTTCTAACAAAGAAGGAAGTTGATTAGTGACTTTAAAATACTGCAACCCAGCTGATGAAGTGGAAAAATCAAGAAACACAACAAGAAAAGAAAGAGAGTATAATTAAGGACCCACTCTAGATACGGAGAGAAAGGGATGAGCACGTCCGGTGCGAAGACGAGAAGAACTGAAAAGAATCAAGCCTGAGTACACATCCGGCTGGAGTGAGAAGTCTTTCATCTAAAGTTAGCAACATAAAATATGAGTATAAGTTTAAAAAAAGAAAAAGGGGGAAGAAAAGAAGAAAGGTGAAAAAGGAAAATATAAGGGAAAAAAAAGAAAAAATAAGAGCAAGCACAGGCAACCCATCATAAATAGACATAAAAAAAATGTAGGCGCGCAAAGAGAAAGATTAAGTCTTGGATGAGTCTTAGTAGTATACAAAGGGGGGTACAGAGCTTCTCTTTACTGTGGATAGTGAACATCTAACGAAGAAAAAGCACAGTGATTGCGGTGTAAGGGATGGGGGGAAAACTAGAAACAACAATGGTTAAGTAGACCGAAAGGGAGACCTGAAAGAAAAAAAAAAAGTGAAGTAGGGTCTGATGAGAAAAAAGGTTTGAATGTATATTATTCATTTCTGACTTTTTAAAAAGGCAATTCTTTAAAGCTTCTTACAGAGAAGAAAAAAAGAAAAAAAAAGAGTAGGGAGAAAAATGGCGTCCCCTCTGTCAGAAAGAGGTAAAAACAGCCCGACGGGGAGAGGGGAGGAGTTGGTATTCTAGATGTTGGAGAGGACGGATCTGCCCCATCTCGAGGCAAATCACTGTGTCTTTCAACTGAGAGGAAAGAGGATTCTGTTCACTGGTGATACAAAGGGGGGAAGGGATTCGAGGAGAAAAAAAAAAAAGAAGGGATTCAAATGGGAAAGAGGAAATGTAGAAGATCTGTGCCCAAGAGAAGAACGGGGTCTGTGGAGCTGTCTCTCCTATAGGGCCAGGTTTGTGGGTCCGGTCCGCATCATAAGAAAAATAAAGGAGAGGGGTTATTAAGGGAAAAAAAGATGCTGGGGAGATGAAGTGCAAGGTCACTGTGCTAAAAATAAAGATAATGCGCTGAACGAGAAAAAGTTGTCCTGGATATAAGTGTTGGAAAAGGGAGGAATAGACAAGTGTTGTTTGTTTGCCAGAGGAACCTTACGTTTCAATAGAGACCAGCGATGCGTGCGTGAGTTTAGGTGGAGAAGGAGGGAAAAGAGGCGAATTTGAGAATGAAAGGGGAGGTCCAAAAGAAGAAAGAAGGTCTCCTGGAGAGAGGGAAGAAAACTTAGACTAGGATAATGTATCGAACCTTGCGCTGTGAACATAAGGAGAAAGAAAAGGAAAGGGTGGCGACAAAAAAGTAGGAAAAACGGTTCCCGGAGAAAACAAAAGAGGGGCCTTCTTGAGGGAGATAAAAAAAAGGGTTTACTCAGAGGAGGAGGAAGGATCGAACTACAAAGGGATAAGAGCTACACGGTGTCTATTCGAAGGGGCGGTCGTGCCATTTGTCCATCATAGAGAGGTGCTGGTAAAGACACCGAAGAACTGAGAACAGAAGAATGGGGCCGCTGGAAAAGTGAGGAAGAGAGGTTTGACCTCAATGCATCAAGGGGAGGGATGCTAAAAGCGATGAAAAAAAGATTGAGACTCTGGAGAGCCTCAACCCTTGAAGAGAAGTCCCCTTCCTTCTCTTTGTGGGGGAGAACCTTCAGCCCGTCCCACAACTGATCGGGCTGTGGGGGGAGAGAAAAGGAAGGTATGGACCACATTGGGGTGATTAAATCCAATTCCGAAGTAGAGAGATGTACCTTGACTCGGGGACGGGTGAGGCTGAGATGCACTGTTCCCTACCCCAAAATTTAAAAAGCTGTTCTATCCCCTCGTTCCTCCAAAAAAAATCGCAGAAGGGCCACCGTTAAATGAGATTGAGAAGGTGAATCATAAGCCAGGGGAGGGGTGTACAGGGACTTTAAGGGTTCGGTAGACAAATATCCCTTTTAAATACAAAAAGGGAACTTGAGCGGTGGATGGGGTAGGAAACCTGGTGAGAGGGAATTGGTCCGTAAGGGAAAGGGCAAAGAAGTAAAGTAGTGGTAACATATAAATCATAGAAAGAAGGCCGAAGAGACACACTGCTATCAACATACTAATCTTCCATGGAATGAAGGAACGGTACCGCTTCCAAAGTGAAGAGGGGCTGGGAAATATAGATCGAGGGCTCAGTGGGAGTAGTCGTTCACAAGACTTTCCCTCCAAAAACACTGTTTTTTGGAGAAATGGGAGAAACAAAAAGAAAAAACAAGGGGAGAAGCACGTTGGGTTAAAGTACAGAGGGGGTAGAGAAGGGATATAGGGTACTAGGTAAGAAATTTTGTGGCGGTTCATTCTTTCCCTTAGAGGAGAGTTCCAGAAGTTTTTGGAAAGGGACGGGAAGTACGCAGGGTCGGGGGGAAAAGAGAAAGATTTGGAGGAAACGCCCCTGGCAGAGGCGTCTGTGGTGAAGGGCAGAGGTTGTGAGTTGCGGTAGGGCGAGAAAAGAAGGGGAAATGTGTCAGCCTTCGATATTGAAGAATTTCCTTCAACTCTTGTTGGAAGGGGGGGGCAGCTTTTGCAAAAGAAAAGAAAAATAAGGGAAAAGGGTCACTTGAGGGGTACGTAATCCCGCGTAGAGGAAAGGTGGGGGGGTCTTCAAAGGAATAAGGGGGGAGAGGATTCAATGAGGGACTCATGAGGGGGTGGTAGTCCAACCTATTTTCCTGAGGGCCTCATACTACAAACCTAAGTAAGGAGGTTTGCCGTCTCGGGGCAAGAGAAGTGAGGGCGTTGAGAGAGAGGGGGGAGAAGGGTACCGAGGTGGGTTGCAAGCGTCACTCCAAAAGGTAAGAGGTTTCAAACGTCTATCGGGGGGGCGAATCGTATGCTATAGGGGCGAGAATAGAAAAAGGGGGGTGGGATACCTTAAAAGAAAAGAGTGATGGTCTAGCGCCAGGAAAAGAAGAAGGTATACACATAAGGGACCCAAATACCAGCAGAAGAAAAAGATGAAAAAGATGGCACATCTGGTCGTAACTTCCATTTAGGGGAGCCCTAGGAAGTTCACGACGGGGGGGGAGAGTCAAGAACGCCCTGCTGTGTTGGGAGATGAAGGGAGGTAAGGGGAAGGGGAGGGGACTAAAATCAAAAGATGGCGTTTTATATGAGGGTAGAAAGGGCTCTTAATTAGTAAGAGGGTGTCTACCAGATCACGGGTAGAGAAAAATCAGATGAGAAACAACAACTTATTATGATTGAGGACGGGAGATGTGATCGTTTCTACTAATATCAGAGAAACCGAATGAAGATTACCCTGATAGTAGGATGTAATTGGGGGTCTTGGGAAGACGCATCAAGAGAGTATGAAAATGTTCTTTAAATGGGAGGAGAAGAAGTGGTTGAACTAGAGGGATGGGGTAGAAAATCGTTCCTACCTGGAAAAAGATGGATTCAGCGGGGAAGGGAGGGTGGGTCAAGACTTTTACATCATGGAAATGTTGAATGAGAAGGAAACGTTTGGAGTTGGCAAAGAAATAACCTCGGGGGAGATTAAGGGGAAAGAGGATAAGAGGGAGGAGAAGGGGAGAGCGACGCTTAGGGTGAAGATGAGGCGGGCTCTCCCGGAAGAATTTCATACGCTATCCTGGAAAGGATCCAAAGTCGGATTGGAAAAAGGAACGTACTGGGGGAAACCTACGGTTCTCAATCAAAAAAAAAAGGGACGGGGAGGGTTGTGACAGGAAGGCTTTTTTTAGCCACATCAAAAAAGTATCTGTCGCCGAACCCAGAAGTTGCCGCGGTAGAGGAAGGGGAGAGGCAGGGGTGTGAACTCAAGGAGGAACTCTAAAACACACAGTTGGGGAAATTAATCCTCCAAACTAAATACGGATGCATGAACAGGTCTAAAAGACGGGAAAAAGAAACAGCCGTCATCTCACAAGGAAAGGGAAGCTGGGAGGGTCCACCCCAGGGAAAAAACCCCCCGCGGAACAAATATGGAAATCTGGGAAGGACGCCGAAAGAGGGGAAAAGCGGCTTGCCTTCTCGGGAGGATCGGACCAAGGAAAAACGAGTGCGGTGTTTCTTTGGCACCACACGGGGAAGAAAAAAGAGAAATGTTCACAAGAACGCCAAGACATATTCTGAAGGGGGTCGGCAGTTCTCAGGCAAGGTTATTGTCACAGGAAGAAATTTTCATGCGTCAGAGATTCTTTGCCGGAAGAGCCATGGAAAAAGAGAGAGAAGAAAACCTTAGGGGGGGGATAGTGGGAGAATAAGAAGATGGCAATTCGCGGTTCAAAAATAGGATTGAAATTGGGAAAAAAGATGGCTCCTAGAGGGGGGAGGGGCTGGAAAATGGAGGATTCTTGATGAAAATTTCCTGGAAAAGGGGCGGCATCGGACAGTCGGTTGGTCGAAAAGAATTTGGAGAAAAAACTTACGGCCGGTCGGGAAAGGGGTGCGGGTCGTGGTCGAAGGGGATGCAGGTGTGGGAGCCGGACGGGAAGGCTGCGGCGGGAATTTTAAAAAGGAGAACGTTGGAGAGGAGTGAGACGACATAAAAAAGGAAAATGGGAAGGAAAAAGTAGGCGGAAAGGGGCGCGTTGTCGTTTAGAGAGGAGCGGCAACCGTGCCGGCAGAGAAAAAAACTGGGGAGTCCGGCACCGAAAAAGAAAAGGAAATTTTGCGGGGAACCATCGCCACGGGGAAAAGAAACCTTCACAGGGCGTCAGAGACCAGGGACTACCGGCAAAAAAAAAGGACGCCATCAAAAACCTCTAAACCCGTCCTCCTGAAAACGTGCGATTGGCAAAAACTCAGTCAAGTTGACCGCCGTCCCTGCCGACCTGGGGGAAGCCAAAATTTCCGGCCGGGGAAAGAAACCATTAAGAGAAAAACTTAAAGAAAGAGCCTCACGGCAGCCGGCGAGACAGTCAGCCATGTCGCATCATCAGGAGTTTCGGAATTGATCAAGAAAGTCCAAAAAGCCTCATAAAAATAGAAAAAGCCTGAAAGAAGGACAGGAACTGCCAGCTTAGGGGCAGACTGCTCCAAAAAAGATAACAAAAGACCCTAGAATATTATGAGAAATTGCCAAATAGACAGCCAAGAAGGTACCAGTGCCAGGACCGAGGAAAGACAACGAAGGAGAAAAATTCAGATAGGGAAGGGGGAGCTGAAAGGATCGGAGAAGTTTCAAACCAAAAGGGGGAGCCAACGACAAACACCCAAAAGGATGTTGGGGGGAATCGAACGTAACAGGGGAATCACTAAGGAGAGGGCTGCGCCAGGCGGGCAATTAAAATTAATGTGGGCGCCTCTAAAAATACGAACAATTCAGAAGGGGGGGGGCGCAGAAAGATGAAAAATGTGTATCATTGAGGGGAGGGTCGACCGGAGAGGTCCGGACTAGAGAGAAGAAGAAACATGTCTGTGTTGAATCAAAGAAAGATGGTTGCAAGGGAGTAAGGAAAAAAGTAACTAATACCAAGCTGAAAGGGGGTCCGTCTAAAAGGGTGTGGCCAACAAGAAGGGCTGGAACACAACTAACGGGAATTTCTCAAAACTCTGAGGAGTTATGGGCGGTCGGGACACTATACGCGCGCAAGTACCGGAAAAGCAGTGGAGTCAGACGTCAGTCAGCTGAAAGGGAAGGAAGCTAGGCGAGAATCACTGGCCCAGAGTAATGGAACCAGGGATCGAAAGTTGAGAAAAAAAGCCTCTACGAAAGCTCGGACTCACCATGGAGTTCTTAACCCGTAGAGGGAAGAGACCGTCAAAAAAAGAGGGGTTCGTAAAAATCACCGCAAAAAAAAACAACCACGTTAGAGTAATCAAAGAATGTCTTAGAACCAGAAAGGGTTTCTCCTCAACAAAAAAGGGGTAAAAAAAAAAGA
>Ga0179593_1710908_pt1 | contig 14523 bp, 16 predicted proteins | sample CZODoug2_1_08_16_FD_185931 | JGI IMG/M metagenome (GOLD analysis project Ga0179593, IMG submission 185931) | Vadose zone soil fungal communities from Angelo Coast Range Reserve, California, USA - CZODoug2_1_08_16fungal (PacBio error correction) | ecosystem: Environmental > Terrestrial > Soil >...
CCAGGCCTAGCAGGTTTTTTGGCCGCTCAAGCCTGGACGTGAGAAAAAAATCCTGAATGGGGGAGAAACTGCCCAGAACCAGGGAAGACCTGAGAAGCAGGCCCGGAGGAACCCCCCGTGGTCCCTTTTCTTCATCCGACCCCTCTGCTGTACATACCTCCATGGCGTGGTGAACCGAAATAGACAACAGGGGAAAGATGTTACGGGTGCCCCCCGATAAGGAAAATAGGCAGGGTCCGTCGGGTAAAAAAAGGGGCCCTCAAGACGGGCGTACAAAAATGACCCCTCCCCAAATAAAAAAGGTCAGTCGGGTTCCAAGATTAATTTTGACACAAATCCGACCTACATAGACACTTAAAAATTTTGGAGAAGAGGTGCCGTCCATTGGTTGGGGACAGGGGTCCTGAAAAGAAGCCCCGGTCCCTCCCTCCCACCTGAAATGTCGCACGAGGTCGGATTCCCTCTTTTCCCCAAACAAATCAAGTCGAGAAACCAAACAGGGAAGTTCGGCAGTACTACCGCCGCCCAAAGGAAAAGACTAGAGAAACAAGGAGGGGGTCCAAAATACAGAATGTAAGCACAACTTGCCAGGTTTGTAAAGTCGTTTTCCCTTTCCCTCAGGGGCTTTCCGTTCCCCCCGAGGGGGGGGGAACCCCGGGAACCAGAAATGGTTAAACACATGACCCCTGGGGGCCCTTGTGTTTTTTTGTGTGGGGCCCTCTGAAAGTTTAAAAGAGAAAAAATGGACGCTAACAGTTTCTATCTGCTTTTGCCCCTGGGTTTTGGTTTGGGGGGTAACTTTCACCGTGAATGGGGGTGTTTGGGAAAACGGACAAACACAAAAAAAGATCAGGCAACCACCCTGCAGCGCCCTTCACAACGAAAGATCGCCCAAAGGGGAAGGGAAAAAAACCCTGACAGGGGAGGTGGCCCTACAGGTCTATAGGAAAATTGGTGGGGGGGGGCAGCGGGCAAGTCCGGTATCCTTTTTTTTTTTCCGCAAAGGCCGCTGCAGAGTTTGCCTTATTCTCCTCCGCCTAGACCCCCCATGGGAAATCCATTCAATAACTAACTCCCTTCCCCGGGACCGAAACTCCTGTCCTTCTATTTTTTCCACCCCTCCAGTCAGTACACCTCAAATACTCTCCGCCGGCCTAACAAAACCCCGCAAAACCGAGGGGGAAGGGGGTGAAAACCAGTGCCTTTTTCACATGTATGAAGCACCGGCGAGTACCCCGCGCGCATGCGAGGACAACAAAGAAAAAACAAGGAAAAGGGGAAGGGGCCAGCCGCTGCCCGGACCAACCTCGAGGTCAACCGGGAAAAAGCGAAGATCAAGTTTCTTCCACACAGTTCTTGAACCTCAGGGGACGAAAAAAGAAAAACCCCCGAGTCACAAGCCAAAACCGTCTGGTCCCCCCCCCGCCACAGAGGAGGTTATAACACCCTTTGGTACCTCCCACCCCTCCGCCAACAAATTCATTCTTTTCGGTTGGCGAAATCGGCCCCCCTTCCAAAGGTTTTCCACAACTCAACGACCACCCGCGTACTGGAGGGGCAACCACTCTTTGAATTCTTTGGGGACCCATCGTTTAAATATGGGAACTTCGGAGACAGGCCCTAAGGCCCCAGACCCCTAACCCCCTTCCCCCGAACACCTTTTGGATAGAAACCATGGGGGGGTTTTTTTTTTTAAACTGGAAACCGCCGATCGGAGGGAAATATTGGGGGGGGGGGTGTGGGGGGGTAAGGGGAGGGGTAAGAGGGGAGAGAAAGGGGAGAAGCAAAAAAGAAGATATTGTTGTTTCGACCCCCCGTTAGAGGTGTCTCACAGTCTTCACACAGGATCGTCGGAAAAAAGAGAGCAAAAGAAGCCAGTGGAGAACAGGCCGCGGATCTCGTCCAAACGAGGAACAAGGAGAAGTCGAGCCGTTTTGCGAAAAGATTGGGCCGGGCCCAGTCCCCCAGGGGTGGAAACCCGCGACAGGGGTTCACAAAAAATTACCAAAAGGTAAAAAAGGGGAGAAAGGGACCGGAAGGGCAAGCGGGAATGATCGACGAACCCTCCGGAAAGCAGGGCCAAAAGGGGCGGAAATTTCAAAAGGGAGCCGCGAGGTCCCCCCCGGGCTTGAGGAACTTGGGGTCCCCCCCCAGCGGAATCCGGAAGTTAAGAGGGGGTGGGACCAATGGGCCAAACCGAAAGTCTGTAACACGACACACAAAAGGGTGTAAAAAAAAGGACGCGGCCAAGGGTCATTGGCCTTGTCACTCCACCGTACCCTGTCCAAAGTTGACCGGGCGTGGTCCAGTTACAAACTTTTTAAGCAAAAATCTTAAAGGAATGCAAACTGACCTGCATAACTTGACCCATACGATGGTGGGGGCCTGTGAACGAACAGGGCATTTCCGACCTAAAGTTTCAATGTTGGGTTCCAACCCCCTAAAGCCCACTACTTCGGAAGTCTTTGGTCCCCGTCCAAAGATGTAAAAACCAACCAAGCTAGATTGGTGAAAAACCATTTGGTGCGTTGGAACTTCTCCGCCGCCTTGACGGCACAAAATCAACCTACCCCACATACCCTTGGCTTGTGTGTAAATGCCGTGGCGTCCCCCCGAAGATCCCTTTTGCAAATTCCTAGCGAAAAAGGCCAGGGTAAAAAAAAGAAGAGGTACAACCACCCCCGGCCCCCCAAGTTTTTTTAGAAATGTAAAGAAAAACCTGCACCTTAAATCAGCAGAAAAGGGGTCCCCCCCTGGCCCCCTTTGGGGTCAAAAGGATGTGTGTGTAGGAAAAGGGCCGGGGGGGAGGCTTCAAACTCAACTCTTTCCCAACCCCCCCCCCACCGGTTGGCCAAAGTAAACCAAAATTCCTTAGTTTCCAAAAATTGGGTCACGTCCCCTAGATTCTTTTTCACTCCATCCAGGGGGTACCCGTTTTAAAGAGTGGGGACGCCACCAAAAAGTCCTGTTTTTCCACAAATTGGGGGAATGGTTAAAAAGCGTACCTGTGCGCCATCGACTCACAACGGGTACTGAAACAACTCCTTCCTCCCTCCTCCTTTCCAACCTCCCACGCGGTGGCCATCTCCAAACTTATCCACCCTCGGCCTAGCCGGGGGGATAGTCTGGGGGAGGTAAGTAGACTGGAACCGAAAATTTGGATCTTGTGCATTGTAAAATACGGGGGGGGTCGGGCTAATGTTATTTCTGGGTGTCTTTCTTCTTTTCGCAGGAAACTACAAAGGGCCCCGCCTGGAGCGCCTTCGTGGCTGTTGGATAATTTCGCTTGCCCTCCTCCCGTATTCCGCCCGAAATCACCAGGGCTTTCCTCCTACTCCCGGGAAGGCGTTGGTCGGGGAGGCACAGGAAAACGCCTTCGGCAAATCCCCTGTGCGTTGCCGGGACGGCCGGGGGGGGGGGGGGGGGAGCCTTCGAAAAAAAAAAAAAAAAAATGCCCCGTTCCGGCCCGACCAAGGGTGCAATTGGGCTGTTTCATCGGAGCGCCTGGCCTGGAAATGAGTCAGGCGGACAGAAAAGGACGTATCCTGGTCCCCTCGGGGGGCATTCCTCTAAATTTTCTTCCTCCGGGGGGGGCCTGTTGAGGCAACCCAAAACTCCCGGGGCCCCTGCCCAGTTTGGGTATGAGGTCAACCCCGCCACCCAGGCAAGCCCTCTGTTTAATGCCTACACCCTCTGGCGGGTGGTCGCGTCTGTTTTGGCCCTTAGGCGGTGGGCCCCGAAAGGAGAAAACAAAATTAAAACCTAGCGCCCGAAACAGGGCGGTGGACCGACCGAGGGGACGAATAAAACCCCGAGGGTGGATATGACGCGGGAACGGCACAAGTCGGGGAACGAATCAGAGACGGGGCCATTCAAAAAAAAAAAGTACCGTATTCAAAAGAGTCCACCCGCTTCATCCAAAGGAGGGTATAAATTCCAAAGACATTAATCAAAAAAAGTCATCAAATAATAAAGAAACGGCGGTGGGGCGAGGACCCTGAAAGACTTTCCCTTAATTTGGTAAGTTCGGAGGCCAGAACCGGAAAGGGGGGGAATTGGAAATGGAGGAAAAGGGACCCCTATTAACGGGTTGGGTAAAACCATGGTGGGGGGGACCCAGGGTCGGGGTAAGTGAAAGGGAAAACTTCGCCTTTCCCTTCAACTTTAGGTTTGTTTTGTCCACATAAAAAGCAACTGGAAAGGAAAGTGAAATGGCGGGGATCACTCTAAGAAACAAAAACCAAGAAAGGAAAGGGAAAGGGAGATCCAAAGCAACTTACGGGAACCCCCTACTCAGAATCCTCGGGGAGTCTTGGTAAAAATCCAAGGTGTAAAATAAAGTTGATCATTTGCCCCAAAAGACCAAAAAACCTGTTTGAAACTAACACACCAAACAACTGGTCACCGTGGGAAACATCTGTTTCCCCGTGGTCAAAGAGCCTGATGATCAGAAAGTAGAACGAGCAAACTTTTTAATAACCACCAATCAAGTGCGCAGGTAGGTCCAAGAAGGGCACAAGTGGACAAAGCAAATACCCCTCTCCCGGCCTTTTACTTTCATTGCAGGGGGGAAAAAAATCTGTTTAATGGAAACGTTGTTGTGTTATGGGTTGGTGTGTTGCCGGGGTGTGTGTTTTTGTCCTTTTCTACACCGGGGGTCCTGAGAGGTCTTTCCCCTTTTAATCTGGTCGGGGGCTTCGGGACAAACGGGAACCCTATTTGAATCCTTCCTAAGGTGCGGCCCCTGGTAAGCCCTACCTCTAAAGGAGGCAAAATAAGTTTTCAAAAAAAACCTCTCCCTCTTGCTCAACCGTGGGCCATTTTGTTTGGAAAGGGTAATCCTATGGTCCCCCGAATTTTTGTCTTAACACGATTTGGGGGCTCCCTGGTAAATTGTGCCTCCACATCCACCCAACTCCCCTGGGCCGGGTTTTTAACTTTTTTGGGGAGAAAAGGGTTTCCCGCGTGGACCCTAAACTAGAGCATTAAGAGCTGCTTGTGGATCAAAAAAGAATAAAGGACCGGGGAATAACTTCCGTGGTCGGTGGAATTATGCATAGAGAAGTTCCCACAATAATTTTTCCCCGTTCCCATCTTCGTAATCTCGGAAAAAAACGGCCGGTTCTTGGCTTTTTGTGGTTAAAAAAGAAAATACTCAGACGAAAAATTTGGAACTGGTAAAATGGGAACCCCCCGCAATTCCGAATTCCAATCCCAACCAGAAGGGCCACGGATCCCCGGGGAAGAAAGGTTAAGGAACATACCAGACTACTGGGTCACACACCCTCCCCAGAAGAAAAGCGAAAAGGGGGGGGGGGGGGGAGGCAGTGGAATTCCAGCAGTTACCCCCGGGGGGTGTAAAACATGGGCATCGTGCAAGGCTCCGAACTTAGCAGCATGATGAATCCCGGTCATTTTCAGTTCCTTCCCGAACACATCTCCCAGGGGGGGGCGCTGTCAACAAAATGCCCCTCCCTCTAAATTTGAGTCGAAGAAAAAATGCCCGAATCCCCCCACGGGGGCAAAATGCCGCTACCGAAACGGCCCCCCCCCGGGCCGCCGTAAGAGGGGGCGCAGAGGTCGCCTTTGAATTACCTACAGCCAAAAAACTGCCTTTTGGCTCCGCAACCCCTTTTGGGGGCCTTCCGCTTTTCTCGGATGAAAACCCGAAGGTTGAACACTTGTCCGGTGATGTGACCAATAAAAAATTGTGAATAAAAACTGATTGGGGGCGTGTTCCAGACGTTAAAAAAGGGGTCCCCTGCCGGGTATAAAAAGGCGGGGCGATGGGCCCCTTGGGGTTGGACCTTTTTGAATGGTTGGACGGGACCACCCCGGTTAAGAAGGCGAACCCTACTGTAAAAAAACACCGATTTCCTCCCCCCTCCCTCTCCCCAAGCTATCTCTCCAACCCTTACCCCCCTTTTACCCCCAAGTGAGAAAGGGGGACCCGTTCTTTAGGTAAAGGTCCTTGCAGCAGCGTAACATTTAAACAATGAACTGGCCCATAGAACCCGGGGGCCCCGTTTAGGACAAAAAGCCTGGTATCCCTGTCCCTGGAAAGTTATCATAACCAAGAAAAGAGGGAAAACCTTTTGTTCTATGGTTGAAACGACACCCTACATCAACAAACATTCCCCTTTCCCAACCTTCTTTGGCCAAAGAGGTTCTGCCTCCCATCTTCCTCTCGGTGTCGGGCGACCTCAAAGACTCGGGGGGGCCCCACACTCCCCCCCCTGAGGGGGGAGGGAGATGAGGACAGGTGACGGCCCGGCAGACGGGCTTAAATCACCCCCATGAAGGCGGGGGATCCAGTGGGCAGTGTTACCTCCCGCCCCTCCAGTTTGGGGGATGACCGGGTGCGTGCTCTTAACAAGCCCTGACCCCCAGGTACAAGGTACTTGTCCCCTTTAGTTCCCCTTGGGCCGCTTCCAAAAAAAAAAAAAACCCACGAATAGGTTCCCCACGGGGCTTCGGTTGAATACTTATCGGGGTTGTCGGGCACCCATTTTCCTTAAAACCTAACCCGTAGGCCACGGGGGGGGATACTAATCAAAATGGGTACCCCCCTGATTAGCACCCCCGTCCCCCTTCTGGCGTTACCCCCTTTGGCACCCCGTGCCCCGTTTCTCGGCCCCCTGCCGGACCCCTTCTTTGCCATGACCCAAAAAAACCCCCGAAGCCCCCTTGACTTTTTCCCGTCGTTTGGGGGCCGTACCTGGGTGGGGAAAAATCCAAAAATTTGTTCCTATCCCGAACCCCCGAAAGCTGGAAACCCAAAGTCCACTTAAAAACTGCTTGCCCCCCTCCTTCTTTGGTGAATCCGGGGGGGGAAAACAGCTGTAAGGGGGTCCAAGGTCTAGTAATCCGTCCTTCCAGTCCCGTTGTCCCCCTGAGCAAAAAAATCCGTAGGACCGTTTTTTCTCCTTGTTCTGGTTTTTTTTGGGGAACGCGCAGATTTTCCCCGTTCTTCCCAACCCGCCCCTTTTTTACCCTTTGTCCCCGGCAGGTCGGGCCATCCAAGGCTCCGCAACAAGAAAACTCCGTCGGAACAAGGAGAGGGAGCCTCTAAGCCAAACAAAACAACTGAAAGGTGAATTATTAGGAGAAATATATCCCGGGGGTCGGGTGGGGCGAAGCTAGGTGCCCCGTGAGGGGTTTGGGGGAGCGGGGGTAAAATACCCCAGCAACCAATGTAAAACCTCCCCACACTCACAAATTTTGTTAATACGGGGGAACCTCAGGGGGGGAAGCAAGAAATGATCTAAAAAAAGAACCTCTTTCCAGAAAAAGGTTCCCAAGAGAAAAGTAAGGGAGGGGGAATTTAGGGGGGGCCCTGGTGGCGCCCTCGTCCTTTTGTCCGGGCTTTTATTAACTGGGAAGAAAAACGAAATTTAGGCCAGGGCTAAGACCGTAGCCTGTTTTGGCCGGTGCGGGGACTGGCGGTACTGCCCCGGGGGGGGGGACCCGAAGGGGGGCCTTTTGTCCCCCCCGGGCTAACCGCACCTTTCAGGGGTTTTCTTAGCTGGTGGGGAGTCCCCATGGGGAAAAAAAGCGGGGAACACTGCCTACGTCGTGAAACAACAACCGCCAAAAATGCCGGTTTAAACCATCAGGGAGTTTGTTAAACAGCTCTTTGGTAAAAAACCCTTGGCCAGGAAAAATTAGGGGCCCACCCCCTGTTTTGGGGCCTCAAGATGTAGTCGTGACCACGACAAACGATGAACCCTTTAAATCCAATTTTTTTTTTTTTAAAAAGGTGTTTTTTCGGGGACTTCACAAGAGTTCTCTCAAAGTTCCACTCCCTCAAACCCGTCCGGTGTCCCTGTTGTCCTTTCCTCTTTCTTTTGCCTCCTCTACCCCCAAGTTCCGAAACAAGCTTCTGATTTTCTCCACTCCCTGCCCAGGGAGTGGAAAAGAAGGAAAAACACTTCCCACCTTTCCCATTTCCATTGCCTTGTATCAACCTGCCCTCCTACCCAATGTTCCTTCCAGCAAAGACAGTTCCCGTTCCCCGGGCCACGGGGGGGCCTTAATCCCCGCTCCTGGAGCGTCTTGAGCCAGGTGAAGATGCTAAACCCCCCCCTTCCCTGTTTTTGCCTGGAAACGTAAAAAGGGGCTGACAAAACGGGGCAAATCCCACCTGAAATGGTTCGTTTTGTTTTTAAAGCTCCCTTCCCCCCTCGCCCAGAATCCAACAACTCCGCAAAAAGAAAAACCAGGCCCCTTTTAACAATTTTCCCCTAAGAATTGTTTTCCCAATTAAAAAACTACCCTTTGTGTGACCGAACGATAACGCCGCGTCAGACTCTCAAAACGGGGCAGGGGGCTCTGTCCCAAGCCCCCGGGTAACCGCCCGTCCTGGTTGGCCTCGCCGGCTCAAGGCGGGCGGGTTTGTAAAGGAAAACCCTTGCAACCCCCAGAGCGCTCTTATGGTCCCGCGGCGGGGCGTGAAAAAAATACGGTTAGCCTGGGGGGAGGACTGGTTTACGGGCCGGGGGAACGCCCCATTTTCCCCACAACTGGCGACGTGGACAAATTCTTGTAGCAAGGGATTGATGACTCGATGTACCCAAACCACAAAAAGGAATGCCTTGGGGGCCGGGGAAAGTAGATTGGTCCCTCTGTTGGAGCTTGAACGCCCTGGGGGTTGAACCCAAAAACACAAACTTCGGAGTGCGCCCACTAGTCCCGCAATTTCAGCTGCTTAAGGAATGCCAGGGAAAGAAAACGGAAAGGTTCTCCCCTGCAATCCCGGGGCCAGGGGAAGGGGGGGAGAATCCAAAGAAAAATGCCGGCCAACCTTTGCACCCTTTTGAAGAAAGGGACAGAGGCTTCGCACCCGATGGGCCAAAGGAACCCCGCGCCCCCCATGGAATAAGGCGGTCCCCGGGCAACAACGGAAGAACACACCCCTCGTAAAGGAAGGCGAAAAACGCCCAGGGGGGGAATTGTTGCCATAACCAAACTGGGGGGGTGTGAATAGCCAACAAAGAAAAAACAGTGGACCCTAATGCTCCAGGGGGGAAAACTGGGGCGGGCCGCCGGGGGGAGGCGGGGGCCGCACAGTATGAAGCGGGGGCAGGGCCAGTCAGCGCGGCCCCTTCGAATATCCACCGGGAAGTGAAAGCCAACCCGGGACCCGTCAAAGCAGCCCCGATCCATCAAAGAGGGAAATAACTTCCAAAAAGAAAAAACGGCATCCAGTAGAAGCATTCAATAATTGGATTGTGGGACTAGAAGGGAAATTCCCGGGTAGACATACTCCCTTTATTTTTATTATGAGGGGGATCCAATCAAAAAGGGGGGTTATCCGTAGCGGCCACGTTGCCCCGCAAATGTAAAGTTTGGAACCAGGGGGTTTGTCCTGAGGTCATTGTAGAAGCTGGGGGAAAACCCGGCCCTTCAACGGGATTTCCCACGCAAAATCAACGGGGGCAGCCTTTCCTTCCCATGCGCATTAGCCTTAAAAACAACAACAAACGTAGGGAAGTATTACAAAGGATCATCTTTCCAAAAACTCCAGGGCACCAGAAAAGAGGGCCAAGCCCCTTCGGTTAAAAAGCACGTTTGGGGGGACCATGGAGTGAAGCAGGGGGCCTACCTAACCCACCGGAGGCCAAACCCCCGGTACCGGCAGAAGGGTGGACCTAAAGCCTTAAAAGATTAGTTCCCCAAACCTGGAGACCTGGCTAAGAAAAATAAGAAGGGGGGTGGTGACCCCTCCGGGGGCCAAAACATCGAAGCCCCCCCTCCTTGAGGGGGCCGAGTGAGTTTTTTCTGTTAACGTTTTGTAGTTTTTAAGGGGAATGTTATAAATCCTTTTTGCTTAGCACAGGCAGAACCCGGCTCCTTGGGGAGGTTCAGGCTCCCCAGACATCCGGGGGGAGCGGGTTAGGCGTCACTGGGGGGGTTCAATATAAAAATCCGCAAAAGACCCGGGGGGCGTAAAGTCAACCCGCACAAGATCGGAATAACCGCCAGGTTCCGGGGGAAGATTATCGCGGGGGCAATGGTGGTGGGTCGACAATTCATTTGGCGGACAAAGAACTCCAAACGAAAAGGGGGGACAGATGGGAAAAAACGGATGGGTGTCCACGGGGCCCGGAAGGCCTCCAGGCCTGCGGGAAGCCCGGAACGCAAACCCTCAGAAACGAAAAAAGAAGGGCCCAGTTTAAGTCCCAAACTCCAAGCAGGGTGGGCCTCCCACGCCAAGGAAGGTCCCCCAAAACAGGGAAAAAAGACTAGTGCCGCCACAGGAGGTCCCTAAAAAAAGTTGAACGGGGCACAGGGCCCCCGGACTAATGCCCTAGGCAATCACAAACACCCATAAAAAAAGGGAGCGGGGACCATGACCAGGTCGGGGGGGGAATAGGTCCTTAACCAAGAATCCCCAAAAGCGAAGACAGTCCTACCGTTAAAAAAACCGTTTCCACCCTGAGACTAAAAAGCACTGTGTGCACATCAATAGACTCTCCCGTCCGACGAGCCAAAACTAAGACCTCAACTCCTGTTCATCAATCCTCCTGGCCCTTTGGAGACGGTTAACACTTCGAATCCAGGGATCCATCCGGCACAGCTATAAAGTCAAAGTTGACCCCAGCCTGGGGGATTTTTTTACCCCGACAAGAAAGTCGAGGGCCAGGTGTTACCCGGATCTAAAACCCAGCCCCCAGACCGTGATCTAGAATCCAGCTTGGGGGGACCTTCCTGGTCCGGGGTGGTAAAAAAAGAAAGACCCTTGGTGGGGAATGCCTTTCCTTGTGTAAGCGTGAGTCACCCCCAAAAAGAGGGAGTAAATTGAGTTACAACTTTGGTGCCTTTTTCCCCGTTCCCACTTATTTAGGGTTGGGTTTTTTTCCCAACCTCTAAAATGTTCCCACATCAACTGGAGAACACTAAAATGTAGAGGCGATTGGACCCCGTGTTGTGGGGGGGGGGAGAGGAAAAAAAGTTATTTAAAGACCACCTTAATCTGGGCTCTTTATTTACAAGATGGCAAAAAGAGGGTGGGCCTGTCCCCTATTAGATCATGATATTCCAGTGGAAAGGTGGAACGGAGGGGGTTGGAACCGCCCAGAGCTGAAAACCCCCCCCTGACTCAAACAGGGGGGGACAATTTTTGTGAAATGGGCCAGGGGACGTTGGTTTTTTTTTTGGGGGGGACTGCGAAGTTGATTTCCCTTGTTTACCGGGGTTGAGGTGCGACCTAGGTGACAACCCTGGTGGGTTGCTATGTGCAAAGGAAACTAAGCCCGTCAACCGGGTGGGCAACCCCCTTAGCCGAAGAAGGAACCCGTACCTCCCCCAACCCAAGAAGCAAAAGTGCTGGAACTGAACACCCTCTGAAAACTAGGGGGGGGTCCAAATTTGGCCAGTGGGAAAACTGGGTAACCCGTCCATTCATGACACGTGAAAAAAAAAACTCAGAGGGGGCCTGGGACATGTTGGTAACCTGTAGTCCCCAAAGACACCTCCCGGGTTGGTCCGTGCGGCTCTTACTTCCAAATTTCGGGGGCGTTGGTCTTCAGAGAATTTTCCTTTGCCCGGGGCCGCATTTCAAAACACAGCCAGGAAAAAAAAAAAAAAAAAAAAACCTAGGGGTCCACCCGATGGTCCCCACTAAAAACCACACCCCGCAAACCCGGAAACACCAAGGGGGATAAAACGCTCCCTGCTCCCGCTACCACCCCGTGGGGGGGATCGCCTTTCGCCCGCTTTCCCGCCGGCCCTTAAAAATAAGTTTAAAAAACATAAGCCATTAACCCAGCCCTCTTGCTAAAGCAAAAGGTTAATCAACTTACTCCCCCGGTGGATTAAAGGCTTGGTAATCAAACGTTCTTGATTTCAAAGAACTCCCGAATGCTTAAAAATACCCTCACCCTTACACTTTTTTTAGGGGGTCTCTTTTTCAACACGGGGCGGGTGGCCTTTGTGTCCCCAAACCTGTTCGGTAAAAAATCGGCATAGGAAGGAATGAAAATGGGAAAATGCAGGGGGGTAAGGGAAGTGCGTGATAAGAGCATCGTTCCCCATCCGCTAAACAGCAACCCCCCGGAACAGTTTATCCCAAAAAAAAAGGGGAGGGAGGAATCAAGTAACTAGGATCCAAAAAGGCAGGTTTTGGGCCAAATTCTTATGGTCCTCCTTTCCTTTCTGACCGGTTTGGGTCCACACAAGGGGGGACCCCGACTGCTCATTTGTCAACCGGAGAACCCCCTGAGTGGGTGGAGAAAACCCTTCACTTTTTCTAAGTCCACTGAATCTAAATCAGGCATTTCACAATGTTCCCAAAAGATGCCACGCGGCGGGACCTAACGTTAAGGACTTGCCGGGAATGACAGTGCCCTTGGGAAAACTTGGGTCGCCGAAAGGGCGGCAAGCGAAAAAGCAAGGGTGGGCCGACGGGAAGGAAGGGCGGAAAGCCTCAACGCCACACGGGGGTCGGTCGGATCTGACACGCCGGGCCGGGGGGGAGGGTCACTGCTGACCCGGGAAAATGGTTGACTAACCGCTAATCATGTCAGAACTCACCACCCACCTCCCGGAAACGGGGGGATTTTTCGAATCTGTGGTCCCCAAAAAAGGCAAAGGGTTCCAAAGGGCCCCTGCTTTCCAAAAGTAAGAACAAGGCCAGTAGAATTCCCCCCCTCCACCAGTACCACCTTGTCGCAAAAAAACGTTGTGCCGAGTTTGGGGGACCGTTTTTGACCGCGCCGAAGGAGGAGCTGAGTCAAAAGGGGAAAACCCCGAAAACCAGGGCGTGTGACCCTTGCGTCTTGCCCCCTGTCAGGCCCCCACGGTTCCACAGAACGAGAAGGCACATCACCGGGCATTCGAATGTGCGCAAACAAACCTGACCCCCCCGTTGTTTTTTCCAAACTGATCAAAAACCCACCGGCCCTGAATACTAACCCGGGTGCACAGCAAAAAGGGGGGGGCAACGGAAAACCTTCCGGTCGGGATAAGGCTTGTTGCCATTGTTGCCCATCCCGAGCTTAGAGGGGGGGGAGGGTAAAAACGTCGGTTAATGGGGCCAAAAACAGGTGTGGCAAACGCAAGAAATTGTTGAGTGTGGTTTTTAGTCCTCCCATAAATAAGCGGTCCAAACGCTTAAGGGCCACCCATCCATGGGCCCCCAGTAATTTTCAGCCTTTTACCCCCAAAACCAGGAACCTTTGTCAAAAGCTGTACTCACCGTGCGTTTGGGAAAAAGCTTACAAAACGCCGTGCGTTCCCAAAAGGTTCACGCCCCAGATCCAAAACCCTCTAGCCTAGGTAAGGGGTCCGGTTTTAATTGCTAACTTGCCCCAACGCCGATGAAAAAATTTGACAAACTCTTCCTTGGCTCCCTAACTTTGGAAGTATGTATGGCTTGATTTTTGTTCCCGACCTCACCCCCATTCACCCCCGTCGACCGCCTTGACAAATGCCTTTGGCCGGAACGTTTGCTAGTACAACCCCCGTACAATGGCGGAAGACTCCGGGAACCCCCGGTGCGCGTTTTTTCCGAAAATAAGTGGGGGGCAATTTTCTACCCGGGCCGTAAGAACGGCACGGAATTCTGGGCCTGTCGGACCATAGAAGCAGCACAGGACACTGGGTTCGTAACAGGAAAATCACCTTCGCCGAAAAGGAAAAAAAAAAACAACGGGAAAACCAGATGGGCCGGCAAGCCCCCCCCATGAAGAGGGGGGGACTAAAGAAGGGCCTGGGCCTGGGGGGGGTCTGGGGGAAAAAAACGCGGCACGCACTGGATTTCAAATTCCCCGGGGACACTAGAGGCCTAAAACACTCAGGGGAAAATGGGTTGCCACACGCCCTTTTGTCCCAGTCAAATATCTCACCCGCCGAAAAAGAGAAACGTAAAAACGGGGGAGTGCCCATACCACCCCGAGTCATGGAGGGTCGAAATATCGGAATTCGGTTGGCAGATATGGGTCCTCCCTTCGGGGCGAAAAGGGCATTTTAAAGGGCCGATCCACAGACCCGATCAAAGAATCACTCCCTTCGGTCCATAAAGGGTAATAGAGGACCAAAAAAAAAAAGTAAACACAAAACGACTAAAAAAAAGAAAAAAAGCATTAGTAAAGAATTTGGCCTTACTACCCCTTGAGAAACCCAGAATGGGCAAGGTATTGATTAGCGGACGCAAGACCATAAGTGTTAAATTAGCACAGGGGGGCAAAAACCTAAAGAACGGTGAAACCAGGGGTCCCCGTAGGTCAATAAGTTGTACCGAAAAGAAGGACAACTTGAACTCAAAAGGGTCCCACGCCCCGAATTGCATGGTAAGGAAAACCCCGTCAAATTAGTGGGCCTCGACAAAAACAACAAAAGAAAAGGAAAAATATGGAAATACCCGGCACAGACGGGACGACCAAAAAAAAAGCCTCTGGCTGCCTGTGGGGACCAGAACCACAAGGACATTGGGCCACATAAAGGGCCCCCAGACCACCTGCCCTAACTGCAAAAGGGTGAAAAGGGTACCCCCAACACCATCGGGCCGTGGACTAGACAGGA
>Ga0179593_1296633_pt1 | contig 14522 bp, 10 predicted proteins | sample CZODoug2_1_08_16_FD_185931 | JGI IMG/M metagenome (GOLD analysis project Ga0179593, IMG submission 185931) | Vadose zone soil fungal communities from Angelo Coast Range Reserve, California, USA - CZODoug2_1_08_16fungal (PacBio error correction) | ecosystem: Environmental > Terrestrial > Soil >...
CCGTCCCAAAAAAAGAGGAGAGAAAAAGGAGGGAAATAAGCAATGGAGAAATTGCGACAAGGAGGCTGGGGGGGAAACCACGTGAGGTTAAATAGTCTTCACCGGGAAAGTAGCTGCCTGAACGAGAAGAAAGAAGGGGAGGTGGAAATCAGGGCGGGAAGATAAAAAAAGAGAGCTAGAAAGGCCGAAAACAAAACTAGGATCAAGCAACCAAAGACAAAAAGGTAAGTGAAGAATTAAGGGCAATTGTCAGCTAAAATCTTGGTGAGGAAAACAGGAAATCTTGAGCAAGAGGAGCAGACCTTCCTTAGAGTGATGTTCGAAGGTCAATGAAAATGGAGACGAGAAGCAGGCTGCAATGGGATTGTGACCTTACCTCACCCTGCTCTCAAGAAGGGCAGGCACTCCATCTTTTGGTCCCTTAAAAGGAAAAAATAGTCGGGGTGGCTTCCCCCCTTCGGAGTTTGTCAAGGACCGAGAAGTACTTTGGTTGGGGGGGCGGAAGAGGAGGTAAGCAAACCGAAAATCCTTCCGGATGATTCGATTAAATGGAATGGCGGAGAGAAACATCAGGGCCGGAGTCCCCCTAGCGAAAGGGGGGGGGGCAATCTTAGAGTCCATCAAGTAAGGAAAAAAAGACCAAGAGGTAGATGTCTGCTTACAAGAAGAAGGAAAGAGCACACCGTTCGCGGAAACCAGTGGGAGAGACTCGACAAAATCCCGAAATCAGGAATGGGGGGCGAAAATGAAAGCGCGAAGAGGGAACACCATTGCAGGTGAGATCTTAGCTTCAGGGCCAACAGTAAAAAACTGAAAAGAAAGAAAATGAGCGGTGGAGGATCCCAGGAATAAAAGCCAAAAAGGTCAGGAAGGCGCAAAAAGGAAAAAAGGGGAAGTTTGCTGGTTGGCCAGGAAATATCCTGGAAAGCTAAACAGTGAAGGGGGGTCGTGGAGTCAAAAAACCGAGAACGAAAAGGCAAAAAACCGCTGGAAGAGGGGTCACAATCTGGAGGGAAAGAGGTTTTGTTGGTCTGAAAGTTCTTACTACTACCAGAACAGAAGTCATCCATAAGGAGGGATGCCTGTGGTGAAAGGTAATATCTGCTGAATTTGTGGGGGTGGCTTTCAATTTACATTGAGTCAATTCAAAACATAGGGGGAGAGTAATGCCTTGGCGGTAACGATAGTAAAGATAAAGCCGGGGTTGAATCCAAACCGAGGGGGTAGTGGGGGGGTGAAAAAGAGGGCAACGGAAGGCTTCTTTGAAAGATGTTTAGGAAACAGTCCCGGGGAGTGGAAAGGCAAAACAGTCCCCGGCCCACCCACTCCGGATTTGAGCTTGCCAGATGTTCGAACTTAGACTAAAACCTCAGTCTTTCAGCACTTTCCGCCCTCATTCCGAACCCCACGTCCACACCCAGGCATCTACAAAAAAAAAACCCAAACGAAAGGCTTTCCGGGGGGACGCTCATCATACCTCTGCTTAGCGTACTACACAATGGGAAAGTATTTAGAGGGGTCAGGGGAACGCTTGCGTTACCCTGTTGGAAGGGCGTAAAGTCTGAAATAAGCAGATCGGAGGCACCGCCCCAGCAAGGGGGGCCGCAGAGAGGAGAAACGTTTTGGGGTCGGCACCAACCTTTCTATTCCGAGCTGTGAAATGGGTGGCTAAGGGAGACGAGCAGATCTGTGGGCCAGTAAAGAAGTTCATTCCTTTACGTTAAGGGACTAGAAAATCCCTTCGCGTGACATTCCCAGGGAAGGTATAAACCAAAGGCCCGGGAGTTGATGCCAGCTCTTAGCTCCAAGGGGCTACCGGAAGCTTCCCACTTCCCAAGTACAGGTTGAGAAAGGAGGAAAGAAAGCCCGTCCGAAGAAAGGGCGTGCAGTAGGTACCTGGGACGATATGGATCCCAGACCAACCACGGAGAGAGGAAGCGCTTAAGGGAACGGCATCTTCCTTGAAGGGGGGTTCCGGTTTCGACACTTAACGAGAAAACAGAGGACTGAAACGAGGGGATTTTCAACCTCGGGTCAAACTGAGCGGTCCTTAGCAGGGCGTGGGGGGGGGGGCGAGAGGAGGATGGAGAAAATTATGAAGGAAGAAGGCGGGGCCGTTAAGCAAGGCGTGGCTACTTCGCCTTGAGAAAATGCCTGCCATGGATATGATCATCAACAACAAAACGGAAGTCAATCCTCTCGCTGCCGGCGACCTTGTGTAGGCGACGTACAGGCATAGACTTGAGCGGCGCGCAGGAAAGTAAGCAAAGCAGTCGCATAAATTCCGCGACTCTAAATCGGAGGTGGAAAATCCAATCCCGGGGTTTTAGGAAAGAAAAGGGGGTCAGGTGCGAAAACCAGGACGAAAGAGACGCTTCATGCTTCAACCAGAAAGGCAACGCGAACGGGGGTGGGATAACAAGGAACGTGGAAAAGGGGGGGGGACATCACCGCAACAGAGTAAAGGGATTCTAACGGTCGGTAAAGGGGAGGACTGATAAAACGGGTAAGCTGACGGTATTAGAAGGACGGAAGCAAGTCCCCTACCTAACGCCGACGTGGGTCGGGGTAAAATGCTTACGTAGGTCATGGGAAAAACGGAAAGTATCGTAAATCAAGGGGGGGGAGTTCATTTGGTTCCTCCGCACAGATAACAGGGGAGAAGAACGGGACTCATCCGATCGAGATCACAATAGGAGGGCAGGGGTTCCTACCAAAAGGGGCTCCAGCTAGTACTAGGAGCTGGGGAGGGGGATGATCTAACATAGGGGAGTCATCAGAGGAAAGAAGGGTGCACAACGGGTTCCGTTTGGCCTTGTCCAAACCAAAACCAGAAATGCGGGGGATTTTCACTAGATTATAAAGTACGAAAAAATTTTAATGAGGATATTGACCTGCAGGGGGAGGAGTTTAGGGTGGGGGCGTGGGTCGAGTTCCTTGAGGGCGTTTGAGAGGTATGCGGCGGACATTTGAAAGAGTGGAATGATGGTGTAAGTAAGGGGGAATGCGGAGGAACGGCCCTGCTTTGCTCCAGGGAGGATTGGAATTTTTCCCCTCCCCATGGAAAAAAACTCAAAAGTTACACAGAAAGTCAGCACAAGTCTCCCCCCCGAAATTTATTCAAGCGGGTTGTCAGGAGGGCACCCGCTTGCGTCGTCCAGAGACGGAACCGCAGGGAATTAATAGACACGCGCTTGGGGTGCAGCAACTATGGACAAGGGGGAAATCTAAAAATCAACAACAGGCCGCGCGTTTAGGCGCGCAAATACGATCTCGACTTGATTGGTTCGAGTAGGGGAGGGGGGGTAGAGGGCTGCCTGAAAAAAACTAACGGGGCCAGATGAGAACATCTTCTCCGGGGAAAAGTGTGCAGCTTCAACACAGTATGTACGCAACGAAAATCACTAATCTGGAAGGGGGATGATATTAGCGGAAAATTCAACTCCAAAAGGGGGGTTAGAGGGGGGCCGGGGGTCGCCTGACTACGTTCAAATATCAACATGCTCACTCTCAAGTCATAAATTCTGCATTGGGGGGAAGACAATGGGCGGGGAGCCACACTATAAAAGAAGGCCTGACAACTCTCTCCGATCTCTCAATTGCTGTCTGATGGTTCTGGAGGACTTTTATCTTCGAAAGAAAGAGTGGCTAAAACTTTAGATCAGATTTTCTATGCTGCCTACGACTCAAAGGGGCGTTTCTCATTACTGGATTAAATAAAACTTGCAAATGCGAGGTAAGGTACTCAGGCCATCCGCTCTCAAAAATGTCCGTCGCGGCAAGCTCCGCGATGTGCGAAGGGGGGCAGGACGAGTCGAACTCCTCGACTGGAAGGGTCAACTGGGATGTCCGGAACACTTCAGTACGATACACGAAAGAAGAGTTGGGGTAGGAAAGAGGACTGGGGGGAGAAGGGGAAAAACAGATGGAAACAACAAGATGTCTCATGCATCTTCCGAATCGCCAAGACATCTAAGGGGAGAACACAGGCAAGCGTGGAACAGAGTTTTTCCATGGTGGGTGATGGAGGGGCCTCCACGTTCGTAAGGGCTGTTTCACGTCCTTATCGTTGGTGGGAAGGGAACCGGGTTGTACTTCCACAAAGGTAGAAGCCGCTATTCGAGAATGGTCCTTAACCGAAGAGTCTTTCCTGAGCGGAGATCGTGCATCGAGGCGAGACGGGTCGGTGACCGACCATTTGGGAAGGAAAAAAACCAAGAGTGGCCGGGCCAGGAAAAAAACTGTTCTCCAGGAAAATGGTCGTCCCACTTACGCGTTCCTTGATAAATAATGGGGAAGGTTCTCTCTCTAAAAAACAACTGATAGAAAAGAGCTTCCAGGGACATATTTATCACTCTTGGGTGTGGACGAAGAGCGAAAAAGTTTTGGCCAAAGGGGGCCCGGTAAGGGCAAAACCTGAGACAAGGACAGCGGCAGCTGGCACGAGAGAAAAAAAGATAAAAAAGACCTTAAATTACGAAGCGGGAAGAAAATTCAACAACTTGGAGGAAACGGGGGCAGGGGGGCAGGAGTCCAAACCCGAGCGGGGGGAAGGGGGAAAGGCCACTCTAAAGGGAAAAAAACAGGAGGCCGGCCATGAACTAGAAAATCTGGCGAAGAATGTCCGTACTTTGTCGGGTGTGATCCACGAAGTCTTGAATGGTCCTGGCCTTAATATGGAGAAGGAAGAGACATCGGGTGGAAAAAGGGGAAAACGTTTGTAAAGACAAGCAGTGGCGCGAGGTTCATTCTCCAAGATTTGCTGGAAGGACTTCAACGAGGACTTTTTCCGAAAAACTGCTTTGCACATGGGGAGTCACTGGGGTCGAAGAGTTTGGAATCGAATTTACTCAAAATCGAAAAGGAGGCTCTGAGGCAATGCGGAAGTTAACGAACCCCTTTTCCGGAACTCGACGGTGGTGGCAAGCTTGTCAGGGGGGGGAAAAAAGGGAAAGGTGACCAAGAAAGGGTTTAGCGCTTCTGCACGATCGAGAAGAGCTGAACCAGTTCAGGGGGCCGCATAGCACGGAAAAACAAGTCAATCCGAACATCAAGGAGGGACTCAATTATATAGATCGCTTTTAAACGAATCTAAAGGCTTTATAGAGGGCCCTCGTAGGCACGGGCAAGTCAAACAAAGAAAGCAGGGGCCAGGAGGGAAGTTGAGGACAAGGTAAAATGAAGGGGGAAGGTACAGTCTCAGAGACATAAAGATTTATTTTTCTGGGGGGGGGAAGACCCTATAGGGGGGGACTCTCTCCTGAACGGTTATTTTTCCACTTGGGGTCCAAAAAAACCGAGAACGAATCGGGCAAAACCTGTAATTTTTAGAAAAGAAGGTGAGCAACGTAGGTCCAAGGAAACGGCCAGGAGGGAAGAAACCCGGAAGAGACAGGTTCGCCTGAAAGAGGCGAAATGTTTTGGTGGCTTTCCTGGAAGATGGGAAGATTCGCAAGAAAGAGGGTTGTCCGAGTAATATGCTTTACGGCGCTTGAAATTACGAAAGCCGGGGGTGCACCCGCTGTTGAAGGGGAAAGGGGGTATGGGAACAAGTTTTGATTAAGGGTGCACTGGGGACACGTTACAAAATGGCCCCGTTATCTTGAAAAACCATTCCCAAACGCAAAAGCATCCCAGTTTCCTATTTGAGGGGATACTCAGAGAAACTGAAGGGAAGAGAAAGCCGGGGGCATCCGCATAAAGCAATCTAAAAAGACACGCCATTCGTGTCTTTGACCTACAAACTGCCATAGAGGATACTAGAAATTTACTTAGGTGGAGATATCATGAAAACGCAAACTAGGGAAGAAAAAACCAGGAACCCCACGGGCAAGGTGGGGCCACCAGGTAGCGGCAGGAGGAGCAAATAAGGGGGTAGGGCTCTGCGGCCCCAGCCATCATCCGGGCCTCGTTGGGGGGTCCGTAAAGTCTCATAACTCCTTTCGGCAGTCTATCCTTTGAAGTCATAAATCTTCGGGAGCCTTACTGTGCAGTCTAGTCCAATTACACGCACGATTTCTTGATTCGGAGTCGTGAAAAGTAAAACTTGTACAAGCCTTACCGACAACTGGACCGGGAGGGGAGACGAGGCTGAAGGTGGTATACCGTCATTCCACGCGGAAGGGGGATATCACTGAAACCAGACAGAACAGTAGATCATCCCGGGTACTATCCCTTCACTTTCACTGGGGAGAAAAAAAAAAACCCTGGAAGCTCTTCCTAAAACGGAGAGTAGAACTGGAACGCGGAGTTCCAAAGGGTCTTGTAGTGAATCGAAACAACGGCTGTCACATGGAAGTGGGGAAAAGAGTTAATCGAGGGGTTTGGGTTCTTAAATTACCAAGGTGCGATGGGGAAGGAAATCGCTGGGGCCTGTCCTGGCGGCCCGAGGGAAGGACGTGCCTAGGCAAATGGGAACAGTCCCTTTATCTGAGTGAATCTCTCCACCACCCGGGCAACTAGATCTCCTGCTAAAAAAAGTGTTCTTACTAAAGGTCAGAAGGAGACGAAATGGAGAGGCAACTTCTATAGAAGCCCGCGCAGAAATTAGCGACCTGAAAAAAAAGACTATTTTGAAGGACTCCAGCAGTTGGAAACTTGAGTGTGCAGACTAGGGTGGGCGATGTAGTAACAGCAACGAAGGAAAGATCCTACAAAAGCAAAAGAGAAGCTCGAACTTGTGGGGGGGGCTGGGATCAATAAAAAAAAAGTGAAGGTACAGATAGGATTCTTGAACGACGAAAAGGTCTGAATACTTCTCTTGGGGGAACGGACTGTAGGAGTCAGCTACGACGAGGAAATAAAAGAACCGCCTTTTTGGTCCAATGTATTTCACCGAGGATATCAAAACTACAAGGACTTGCCGTTGTTACTGACGAACACCAGATTCGAAAAGAAATAGGAAGTCAAATTCTAGCTCAAGACATGATTGAGTTCTATTTAAATAAAAATAAGAATCGAATTTCTTCTTCAGCTGGGGAGGGGCTCAGAGCACGGAGAGAATTGCCAGCAAGAGGCGCCTTGTGGAAAGGTAACGTGGTTGAAGGGGCAGATCTAGGGGCATGTCATTAACAAAAAATCCAAACGAAGTCGGGAGAAAGGACGCAAAAATACTGTGATGGACTTCCCATGGGGTTTTCTGTGTAGAAAAAGTGTGGTTCTTTGTCAGATCGGGGTCGGCTTACGGGGACCGAGGAGGGGGAAAGAAAAAAGGCGGAAGGGGGGCAAGGATGTTCGTCGGGAATGGGATTGGCAAGCAAAACAATTACACGTGAAACGGAACACAAGTGAAAAAAGAGTACAACAGCATCACCTAATCGGGCTCCAACAGGGGGGCTCCTTCCCGGAGATAAAAATAAGAGAATAATCATAGGAGGAAAAAGAATATTGTAGGGCAACACGTATTGACCATGTGGTACCGGAAATCCGCAACCAAAAAAGGAAAAAAAATAGGAAAGATGACTCGAGCTAATGCCTGAGGGTCCGAGGGGAGGTCCTTCGCGATGACCAAAAAACTACTGATCAAATGAGAGGGGGAACATCTTGAAAACCGCAATTTGGTGAAGTCGATTTTGTACCTCCGACGAAAATAACGCCCTTAGAGGAGCAGCTTGGAACTACTCCCCTGGGATGGATGCGTGTGCGGACCGGGTCCTAGTTCCTTGAAAGAGCACACAAGGAGCTCAACTCGGGAAGCGGAGGAGCAGTTGATGCACGTCGGAAGCTCAAAAAGAAAAAAGCGCAGCAAGAAAGAAGCTAGGGTAGAAGACATTTCGCCCCACTCGGGAGGGGAGCCGTTCTTTACCCTAAATGGGGAAAAAACCGCAAACTGGTAGAAATATCTGACGTGCAAATCAACTCGGGGGGAATGGTCTTCGCATGTGCTAAAAAATGGACTTGCCACGCAGCGTTCGGACTCAGGGACTCTCTCCGAATGTACGAGCTTCCGCTAAGGTGGAGGTGGAAGTAGAGGAGCCATACCAAACCGGCCTTCAACGTACAAGCAGGCGGAAAAAAATTCCTTACGTCAAAGGCCCTCCAAGAAGTGGAAAGGGCCGAGATCGACCAGTAGAGTAAGTTCAAAACCACGTTTGCCAGTTCTCTAGAAATCTGAAAAGGGAGAAATCGAAGGAAAGAAGGTGTAAAGTCGGGAGCAGATGGTTTAAAAAACTTTTGCAGGAAAAAGATGTGACGCCGCCACTGCCGGAATGTAGTTCACCTTGAGCTCGTTGTAAGGTGGGTGAAAAAATCGGGTTTGGAAAAGCAAATTCACATCCGCTGACAGTCAAGTCTTGGTGGAAGGGGAGACCGGCGAGGACCGTTCCAGCTTTCTTATCGGTGAGTCTCGGGGGAAAAAAAGGGTTGTCGGGGAAAAGGGCATGAACACCAAAAAAAGGAAAAAGCTGGCCCGCAAACTTGGAGGACTTCTAGGGTCCATAGGGTGTGGCAGAAAAAAAAAAAGAGGGACGGTCATCGCTAGAAAAAAAAGGAGGAGGAGGAGCAAAAAAGGGGGGGGGAAAAGCAAAAGAAGAGGAACGAAAGGGAAAGTTTGGCGGTGGTTCAGACGTAAGGGGCGCACTGGTCGTTCGAGGCACGAGACGAAAAAAGAAGCCAAGTAAATCATTTCGTAAAGATTACCATTGGAATCTTATCACCCTGGGAGGTCATCCACATTTCTTGAAGAAACAAAGACAAAGTTCCTTAAGGAAAAAGAAAATTTCACGGAATAGATTTCTAATGTGAAATCCTGGAACGATGCCTCGGGTAGGTTCGGTCCATTTGTTGGGGGGAAAAGGGGAAAAGAATGCCGCCGAACATTGCGCAAACGTCGGGGGTGGCCGAACAGAGATACTCGTAAGTGAACAGAGGGACTGGGGGGAAAAGGAGTGAAACAACGAAGTTTGGGCCGAAACTACGACATCAGTTTAAAAAGGTGGTCTATGAAGTTTTTGGGTCCGCCGGCGGGAGAAGACACCTCGCGGCGCGAGCTGTAAGGATTCTGCATATACGAACAGACGAAAAAAAGAAGAAAGAGAAAAGGGTTCAGAAGTAAGTATTCATTATCAAGGAAAGCTAGAGGGGGAGCCTTTAGAGGCGGAAGACGATCGAAGCCTCACCAAGGGGTCGTCGTGCCAAATCTGTGAGAATCTAAAACGGCTCAGAAAATCAAAGAGTCTGAAATGAGAACCAAGCACTTAAACTTCAAGAAATCTTAGTCCGGAAAACGGGCACCAAAAATTTGCTCAATAACTGCGAGTTGAGGTACCAGGGGGGAAGACCGCAGGATCGCCGACACTCAAAAAGAAAGGGGTTGCGGGGGGGGTTGAAAAGTATCCTACGAGAAGACGAAATCCGTAAAGGGGGGGTGTTAATTGGATGCCAACGGGAACGGAAGCAAAAACCGAAGCGAGGCATACAGAAGGGGAAAGCGGGGGTGTTCCGGCGTTTGGGCAAAGAAAAGCACATACGCGCCCGCAGGACACGGAGAGAGAATGAACGGGGGAGGGAAAGGCGCGCGGAGTTGGGAGGCAGACGTGTAGTGGGGTAACTCATTTGCACTGAACTCCCAAAAGAAAATCGATCTAACCTAGGACAGTTACGGTAGAATCACGCAAAACACTAGAAATTATATACAAACCGGAACAAAAACAAAAAAACGGTTGAGAAAAGGTTGACGGAAGGAGGTGAGTGGAGCGTGGGGGATAAGGGGGTCTGGGGCTTTCCCAGTTCCAGGGGGGGAGGGGGGGGAATGGGGGTCCCTGCCCTTCCAAAGTCCCAAGACAGCAGCAATCAGGGGGGGAGAGTACGGAAATCTTAGACTCCTCACTAAGAAACACTCGAAACATCAATGCCAGACCCCCCATCACCGAGTCCATCTCTCACCTCCCCCCCTCGGAGTTGCACGTCAAGCCAGAAATTCCTATCGAAGAATATCTTCCCTTTCCTGAAGTTAGTTAAAAAGGGAGCAACCGCACTCGGGGCAAGAACCACGTTCCGTGTGCAAAGAGCTGGCAAACAAAAAAGGAAAAAGAAACTTTAGATTCTCAAGGTAGGCCAACAAAAGGAAGGCCGGAGAGACGTTGTCGCAACTAAAATCCTGTCAGGAGCGGCGGGGCCTGGGAAAGGAAGGATCATGCATTACGAGTTTCCGATTCAAGGCCCAACAAAAAACCAGCTTTTAAACTGGTCTTCGCGAAAGGTAGACCGTCCGATGTAACGACCATTCCTTATAAGGGGGAACGCCCATCTCGGTTTCATTTACGAACTTGCTTAACGTTCCAATCCGGGCAGATTAACTCTTCCATTTCGCCTTCTCTCAGAACTCAATAGAAAATAAACTCGGTGCCTTGAGGACCGAACTGAGTCTGGATCCAACCCCACCCGTCGCGAAAAATGCATTCTATTGACAAAAAAAAAGGAAGAGGGGAGAGTTACCGGTACAAACCAAAGGGGCACTGCACAGAAATTGGCCCCTTTGGGGTTATAAAACTCCGGTGGAGGTGGTGATTTCGGTCGCAATTTCATTAAGGAGATTTTTCTCTCAAGATACTATCTGTACTCATCCTCAAGGGCTGAAAAAGATGGCTCCTTAGTAAGAAATGTTGGACCTGGAGCTCTGTACAAAAAAGGGTGATGACACGAGGTTAAATTTCTACCTTGTGCGACAAAAGGGGGATAGATAGCCTCTAAGGTCTCGGAAAAAGACAACTCGCATGTTAGAATGAGAACGATCCTAACGAGAAGAAATTCCGAGAAATGAAGATGTGGAGGTTTACGAAAAGTACATGGGTCAATCAACGGGGGGAGGGGGATTCGCGGTTGCAGATTGGAGTAAAAGGGAAATAAAGGTAAGAGGGAAAAAAACAATAAGCAGAAAGCGCGACGTGTGGGAGGGATTAAAGATGCCGTGATTGGACCGGCCAGGAGGATTGCTGTAGCGAAGGGGAAGGACTGATCAGTTTAGTGAAAGGCTAAGCGGAAGACTAAACCAGACTTGGGCGGTACCTACGTGGTTCCTCTAACGTTTAAATCAAACGAAAATAAATCAATCTGGGAGTCATGTTAACTGCTCGCAGATGTCATGAGAAGATTCTCGTAAGGCCACTTTCGGGATCGAAGCGACCGGGAAGGGATAAGGGACTAAAAAACTTACTCATATCTTCTGCTGAAAAGTTTCTGGCAGTAAGTGAGAAAGAAAGATCATTGGGAAAAAGAAGGGCTACCTTTGGGGACAGACTGGCCCTTTGGAACAATTTCCAAGGATTCGGTGCCTTAAAATTACGGTACTGAAAAACTCCAATAAACTCCAGGGATCGGGGACGATCTATGGTCAGTTTGGGGGCTTAGCGAAGGCGCCTTGGGTGTTTTCGTTTATAGGGCGGGGGAGGGCTAGTCCAGGTCTTCTATTGATTACCTTTGTTTAGGGAAATTATCGCGACAGGGCTTCTTGTAGGGGGGGGTGGGGGACAATCACAGTGTCCACGGTAGAAACAAGGAAAAAAAGGCATAACCCCAAAAGACTCCACGACCAAAATAGAGCTTCACTTCCAAACGCGGGTATCGACACCGCTTGAAAGAGAAATTACTAGCACGGAGGGCAGGCAGAAACAATGGGAAGGAAAACTGCAGGAAAACTTAATAAAAGGGAAAGCCTAAAAAAAGCCGAAGTTTCGCGGATACACGTGAATCATGGGACGTGGCAGTGGAGAAGTCTGTGCTTTCTTCGAAAAGCCAGATAAAAAAAACTAAGATTAAAGATGTTATTGACATCTTCGCAGCGGCGGGGGCGATCCGGTATTTCTCCACGCCCCGGCTTCGCGCCAATCGTAGGGGAGCGACCACCTCAACGGAGGATGGTCCGGAGCCTCTGCGGACCCGTTGCAGGATGTCAATGAAGTGAGACTTGAGAGGCTTTCCAGGGGAGATCTGCTCAGAGGGAGCACGGGCATCGCACAGAAATGCCCATCGCGTCGAGAGATTTCGCCCTAAGCTGATTGAGGGGGGGGGGAAGTGGGAGGCAAATTGTAGCTTAACTGGGTATATCTCTAAAGGCACTACTCCAACCGGGGTTTCCTTCCGAAAAGCACTTGCCATGAAATGGGAAAGGCCGATTAAAGGAAGGCCTCTGGGAGAAGCCTTAACTTGGGGACATCGGCAATCAGGAATCGGAGGGAGTAGGTGGGTATTGAGAGGCACAACACTTCCTTAAGGGGGACCTAACACCTGTCTCAAGCAGGGGTCCCAAGAAGAGTTGGTTGAATATCACTTTCGAGGAAAGATCGCCAGTTATTCTGGGTTCAACGCAAAATGTCTCCTATTTCGATGCGGCATCGACAAGGGAAAGTAGGACAAAGACATCAAGGACAACTCCAAGAGGAGCAAAGTGCTTTTGAAAAAAATTTAGCACCACTGCCGGAAATTAAAGGGGTCCACGGGGCATGAAAAACTTTTTGGTTTGCATGCAGCAATATACAGTCCATCCATTTAAAGGGGAGAAAGGCAATTCGTTTGAAGGTTAATGAAGAAAGGAGAGAAGGGACAGGGTGGAGGGGGGTTCGCCAAAGGAGGGATACGTTTGAACGCCTTTCTTCTCACCAGAAAAATCCCAAGCCCTGGCCGCGGACAGCTCTCTTCGTCAACTAAAGAATTTTCTTGCTCAGTCAAGTGGGGGGAAAAAAAGGGTACATCGAAAAAAGGTGGATGAAAAAGATAGAAAGTCAACAAAGGAGGGGGACTGGGGGAACGAAAAGGGATAAAATTTTTTAGGGAAGGCGGCCCGAGATTGGAGGGGGAGAAAAGGGGAGTAAAACCGACAAGAACGCTACCTGCACAAGACGATAAGAAAGGAACAGGAAAGGCGCGGAGAAATGGAAAACGGGAATGTATCGCTGCTAATGGGAAAGGGCATGGAAAAACCCTCCTGCGAAACAAAAGACCCCAAAGTTTACAGAAAGGTCGTCCATTGGAGAACTCTGTGGGGAAGAAAGAAATCTAAAAAGGTAAAAAATTGGTCCTCCACTCGACCGGAAATGGGGAGGGGCGACGACAGGGATGGCGCGACGCCAAACATGGCGTCCGAACGAAGCACCAGGCTAGGGTCTCCAACGGTAAATCGCAACGAAGGGGGAATCGGGGTTTGGCAGGGGAAAAGCCTGCTGGAAACCAGTTGAAGGCATCGAAGGAAGGTGGGGTGGTCGACCTCATAATACGAAACTACGCGGCTGGCCGAAAGGACATTTCGGACTTCGGAAGAAACCCGGAACATTAGGCCAGGAACGAGACGGGGTGGCAAAGAGGAGTGGAATGCAGTAAGGAAAGGGGGAAAATCGTTGCCGGAGGAGAAGCGAGAAGAGCTAATGAAGTCGTAAAAACATCATTCGTCTAACCGGGGGAGAAAGCTCATCCAGAACAAATTGGAAAAAGAGAGGAGGGAGGGGGTTAAATAGGCCGATTGAGAGCGACATTGATTCGTGACCACGCATGTCAAAAAAAAATAACTTCTAGGAGGGGAATCCAAGGTATATAGCCGGGGATGCAAGGACCACGACACTTCATCACCGAAGGAGGGTTTTTGGACAAGCGAACCTAAATCTCAAAAGCCGTTTCGTTCCCCCCCGGAGAACGGCGGCAACTTGGACGCGGAAAGAAGAGCAAAATCTGATCAAATCAACAAGTTGGGGCGAACAGTTGGACAAGCAGGACGGCAAAAAAAGGAAGAAAGTCCTCTATTAATGATCGGCTGAGGCAAAAACTTTTTTGGGAGGCCATTGAACCGGGTAGGGGACAGGACAGTCTAAAACAATATTTTCGATAAAATCCGGGGAAGGGACGCCGGTAAGATATAACGACACGGGGTGAAAAAAGCCAGAGTGATTGGGTATGGTTGAGTTGGGGGGGAGGAGGGGGTGTAGGGGGGTTGCACAGGGGGACGGTGAAAAGTCCCGGTGGCATTAAACTCTCCCCCGAACAGCCGCGATCCGGGCCTTCTTTTCGCTTACTAAAGAACGAAAAAGCAAGGTACTGTCCCGGCGGACATAAAGATATCACACCCAATGATGCGTTCAGGGGGAAGAGGACAATGAACAAATTGACGTTAGCAAAAATCAGTTAAGACTTAAATTCAGAAACCGGTCAGAAACCAAAAAAGGTGTTGTCCACAAGTAGGAGATGATAGAAAGCGAGGGGAATGCTCAAGCGAAAAAAAAGAACTGCCCGAAAGCGCGGATTTGTGGGGTTTCACCACCTGACCCAATTCTATCGAGAGAACCTTTGAGTGACTGCAATCTGCGAAAAAGGATGGCCGCCGGAAAAAAGGCTCCGCAAACAGCGAGTGCATGAGAGCAGAAACTTGGCGTACCTGCCAATTCGGAGAAGAAGACCACGTCGAAAGGGGAGGGAGGGCAGTACGCCGAAGGCTCCCAACCTCAGCGGAAGACGTCCGTATACACTTCGACCTACCCTTCTCCGAGGAATTGGTGCAAAAAGAGGGGAACCGTTCACGTGCAGCTTGAGACCACCCCTCG
>Ga0179593_1495799_pt1 | contig 14522 bp, 17 predicted proteins | sample CZODoug2_1_08_16_FD_185931 | JGI IMG/M metagenome (GOLD analysis project Ga0179593, IMG submission 185931) | Vadose zone soil fungal communities from Angelo Coast Range Reserve, California, USA - CZODoug2_1_08_16fungal (PacBio error correction) | ecosystem: Environmental > Terrestrial > Soil >...
TGAAAAAAAATAAAGAGGTTTAAAGATCCCGACAGGAAGGCCGCAAGCAAAAGCGTGGTGCCGTTTGCAGGTCGCGAAAAACCCCGTACATCTCAAAAATGGAAAATGAAAGGAGGGGACCTCCCAAACAATCAAAAAACGAACCCGATAACCACCCTGCGAGAGGACAAACATCCTTCCATCCCGGTCGAAATAGACGAAGGGGAGAAACTTCGCCGGGCACAAACGATCACTCGTAAACCCGCAACGCGCCGAAAAGGCCTAAAAAACTGATGCGAAACATCAAAACCCCATAAAAAAGGAACACGTGAGGGTGCTCCCAAAAAGGGGAAAAAGGGGAGCGCCATCAGGGCAAGGCCGCAAGGGGAAAGAACGAACAGTTCAAAGAACTAAAAACAAGACGCCCACCGAAGCAAACGAGCTCGCCCTCGAGGCGTTTCGACGAAGGCGGGAACTGCCTTGGTGGGGGGAAAAAAACCAAAGTGCAAGTCCCTCCTCAATCGAAATGTAAGGGGGAAAAGGGTCAGTCAGTGCGGTTGGGTTAAAGGCCCCGAACCGTAAAAATCACGAAAAACAAAAAGGAAAAAGAAAGAAAGTTCAGATCCGCGGGAGGTAGCTGACAAAAAAGAAGATAAGTGGGTCCCGCATGAATGACGGCGAAGGTGCCGTCCATCCCCGGCGGGTCGTATTTTCTCCTCTGACCCCACACCAGAATTGCATGCACGTGTTGTGGGCGCCAGCTAGGATATATAAAAAATGGGGAAGCAATCGGATTGGACGTGAAAAGCTCCTGGCCGGTACACCCAGTTGGAAAAAGACTGAAAAAAACGGAGCACACACACTGCAAAAGAAACGTCTCGATTCTGAGGACCGTTAAGTGGGCGATGAGAAAAAGAACTCTTGCAAAAAACGGAGAGCTCCTTCGGGATGAACTTTTCAAGGGGGTGGCCGCCCGCGTAATCCTGGCAAGAAACGGGTTTTACCCCACCCGCCATGACAAAAATCCTCCTTGTTTGGAAAAAGGTAAAATCGGAAAGAAGGGGGTTGTTTGGCCTTACCCATGGCAACGATGCTCGTGGTCCGTCAAAGAGGGGAACGAAAAAAGAATCGAGGCTCGCCACGGACGGAAATCGTTACAAGAAGGTGGGGCAAGCAAGAAAAGGGAGATTGTCGAACGCGCTGGCCGAACGGTGGCCTTGTAGCCCGAGGGCGGGAGGTCGCGTTACGGGGACAGTCCCCGAAGGCCAAGAGGAAAAAGGGGGGGAACGTGAAAAGGTCCGCGATGGCCGCGGGAGCACGCGGTCGAACCTCCTGGGGGGAAGGGGAAGGTGAGAGGGAAAAAAAAAGCGGCCGCTCAGTGCCACACCCCGCTCACGTTGGAAAAAGGATTACACACCACAAAGAGATCCCTCGCGCGCCTGGTGGCGGCGTGACTCTGCGTGAGCTCTCTGGTATAGAAGTGGAATCGGGATGGGCGCGCACCACGGTAAACTGAAAAACATCTTCAAAATTTGCTCGCCGACGAAAGAAAAGGCGCCAGGGGCTCTTGTCGAAGAAATCCCTAAAGTGCACAACAGACGAAGGAAACTGGGCTGCGGTTTACAGAAGGAGGTATCCTGGTCGAGTGGGGGGGAAGAAAGTCACGGGCAAAATTTAAGGTTGTGTGGGGGACCGTATTCGGGGTCACTATCCATACACAAGGGGGGGGACAGGAGAACAAATCTTTTTACCAAGGGATAATCGTGACAAGTGCAGGGTAGAAAAGGCCCGTTGTCAAGAAAGGGGAAAGAAAGGGGAAATACAGCTTTATGTGCCCACTCAAGTCGCGGAAAAAAAACGAACCGGGGGAGTATGGTGCATCTGACAATAAAGGATCGAAGCAAAACGTCCTCGGTACATGGGAAAAATAGGAAAGAAGCGGCGGGGCATGACGTTGACCGGGGGGGGGGGAAAAACAGTTGGGGAAGAGGGGGGATTTCTTATTTTCCCGTGGGCGTGAGGAAAAGGGCAAGGGGGGAAGGTCAAGGATCAAAAGAGAGCTCCCGTGCAATCGAGGTAGGCCTGTCGCGAAAAAGCAAGTAAAGAGTTCAACAAGTATTAGCCTAAAACCAAACAAACACAGTGACTACCAGCACAGAGGAAAAGTGGCGACAAAAAAACTACATGTCGGAAAAATAACAAATCAAAAAAATAATCAGGGGGGGACGGCAGAAATGTATTAACGGGGGGAGCTGCCGAAGTACTGGGAATTGTGTGAAAGACCAACCAAGGTCTCGGAAAGGGAAAAAAACCAAAAAACGTAGGCGGTTGATTGAAGTCAAAGGCGAAAAGTGCTTAAACAACTTTTGGGGAGGAAAAGGTCCCAGTACGAGAAACGCAAGCTTTACACTCAGGGGAAAAAAGGATCAGAACAGACCAGAACAGTCAACGGAACTGGCCGTGACAGAAGTGATGTAAAAAGAACGACAATCTCGCATACTCTAGGACTGGACCGAAGAGAGACGGGAAAACCAGGCCAGAAAGGGAGAAGGGAGGTCAGGATCTCCAACCGAAAATTGGTTCGTGGGGGAAACAGGGGTCAGCGGGAAGGGGGGGGAAGGTTGACCTGCGCGCATCAAAAACTCACTCCGTTGCGCTAAAACCAGGGGAGGGACAGGGAAAACCGTAAGGGCGCCAGAAGCGGAAAGAAAGCAAAGGTCGGATGAAAGCAAAAAGAGTCCACGAGACGCAATGTCCCAAAGCTCAGCATGGAGAATAGCAACGGGCCAAAAACCATGGACTTCTTGGGGGCAGGGAAAAGGCGCGTCTTGCCAATGCGAGAACAGCTGAACACGACTCCAGACGACCAAAAGGGTGAAGTGCCGCCGGGGGCGGATTCCTGGCACCAGAAACGCACCACCAAAAGACTCAGTCAAAAAGGGGAGGGGGGGGTAACATCAAAATGGGTAGATCAACGCGACCTTCTAGAAGTAGGGTGAGAAAAGCTGAGTCGGAGAATACCCATAAAATCAAAGCAGCTGGGTTAATATGGTGGGAAAGGGGGTGAAAGCAAAAGAGGACTACGGGGGGGAACGTTCCGGGCGTCAACGGAGAGGGGAAGGTGGTGAAAGCCTCGGGCAGGGCTGTCTCAGCCCGTGACCCAGCTAGTAACGAAATGGGCGGGGGGGGGAAAAAAGAGTCTGAAAGACAAGACCTGACGCACATCAAAGTCCGCAAAAACAAGAAAGTTCAGTGAAAAAGGACGAACTGACGGGCGCGGTGGGGGGGGATAAACCAAAAATCCCGGGTCGTCCTCCAGGGAAAAGGGAACCAACCCAAGGAAACGAAGCCCGAAAAAGAACGGGTCTGCTTTGGCCCGTCCGGGGTGAACATGGGGAAAATGGGGGGGGGTAGATTGGCGGTGACAAACATATGTGGGGACAAAAGCGAAGACCAAAGACTTTGTGTGTGCACTGAGGGAAAAATCACGAACATTTGGTTGGGACGCCGGGGAAAAAAGGGGGAGCACAGGGGGGAACAATCGAAAAAAATGACATCATCACTAACACGGTGGGAAATAGGCGAAAAGGGGAAAGAAAGTCCGAAGTAACGGGGCCGGGATCAAGGCCGGCCCGAACGGGTTTGGTTATGCACCTCAAAGAAACGACTGGGGGTGGGTCGTTCGGACCCAGACTTAAAAAACTGCTCGGCAGAAGTGCCTGTCCTGTGCAAAAATTGAAAAAAAGGGGGACGGTCCCGAAGGAATTGGGAGGCCTGGTGTACTCAAACATGATCCAAAAAAAGTGGCGAACGAGCAAGGCCGGGCAAAGGGGAAAACCTTTAGAGGAAAAAAAGTTAACGGGGGGGAAGGCGGCACGGGAAGCTTGAGAGGCCCAAAAATGAACGGAAGCTTCCTCCATAAACTCACAAACAACTGGGGGGGGGAACCCCAAGACTCACTCAATTGGTAAAAAAAATAGAGGATACGAGTACAAGGGAGCCAAGGGGAGACGGGTAAGGGTAAGGGAAAAGAAAAAAGAGAGGAAGTGAGAACAAGGGCTCAGGGAGGGAAAAGAGCAGGTAGAGGAACGAGGAAGCAGTAGGTGGGGTAGAGGGAGCAAATTACGAATAGCAGCAAAGTGGGGTCCCGGATAAGGGAAGGTGAAAAGTTAAATTCGAGAAATGGAAAAAGAAAAATGCACTGGGAAGAGGTGGACAAAAGTGGGACATTCGAACTTCCACTCTGAAAAATTTTACTCTAAAAATGAACGAACCAAGGAGGTGTGTGAAAGGGAAAGGGCTAATTGAAAAAAAAAGTTTAGGAACACAGAACAATACGGCAATGGAAGGTAAAAACGTCCGAAAAAAAGGTCCCAAAAAACCCATCAAGAAAGGTCAACCCTACGCAAATGAACGAAAAAAATTGCATAAGTGGCCCAGAAAGGACAAAGGGAAACGGAGAAAAGGGGGGGTGGAGCGGATCCTTTATTAGCGTGGAGTCGTGCGAGGAACCTCAAGACATCTCATAAAAAAAAAAAAGGGCCAAAAAAGAAAGGTCGACTGGCAAGGGGGCGTTAGGCTGGTTTCCGGTACGCGAAACGTGTGGGGGTGCAACACAAAAAAAAAGTACTGCGGGGACACGGAAAAAAGAAGCGGGGGTGTCAGGAGGGGATATGAAAAAAGGGGCGGGTAATGAGCATGACATCGGGGTAGGGATGGAGAAAAACGGTAGACATATTCAGTAACAACAGCGCCGGTTTGTAACCACGACCGCACACAAATTAAAAATCAGGGTGTGCGAGCAAAGGAAGCGTAAAACTGGTTATTTCATCCCAGCCGGGGCAAGAATAAAAAGCAACAAGGGAAATTAGTGACATTTTTTCAGAAAAGTTAAAGCAAGTGTTCAGCTAGCCAGAGGCGTCAAAATTGGCGAGGCATCACACGAAACGATCTCGAAAAAAAAAACAGAAAAAGAAAGGTGGAAAGGGAAAAACCTATTCAAAAATAAAAGGGCGAGCGGTTTGACAGCGTGGGCTTATCTAAAGGGACCAAAAGTAAGGGGTCGCAACGATGCTAGGTACGCCCTGCGTGAGGAACGAGGGCCGAGACGAGTATTTTGCAAAAACAATGGGGGGCAATCCAAGGCTTAAAATACCGAATCGGTAACGACGAGAGTATATTGCCAAAAAAAGGAGGAAAGGTCCATTCAATCGGGAAGGAAAGCCCGGTTCTGGGTGATCCCGAATGCAGGGGAAAAGTAAAGGAACGTTGGGAACACTGACCCTGAAGAAGATAGAGCGGAACAGATAGCAAACGAGTTGGCGAAAGACGCAAAAAAAAGGGGGTGGGAAAACAACATTTCGGTGGGTTCGTCCGAAACCGGACGGGGCAAAAACAGACTTAGGCCGATTAAGAAGTAGGGGGATTGGGGCAGGGGGGGGCTGAACCGTCAGTAACAAAGATATGGCGGTCGAAAGGGCAGTCCGCAATGAACAAAAAAAAAGTACAAAAAACTAGAAGAGAATTCGGAGGAAGCTCCACCGAAACTACGAACGCACCTGCGACTCTCCTGGAACCAAGGGTGCAGGAAAAAAAGTCCGGCACTGACTAAAACTGGGGGGGTTGAACTCCTCGTCCCAAACGAACCTCCCCGATTCACTTGCGCTGGGAAGGAAAGGGGAAGGTGAAGGGGGAAAGAAAAATAACCTTAATTGGTCAGCGCAGACGAAAACAAAGGGGTGCAAGGACGAAAGGGCAACAGCGACAAAGAGGGGGGGGCGGACACCGGGAATCCAAGGAAACCGCAATCTTCATCAAATCCACGAGCGCCGGAAAAGCCTCAACCAGTCAAGGAAAAAAAAGGGGGAAAACGGTGAAGACAGGAACCTTTTGACTGGACTAAATCAACACAATGAGAGGCACTCGTAAGAGCGCGATACGAGCCCCGCGAGGGCCGAAGAGGAAAAAAAAAGCACTCAGGGGGAAATATATCTGGGTCCACGCAAGCCAAGCAAGAGAAAACGCGTACGGACGCAGCGTCAAGGCAGCAAATGGGAGGGACTAAAAAGGGAATCTCATTTGTGAGCGACACAAATGGATTTGCCACGGAAGCCCCCGGGGGGGAAAAGGAAAGGACCGGCAAACAAGGGGGAAAGCAAATCCGGAAAAACTGCAACTATCGAAGCTTCCGCCGCCGACAAAAACTTCGAAAACGGGGGAAGAAAAACAGAAAAAAAAAAAAGACAAACAAGAGGGGGCGCATCAAAAACTCGAAGAGCCCAGAGCGTAAACAGAAACTATTCAAAAGGAACAAACGAAAAAAAAAAAAAACAGCCAAGGGGGATCAAAAAAATATCGAACAAACTAGTACGTCAAAAAAGAGAAAACATCGTGAAAGGAAAAAAAGTGGGGTAGAGAAGTCATGGGAAAAAAGGAATTGCGGGCCGGGGGCGCCCGTGTTCTTGAACAAAGGAAAAAAGTTACCAAAAACTAACTAACTTGGGTCTACTAAAAAACTCCGAACAGCGAAGAGACGGGAGCAGGAAGAGCCGGGGAAAAACTGGAGCGTGTGGGAGAGGAAGGAAACATTCGGGAAAAACAATTCGGAGCTCCCGGGCAAAGGGGGCAACGAAAGGCAACATGCTTACAGGCACAAACCCGAAGGACGGAAAGTGATAGGAAAGGGGAGAAAGAGGACGTAAAGAAAGCCAACTAGACCCGCGCGGACGGACGCCGTTACCGACCCGGACGTTAACAGAGGAGAGAGACAAGCGGTCCGGGGGGAAACGAATAATCATTGCACGGAGGGGAAGGACAGGAAGGGGCGGGAGGTCACCACCCAACACACTAAAGGGGAAGGTCGATGGGTTGACGAAGGGGGGAAAGAGGGGGGCATTGGCCATCATGCAGTTTATAAAAATCCAAAGAAGATCAAGACCGTATCCAACAGGGGGGGGTAAAAAACAGGGGGAAGGAGGTTATGGTCCGTGCCAACACTGGGGGGGGGAAACCCCCGAAAGTGAAGGACACCGGTACACCTTCCGGTAGGAGGGGACATCTGAGAGGCAAAGGCCTTTAAAAGCATCGGGTTGCACGGCAGGAAGGGGGGGAAGAAAAAGGTTGAAAGATATGTGATGAGGAAAAGAGGGCAAGAAGGGGAATCCAGGAGGAGAAGTCTGGGATTAGCAACATGGGAGACCTGAAAAGAGAGAAAAAAAAAAAAAAAGATCTGTGGCGAGGAAAACAAAAAGGAAACAAAAAAAAAAAACAATCCCGCCAAAATTTCGACTCAACCAAAAAGGGGGGGGTGGAGGAAAGGAAAAAAGAGAGAAGGATGACAGTTTTCGCGTCGGACGAAAAAGGGAAAAAGAAAAACGTCCAGAAAGGGTGGGGGGGCGTAGTCGCGGGGGCAAAACGAAAAAAAATAAAAGGGGTGGAGGAAGGACGTAAGAAGGTCAAAAGAAAAAACCCCACGTGGGTAATGGACTATAGACGAAAGGGCTGGTTACAAGCGAAAAAGCCATGTAGAAGAAGAGAGAAAAGTAGGGCAGGGAAAACAGTGGGGGAACTCCACCACATCATCAAGTCACAAACCAAAAGGAGGGAGTGCCGCAGGGAGAATCGTCAGGAAATACAGGAAGAAAGGGAAGGGAAGGGGGAAAAGGAAAAAAAAAAGCTGCTAGCTAAACTCTCCAGTGAAGAAAAAAAAAAAAAAAATTACCAATCAAAGTTAAAAAAAATACGAACTGATAGGAGACAGCACAAAGAAAGAGTCTGATGTTCATGGGCTGATCTGAAAGTTCCCAGTTTCACAGGAAAAAAAGGGTGAACAGCTCAATCGAACGTGAGTGTAAACTGGGAGGGTATGCAAAAAAAAAAGATGGAACCAAAAGACGAAAAACATGAACCCATATAACTCCGAAAAAGTACGACTGGAACAGAAGGAAAGCTTAAATACCAGCTTTAACTCCGGGGCTTAGAAAACCGAACTTGAGTGACCCTGAGCCAACGACTTGGAAAAAAAATCGTGAGCAGACAGAAAAAATCCGAGCTGGGGGTAGTAAGAAAGCCGGGTATTCTAAAAGGTGGCGCACTCAAGGGAACGCTGAGAAGCCGGGGAACGTGATGTCTACTCAGGACAATAAAGGGCGAAACCATGAGAGAAAAAAAGACTCCTGGGGGGTACCATCAGAATGAGTGGGAAACAAGGGGCTGGAAAAGGGAAAAAAGCTCTCCTGGCCTACAGGGGACTACGTGCATTTGGGGGGGTGAAGGGGTCTGGCCATACGGTTCCCGAAAAAAAAAACAGAAAAAAAAAGCTGAACGGGTAGTGGGGGGCCCTGAAAAAGGGATCGGGGCAAGGGTTGCCAATGGGCAGGGACCGGGGGGGGGGAAGTTGTAGGGAAGCGTGGGGGATGAGACGAGAGGCCAACGTGTGCTTAGGCGTCAAAAAAGGTACCGCAACCCAAAGTTATGAGTGGGGTCGAAAAAAGGACACGGTAACGTAGAGGGGGAGGGACGGTAAAGAAGCCGAGATCAGGGGAGCTGTTAAGCAGAATTAACGAGTCTCAAAGAAAAAGAAAAAAAAAAAAAAATGGTCGTCACACGTTTTTGTGAAAAACGGACGAAAATCTAAAAGAATGTCGAGACAGAAGATGAAAATTAAGTCAGTGTTGAGATAGGGGGGAGGTCTAAAAAAAAATCCCACCGAAAGGGAAAGGTTCTCCGCAAAAGCAGAAAAAGGGGGGTGGCGAAAACAAAAAACACAGAACTCTTCTAAAAAACGGTGGGTGAAATTGGCCCTCGGGCAACCACCCTCAATCGGGCGTGAGGGTGCGGGCTCTTGGCACCCCTGAGAACCAACGCAAGAGAGCAGCCAGGGAGGGACTACGGGGCTAAGAAGGGTCTGATGCCCCGCCTGCCGGGGAGGGGCAAAGGGATCTGGAAGAGGTATAGAAGGAAGAAAAACGATGACGCACTAGTACGAAAGAAACGTGTGCCACGGAACCACACAGGATAGTGTGGGATTTTAAATGAGGAGGAGTGGGGCGAGGGCAGAAAATGAGCTGACGGGAGATTCGATGAGGGGGGAGAGGTAACCTTAAAAAAGGCCGGGCCTTCGGGGGGGGTCAGAAGAAATGACGAATTCAGCAGGGGGGGATGGACACCTTTGAAGCCAAATGTGTTTTTTACAAAGGGGGGGTGAAAAGAGACAAGATGTAAAAACGAAGGCCAAAAGGAAGGAAGGTGTTATGGTGACGCGAATTAGATTTACGAAAAAATGCCACGAAAAAGTGGGCTTTTAGGAATTGAGGACCACGGTCTGGGTAAGGATTCGGGGGTAAGAGTCAAAGTCGCAGGGAAAGGGGTGACATCCCAGGTAACTAATGATGGATGAGTCCACTGGGGGGTAAGGGGGGGGCGGAGGTACGGTAGTCACATGGGGAAAACAACAGGGAAACTGAGAAAGGGTATTTAGGGGGGTGGGGTCGGGCAGTGTGCAGGAAAAAAAAAAGGCCTTCTACGGTTCTACGGGAAAACAGAAGGCGGGAAGAAATGGGAATGGGGGCGAGAAGCGGAAAAAGGGGCGAGGGCTGGGGGGTGGGGGAGGAAAAAAGCCCAAAATCACCATTTCGTATTCGAAAAAAAGTAGGGGAGGAGGGGACGGGGGAGGAACACACACAGCAAAAAGATGGAAACACTGTCGTCGAGGTCAGGGAGTGAAAAAAGAGGAAGTCGGGGCCTCGGGGGGGGACTAGAGGGTGTAAACTTGGATTTTGGGAAGTAACTCGAAAAAAAAGCAAGGACAGAACAAGGATTCCTTTGGATCGAACGCCTATAAAAAAAAAAAATAACAAACGACCATAAATATGAAAGTCGAGGATGAGGGGGGAAAAGAGACGTGAAAAAGGAAGCCGAGTCCTCAAAAAAACCTCCAAACTTCTGGGAAAGTTGTCTTAAAAGAACGCAGCGACCGAGGAGGGCAAAAAAAAGAGTTGATCCCAAATAAGCACCGGGTTCCGTGGGAAAAAAACCTCACGGACCGGGAATTTTCAAAAAACAAAAAAAGGAACCTTTGTGGAACGGCAAAAAGAACTCCAAGAGGCCTCCAAAATACCTGCACAAGGAAATCCGCAGTGAAGGGGAGCGCGACAAAGGAAAGGAGGTTGGAAAAAAAAAACAGGGCCCCAAAGTAAACTCCCTGGAGGCCAGAGTCAAAATCAACAAGATGACCAACCCCGGTGAGGTGACCGGGGCCAAGGGGCAAAACCGACAACTCACAAGTCAAAAAAGGATTGGTGTCGCAAACGTTGGAAAGAAAGAACAAGCGCTAAAAGAAAGAACGTGCACAACAGGGAGCATTTGGGCCTCAAAGAAAAATTCGAGAGCTGCTCCTTAAAGATGAGGCTCCTGCTGAACGGGTCTGCAAAAGACGCCCAATTAGAAAAAACGAACCCGGGGGAACCCAGTCAACAAAGAACTCGGGCGATAATGGAAAAAAGGGAAAAACAAAACCAGTTGGCCGGATTTACCCCCAGAAAAACTTCAGGGGTGGCAAAAAAAAGGAGGAAGTAAAAGAAGTCTCAAAGAAGGGAACAGGCGCGAAAAAAACGCCGGGGGGTAAAAAAAAAGGCAACCTCGGAATCTAAAAAATGGGAAGGTTTTCTAAAGACATGGGGTGAAAAGAGGGGGGCCCAGGGAAAAAATCACCCAGAATCGCTGTGCATTCCTACCAAAAAGCGAGGAAAGGGGGAGGGAACCTGGCCGGAGCGCGGTGCAACGACAAAGGGTACGAAAGACCTTAAAAAAAACTCACGACCCTATCATACCCGTTCATAGAGTCGCCAAAAAGGTTATTTCAGGTGGAAAAAAAAAGGGGCTGGAACAATCGAACGGAAACGCGCCAAGAGGGGAAAAAAAGGGTTGGAGGGCAAGGAAAACAGCCCCAAGGCCTGTAAAATGGCCGCTTGGTGCCAAGGGGGTGACCCAAAAAAGAAGGAAGAAAAGCGCAGGTGGGAAGGGGAAAAGCGTAAAAGTGGGGACAGCAAAACGTTGGAAAGGTTGAAAGTGACCCATGTTGGGGGAAAGACCCTTAAATTAGGAGGTTGCGGGTGGGGGAGAAACCAACAGATAAACTTCGAGGTTACCGGAGCTCTCCTTCAGCAACAAAAAGTGTCCCGAAAAGCAGGAAGGATGAGAGTACATGTGAGGCGAAAGAACCTGAAAAATGAAAAAAGAGACGCCGCTACGAACAACTTGAAAGCGAGGGCACTTACTAGGGGGGGATATGGACGAACCAAGGGGATCTAGTGAGGAGTCTGATCAAAGCAAGAGCAAACCAAAAACTGATCTGAACTACTAGAAAAAGGGGAAGGAGCCATGGAGCACAGGGGAGGGCAGGAACAAGGAAAGCGGAGGAAAAAAAAAGGGTTAAAGCAAGGGCACCCGGTCTTGGATGTGCAGGAAAAAATAAAAGGACGAAAACTAAGGGGAAACGCGAACGAAGTGAACGGACGGCTCGGGGGGCCAAAGGCGGGAAAGAAATGGGGAGGTGACGGAAAAAAAAACATGAACAGGTAAAGAGGGACAACCAAACCTTGAACAAAAGGACTGGGGCCAGGTGCAAAAACCAACAAAGCGGGGCAGGAAATGCCAGATAGCAAAGGACAAAGTAAATGAAAAGATTCGGCACGCTCAAGTTTCAAGGAGCACAATGTAGAAACAAAAAAAAACCTCGGAACTCGGGAGTGCAGGGAGGGGTACCGCAAGGAAGAGAAAAGGTTCTAGTCACAAGCAGAACTCGGGATCCCATGGAAGGGGGTCCAAGGAACGGGGGGCCCCGGAGGAAAAAAGACGGGTGGGTTGTTTTGTTGGGACTAAATGGGGTGAAGACCGCCCGGAAGCTTCAGGAAACTAAAGGGGGTGCTGGCTGGAGCTCAAGAAAAAGGGGCAGGGGAGCTGACCCTCCCAGTGAGCGGACGCAGGAGAAACGGAGCGAAGGCCTAATTCCGAAAGGGAAAACCGAAAGAAAAGCACATAGCAAGTGAAAAAGAAGGGTCGGAATAAGGGAACTAAATATACTGAGGTATAAGAAGGGGAAAGAAAGGGCAAAGGGGGAACGCCGTGTCAAAACGAACGGGAAACCAAAAAGTGGGGGCAAGCCGGTCGGGGCAAAAAAAATAAATCGGCCAAGCGACACCTTGACGAAAAGTCAAACTGCCCCAACCCCTCCAGAGGGGAAAAAGGAAAAACAAGGGGCGCAGGTAAAGGGAAGCGTTGGGACAAATGGGGGGGCTGAAAGGTTGTCACGCACCTGTAGGGGGTGGGGGACAGGAGATGCGGTCTGCCTTTTAAAGGGAAGGGGCACGCCAAGGTCGTACATAAAGAAAAAAAAAAAAAACAAAAAAGAAAAGCGGGGCGAGGAGGAATCAAACAAAAAATTCGGCATAAAAAAAAAAGTCACAGGATGAGCCAGTAGGACAGGTGGTGACCAAAGCGGCGCGGAAAGCTTGAAAAAGGGAACGCAAGTTCCTACCAATTTACAAAGGGCGGGGGAAGCAGGGAGCGGGCAGAGAGACTGGGTTGAAAGACGGCCGGCATGGAACGCACCTCAAAGAATGGGGGGGGGGGGGATTGTCCGGAAGACGAAATCGGGAGGAAAAACACGATGCCAGAAGAGACGTCCAAAAAAAAATGGCCGCAGGTCGCTCGCAGGGAAGGAAAACGTAAAATCGAAGGAGACGGTCGCACTCGCAACAATAAAAAGCACCTTTCCCTCGTTGGAAGAGAACATACGTACAGACGGCGTCAGAGTCATTCAAACACGTGTATCCATGAGAGGAACGGAGATAAAATAAATCGAATCGGAATCACTGTGAGAAGCCGGAACTAAAGCCAGCGGTCTTATTCACCAAGGAAAAAGATACAGGGGGGGGCGGGTCCAGGTGACAGATCCGCCGTAATTTGTCGCTCAACAGCAAAGAAGGGCACTTTGGAATGAAACGGGGGCTACAGATAGGAGACAGCCGTAATCAACGTTAACGGTGCACAAAGGGTCTAACCGCAAAATCCAAAAAAAAAAGTGCTGAAGGGAACTTAGGAGCCGACCAAAAGCGTCCCCACTTCGTGATCACAACGGGAACGGCGAAAAAGGGGGAAAAGCTTGACGCCTGTCGAGAAACAAACAAGAATTCGTCGTGGGAAAAAAAAAAAGAAGGGATAGGGGAAGCCGCAGAAGCTAAAGGGAACTCAGACAAGGGCGAAGGGGGGAAAGGATGTCCCAAGGGACGAGGCCACCAAAGAATACAAAGGCCGTGAAGAAGAACGAAAGAGGGGGGCTTCAGCAAACAGCCGAGGCGTCAAGTGGTGGGGGGTTACGGTCCGTCAACCATGCAGGGGTCGGCAAAAGGAACGGGAACGGCACCAGTCGGGGAAACAACGAGAACGGAACGGAAGACAGGGCCGGACAGCCTTCGCAGGATTAGTACGCCGGAAACCAATTGCCAGGGAATCCTGAAGCAAACGACTCCCGCAGCAACCTTTCGGTGCCAAAAAAAACGACAGGCAAAACCGCGGCGAAAACCTAAAGCTCAGGGTGACCAAGAGAGGACACGCAACAAGACTCAAATCGAACGCGAGGTCAACAAAGCTTGCCACAACACCGTGGGGGGTACCGAAATGGCTGAAAAAAAAAAGAAGTGAATAATGTGATAGCCTGCCGTTTGGCACCAAACGACAGAATGATGCAGTCCGACAAACGCGTGGCTAAAAAAAAAGTAGAAGAATACGCGGGAGGGACAGCAGAAGCGGGGTACGGGGCTTTTGTAAACTCTGAAGGAAGCCAGGGGCGGTCAAAAAAAACTCGGCAAAGGAACGCTCCAAATACACAAGGGGAAAGGCACCGCGACAGGAAAAAAAAAAACATTTCGCGCCGAAAACAAAAAAATGAGAGTTGCGATCAGAGTCAAACCCGACGGTACACCGTCGGGACCGTCTGCACTGGAAACAAATTTTGGGACCGGAAAAAGCCGACCGCGCGTGAAAGCAGAAGCAATCCCGTAAGAAAGGAGGTTGGGGCTAAAGGAAGTTAAATCAAAACAACACAACAAGCCTACATCGATAGGGTCCTGGTTGAAAAAAAAAAAAAGGACCAAGGGGACCCGCGTCGTCCAAAAGGCCAGAAAAAGCCGAGCATCAGATCAGAAAAACTGGGGTTAGCAGGGTGGAAAGTGCTTTCGCGCATGGGCTGAGCCGCGAAGGAACATCTACAAAGGAAAAAAACAACAACTTCGTGGGGGACACCGCCGCGCCCACGGGGACGCCCCTCGGGGGGACGGCTAAGGGGGGAAAAACCGACCAAGTCAAGGGAGAAAGATAACGCCTCAGGGGTTGCAACGAGAACGGTCGAAGGGGCACATAACGCAAGGGTAACGGGGGGTTCAACAATAGTACCGTCTTAAGCAACACAAAAAAAAGGGCCGCCAATATGACCGGCTGGCAAAGGCGGCACTACAAAAAAAAGACCACCACAAAGGACATCCATA
>Ga0179593_1553401_pt1 | contig 14522 bp, 22 predicted proteins | sample CZODoug2_1_08_16_FD_185931 | JGI IMG/M metagenome (GOLD analysis project Ga0179593, IMG submission 185931) | Vadose zone soil fungal communities from Angelo Coast Range Reserve, California, USA - CZODoug2_1_08_16fungal (PacBio error correction) | ecosystem: Environmental > Terrestrial > Soil >...
GTCTACGAAAAGGTCATTGCGGGGCGCGAAGGGGGAAGGTCCTTCTCTGTTCTGGGGAACGCGTAGGGGGAAGGACGGGATGATGTTCTTCAAATTTGCCTTGCACCGTGCTGGGGGGGGGGAAGTTAAAAAGTTGTCTATAAAAAAAAAAAAGTTGAAGGGGTACACTCGCAAGAGGGGGAGGAGCGGACAAAGGAGGAAGAGAGATTTCCGCAACCGCAAACAGGGCGGTGGGGCAATACCGTGGAACGGGGAACTCGACCAATTGGGGGCTGGGGGGGGAGCAACCAGTCCCGTCAGAAGAGCCCTAGGGGACTTCAGAAAAAACAGCTCTCAAAAGCGGATAGGTCATGGTTTTCCTTACTAAGAAGTCTGGGAAAAAGGGCTTCGAGATAGTAATCAAAGAGTCGGCCGCAGGGAGAAGACCCGGGTACTCTTTCAAAAATAAATATCTCAAGGCGTGGCTGCTATATCAGGGACCCGTCCCTCTTAGGGAAAGCTCGAGCAGAAGACGGCTTATTCTGAGTGGGGGGCCGGGGGGGTTCCTCTAGACAAGCTCTTATCTCCTTCGATGAAAGGGGCGAGAGCACGTGCAAACCGTGTTCGAAAGAGATCCCTAGAGAGGGAGGGGAAAATTCCACCAAAAACCTCCCCTCTTTTTGAGGGGGGGGGCACGATAGGTACCAGAGGTTTTATACCCACGGGGGGAGGTATGTGCTGGGGACATGCACAACATAGCTGGGGACCTCTTTTAAAAAAAAAATCGGGGCAGAGGGAACACGCTTGAAGTCTCTGAAACAGCGGGCGGGAAAAAGGTGCGGTGCAAAGGGAATTGCAGAGAGCAGAAGCTCCGGGGAGGAGAAAGAAAAGGAGGGGCGTTAACTGGAAACGATCACATAGTCGTGAAAAAGAACACTTCGACAGAGAAGCCATGCCCTTCTGCTCGTAAGAAATAAAAAATGGGGAAGCGATGAGGGGAATGGCCGGGACGCGCAAAGGCTGCGGCCGAACACATGGAAAAGGGGGTACTTACTAGAAGATGTTTCGCTGTAAAGTCGGGTGGGAGGGCCAGCGGCGAAAAAAAGATTTGGCAGAGGTGGGTGGGGCCTCCTATCGGGAGACTGGAAGCGAAAAAGGGGGTCTGAAAACAATGACTTCTCCTCCTCCGAAATAGGGAGTACTTTATGCCGTAAAGTAGGGGTGTTTGCTTCCATCATAAGGAGGTAGGGAGAGCTCTAGGGCGTCGTAGTCGTTTAGAGAAAAAAAAAAAGATCCAGGGAAAAGCCATTCTCAATCCAAAGGACGCGGTCTGCAGGGGCCGGTGTTCTTCACAGGGAGGAGGAGCGCGAGGACAGGAAAGGGGAAAAGAGCATACGGAGAAGAGGGAGCAAGGGTCCGGATCGTACATTCCTTTACGAGAAGAGGGCACGGAAAACGGACCGTACTATCTGAGGGAGGACCACTCGAGAAAAGGGGAAACCGTGCGCCGCGAAAAAATCTGTTATCTCCTGACACCAGAGAGAAAAAAAGAAAAAAAAGAAAAAAGAAGATATATCTTAGGGAAAGGTCACCGATAAAGAACGGTCGAAGAGGAATCGAGGCGTTCAATGTGATCGGAAAGAGGTCGTCCGGCGGAGAAAGAGTCAGTTCCACTACGAGTTCAGTAAAGAAAGCGACAATGCAGAAGGTACCGCCGCCTCGGAAGAAAGGAAAATAACAAAGTCGGGGTGATCTAGGGCGTGGGGAACGGGAAAAGAGAAAATGAATGTTACTCGCGGGGCAGCACGTCTACCAACTAAAAGGGGCTATCCATGAAACGCCTCCTATACAAAAGAAAGGAGAAGAGGAAGAGACCTCTTCAGCCTAGGGGAAAAGACAGACTAAGAAAAAAAGTAAATTTCCTTCTACTGTCTTCGGGGAGGGAAGGGGGGGGGCCTCCGCTCAGAAGGAGTCACGGCCTCCTATCGCTAAAAACGACAAGGAAATCTCGGAGATTCTTCCCACCAAAAAGGTCGCGCTACTAAAAAAAAAAGCACTGAAAAGCGCGGCAGGGCAAAAAAAAATGCGAATACTAGAAGGGCGCGCGAGAAAGGGGTTCTTAAACAGAAGCCAGAAGGCGCCGACACAGGGGAAGTTCAAATCGATCTTTGCTCAAGAGAAAAGGGCATGAAGGAGCGATGTGACTGAAGAAAGGCCGAAAAGAAGAAGGATGGGAGAGGTCAAGCAAGGGGAAAAAACCCTCGCAAAAAGGAAAGGGAAAAAAAAGCCGTGATCTTCTTCGAAGAGGGAAAAAAACCAAACGATTGGGGGAGAAAAGGAAGAAACCTCATCCCATATTGGGGAGAAGTGGAGCAAGGGGTCTCTCTTCCAAAGCGTGCACGAGTTAAACTGCATAGGGGCACAACGGTGAGGCAGGGTAAAAAGCAAACAGGGGGAGAACCTCTGGTACGCTAAAGGAAGAAAAAAAGAGGAGGGATGGAAGAAAGAGAGAGGTGGATTTCTAAGGGCGCAACGGGGGGGGAGGGAGACTTGGGCAGGGAGAAACTCAAGACAGATTCTACGGTCGGAAATCAACCAACCGGTCCACGTCGTACGATGGGAAAAAAACGCTCCTTCTCTCTGCGAAAGGATAGCCAAAGGACGCGAATCCCCTTATATCGCAGAAAGTGAACACAATACGAGGGCCTTGACGAGTACGAGAGCTCATCCTCGAAGAGGGCCGCCGCCCCAAAAAGGCGCTAATCAAAAAAAAAAGACGGCGGTATCGAAGAGATCGACCAAAAACCGATAAAAATAGAGGGGCGAGATCCTGCGCTTACAGGGAACCCAAAGGCGGGTACGGTCAGGGGGGAGATCTGGTGCTTTCGATGGAGAGAAACCACCGTTTCTTACAAAAAAAGTGAGTCGAAAAAAGGGGGATCAGTGAAAGAAACTGAGCGACAGAAAAGCGACAACAAGGAAAAATGGGGAGGGTCCCCGTTGACCCAAGTGAAGCAAGCGGAAAATCATAGCAAGGATACCTTAGAGGAGCAAAAGCCCATCGACTTCACAATCTCAAAAGAGTGCCATTCACGCCTTTCCAAAAAGGAAAATGCTCGATGGGGAAGCTTCTTTCCTGGGAGGAGACCGACTCTCAAGAAAGGGCTTTTCCCTGAGAGGGACAGAGGAGCTTACTTTAAGGCCAAGAAGGAAACAATTAAGTAAAAATCCTACGGGGGACATTGAGAGAATGACTCTTATCAGGACAAGCTTCAGACGGGGCAAAGTCGTCCTCGTGAGGATTGAAGGTAACGCTATCCTGAGAAAAGAAAAAAGAGAAAATTCCGAAGAATGGGAGGCACTGTTCTCCTTCAAGGGAGGGTTAACGGATAAGGAAGAGTCTAACAACAACAATAAGACATTCAACAGGAAAAGGGAAGTCTAGAGACTCCACCCATTGAAAGAAGAAAAAATCACCGAGGGGGAAAGTGAGTTTGGGGGGAAAAAAGAAAAGGAAGAATGGGGAAAAAAACGGCTGGTTCTGCCTGAAAGTAGTAAGAGGAAAAAAGTACTACCTGGTAAGACAACCAAGTAAGAAAAAAAAAAAAAAGTTGTCCGAAGAAGAAGATCGCGAATATCGTCGAGAAAGGGAAGGCAAGAAGGGAGTCGTAGACTCGAAAACAGAACCATCGGGTCGCCCCTCTCAGAGGCCTCGAAGGAAAAAAGAGATTGATATGTCCCTCAAAGCAAGTCTAAGGGCTCCGTATTAATTATGTTAGGCGTTCCCCAGGAGATTTTGAAAGGATTAGGTCGTTGCACACGTTTTTCTCTCGCCGAGGGGGGGGGGTCGCGAAGGACAACTCTCACGACAAATACAGAGAGAGGAAGAGAAAGTCGTGTAAAAACTTGGACTCTATTCAAAAATAAAGCAAGGAGTTGGGGTGATGAGAGAAAGCCAAAGAAAAGATAGAGGGTTCCCTGAGGGGAGCATGCATCTAGACACAGATGTCTTATATTCCGGAGGCAAAGGAAGAAAAAAGGGGTCGGGAAAGGAAGACCAGACCTGTAAGGACCTGGGAGCACCTCTCGCCCTAGAAAATAGGAAAGCGCGTTGAAAGGCCGTAAAACTCGATACCGGAAGAGAGTCCCGAAAGTGATCTCTCTCAAGAACACTGGTAGGGGCCGCCGGGGTTACCTCTGAGACGCCTTAGCCTAGAAGATTCGAAGGAAAAGTCCGTCCACAAAAAAAAAAGAATAAAAAGAAAGGAATGACCATCAAAGGGGACCCTCTTTTTCTTTCTTAGGAAAAAGGTACGCAGGTGAGAACTTTTGCATTGCGGGTGGGCAATGTGGAAAAGAAAACTTAGATGGAAAGGAACCTCTGGAGGCGGGGCAACGCGGACACCGTACGCTTTCCCTAAATCAATGAGGCACAGCGGTCGGCATCCACGAAAAGGGGGGCAGGGCCCAATAGAAGGAAGGCTCAACGAGTGGAAATTGACTGCGCGGATTCCGGCGAGGGGAAGGAGGAGGAGAGAAAGAAGACGGCCGAAAGAAGAAAAAAAAGGACACCTTCGGCGCGTAGATTTCAAAGAGGGGGGGAAAAACGTGTTCGTGGCAAGGTGGGAAAAGGAGTCGGTCAGTATTCTGAAAAAAGTCAGTAAAGGTGGAAGATTGCCGCGGGCTCTGCCGGGAGGGGTCCTCTCGGGAAACCTGGGGCACGTGGGGAGAAACGAAGCTTGCGCTCTAAAAAGTAGGCGGAGAGAGGGAAGGGGAAGAAAAAAACACAATGAAGGAGAAAAAAAAGAAAGAAAGGATCGCTATGTACTTGAGGGAAAAGTTGATTTGGCGGAAAGAAGCAGAGGCCGAGGTGTCTATTAGTAAGAAATCTGGAAGAAGAAGCCAAGAAGAAAACGGTCCGCGAGGCAAGAAAGGTCTTCTCAGCAAAAAAGGGAGGGACGCAACATTCACGCCTTATCTCACCTCGGAGGTTAGGCGTATGCAATAAAGGAAACGTACAAGCTGGCGGCTGGGGAAAGGACGAACGACGTGCGTCCGTGAAAGGAAAACTATCGGGAGAGGAAAATACCTACGTATGAACTGGCAATGAAAGGAAGAACATCAAAAGGCTAAAACAGCTGTGGAAAAAAAGAAAAAAAACGGAGAGGAGAAAAAAAGAAAAAAAATACACTTCTTGCAAGCCCTAGGAGAATTCTCACTTGCAAAAAAGTAAGGCAATGTGATCGTTTAGAAACGAGGCCATGGCCAGTGACGCGGGGTCGTAAAAGGGAGAAAACAGCGTCACTTCTCAGCTTGTAAAAAGGACGCCGAGAGATAGGGCGTGACCCTCGTGCATCAAAAGATCTGTGATGGGGAAGATGACCGCATCTTTATGGGAAAGACTAGCTGGTGAACGGAGGAGGGAGAAACCGCCTTCGTCCTGAGGAAATTACTCAAAGGAGGAGGGCTCCTAGAGAGGAGATTATTTCCTAGGGAAAAAAAAGGACACAAAGGCTCTAAAGGCAGGGGGTGTCGCCCGAGAGAAAAAAAGGCGTCTGGCAGGAAGTCGAACTGTCAACTACGAAAGTCGAATAAGGGTCTTAAAAAAGGAGAGCCTTACGAACAAAAAAAAAAGCCCGCGCTTCACTGCAAAAAGGGAAAAATTACTGTACACCGGCAATTGAAAAAAAATGTGCCATGTGTGCGGCCTCAGCATCCTACAGGAAAGGACAGGAGAGAGGGAGGGATCTAGGTAGAAATAAAAAAAGGCATGGCGCGCTTCGACATGGAAAAAGACCTTGCCAAAGGCGTCATCATTTCAGTTAAAGAAAGGGACATCAGAAAAAAGAACCGTGAAGAGAGAAAAGCTTTTGCCCCTGAAACAAAGTTAAGGTGAACGCAAAAAGGGGCATAGTTCCCCTGGGGCGAGAAAAAAAACTTCAGCGTGACGCGCTAAAAAAAAAAAAGGGATCGTTAAAAAGAGAACTGCTACATCAAAGGGGGGGGAAGCCAACCTTGTTTAAGCACGGGAAAAATGTCATCTGATAGAAAAAACGAGGGGATTTGCATGGGGAATCACCCGATGTAATGGAGTGTTTGCTTGCCGGCAACTGTTGGTGGAAGGAGGGACTTCGACAATCTACGGAAGGGTTTCCTCAGGAAATAAATCACTCGGCCCGAATTCAGAAAGCGGAGCGGCGAGACAAAAAGGCCGGCAGAAGATCGCGCGGAACGGCCTTCCAACTCAACGGGGGTGAGAACAGGGCCTCGCCTAACAAGCCGCAAGGCCCCCACGGTAAAAGGAAAAAGAAGACGAAATCCCCTTTCCCCCAGAAAGGGGTTGAGTGAGAGAGAGTAGAGAAAATCCGGGAGAAGATATGGATCCGATCCATGGGAGGGAAAAAAGACACCCAAGCTCGGTGAAGGAAGGCCAATGTACCTGTTCTTACAAATCTGCACCGCGCGATAAAAGTAGAAGGTGCGGGGTAAGAAAAAAAGGAACGGCTTTATCGACAACATCAGAAAAAGGAAACCTTTGAAAAAAGACAACTTACTTTTACCAGAGACAAGCATGACATGAGGAGGTCAAAAGGGAAACAATCCATCGATGACCTCTCCAGAAGGAACTCCATTACCGAAAAAGTAGGCCTCAAGGCGAAGGAATGAGCAGCGAAAAAAGAACTACGAGGAAAAAACGCGACTATATCTGGAAAAGGCCAATATCGGGTGGCAAAAAAAAACGAGTGCTACCTCCTACGGTAGACAAGTCTAAAAAAGGGAGTAGAATCGGAGAAGAGTGCTGGAAAAGAAGGTCGCTTGAACTCCATCTTGACAGTTGAAAAAACCGGACGAACAAAAAGTCAATAAATCCTTCCTTACGAGCTCAGTGTGGACTGGAAAAGGCGGGGGGAAACCGAAGGACGATCAACACAACCACGGAGAGGAGGGGAAGAAGGGTATTTCGTTCAAAACCAAAAAAGAAAAAAAGAAAGCTCCCTCCACCCCGTGGAAACGCATCAGGGGTGAAGGGAGCGCGCTCACGAGCCCGCTACGAACGTCGGGCCGGAAAAAGAAGTCAAGGATTCAGGAGAAGAAGAGGGTACTCCGAGTCGGCCCCAGTAGTATTTCCAGAAAACAAAAAAAAGTCAGTTAGGGGGGCCAGGCGTCAGCCGAGGGGAGAGACGAACTCAATGGAAATGCCTCGTAGTGCGAGGGAAAAAAGAGGTTCGGACTGACATCAAAAAAAGACTGATCATGAGGGGAAAAAAACTGGCTTGTTACAAAAAAAAAAAAATATATCAGTTCTCCGTATTGGCCTTGGGAGAAAGTGCGTGCCCAGAAAGTTTCACTCGGGGGGCAGTGGTTGGAAGAGAGCAGGACAAAGAGAACGCGAAGGGAAGAAAAACATGAGATTGCCAAAAAATGCAGGCGGCCGCGTCTTTTGAATGAAAACATACCAAAAGCCAATAGGAGGGACAGACGGCCCCAGATAAAGAAAAGGGCCCGCTCATTATCTCGACGAGAAGGGGGAGGGTCGATCACAAAAAGGGGACTGCGATACCTCTCTTTTAAAAGTCAAGGTAGGAGCGAACCTAGCTCCTCGGATACCGCGAGGAAAAGAGCTTTCAATCCCTCGAATGCGGAAAGGCCGATAGGGGAGAATCGTCCTCTTAGGGGGGGGGTTTGGCGACGACTTGAGGAAAAATCGTCGACTCTGAAGGGGAAGACCTTTCTAAAGCTCTCGCATAGAGGTCGAGGCTCTCCCCAGACGCCAAAAAAACAAAGAAAGCCACCTCGACAGAAAGAGGAGAAAACCATTTCCCATCCCCCTTGGCTGCAAAAGGAAAAAAAGGATACACGTTTTTCCTTTGACTGGGAGTTGGGTTCAAAAAGTAGGACCGGGGAAGGCTTTTCACGACCAATCTAGGGGAAAAAGAGACACAGAGTGGGAAGATCCGCTCACTCAATTAGTGGAAGAATGAAAAGGTTGTAAGAAGAGCCGCTCACTGCTTGGGAGGGAAACTGATGCCGGAGCACGGGTCTTAACTTCCATGTTTGAGAGAGAAAGGAAAATCAGAGGCAAAAAAGGAAAAAAGGGAAAGGACGGCGCGTAGATTCCCTAAGAGAAGAGGGGAACGCGTGTGCGTGGCCGTTGTCGCGAGAAAAAGACGCAGGAAAGAAAGGCGTTTTACATACTTCTCCTTGGGAAAAGCAAGGGAAAGGTTTGGGAAAGGGCACGAAGGGGCAGCGGGGAGATTGATCGCGATGATGCGCGGAAAAAACGCGCTGGGGAAAAAAAAAAAACCAATGACGTCGCCTCCTCCTTAGAGCGGCCTGAACGCAAAGGGGAGGAAAGAATCTAGCTGAAGAGCGAGCTCGCGGCCCAGGAAAAGGACCTATTGGAGAGAAAGGAAAACAGGCGGCCGGCGTTCGCTGAAAAAAAAACTTCCTCCAAAGAGGGGGTTCAAAGAAATGAACCAAAAAGCCCTTGATGCCGGAGGGGCAAGGAGGAGGGCGTTAACTTGCCTTCCACCTAAAGACGAACAGACGGGAGAAGAAGAGAAGACGGACGATAGATCGGAGAAAAAAAAAAGACGTGACGTACTGAAAGTTAGACCGGGAAAAAGAAAAAGCTGTGAGCGCGACACAGAAGCACGCAAAACAACCACGGAGTATGATAAAACTATCTAGAGCTGAGAGAATTTGAAGCCGCAACAAAAAGTCGGAGGAGGCAATTATAGGGGGAAAGAACCGGTCTCGGGGGACATTTCACTACTCCGGAAGAAAAATCCCCGGGGCTGCAATGAACCCAAAAGAGAATCCGCTCAATAAAGGAGAGCGTATCTAAGTCTTTTAAATTTTGAAAATACTTAGGCTAAAAAGAGTGCTCAGCGACCACGGCGTCCTGGGAGGGAAAATTTCAAGCTCAAACCTACGCCTTCCGAATAAGGGGGAAGAGGAAATAGGAAGCAAAAGAAAGCGGCTACGAGAAAGGGAAAGATCCTGGCCTTCTAAGCAGTTCTCAGGGGGGGGGCTCCTCTCTACCCCTCATCGGAGACCAAGCAGCAAAAAAAAAAATCAATCTCTTAGAAAACCGATGAAAAAAAGAGTGGCCAGAAGAAAAAAAGGACGGCAGGGCATACCGGAAAATCGCCCGGGCAGATTTCGGCTCGCTGCCATTTGTTCGTATCAGGGCAGAAATGTTCAAATCGAGAGAGCTCCGAAGGGGAAAGAAAAAAAGGTCGACGCATGTTCTGTCTCCGCGGAGGAAAAGCAAACAATTTGAAAAAAAGGGAAAAGAAAAAAACGCGCCGGAAAAAATGACCTCTCCAAAGGATGCTAAAGCTTGGAAAAACAGTAAGGATGCCCATCCACCTGGAGGAAAAGTATCAAGGTGCGCGGGGGGAGCTGACTTAAAAGAACTCCTCAAAAAGCATTGGGGTGAAAAGGAAATGGCACTATTTCCCGTGCATTGAGAGAAAGAAAAAAGGGGTAAGAAAAAAGGGAAGCATCGTTCCAACAAGAACAGAGGGGAAAATATTTATGTCGAGGGGGGGGTTGCAGGAAAGCTGGGCGGAGAAGAAGTCGGCGGCGATCAGCGAGGATACGGGAAGAAAGGACTGCAAGAAAGAAAAAATTCGACATTCCTAATACCGAGGGCCAGAAAACAGATCAGCGGGGGAACCTTACGAAAAAAAAAGATTATTTACCAAAAAGAAAAAGGGCTTGACCAGTACAGACGGGTCTCTCCTCAAAAGGGAGTCCTTCATCTCGCAGGGAGAAGGTATCGCAGTAAACCCCTACCTATACGACAGAGGGAGCTCTGGCCCAGGCACACCGAGTCGGATCCTGGGCGGGAAGTCCCAAATAGGGGGGGAGGGGGGGGAGGAGTCCAAGGAAATTGAGAAAGAGGCGGCAAGCGGCAGAGCATCTCATGCTTGAAAGGAGAGTAAGAGCGGCCGGATAGAGAAAGTGATAGAAGATTGCTGGGCGAAAAAAGAAAACCCGTTTCCCCCCGGGAAAGTCAACGTACGGGAAGCCCAGTTTACGAAAAGAAACTTATATAGCTTTCGATAAAGGGGGAAAGCTATGAAAACTACTAAAAAAAGAAGAAAAATACAAATGACGCATTGCTTCACTTAGCAGGGGAGCATGAAGCGAATAGAAAAACGGAGGAATGGAAAGGGGGGGGAGGGCAGAGAGAATTCGTTCCTTACCTTAGGCCAAAAAGAGGGAGCCTCCTACGGGAAATCGAAGAAATTTTTCGAAGAAAGGGGAGGAAAAAGTGAGCTCGGGGAAAAAAGAAGGTCCATACGCGGAGCGCGATAAAAAAAGATCAAGAAACTACCGGAGAGTAATGAAGTCGGGCTTCCCTGGGGGGTAATCGCTAATAAGAGGGGAAAGAAAGATCGAGAAGAAGAAAAAAAGTAGAAAGAAGAGATAGAGAAACCCTACTTCAGCTGGCTTTGAAAGGGAAAACAACCCATTTGCCATCCACCTACTGGAATCAGCCTAGGGGGGAGAGTTAGAAGGAAAGGGCGTATGGAACTTTCACTATGGGGGAAAAAAAAAGGCTGCAGGGAAAACCCTGCTCCTATTCGATATTAACTTTAAGTTAAGGAGATCACTTGAGAAAGGGGGGAAAAAGGTGGCTCACTTTCATGCAAGAAGAGTCGTCGCGAATAAAACCCCTACCAAAGGCCTCTTATGCGCGTCGTAAAAAGGAGACTGAAAAATCAGGTCAAGGCAGGAGAAGAAGGAAAAAGAGGGGGAAAAGAGGGAAATCATGTACACAGGCCTATAAAAAACGGGACCGCTGATAGAAATCCGATTTTCCTTTCGGAGGCTGAACCAATTGAAGGGTCACGGGGGAACGGGGAAAGGGATTGTCTATCAGCGGGAAAACAAGCGAAAGAAAGTTTGAATTCAGTAAGCCGACAGGGCTGCCTCCTTCTTTGAAAAAAACAAAAAAGAAGAAGAGAAAACCTGACCAGGGGAACAAGACAGAGAGGTTTCCCTTAGAAAAACGCGCTCGATGGGAGAAGGTCTATCACCAAATGTAATCAGAGAGGAGGGAAGGGAGAAGAAAAGAGGAAGCCTACCGGGGGGGAGAAGTGATGTCGAATAAAGAAGATCAAAGCAAAAGGAAGGAAAAGTGGGAAAATTCCTTTACTCATTCGGAGGTACCTGAAAAGAAGAAGGAGTATACGGGGGGACAGGGAGGAAATAGTCGACGTTAATAGTAAAAACTTATCCTCGCGATACGCAGGAGAAAAAAGGCGGCCTCACAAGGAAAAAAACCAAAGTGGCCAAAAAAAGAGAAAGAGGTCTGAGTAAAGAAATCCCTCTGTTTCTTTGGCAAGGAAAGGGGTATAACAGGGGCGGGTGAATCGTTCTTTCAAGGCTTGGCAAGGAAAGGAACGGAACAATGGCGCGAAAAAAAACCGCACACGCTGAAGTCGAAATCCTCGCACGCAATGACTGAAGGGCACATGAAAAGGAGAAGGCAAAATTACTCAAAAAAAAAGGAGGGGAAGGCCTCTCAAGGATGCCCCCCCCCCCTTGAAGGAAAAAAACGGTGTGTTCGGAACTGCAAAAGGGATCGATCACATAGTCGTGCAAGAAAGACAATTCGAAAAACGGCGCAGGGGAAGGAGAGGAGAAAAGAAACGGGGGTCAGGTAAGGTTTCAAGGAGGAAAAAAAAAAGGAAACTCGCGCAAGAGAAAAAGTGGTCGATCTTTTTCCTCGGGGGGGGAAAAATCTTGTTCCGTCAAAAAAGAACAGCGTGTTGGTTTTTCCTTCAGGGGCCTAGTTGGAAAAAAAAAAGAGGGTCTATGCGGGAAAAAAAGGACTTCTCCTCCCTTCATCTGCCAGAAAAAACTCGTTAGGTTGGAAAAAATCGATCTGCCTATTGAGGCTCACCCCGGACGGAGGGAGTGAGGCCATTGGAAAAAAGGCCGCCTGCGGTCTCTATAAAAAAGAGTCAAGTAAAAAAAGCGAAGAGAGGAGGTTTTCGGCCAACAAGGAAATCTACGGATAAGGAGAGAGGGGAGGGTAACTTGCACGGGAGAGGATAGTACAATTCCGGACGAACTACGGGAAAAAAAAACGAGACCTGCCGACCGAGAGAAGAGATCACATTGCCCTCCCGATACGGGGAAAGAGTGAGAACTTCAAAAACGCAAAAGTGAAAAAACAAAGGGAAGGAGAAACTCTCTCACAAAAGAGAAGAGAGTTCGTTTCCGGCGCTCCCAGCTGGAAAAACTGTCTCACTTTCCGCCAGTCAGCGAGCGGAATGTTATCGGAAAATCAGGTGGGGGAGAAGAGAATCGTAGACAAGAATTGTAAGAGAAAAAAAGGGAACGGCAAGTTACTCGCGCTAGTAAAAAAGAACGAATCCGGCCTCAAATTATCTAAGGGCGTGGAATGTTGGAAAACGAGAAAAGGAGATAGGGGGACAGGATCCATGGGGTGGAAGAGAAGGGGAAGAGAGAGAGCACTCGGAGAAAAGGAGTGATGGCCAGAAAAACCCAGCAGCTCCGACTTCATCCATACCATCGAGGGAAGTCTGCTGGGAGTGGGAGCAGGCATCGACCCCTCGGAAAATGCAAACGACGGGGAAGGGCATACGTCTGCTCAAAGAGAAAAAGGAAGAAAAAAGCTGTCGCGAAAAAAAAAAGCCCTGAACCGCAAAACACAGATCGCACAAGCGGGGGGGAAAAATTGCGCGCGTCTCCATGTGAGACCCGCTCGCGCGAAAGGGGTCAAGGAAAGGTGCTCGAGGAGGAAAAAGAGACCGCGCTTTCGACGAAGGAGGAAAAGAGGCCTTGCACTACTATGTAGAGAACATAAACAAGGCATCAAAAAAACGCCAAATCCGGAAGCGAAAGCTTTGTGCCACTTAAAAAAGCAGGAGGGAGGGGCAAGCGGATATGGAAGCACAGGAAAATTTTCGCGGTAAGAGACTACGCCGGGGTAAAAACAAAAATACACGATTTAACAGGGGAATGCACAACAGTAAAAAAGGAACAGCCACTGCCAAACGTACGAATCGCAGCAGGAAGGGGGGAAAAAGAAGGGGATGGAGAAAAAAGGGGCAGGGGTGGATTTCTGTTGCAGAAGTCAAAGTTAAAAGGTCAACACGTGGGCGGGAAATCGACGGCAGAGATACGGTCTCGAGGAAAAAGCGGAAAAGAGGGAGTATAAAAAAAAGATCATTATCTCTAAAAACTATCAAAGGCCAAATGACTCGAATCAAGGGAAACCAAAAGAAGAGAGGAACGAGACGAAAGAAAAACTCGCCTCAACGGCTGCGCCAAGATCCACGAATCAAAAGGAGCCGGAGGGTAACTCAGTTCCGGCAAGGACGAAAGAGACGCGAAGGAAAAAAAATAAGGGGAGCGGATAAAAGGGACGGGTACGGCAAGGAAAAAAAAAAAAAAAAGCTCGTTTCTTTCGAGCGAGAAACGGGCGGGCAAAAAAAAAAAAACTCAATTCTGAAATTTCCCACTACGATGAATGAACTACAAAAGAAGGGGTGAAAGGTTCCCCGTGGGAACAGAAAAAAAAAAGGAAAAGAAGACGGGGGAACGCCGAAGCAGCATTCCAATCCCCTTATAGCGGGAAACGAAAAAAGAAAACTCGCCTCGAGAAGAAAAAAAAAACAAGGGGGCCTGCCATGAAGCGGGATCCGAACAGAGCCGTGGCAGAAGGGCGTACTACTCTCACTACTAGGGGAAATGCAAAGATATCAGAAAAAAAGGAGAGGAGCCAATCTCGGGAAAAAAAAAATCCTCCTGGGTCCCAAAAAAAAAAGAAAGACTAAAGGAAAAAATTAAAGGAGGGCAGAAAAAAGGGGCCCGGGCACGTGAAAAAAAAAAAAGAAATTCTTGACCTTTCATACGTCGGAAAAAAAACAATAAATCCGCCAGACGGAGAAGAAGCTGGGCACTTTGTGAGAACTTATTCTTGGCGATAAGAGAGGAGGGGGAAAAGATATATAGATGAACAAGGGAAGACAACCTAATTCATCGAAAACTCCAGCCCAAGTGAACAAGAAGAAAACATGCTAGTCAATCCTTATTTCAGAGGAATATCCTGAAAGCGAAAGAAAAAACGTCTTCTGCCGGTGAAAAAAAAAAAGAAGAGTACATTGATTCCTAGAAAAGGCCCCAGTAGGAAAAAAAAGAAAGTCGGCTAAACCTAGATTTTCCGGCACGGAAAAAGCCACAAAACAGAGGAAATCCGGCACGGAAGTGGGGGGGGGGGGGGGTGTTTTTTTGGGGGTGGTTTTTCGGACTGAACAGAAGAAAGAGACCATGTGCAGGCCATTCTTCATGCTGTCGCGGGAGATTAGGGACAACAATATAGAAAAAAGGCGATGATGAAGGGAGGTTGCCCAGTAGCGTTGAAAGGTCACGAGTGGAACCGTGAGGTTGCGATCCAGAAAAGGACAGCTAAAAAGTACAAGAGCGCCCAGTGGAAAGAAAAGGGAAGGGGGGGAAGCCGTTGCCGCTCCGCAGAAAAAGGACCGAGCCTCAGA
>Ga0179593_1819534_pt1 | contig 14522 bp, 23 predicted proteins | sample CZODoug2_1_08_16_FD_185931 | JGI IMG/M metagenome (GOLD analysis project Ga0179593, IMG submission 185931) | Vadose zone soil fungal communities from Angelo Coast Range Reserve, California, USA - CZODoug2_1_08_16fungal (PacBio error correction) | ecosystem: Environmental > Terrestrial > Soil >...
ACAGCCATTGCCAGAAATAGAAAGCGCGTGAAGAACAACCAGCTGAAAGAAAAAGAAATTGCAACTTTGGGAAAAGAGGATCCATTTCCAATCCGCCCTAAGAAACAAAGGGCGAAAGAGGGTGGGAAGGGGAATGGGGGAAAAAGAAAGAAAAGGGTGATCGCTTTGTTCAAGAGAAAAGGAAAGCCTCCTCGATAAAGGCCCCTGGCACGAAAAAGAAAAAAAACAATCCATGAAAAAAAAAAAAAGGGAAACGCCATAAAATCTTTCAAAAAAAAAAAAAAAAAATAGAAGAAAGAGAACGAAAAAGCGGCGGATGTTGGATGGAAAAAAAAAAAGGGAGTTTCGGCCTAATGACCACAACAAAAAAAAAAAGCCAATTTCAGCACACCAAAAAAAGCCCGATTTTCATGAGCGTGAAGCGAGAGAAGAGTTCAGCGGGGAAGGGAATGAAGGGATCATGTGCGTCTGGGGGGAAACGCACTTTCAGAAAATTGAAGAAGTGGTGTGTCCTGAAAGAATGTCGCTCACAAAAGAGGGGACGAAGTCTTAACAAGGGGTTTTCAACTTTCAGAAAAAGAAAGAGATACAGCGAAAACAGAAAGAAGGTCAGACGAGGCTTACTCAGGGGAAAAACCACAAATTTAAACCTCTTTGGGAAAAAAGTCTATTTCTTCGGGCAAGGAAAGTAGAAAAAAAGCGGCGAAAGGAGACTATCTCTCGCCACATTCTTCGCCGCCCGAAGGAATTTAGTCATGGTCGTGAAATGAGGAGTAGGAATCGCATCTTGAGTAGGGGGAGGAAACCGATTCGCCGTCAAGGCCGCTCCCTCGCACGCAGTGCCTGAAATTGGGGCCAATCGTAGGACGAATCATGCGGACAAATCGGGGAAAGAGAAACATTTCCACCACCAAAAGAAAAGTCTTTCGCCGGGAAAAACACTACTCAAAAAAGGGGTCTTCTACGGAAATTAAAAGTGAAAACCGACTCACCACAGAAAGGGAAAAAGAGTTGCTCTCTTCGCGAAAAAGTTTCACTCTTCGAAGGGGGGAGAAAGAGAAGCGTGCGTATTTGGCGGAATAAGGTGTTGGGACCTCGGAAAGGGGAAAGGGGAGGAAGTCTTCCATCGAAAGCAAAAGGGAAAAAGTCGAGTGGAATCCTAAGTTCACGGGGGGGGAAAGATGATCACGAATGATTCCAAGCACAGCGGGGAAAAGGAGAAGAAAAAAGCCGCTATCGTAGAGGGAAAAAACAGGGACAACCCTTGAAAGAGGGGGGGGAGGGCCGACTATACGAAAGGCCAAGGAAGGAGTCGTGCGACCACAATACACTGCGAAAGGAATCGCCTTTGCTATACGATGAGGAGATAGTCTCTAACGCAGGGGGAGTGTGGGACACGAGGGGGAAAAAAAGGTCACCTTCGGGAAAAAATTTGTCCAGGAAAGGAAACATATGAATGTGTTCGAAAGGAAAAAAGGAAAGCCCTGCGTCCGGCGTCGCATTCACAAGCGAGGCCAGATCTTTCAGGAAATTGTTGCGCCCCCCGCTGGGGGAAAAAACAACGCTTCAACGCCAGGCGAGAAGCTGTTCGCCTAGCACAGGAGAAAAAGGGAAATTTTTCAAATCAACGTCATGTCGAAGAGATTGGTAAAGTTCCAAGGAGGGAAACGGCACGGCGACGATGACGTTCGGGGGGGGAAAGGTTGATCATTTCGAGAATCACGTCGGAGAAAAAAGGCGCAACCTCTTTCGCGGCAAGAAAAGAAAAGAAAGCCATTACACAACGATTCAGAAGAGGGAAAGAAAGAAAGTACGCGTCACATCCCGCGCGAGAAAGAGAAAGCGAAAAGCCGCTGCACGTCTATTCAGGAAAAAAGAAGTGTTCCGCTGGTGGTGACGATTTCAAACAAGGGAAAAAGGCGAGAAAAAAGACACCAATTGGGCGCCGGACACTGTGTGGCAAACAGTGATATTGGGGAAAAAAAGGACAGTTCATGCCGTCTAAGAAAAAAAAAAAAAAAAAAAAAAAAAAAAAAAAAAAAAAAAAAAAGAGAGAGAATAAAAGGCGCATGTTCCGCCGCGTGGAGGAACTGGGGCAGGCCAGAAAAGGTGTTAGGAAAAAAGGGGGGGTCGCAAAGTTCCTGGAAAGGGAACGCAAGTCGTCCATCCTCCGCGCCGGTCGAAAAAGCGCTCCCTCTGCTATGGAGGGGAACAGAGAAGGGAGGTGGGGGGGGCCTGCCAGGAATGGGGAGGCGGCGCTCGAGGGGAAAAAGGGGGAATTTCGTTAATTCGTTCCGGCGAAGATACAGGAAACGCGTTCTCGCTCCATTGGCGCCAAAAAAAAAGGAGCAGCGAGGCGACGGTTCGTGAAATGGTCTGAGAAAAGAAAGTACGTGTTTGGCACAAAGAAGAATACCGCCATCGCTTGCGCTTTGGGGAGGTAAGAAGAGAAACACAACACGTATGCGGAGTAAAGAGAGGAAGGAAAGTCTCAACTCTCTTTGACGGCGGATGATCGGAAAAAGGGGAGAAACGGAAAAAGAAAGGATTTCTTTAGAAAATTTCCACGGACCCAGGAGCCTCAGAAGAAAATCGAAAGAACTTGAGCGCCTACGTCGTGTTGAGGGAAAAAGGGGGGAAAAAAGGGCACGAATTACTAATTCGCTCTGTCGGGAAAGGAAAAAGCGTCGAAAATCTTTTCAGGGCCGGCAAAAGAAGGGAGGGGGACTGCCATAGCGAGGGAGGAGAGGAAAGTGATGGGGTCGAAAAAAGTAAAAGAGGGAACGACTTGCTGCAAATTACGGGAGGGGACTTGGGCTTTGACTCAACTCTGGGAAAGGGAAAAAGAGGGAGGAAAAGGCGCCTTATTATAGAGAACTGGGGGGTTCGCGAAATGAAGACGAGGGAAAAGAAAAAAGAGTCAACTGTGGTACAGAAAAAAGTGGTGGGAAAGAGTTTCCTCTGCGTGGACCAAGACTTCAAACTCAGAGTACCACCGAAAAACGTGAAGGTTGATGCTGACGGAATAAGAAGTGCAGAGGATAGAGGTAAATGAGGAAAGGAGATCGAGGGATGGGAGGGAAAAAGGACCTGTTCTCGTAAAAGGACGTTGTTTCTGGCTGGCTTGGCAGGACTGGCTGGGAGTGCGCGAACTCGGGGTACGTGGTTCTCACCGGCTAGGGAAAAAAGGGGGACTTCTCGAGATTAAAGCGTCTCCTTGCCGTCATGGGGAGGGGGGAAAAAAAAGGGGAAGACAAATCTTGCAGGAACGGAAAAGGAGTGGAGTTGGTGGGACGGTTAAAAAAATCCTGTGGGAAGGACGCGATCTCCTCTTCGGGGAAAAGGAAGGGCTCTCTCATCTGAAAGAGTGGGGGAAAAAAGTAGGAAAAACTACGGCGTGACAGGAAAGGGGTCTAGGAGGGGGGAGGGGGGAAGGCGACGCCGGCTCAGGCAGGTGAATAAAAAAGCGAACAACTTCATCTAAGCAACATTACTCTGGGGAAGAGAGGAGAAGGACACCTGAAAGGGGGAATGGCGAAATCGTGTCAGAAGGGGGAAGAAGGGAGAGATTCCTCTCCTCCGTTAGAGCACAAAAGGGAGCAGGAGGGTTCTTAGCGGAAGGACAGTGGATTTTTTAAAAAAAAAAACCTCTCAGAACTCTTATCTTCGGGGGAAGAAACAAGTTCTTCTTCGTGGTTCCCCTCTAAGAAGGGAGGGCACTACAGAATAAACCGCTGGGCGGGAGAAGCGTGTCATCGAGGGGGAAAAGAAGGCAAAAATCGAAACTTCTTATGAAAAGGGGATTCACGTGCACGGCTTAGAGGATTCGCGAAGCGTTGAAAAGGGAAAAAAATTATTCCGAAAATAACGACCGCTGCGAGAGAAAAAAATCGAAGAGGGGAAAAGGGCCTCAGCTCGGAAGCGACGAAAGGGGGAAAAGGACTGTCGCTTAAGGGTGGAAAAAAAAAAATGGTTCAATCACGTCGCGACCGGGAAAGAGGGAGAGGAGGGCGCATTACGTATGCCACAGTCTTGGAGTGGGGTGTCGACGGTTCCCCTTAAAAAACTCTGAGGTATCTTAATACTATTGGGAGGGAGAAAGCAAAAGTCACGGAGGGGGGGCGGGCAAGTTGAGGAAAACGGGGCGAACTCAGGGGGGGGAAAAGGAACTCTCAAAATTCCTACGGACAGAAAGGGAGACGGGGAAGGAAAGAAGTGGACTCGCGTGCGGGCGAATCCACCAGGGAAAAAAAAGGATAGTCGTATTTCGAAAGGGGGTGTCGTCATGTTGCAAACAGAAAAGCAGGACCTAAAAAACAAAGGGTCCATTCTTTTTGGGGGGGGGAAAAAGGCGTCTCGCCGAGAAGGGAGGTTTTCCCGCTTTATCCGGAAAGAGGGGGAGAACGTTTTAAAAACCGGAGGGGGGGGGGACGTGACAAAAATTCGGGGGGAAGAAAAAGGGTGCGCGCAGAGGGGAAAAAGCCAATCGTCCCGGTGCAGGGGGGTGCGTTTTACCTAAAAAGGAAAAATGGAGCAAGTCAAGGTAAAACGTGCAGATCGAGGGGGAAAAAAGCAGTAACCTAGCAAATCGTTTGGGTTGTGAAGGGGAGGGAGACGTAGCGTTGGAAAGGAAGAGAAAAAAAAGTCTACCGAAAACCAGAAAGAGTTTCGTCTAGTCACGCAAAAAACAAAGGCGGGGAGGGGGGGAATTCTGAATTGGGGTGTGTAGATGAAGGGTCGGTTTTCAAATGTTTATAGGCGTCGGGACAATATGGGGAGAGGGGGAAAATCTGATCACAAAAAGGATCGCGAGCAACAGGGAAAAAGAGCTTGCGCCTTTGTTTACGGGGGGAAGTGGGGGAAAAGAAAAAGATTGGCAATGTACACGTAGGACGAAAAGGAAAGAGAGGTAATATTTCTGGGAAAGGGGGGGCTGCGGTCTATCACTTCAAAACGTATTATTATTAAAAGAGAGACCAGCAGCAAACTCCATTGAAAGAAAAGATGCCCTGATCTGGGAAATCCATCTTTCTCGAAAAAGGAAAAAAGGGGGGGATGGAAATCCAATTTCCTAACACCAAGCAAAAAAAAAGTTTAAATTTAAAGTTGAGAAAGGTGATAGCTTTGTCAGAGAAAAGAAGGAGCAACTCCAAGAAACATTGGGGAAAAAAGGACACTATTCCAAAAAAAGGCCTCACCGACGAAAATTGGAGGCCTTTCATAGAAGAAAGAAAAAAAAAGCGGCGGATGTTTGGGGGAGAAAGATTCGTTTCGCCGAAAGACTCTACTCTCAGCGCCAAATGCAGCAAAAAAGTGAAGGCACGCCCGATGGGAAAAAGGAGGGCTTTAGATGCAGGGAGGGGAGGGAAAAAAGGAAATGCGACTGTCTCAGGGAGGAGGTCAACAAAAAGATTTGCGGGAAAACAGATGCGCGCACCATGAAATTCGAGGAGGAAAGAGCTTGGGTTTCAAACTTCAAAAAAAAGGGGGGGTAACAGGCGAAACCGCAATTGAAGAAAACTCCTGTTTCCACGCGAAAAAGGAAGAGTTGGAGCTGCGGCGTGGCGTCAGGTCAAAGGAAGCAAAAAAATAGGGGAAAAAGATCATCGAAAAGCGCCGCCTCGAGAAGGAGGGGAGGGATTCGCGAAAGAGGTGGAAGAGATCCCAAAAACAAGGATGTGGGGGGGGGAAGGAGGGGTTCCGCCGCTCAGTCCAGAAAAAAAAAAAGGGGTTCCTTTTGCCTATATGGGTACATCGTGCAAAGACGGGGGGGAAAAGGACGAAGAGTCCTCAACCACAAAAAGGGGCAATACGTAGGCACCGACCTCAAAAAAGAACGCGCTGTCGCGACGTGATTGAAAGAAAGGGAGGGGACATCGCAGTCGTCCCAAAAAGTTGGGGGAAAAAAGGCGGTGGCGGGGGGGGGGGGGGGGGGGGGGGGGAAAGGTGCACAACGCCCTTCGGATTTCTTCGAGCGAAGCAAAGGGGGGGGAAAAAGAGTAATTTGTCCCCGCTCACTGGAAAAAAATCTAATCCGTGCCGTGAATCAAAGGAGGAGGAATCCTAAATTTCGTGTTGAGAGGAGACGATGACCGAAAGATTCCACGAAAGAGGAGAGAAAAAAAGCAGCGAGCGTCGAGGGAAACACTGAAGAAAAGGAAGGGGGGGGTTTGGCGGCCTACGATCGGTCCAATGAAAATACACTTCTCGCGTAAAAAAAAAAAATGGGAAAAAGAGAAGGGAAATAACGATTAACTTCAAAAGGAAAGAAAGAGTAGTTTTCCACTATTTCGAAAAAAAAAAAAAGGAAAGGGTTGTCGTCATCGAGAATTGAAGGACTCCGTTTCAAATGACCTGTCCACTTCGCGTCGTCCAAAAAAAGGAAGTAAAAAGGGGGTCAACGCGTAGGTGGGGAAGAAATTTGGTGAGCCCCCAAAGGGGGAGGGAAGAAGAGTTCAACGCCAGCGTCGATACCGAAGGGAACCGCTTTTCACCTGACATTTGGAAAGAAAAAAGGGTCGTCCACGTTCTAGAAATGAAGGACAAAAAGACGTTGAAAAAGGGAATCATTTCTAGAACAAAACAGGGACGGCGAAGGGAAATCGGAGAACGCAAGGGGGAGCAAGCCCAGCCATGGGAATATTTGTTTTGGGGTTTTTAATTTTTGGGTTTGGGGGTTAAAAAAAACGAGGTGTTTTTATTTTTTTTTTTTTTTTTTTAAATTGGGGGGGTTTTTGTTGGTTGGGGGGGGGGGGGAATTTTTTTTTTTTCCAAAAAGGGGTTTGTGGGAACCCCCCTTTTGGGGGAGGTGGAAACCTTTTGTTGGGCCCCTTGGTAATTGGGGGGGGGTTTTTTTTTTTTTTGGGGAAGTTTTCCTTTTGGGGATTTTTTCTTCACCCGCAAGGGGGGAAGGGGTTTGAATAGGTAGGGGTTTGGGGTAGACTGGGTACCTTTAAAAATTTTTTTTTTGTAACGGGGAAATTTTTGTACCAAGGAGGACATTGGGGGGGGGGGAAAAATTACAAACGGGGGGGGGGGGGGGGGAATTTTTTGAGTTTGCTAGGGGTGTTTTTTTGGGATTTGGTTAAAGGTGTCCCCTTTGGGGGGGGTACCCAGCGCAGCTCCTGGAAAGAAAAGACGCTGCCCACGGGTCCGTCGCGAAGCAAGGGAGAAGGGGGAAATTTGTTCATTCCCCTCGAAAGAGGCAACGGCTTAGGGGAAAGGGAGAAACCACATCAACGGGGGGGGAAAAAAAAAGTCTCGCTGGTTGTGACTATTTGAAAGAAACACGCCGCGAACATCCAATTGAGAAAGGACAAACTTTTTTGTCCAACATTGGAAAGAAAGTGGGAACGAGGAGGAGGAAAAAGACGGGCGAAACAGGTTCGGGGGGCGGGGATAAGAAGAGGCGTGGCGAAGTTTCGGTCCCAAAAAAAATGGTTTCTCAAAGTTCCGCACGGAATTGGAAAAAGGAGTCCAGCCGCCGCGCCGTAAAGCGAAACAAAACATCATACGAGAGGGAAGGGGACGCCACATCGTCTCTGATTGGGGGGAAAGGAGAAGCGAGCGGCGCGCAACGAGGAAAGATTCTTTTTCTCGGTCGAAAGATAAGGAAAAAAACAGCCGGCGCATCCATTGTCGATGGGCCACGAGGAAGCGAAACGGGAGGGTCGGGAGGGGAAGGAAAAAAAAAAAAAGTCTTTGGCCGGTGAGCACGTGTTGGCCGAAGGAAGAAAAAAGGGGGACGGTGGTGATTTGGTAATCTAGGAAAAAAAAAGGAGGAAAGATAGAACTTGACCAACTCCTTCCACAGCGCAAACGCGTCTGGGCCGGATGGATGCGTCGGGTCCAAAAACGGGCTCACCGAGAAGGGGGGGGAGGGAGAAAATTTCCCGACGGCAGAAAACCAAAAAAATCCTCTTTGCCAATCAGAGCAAATGGGGAAAGGGAAGGCGTGGTGCGTTACCATATCTTTCAAAGAGACAAGGAAAATTCACGCAGAGTGGGGGAGAGCCGCTCGCGTCTATCTTTGCAAAAAAAAAAAAAAAAAGCGCCATCGCGATTGGGGAAGAGGGGGGGGCTGTTGTCTAAAGCGCGGCGGCATGGGGAAAAGAAGGAAAAGGGAAGGGGAAAGGTTTGCTACCAAATAAAGCGTGGGGAGGGGGGGGACAAAGATGCCCTAAAAGGGAAGAACGAGGACGGAACATTCGCCGTATTATCGAGGAAGGGGGAAGAGACGCTCCCTCTTTTAACACGAAAAAGTGTTTCCTAGGAGAAATTTGGATGGGGAAGGGAGGCAGGGGACGCGCGACAGGTTGGTGTGGAAAAGGAAGTCAAACCAGCGAACCAAAGGAGGGATGCTACGGAATCCGATACTGGAAAAAAGGAAAATTTCCTTCGAATAATGAGAGGAGTGGACCGCGAATGACAAGGTGGAGCAGTCAGAGGTCGAGAAAAGGGGGAAGAGGGCTGGGCGGGCGTACTTGCTGGGGGCGCGAATCGTTGCGCCGTGGGGGGAAAAGCGTCTCGCCTACTTGAAGTCGAGAAGGGACAAGGGGAAACCGACCGTCATCCTTCCTTCCGTGCACAGGGGGAAAAAAAGGGCTTGAGGACCAAGGGTGCCGATCAAAGCGCGTGAGAAAGGGGGTTGTCCGGTTAAAAAACAGGGGAAAAAGGGCGATCTGCGCTCTGGAGGGAAAAAAAAAGAAGCGCCAAATGAGACTTTGGTGCCGCAAAAAAAAATGGAGGAAAAAAGACGGGAAGTTACACGAAAGGAAGGCGCTGTGTTAATGCGACTAAAAGACATTTTGCACGGCGAACAACTTCATCTGAAACAACCTTTCCTCCTAAAAGGGGAAAGGGGAGAAAAGACGTGGCAACTACTGTACGCGGGGAGCGAGGTGCTCAGGGGGAAGCACCGGGCGAGGGGAAAAAAAGAAAGACGCCGTTTATTTGTGGTCGCACAGGAAAAAAGGGAAAAGGAAAGTCTTCTTCCTCAAATATCAAAAGTGAAAAAAGGGCGCGTCAATGTTTTCCCTCGGAAACTAGCGGCTTGGGAGGCAGAGGAAAACCGAGATAAGTAGTGCATCAGGCTCTCCGCAAAAAAAGGGAAGACCATCGAAGTGTTGATGAAAAAAAATCTTCTATGGCGAAAAGGGGGGCGAACGTTGCAGGGCGCGGGGCCAAAATTAGGAAAAGGAAGAAAGCTTCTCTCTAATAAATCTGAAGAGTGAGCCGCAGGCGCGGAATCGACGAAAAACGAGGGGGAAAGTTTGCGCGGAGGAACATTGTTTCAATCACTTCGCAGAAAAGATAGCAGTCGGGGAGAGAGAAGGCGGTCATACTTATTGAACCGAGATTTGTGGGAAAAATGTGTTCGAACTGGGGGGAAAGAAGGATTCCCAAGGGGACCGATTTACATCTTAATAAGGAAAACTCAAAAGGGAAAAATTCATCTGACGTGGGCACCGGCCTGAGGGAAAAAAAGAAGCGGCGGAACAGAGGGGAGACAGAACACGATCACGAAGAAAGCATTTCGCCGGAAGGAGAAACGGAAGTTCTGCGCGGACGGAAAGAATCAATCCAGTAAAAAGTTGATCGTCGGATTGCAGGAGGGAAGTTGCCCGACCAAGATCCAACGCGTTTCCCAACTTTTTGGGGGGGGGAAGGTGGAAAAGGCGTCCGCCTGGAGCCAAAAGGCGGGTGTCACGGAGGGAAGTCTCGCTGCGGAAAGAGGGGCGTTACGAATTACGTCCTTCGAAGAGGACGTGCCTAGCAAGGGAAAACGGAGGGGTTGAGGAAGCCAATCGTAAGGGGGTGAAGTGTTCGTTTGAAGGAAAATTATACAGAAAAATTTCAGTCCCGGGAAAAGAAGAGACGCAAAGAAAGGAAAAAAATTAACAAACATAGGAAGAAAGTGTTTGTGTTGTCCCCGGGGGGGGGGAAGTCGCGTGGTCTTCGACGAAACGATAGAGAGGACCGAAAACCAGCGAAGGGGGCGTCGAGTCACAGTCGGGAAGGGGGGCGTTTGGCCGAGGAGTTTGGGGTTGTTGGGGGGGAATCAGTGCCACTTGTCGGTGGGAGGCGCGGCGGCGGCGGCGGAAAAGAAAAGGAAAACAAATGTCTATCAATGCTCGCAAAATGACCATGCAACCGCCTTGCGGCAAAGTGTTGTTAGGTGTGGAGGAAGGGGGGGAGGCCCTTGGTAGTAGGATTTGTTACATCCGTAAAAACCGGGAACATTGAGGGGGAGGCAAGAGGACTTGTCGCACATTCGGCGGAATATGGACACGGAAGGAGTGTTTGTCTGGAGGAAAAAAAAGAAGACTCAACAACACCCAAACCTTTTCTGTAGGAAAAGGGAAAGATAGACAGCAAGCCAACAGCCATGAAGAAATATTCCCCGAGGGCGCTCACGACACGACGCAATTTCAATTAGTGGGGGAGGGAGAACGAAAATTCCGCAACCGGAAAGGGGGGCGAAAGCGTGGTAATGGGGAGGGAAGAGCGAGCATTTTATCGAGGTCGCAAGCGATTCGTCCGCCGACGAAAAGAAAACCTACAATTGGGACGAAAAAAAAACAATCCGGGGCACCTCAAAGTTGCGCCGGGGAAGAGTGCTCGACGAAAAAGAGGGGGGGGGTTGTCGTCGGGGGCAGTTTGCGAATGAAAAGAGGACGGAGAAACAGAAAGGAAAAAACCACGATTGTCAGGCAAAAAGGTTCATGATCTTGGAAAAGGAATCTTTCACAGTGCCGAAGAGACTTGCTCATGGGGACTCGGTCGGGGGGAAAGAAGGAAACCGGCAGCCGGGGGATTTTTCGTTCAGATCACCAGGAAATAAGAGGGCGAAGCGTAACTACCCGACTGGGTTTTGGGCAAAAGGACAGCTCTATCGATAAAAAAAGACAATTTCGTGTCCTCAAAAAAAGGGGGAAAAAAAAAAAAAGGTGGAACCTCTTTGGAGCGGCGAAAGGCTCGGAAACCTTAAAAGACGCGCACTCCTGACGATCAGAAAGCTGCTCCGCCGAGAGAATGGGGAGGTACTTAGGCTAAATTCTGTCAGGAGGAATCAATCAGTTTCGGGGGAAGAGTTCCGCCGCTCGGAGGAAAGGGAAAAGTGCCTTTTCCGGATTTTTTTCCAGAACACCATCGGTGAAGAAAGAGACTAAAGAGGACCCCCCTCACGGGCAATAAGGTGGGAGCCGCGCGGGAAAGGAAGGTCGCGACGTTTTGGGGGAAAGAAAGGGGAAATTCATCGCAGTTCCCCGAATTTGCAAAAAAAAAAATCATTTTTTCCACGCTCGATTTATGCAGAGAGGGCAGGGAAAGGGATTTGCGGAATAATGTGGGAAAAGAACTCAAAAACTTAGAAAGGAGGCCATCGAACGTGCCGTGAATCAAGAAGAAGTTCGTTTTTGCGGCGCGCGAGAAAGGTCTGCTCTCAGCCCGACCGCTAGCTAGAGGAAAGGAACGCTCCCTTGAATGGAAAACTCTTTTGAGGTGGGAAACGGGGCCGACAAAAAAGGAGTCGTGGCGACCACAAATACACGCGAGGAGAGTCGCCGTTGCTATAGACGGAAAAAGAAAAAAAAAAAACGTAATTATTTCAACGAGGGAAGAAAAAATTTACCAAAACGTCGAGCCAAGGGGGGGGAAGAGAATCTGAGAAGGGAAATTTGTTCAGGGGGAAGAAAAAACCCCTGCTGCCGCGTCGCCTTCAAAAGGGGAAAAGGACTCCGTATGTGGAATAAAATTGGGGAGGAAAAAACGAGTTTTACAGATGTGAGCCCGGCCAAGAAGACGTGAAACAACAGAGCGGGAAGAGAGGGCGGCACGATGCACACGGCTTTTTCTCAAACAGGAAAGGGTCTCCCGCGCTTTGTCGGCACGTGGAGAAAAAACGCCGCTGACTTTCTTGAAAAGGAATCATTTCGAGAGGAAGAAGACGAGACAGTGCACCACGCGCAAGAAAAAAAAAAAAAAAAAAAAAAAAAAAAAACAGCCAAAAAAAAAAAAGAGTTCGCGCAGCCCAGATGACACAACGATGCCATCGCGACGCGAGCCCGCTGCATTCTAAGGGGGGGGAATTCAAAAGGAGCATCCGTTCCCGGCAGGAGTCCGGGGAAGGAAAAGACCCCAGCCAAGGGAAGGGGGGTTCCGCTGTTTTTGAGATGGAGAGCGCGGCAAAGGAAAAAACAAACGTTTTTGTCACACAGGGGAAGGGGGCAACGCGGGCGCGTCTTTCATGCAGGGGAAAAAGGGCAAAGGAGAACGGCGAGGTGGAAAAGGAGGAAAATGTTTCGGCAGAGTTGGTCAAAAAAAAGGGGGCCCACGTAATTGCCGCAAGCTCGGGAAAGAAGGGGATACAACATCCATGAAGCCAGAAATAAGGAGTAAAGAGGACGAGATGGTTTTGCACAGGGGGGGGAAGAAAAGAATGTCGGAACGGAGGGGTCTCGGCAACGAAGAGGAGGGGAATTCGTGACGCTGGGCGAAAGATACGGGAAACGCCGTCGGCGCTCCATTGCTCGATTGGAAAAAAGAAAAAAAGGGGAAATTTCTCGAAAAAGGAGGGAAGGGAACACAAGTGGCCGACGTCAATAAGCAGAGCACAGGGAAGGGGGGGAGGGGCGTGGTGAGGAAAAAAGGGGAGAGCAGACAAAACAACAACACGAGGGGAAGGAGGGAACAACTTCACCACCCGCGCAAAAAACGTTCTCACCGGCAAGACTTGCTTGCTGAAAGAAAAAAGTAGGCTAAGCAGCTTGTCGCAAAAAGAGAGATGGAAAGAAACTACGGGAGGGAGAAAAAGTATATGTCGCGGCACGATTACGAATGAAAGGAGGTGCGGCGCGAAGTTTCATTCCTTAAAAAAAGAAGAAAGGGGACGAAATCTCGAAAGGGGAGACGAGGGTCAGTGCTTTGAAAAGAACAGCTGCAGAGGAAGAAGGGGACAATACTTTTGTAACTTTGTACGGGGAAAAGACGGGGGGGGGGGAAATCTGGGCCGAAACATAAAAAAAGTCGGAAAGTCAGGACGTATTAAGAGAAAGGGGGGGGGAAGACGAGCGAGCCCGCGTTTAACACAAAAGAAAAAAGTTTTGTCCGAGGGTCGGCAATGGAATTTTTTTAAATCGGGAAAAAAAAAAAAGGACACCGTTGCTGTGGATGAGAAGGGGGGGGGAAAAACAGTGGCAAACGGAGAGGGGGAGGGGGCCGTTCGACTGCGCGGGGAGTGCTCGTCGCGGGAAAAAGGGGTGTTTTCATAAGGAGGGGGCTGAAGGGGAGGGCTTGCGCGAACTCGAGGGGGGAGGAAGGGGGTGAGACAAAGGTCGAGAAAAAGGTATTCTCGAACTATTACAAAGGAAAAAAGGGTCGCCGTTCCGCATTTCTTCGAAGAGGATACAGGCTTTGATTGGAAAAGGGACGGTGGAAAAAAGCCGTGGAAGAGGGGAGGAAAGAAAGCGATAAAAGCGCGCTGGGGGAAAAGCTCCATCGAAAAGCGTGGTCTTTCAAAGGAAAAAAAAATATGCGTGAAAAGAAGAAGGAAGGAGAGGTTGTGAAAATGGGCGACGCCGGGGAGACAGAGTGAAGTTGCAAGGAAAGAAGAGGGGAAATTCTCGTTACTCATGACACCAGGGGAAAAAAAATGGGCGAAAATCGTTGCTAACTACGAGAATTCCGAAAGCCGTTTCGGCAAAGGACGGTGGAGCGGCGGGGGAGAAGTTTATTGTGGTCGCACTACGAGATGCATTTGCCCTATCTAGAGGGATTCAATGCGAGTCCAGTGTTGAAAGAGAGGAAGGCGGCGGGGCTCTAAGAACCGATGGGACGTGGGAGACATATTTATCATAAAAAAGACGAAAACTAGGCTTTCTTATTCCATAGGAAGGGCTTCGAGAAAGGTCGCATCGGGTAGGAGAGAAAAGGATTACCCAGGGGAAATAGAGCGCTTCGCGAGAGAAGCGTTGCAACGAGAAGCAGAAAGGGAGCGACGCAACTCATTCAGGGGGAACCTAAAGGGGCGTCGTTCATTCCTGTGTGAAAAAAAGTCTCGGCGGTCGTAAACGTCTCATACTGGATGGGGGCCCAAGTGCTGGGGGGGGGGGGACGATGTTTCTACTTGTCAAAAGGGGGGTGACCTATTTTATCGGGGAACCAACTCTAGAAAGGGGAGGGTGTTGAGGTCCGGATGAGGAAAGGGATCAGAAGGGGGGGGGGGGAATACGGTTCTCGCACACTATAAGGGGGGGGATTTGCTCCGACCGACTTCCAATGAATTCGGAGAAGAAAGCAGCCCTGGAGCAGAATGAATCAGGCAGGAGGACGAATAGGGTTTGGGGGGAAAAGGGGAAACATCGCCTGCCGCTCAACTAGAAAAAACGCGTGGAACCTGCTGAAAGAAAAGAGTTTTCTCGGTTATCCGCGACACGCGATGGCTGTAACGTGTGAAAAAAAGTGAGGGGCGGTAAAACTTAGGAAGAAGGATTCCTGGTGCTGAAGGGGTCTTAAAGAGGGTC
>Ga0179593_1474230_pt1 | contig 14521 bp, 12 predicted proteins | sample CZODoug2_1_08_16_FD_185931 | JGI IMG/M metagenome (GOLD analysis project Ga0179593, IMG submission 185931) | Vadose zone soil fungal communities from Angelo Coast Range Reserve, California, USA - CZODoug2_1_08_16fungal (PacBio error correction) | ecosystem: Environmental > Terrestrial > Soil >...
GGCCTGAGAATAAGGGGGATGAACATCGACGTCGAACCTGAAAAGGATATTTGGCGGGAGATGCGTTTGTTAAGGGGAAAAAGAGAAAGGTATAAAAGGAATTCTTTCATGGGGGGCAGCAAACACGCAGGGCCCAACAGCCCGACTCCTCGAAAGCACCGCCAGAGAGCGGCAAAAAAAAGGAAGAAAGAGGAGGCTTCATCGGAAGAAACGAAGGGACGATTTCGTAATCACGCCTTCAAGGCCCTCCGGGTAAGCGGCCGAAAAACCCAGACAGACAGGAGAAAAAAGGAGTCTGCAGACTGTAGGCGAGTCACGCGAGGAGCTCTTCAGTAGTACACGAAGAAGGATAATCGCCACGGGGAATGGGATGACCTTCGGGCAATCCAGAGTCAATCGGCAAACACCGGACGGGATATCCAAGCTGGCACACCAAAAAAGATTGAAGCGCACTGAAGAATTGTCCAAGGGGGGGTGGGTAGCTTCAATAAGGTTATCTGAGGTCCGTGAACACACTGCCCTAGCTACTACTGGCTACGACTTCTCAGAACCCAAGCAGGAAGGAATTCCCCGAGAAGAGGACGGAAAAGGACGAAAGAGATCAAGGGACCTTCGATATTCAGTGTGGTGAGGAGCTGGCGGGAGAAAACGTCGCGGATCCACATGATGAAACCCAAGACGGTTGAGGCATTCAAAAAAAAGGGGAAACCCGGGGTGGGGAACTCCAAGGATTTCAACGTGTCCCGCCGTTAAGTTAAGGACGGGGAGATTTTTGTGTTTGGGGGCACCCGGGCAAAAAAGCTTCCCCGAGCCCACACGAACAATCCGTCACTACCCCCCCCTACGACCACCAAAGTCCTCCCCGTCAAACACCACGACGCACGGAAAAAGCGCGTCGCGAACCCACAAACAAACCCATTACTACCCCGACACGCCCCCGCCCCAGAGACCGTCACGCGCTCCGCGCGGATACCCAGGTGTCGAATGAGCAACGGACTGGAAGAGAAGAACAACAGGTTGAAAACCCGGGGAGATCCTTAAGGGACGGGACGAAACACTTGGTCCGAGGGGACGAAGTCGATCTGATCTCGCACGAGGGGGTCAAGGCAGGAGACGGCGGCCTCGGGCAAAATCATTCATTGTGAACTAGGAAAAGGGGAAAGAAACAGGTACTAAGAAAATAAGGGACAGGAAAGAAGCAAATTAAGGCATCACGTGAAAAATTCAAACACCTCTCCTAACGAAAGTTCGGATCGTCAAGGAAAGAAGGGGGAACAAAAACCAAGCAGACTGTCCTTCTTTACCACTCACAATAGGGAGATTCAACCAAAAGAGCTTCGAGATCCGCCAAAACCTGTTTTCGACGAGCGGATCTTGATCGGCCCTCGTGGGGGGGAACATCGGAGGGGACAGTTCCCAAATTGGTTTCCCATGATGAGTTCCCCGGCTCATGTGCAGGCCTACGGGAGCTTCTGTAGTCTCTGTCGCTCAGTACTCTCGAGGGAAAAAAACTAAAGAACCCGGTGGAGAGGGGAAAAAGCTTGCATCCCAACCCGCAGACGGCGGGCGTAATTTACACGCACCTTAGGAAAAAGGAAGGGACTCACCGCTAAGGACCCCGAACGGCGTCGGCATTGCCTTTGAAGGCGAACGTTCCCGGGGAAGCAAGAACTAGGTCAAGGGATAGAGCCAGTGAGAACCAATCCCAAAACGGAACGTCGAAGGTAAATAAGCCAGGGAAGGGTCCGGGTGATACTACCTCGGGGTACTGCACCAAACCCTAATTCGCAAAACTTACCGGGGATAAAATCATTATGTAGAAAGCAATTCCCCTTCCTTCAATAGAGTCAATTCTTGGTGACGGGGGACCGGACCCGTGTTCAAAAGAAGACGGGACAACTTTTTCCACCGAGGAGGGACGATGCAGCAGGGGGGGCCCGAGGGGACCGCTGGAACGACGAAAGAAAAAAACATGTCATTCGGGGCTTCATGACCACTGCTCACAAAAAAAAATCTCTGAAGGTGCAGAAGAAAAGAGGGACTTGAAAAAAAGACTAAAACGGGACATTGGGGCGGAGAACTGCTCTGTCCTGAGAGAAAAAAAAGCTTAAGAGGCGGGCTTCGATCCGCAAAAGAGCTTTGGGCGACGACCCCAACGGTACGTTCTTCAACCGGGTCGGTAAAAAAGGGGGGACCCCCCCCCATTCAGGCGTGAGACGCAAGACCCGGGCACGGACGGGCGGCTTTCCCCCTTTCTCTACATCCGTCTCAAGAAAGCGGTTTTGGGTGTGGGTCTTTGGGGGGGTCTCTCGCTTCGCCCGGTCTCTGGTGTCAGTTGGGGAGGGTCGGGAATGCTCACAAAAGTTCTCCAAACCTAACAGAACATTGACGCTCTGTCACGTGGGGAAAGAGTATCGGAAACCAGCCGGATAGGGGGCGGAAACCGGCCAACACTCTACTACTAGAAGGAACCCGACGGAAAAAAGTTCGCACGTCAAACAGTAGATGAGCAATGCCAAACCGCAACACGCCCTTTGGTACTAAAACCAAAGGAAGGCGGGAAAGAAAAAAGTAGAGAGTGCAAGAGGCTTTTCGGAAAAAAGGACGCCTACTCGGGGTGGGCCCGAAGTGCAAAACGCGGTGCAATTACCGAGCTTTACAACCCAGGACGGGCCAATGTACCGGGAGGAAAACCCAAAGCCAGGGAAGGGCTATCCAAACTCCGCCTGCTGAAACTGCATACTACAGAGGGGGGTCTCCTAGGGTGGGGGGGGCCCCAAAGATCACAGGGGTAGGAAATCTTTGAGACCGAAAGTTATTCCGACTCCCCGGCGACCGTCAAACAAGGTCCAGAGGTGCGACGGGGAGAGGGGACGAGCTCGAAAAAACCAACAACGGGGAGCTCAGGAAAAGATGTACCGTACCTACTGACCCCGAGGACAAGTGGAGGGCTTCCTTTAAATAGGGGAAGAAGAAAGGGTTGGACGGGGATAAAAGATCTCCAGTTGAATCGTTGTTCAAATCCCCGGGGTCGATGAAAAAGCTTGATTTAAATAAGCCAATGCTACGAGGTGGTGAAACCGGGCCCCGGCTGGTTTGGGCTACTGGAAGGTTAAAATGACTAGTGGAACGAGGTTGATGGGGAAAAGGCTGGTGTTCACCAGGAAGGGTGGTTCCCCCCCGGCGTAAAGTTCATTGTTCAGGCCCCGCCGACGGAAAACTGGCCCGTCTTGGAAAGTAAGAATGAGATAAAGAAGTTCTGGGGGGGGAAAGGGTTCCTTCTAAAAGACTGTGACGTCCGCAAATTTGTACTTCTATGGGGATCGCGTCGGCGCGGGTTTTTGGACCAGCCAGAACCGGCTTGGGTAAAACTATCACGACACAACCCTTGTAGAGCTCGTGGGAGGATTGGCGCCAAAAGGTTGATACTCAGCCAACGCAACCTCGCAGGTTCTCCGATGCATCCCCCCCCGACAACCTCCCCCCTTCTTCTGCCTGGTAGAGGGACTTTTACCATCTCGTCATTAATAGGGGCGGCTACTGTACAGCCTTGTAACCATCTCGCCGACGGGCAGGCTTCAGAAGAAAGGGCCGTTTTGGGTCGCCGCAGACGGGTTCTGGCACTGCGGTCAAGCATTTGGATCAGGAAAACTGACCTACGAAGTGCTCATCCCACGGTGGGGTAAAAAAAGTGTGGCGTTTGGTGACTCGTTTAGTCTGGACCTTGAAGGAGATGGTATTCTGACATTTGATCGGTCAAAGGATCCAGACACGTTGGGTGTAGTTCTTTCAGATGGGAAAGGTAGCGTAAACCGCTGACACGTGCTTCATGCTCCGAAATCAACTGGACCGGGCGCGTACTTCGGGCGAACCTTTGGGGGGCCGTGAATACCCCGGGGGGGGTACAGGGGGGGGGGTCCTGGAAAACAAGGGGGGGGGAGACGTTGTTGGATGTGGGGGGGTTGCACCCCCCCTCCTCCCCACCCGTCCGGCCGGGCCGGTCTGTCGGCCCAGAAAGTTCATAACCCTTAAAAAGGGTCAGTCAGAAAGGACAAAAGGTTGGTGCCGGACCTGAGGTAAAGCAAAAGGACCTGACCGATGCTGCTACTTTTCTAGTTTGATCCCTGCTACTAGACCAGTGAAGGGGGAACTTAAGTAGACAAAGCGGAATGCCTCTACTCTCCGGGAGGGAATGCAATAGCAGAAGGGACTCTGACGAAGGCAAAGGTCCCCAATTAACGATAGTCTACGAGGGGTTGAGAAAGGGAGGGCCTATAAACGAAGGGGATCTCCTACGGCGACGTGAGCACTAACTACGTGACTAAGCAGGGTTGAGACCTGACAAAATGAGAGTGTCACGGGAAAAGGTTGGGCACAAAATTGTTCATTCGACCACGGTGGCAAAAAAAAAAAAAAGTTGTCAAAAGAAAAGATCAGAAGAAGTAAAAAATAGGGCGGAGATCGAAGCTCGAAGGGTGAAGCGAACTAATGGGGAATTGGGCAAAGCCTGAAGGAAGGAGGTGTGGAAAAAAATTAAGTCCGGGATCACGAATCACTCGTGGAGAAGGGTGGAACACTGGGTCAGAGTTCTGAAAGGAAGAGCGTAATGCCACGGCCGGGTTCAGAGGAAAAAGGAAAACTGAAGAACGGTCACAGTGAAAAAGTCTTCTTGCCCGCGAAGTAGTCCGGGAAGGTAAAAACAAGAGGGAGATAGAGAGCAGGATAGTGACTATCGTTACACCTGCCGTTCATTCTTCGACTAGGAGAGCCGTGTGGAAAACCAGGTGGGAAAGGTGAGAGGCGTTCAATTGGGAAGAATCTATCAAGGGGCTCCTGAGGCGTAGCGGAGGAAGTGACCTGGGTCGGGGATTCGTCCAAAAAGGAGCAGTTTGAGGGCCTTGTCGGGGTCGGCAGAACAGTGGGGTCTTTGAAAGGGGGGGCGTGGTGTTACCGGGACGGGGGTTCTACAGGGGGTGATTCAGGAAGGGTTCTGGGGGGTTGAGCCTTGCATACGGGGGTGGGGAAGTGGGGAGCAGAAGAATACTTCATAGATCAAATCTGGAAAGGGTGAGAAGAAAATTGAAAACGAAACCAAAAAAGAAGGATGATAGTGGAGGGAGAACTGTATTGGAAGAAAGGTTAATCAGCACTGAGGTAAGCATCCTACCCAACAAGTGGAATAGAGAGTGTCAAAGAAGTACTGGCTAAAGGGTTAAGGAAGAGGGAGAGGGGTAGTGACCTGTGGAAGGCCTTTTTTACTAGGGAAGAGAGCCCTTATAGCTAGGGTCAGTGTGAAGGAGAAATCGCTAGTGTAAGGAATAAAAGAGGGGAAAATTATACTACGCAGAATCTGGGGGTGGAAAAAAACTGTGTGCGGAGTCCCGTCCGGAAGGATGACGTGGGGGCGAGTGTAGGAAACGACTGAAAAGCAACTTGAATTTAGAAATTGCCTCCTTCGGGGACGTCAATCCTCGAAGACTAACTAAAATGAACTTCAGGACAAACGAAGGGTCTGGCCTGTCAAGGGGGTTTAAGGCAGCGACCTGGAACTAAAAAGACAAAGGGGACGCCAAGGAACTCAGACGGAATCGGGGGGGGACTATTCCACGCGCTGGAAGTACCCGGGTCGGCGCAACGAAGGTGCGGGGTTATGATTTGGGACCGAGGGGGCTGAAACTACCGCCGGACTATACAGGGGGGAGAGGGATAACCAACGAGAAAGGAAAAAGACATGAAGGGGACTACTTCGAAATTTTCCTCGAGGGGAAGAAATAATAGATAACAAAAGAAAAAAGTAGGAGGAGGAATAAGGGATCAGTAGGGTAGTCATAGGGAAACCCTCTAGAGTAAACCAATACTGAATGTTGCGCGATGCTTGTAAAACCTCCCGTCGATAAGGATGTAAGAGCCACACTCCGTTCACAAAGATGTCCTAAGAAGAAAAAGAACCGACATCGTCGCAAAACTTTCAATTACGCAAGTCCTAGCTTCAGGCCATAGGACAAGAGGGAGAATGGGAGGGCTGGAAGGAAGGTCTTTGAGGTAAAACCGCGTCGGCCTTAACAACACAGGAAAGCCCTCTCTCACTAGGGGGAGGAGCTTAGAGGGGGCAGATGGGAGGCGGATAGGACAAAAGGAAGGCATAGCTCCTCGTCAAGTCAAACAGGGTGGAGTCTGGGGGCAGAAAGATTCGCCTACGGACGCAAGGCTGGAGGAGCCGCCAATCTTGAAAAAACCACAAGAGGGAAGATTCTGTGAAGCAATTTTGCAAAATGGGGGGCTATCCCAGATTAGAGGGGGAAAGGGCCCTTTTCAAAAAAACTGAAAGAATAGACGGGATACGACTTAGAAAAAAAAAACAGGAACAGGCCATTAAACAACTAATCTTAAAGGAAGGGCTCAATAGAATGGAAAGCGCATATTGAACCGGAGTTGGATTCCGGGAGGAGGGAAACTGAGAAGCCACAGTGATCAAAAAACTGTGGGCAGGAAAAGCGACAAGAAAATTAGGGGGTATCTTGAAACGATTGGAAACTACCCGCCGTGCGAGGGGGGAAAAGCGGGAGAGCCGGCCACCACTGCCACCAGGGCTGACCCGTATAACCAAAAGACCCGGAAGACGACCCAACGAAAAGAAAAAACCAAAATCAACTCACCGTTACCAAATAAAAAACTGAAAAAATGAGGTCTAATAGACCCTCCAACCTTGCCAATGACCCAGGAAGAAAAAGAAAGGAAAAAGGAAAAGACCCAGAGCCATGTCCGCCCTCTCCTACTAAATTATACCCAGGTGAAGGAGTGAAGTCAAACGGAATCAATCTAAACTTGAAAGATAATGGGTACAACCCGTCTTAGGAAGCTAATGAAGGACAAAGTGGTACAAAAAAGAGATCATATCACGGGGGAATAGTAGCTAGGAGATCGGGACGTCCTACGAAAGGGGAAGGAGGGTAAAAAGCGCAGTTACGTTTAACTTCTCCGGCCGTCAGGTAAAGAAAAAAAGGGTGCAAAGGAACCGAATCAACGTAAACTAAACGTCGCGCAACCGTCACAAAAACCGCTACGACAAAGCTTATTTAGAGACAGACTTCATGTTCCCATCCGGCGGCCTTAGGGGGAACCAGACAACACTATGTACGTAAAACATCATAAGAGAGAGGAATCCGACCTAAGTGGCGAAGGGGGGGGCTGGCGTGATCTTCTTACTGAGTGGACAATCCGTCGGGTCCGCGTTAAAACAATGTGGTAACCAGTGCTCGTTGACCGGGAAAAGGCGGCAGTAGACTGGGTCTTACTGAGTGAGAGGCGCTCACTGACGCGCGCGCCGTTCTGCGACCAAGGGGTCAGCGAACCTGGCTCACCCCACGGACGTAGTCGTGCAAGTTGACCCGGAAAAAGTCAAGAAGGGGGAAAAGGGCTAAATCTCCCAGGAAACGAACGGTATGGTAGGGGAGTGAGGCGAAGGCACGTGGTCCATCTACTTAAAGTTGATGAGAAGCCGGAAAAAAAAAAATCGCCCAGGAAAGGCCAGACTTTAGGGTACGTGTGCCTATGAGAATGAGGTAAGTCAAGAACAAGAGGGGGGGACGACGCACGGGACTTTGCAAAAAGCGTATGGGGAACTAATCAGGCAACGACAGTAATCGTGAGGGAGGATGCTTGTAGGGGGGTGAAAATCCAGAACTGTGGTGGCGAGACCCTAAGACTGGACCAGTTTTCCAAATGGCAGGAGATTAAAGAACGGATCCGCTGGTACGAGAACTGGGCATCTTCCCCACGAAAAAAAGAAACTTAGGCGGAGTACCCCTTCTTAACAGGCGAAGAAAAGCAGAAAGTCCTAAGAAGGAGACCAACCCGCGATGACACGGTGTGGACTTAGAGGGGGAGTCTGGCAGGGGTAAGGGGGAGACAAAGATAACTCTGGGAAGCCCCGAAGTGCTCGCCCAAAAGTACGGTTCTCTATACAGCCCAATCATGATCGTGGTTGGACCAGAACTCCAATAGTAACGAATATTCCATCGGACAAATGTACTAGTTGACTGATACAAATCGAAGAATGGGGGGGAGGGGAGGGTGCGCCGCTCGAACGAAACGGTTGCACGGGAGGGTTCTCCCGCTAAAAAAGTGAGAACACCGGAGAACCGATACTCTCGGCAACGGGGGGGGGTTGAAGCGGTTTCTCGGCCCCGCGACTGGGGCGAGGGGAGAAGGACCAAACGATTGACGAAATTCTGACTACCAATACTAAAAAAACGGCGTCCTGGAACCATTAGAGAGGAAAACGCAAAACCAAAGAAAGTGGTTAATCCGACTGAGTCCTCTAAAAACTTTAGATCCGGGCACGGAGCGGAAACAAAGGGGCTAGAGGGGGTCCCTCATGGGTCCACTATTGAACAAGAACCCAAGAGCAGTTAAAAAGGGGACTGGGAAAATGGGAAGCTGTACGAAAACACAAGTCCGGACACAGGTCGATCCCCAACAGAAAAAAAGATGCATGACATTACCCAGGAAGGAGGGTGATCAAGGGGAAAAAAGAGAACGCTGAGAATATCTGACCCTAAATATCCTGAAAAAAGTCACTAAAAACAGGCAAACTTTTAAAAGTTCGGAGGATAAAAAGGATCTCGTAAAAGAAAAAAAAAAGGGGGATGAAAATAGATAGAGACTTCTCCTACTCAAGGAAAAATGACGTCGGCATTTGCAGAAAGAATGAATGGGTTAGGGTAAAGTCCGCTAGAAGCGTGAGAGGGGGTCTCCACTAGTATCACCCTAAGGGGAGAAAGGGAAAAAAGAGAGAGCCTAGGGGGTTTATGAAAGGGGCCCCGCTGTGGTTTGGGATAAATCAGAACTTGGAAACGAACGGGTTTGGAGAAGGGAAGAGGTAAACTTGACTGAGTTGGCCAAAAACAGGCCGTAACCAAAGGAGGAGTACAGTGTCCCTCCCAGCAAGAGGGCAAGGAAGAAAAACTTAGGTTATCGATAGCCTGGGGAGTACCCACAAATTGTGGTGATTGGGTTTTAGGGTCCTGGACATCGAGTTACGTCGACTTGTGGAGTAGGATGGAAAAGAAAGATTCATCAAGAGGTGGGGGCCTTAAAGCAAAATCCAGGCTTGGGGACGAGCAATCCAGCAAACCCGGGGAAGTAGAGTCAATCTGGTTCTTATTTTTTAGAACATTTTGAAGAAGTATAGCCAATAACGCGAAAAGCATCGCAGGGGCCCTTTGCGGGGGCATGGAGGGGGACTACACCCGCACCCCTGAAAAAATGGCTTCAGTTCGACAGGGTCGACAAGGGGGGTACAAAACTGCGCCGTAGTGGTGCAAGTAGTGGGGCTACTTGAAGAACGTGGTCCCCATCTCGCGCCGGACGGCTTAGCGAACTTACAGGGTGGTGCGATCCCGATCCGGGGCGTCTGCGGCAGCTTGTCTCCGAACCCACCGAAAAAGAAAGTGTCTCCAAAGGGTAAACCACTGTCACTTTGGTCGGTTTGTCCTGAACAGGCGGGCGTCTTAGAACACGAAGGGGACCTCTCGGGGGGATCACACCGACACAGCTCGGATAACGTTCTCCGGGTCACGCCTAAAGCAAAGAAAACCGGGGTGGCCGTAACACACTATGGCCACGTCTCGGACAAAGCGGCGTTCTGAAGCCGGCCAGGGGGAGGGGAAAGGGACGTAGTCGGTACAAGGAAAGGTCTTGGGTTGGGGGCAAGGAAAAAAAAACCAGCAAGCATCCTCCAGCCGGCAGGGGGGCCGTGCTTTGATGAAAAAAGAAGAGTCGACACGTCCCTTGTCGGAGGAAAAGAAACGTTTGTGCACGTAAATAAAGTCGAGAAAAGGACCGGAAAAAAAGGGGGAGGGGAGGTCGTCGAGGGGGGGGAGAGGGGTTGGTGACTCCAACAAGCAAAAAAAATTCAAGTTATTAGAAACCTTCGAACCAGAAAGGCCTCCTCGGAAGCGAGGGGACATAAGAGGATGCGTCAAGAGGATAATGTGAAAGGGTCCGGTGGAAAAAACGCGGAACGCTTGGGGGGTCCAACTGTGGGAAAGAACCTTGGCGCGAACCTTCTCCGAGCGTAAAGAAACTACAAGTCCTATCATGCGAGCCTGCAAAAGGAGCATGGGCCGAAGTCATTTTCCAATTGGGCCGGCGACCAGCACGATTTGGTGTCACCGCGGAGGATAATTCAGAACTATCACCTCCGTAGGGGGACAGAGTTACGGAAAATAGTAAGCTAGTGTCTTGGGGGCAACACATATTTGGAGAGGTTAACTGTCATAGGACGGGCGGGGGGAAAAAATTCCGGAGAATATCCTAAAAGGCTCTTCTATCGGTGTGGCCGTTGGGCTCTAAGGGGAATGGGGGGAATCTCGGGGGGCAGGGCCCGCCTGCTGAAAAGAAAGGTGAAGTTCGAATTACCGGATATGCGTTCCAGGATGCCGTATGAGGCCGTGACCTCCCTACCTGGAGGATCTAGAAGTCGGGAGAGAGTTGGGAAAACAGGGTTCCGTAAGGCAGGGAATACTACTCAGGGTTTGAAGGGGGGTCCCGGATCTGGACAGTTAAAATTTGCAGCAGTGATCAAAGGGGGGGTTACAGGAGTACGTCTGAAGTTCTATGGGGTGAGGGGTTCCGGCAATTAGCAATAATGGCGGAACGGGGTAAGGTGGTCGTAGAACGCTTGATTTTCCGGGTGTCTTTTTTGGGGAAAGAGTTCTTCGTGGGGGGGTCGGGTTGTGGACGCCGTGGTCCGTGGTTGGGGAAGGGAAAGGGGGGGGGTCAACAGTGGGGGTGTCCGTGGTTTGCCGGAGCGAACTGAAAACTCGGGACCAAAGGGCGTTAAAGTACGAGGGTTTGAAGAGAAAAACAATTGGAGACTTGGCGGGAAAAGGTGCTTGTTTTCTTGGTGATCACTGTTTCCCCGCCGTCGACTCTACCTAGCCCAACGACAGGGGGGGGAAAAGAAAGGTGGAAGTATCCTGAAAATGGGAAACCGTCCGAGGCGTCTGGGGAGCACGGGGTCCAACGGGAGGGGGAGAGGGGGGAGAAGTCCGGGGACCGTAGGAAGAGAGGGAAACAGTGTCAAGGGGGACTAGCTAATATGAGGAAAAGGGTGACAAGGCGAAAAGAAGCTTCCAGAGGGGGGGTGCAACGGGCGGGTAAAAAGGAATGGACGGCCAGAGGGGGACTCTGAAGAAAAACCAACGCCAGTTGCCCGGGGATATGTAAGAAGACTAAAAGGAATAAGACGTAACTCGGGGCCAAACGAAATCGCCGCGCGAAGCTTACAGAAGGGGAGGTAGGGGATGGTCAGGGGTGGTTTGGCCCTAAAGGGGGCCGCCACGGTGCGGGCCAACCGAACTTGGAAGGAACAAAGGCAGAAAAGACAAACTCATTCCTGACCAGGGTCCTCGCTGGAGGCCTGTCAAGGGAGAATGAGGGGTCGGTGCTGTGGGGAGGTAAGTGCTGTGGTCCAGTACTGGCGGCCTGACAGAAGTCCAAAACAAAGACTGGGATAAAAACGAATCGCTCAAAATTCCTTATTAGAGGTGTCGAAAAAGGGTCCGCGGAAGGGAAGGAAGGAGAGATCTAAAAAAAAACAACGGAGGAAAGTAGGCAAAATAAATATATATTCCGGCGCCTTAGGGACAAAGAATAGACGGAAAAATAAGTATTTTCGCGAGGCGTCGACCCGTCAAAACGGGGGAGATGTCAAGGGCGGGAGGTCCAGGCAAAAAGAAAACTTGGCAAACAAAAATAAAAAAAAGCCCTATGCAGGCTCCCGGGCATACGTGAAAAGGGGGGGGAGTCCCGGGGGGGGCAAAAGAGATTTCTGAAGGGCAGAACTTTAGTTGGCAGTTTCCCTAAGTCGCGGCCGGGGAAACAAAACCAGACAGCACTCTACAAAGGAAGGAGGTGAAGCGTAGGAGAAAAGTCGAGAGAAATCGTCAGTATTCACGAAGAAATCTAATCGCACTGAGAAGGGCTGGTTGAGGTGTGTCCCTACAAAGAAAATCCCTTGGGCCAAAACCTCCCTTACGTTCGAGACGGACATAGGGGGGGGAAAAAAAAAAAGAGGGAAAGAGCTTCAATCATTGGGGAAATGTTGGTCAATTTCAACTAGGCGATCAAGCATGCAAAAGGTCAAGAGCTCTACAATAAGTTCGAAGAGTCCAAAGCCCAGACATTACAGGCCCTTCACACAGAATCGGCGTAACATGGACGGGGAAAGAAGGAACCAACTCCGCTAGGAACAATGTCGTTTGCATTCGAAGGCTGAAGGCTTGCGATCCCAGGGCCAAGAACGTTTATCAGGACAAGCGACGCAGAGGGTGGTAGGGGACCACGAGGGAACTGTCAAGAATTTGGGAGGGGAAAGCTGGGGCGGGGCCGGCCACAAACGGCCACAAAACGGCTGCACACCGGAACAACAAAAAGAAAACCTACTGCCGCCAAACCCTAAAACAAAAAAATCAATCACAGCGATCAACCAAGACCTGCCCTGCCAGACAAAAAAAAGGGTCTACGCTAATAACAAGAACGAAAAAAAACCTTCAAAAAATACTAGCTGGGCCCAAGATACCCTGTAAATTCACTAACGGGGAAAGTCCGCAGTAGAACCGTTGGGGAGGGTACTTTCTTGAAAGGGGCACGGAAGAGACAACCAACCGGAGAGCGACCCTTCCGTCAGCACTCGTCCGTTGAGGAAAAGGTTTCAAAAAAAAAAATAGAGCACAGTTAGATGTGGCTCGGACATAATCGTGGTCAATGAACTAGGAGCTCGAGGGGAAGAATAAGGGAATTTCACGGGTTAAATCAGAGGCCTTAGGTACGTGAATCCGCCGGGCCGGCGAATCAACTGTCGGAAAAGAAAAGGAGCAAAAACGCAAATAACAAGAAGGCCTTCGTGAGGCTCAAAGGAATTCAGTTCCAACCGGCCCGGCATGACGGAGTTCAAAAAACCAAAAAGGAAGGGGGAGGAAAACAAAAGAGCGAGAAGAAAAAATCGTTTTTCAAAGGTCGGCAGGATCTGCGGGTTCTCGGGGAGGCAACTCGGTGACAAATAGTAGTTGAGGGCACTGCACAAAAGGGTTGAAACAGTGCCTTTGGAACCTGCGTCAGGTGTCAAAGGCCACGTCTGAAGTAGTAGGTCGCGCTCCTTCCCGAGGAAAGGGGGGGACTCTAAAAACAGGGACAGGGGACACGAGGGCTCACAAGCAGGGTTACGTGTCCGTCACTTTCCACGTCCTGCGACTCTGTACGACGCCCGGGGAGCAAGGCCCCGGAGGACTGGGATATGCGGAGGGATGGGTGCGCGAATGTACTATATGCAACTGGGGAAGAGCCGGGAGAACACAAGGAGCAAACTGTAAGAAGGACGCCGAACTAGGTCAATGGTCCTTTTGCGAAGAAGAGAGGGCCACCAAAAGAAGGGGGATTCTAAGACCATGGCCGGGGGGAGGAAAAAAAGATTCTACGACCCTCCTCAACTGCCCGAAGAAGGGGCGCTGATGGGAGGGAGTTGGGCCCCACTATGTTCTCCCCTCACTCACAGTGGAAAACTGGTGGCGCGGAGGCATTCTTCCTCTGGGAAACTCTCGTCACGTGGGGAAGAGATCTGGGAACAGGACAGCAAGAGGTCTTCTGCGTTCTGGGACCTCGTTGGGGAGAAAGGAACGCCCATCTCTTGAAGGGAATAAACGAAAGAAGAAAAATTAAAAAACCCAGAAAACCGACACGGTGTGCTAAGGAATGAGTAGAAGGGGGTCTGAAGGAAAAAAAGCAAGATTGGGCCAGCACAAGGGTGACTGGTAATCAAAAAAAAGAAGGTACGTTCTGCTGCGTGTACTGGCAGGGCCGGTCGAGGAAGGGGGGGGTCAAAAAGGAAGGTCCTTGGGGCTACAGAGGCACGAAAAAAGACGGAACTCATGGACAGGGCTTATGACACAGAAAAGAGGGGGTCTGTTGGGAGGGGTTTTGAACGAAAAATAGGCGCAAGGAGAGGGGCGTGCGTGGCTCCGCTCACCATGAGAAAAGCCCGCCTACTAACCAAAGAGAGGGAAGAAAGAACGTTTAAGGAGTGCTACTAACAACAGCAGGGGGAGAGGGTCCGGAAGAAACCACTCTGGAATCGGGAATACCAGCGACGAAAAAGACTGAACCAAAGTCGGGAATTACAGCAAAAGAACAATCACCTTGAAAACAAACGGCCTTCTCCCCTACCTGGAAACACCTGGCCTTCTGGATGACGGGAAAGGGAAGCCGGGTCAAAAAGTTGAAAAAGGGGGATTGAAATACCAAAAGACGTAAAAGTTACGTTTCCAAAGCGATTCTAACCACACAGCCGGGCCCGGGGTATAGAACAAAAAAGATCGGCGAGGGGGGGTAGGAGTAAAGGAAGGCGGGGGGGCGCAATCGTGGTACACGATCCACTTCGATAGAGGAAAGAAAAGGGCTCTGGGGAAAAGGGGTAAACTTACTGAAAGAAAAATTTCCAGAGGGGTAAGAATCGCTACGG
>Ga0179593_1272198_pt1 | contig 14520 bp, 12 predicted proteins | sample CZODoug2_1_08_16_FD_185931 | JGI IMG/M metagenome (GOLD analysis project Ga0179593, IMG submission 185931) | Vadose zone soil fungal communities from Angelo Coast Range Reserve, California, USA - CZODoug2_1_08_16fungal (PacBio error correction) | ecosystem: Environmental > Terrestrial > Soil >...
CTGTAGATTAGAACACTTCCTCCGTAAGGAAGATACGTGAAGGCCAGGAGACCCAAGGAAGGGATGAGTTTGTCCGACAGCAAAGAAAACTGCATCAAGACACTGAGAACTCAGGATAGTTCGAGGGAGTGAATTACTCTGCGGCCGGCTACGGCGGAGTGATAAAGGCTGGCTAGACCGGATGGTGCTTGAGCCGTCCGGGGGGCTGGGGGGGTAATTTACTTTATCAAGGTCGAGTGTGGGGACCCGACGACTGGAAAAAGACGAAGGACTTTGGCCGGTGCCAAATGAGGAGGAGTATGTGAAGGGGGGAAAGCCGGGGAAAAAATAACGGTCGCTCGCGCGAAGTGGAGATATATCTTTACTTCAGGTGGGGGGGGGGGGGGGCGAAGTCAAAGAATAAAGAGAGAAGAAGGAAAGAACATGGAAGCACGCCACAGGTTGCACAGCAGCTTAAGGAATAAGACTAAATAAACTTGTTGAGATCGATCAGTTGAAACTGAGAAATACGAGTCAGGATCCAACGTCAGGGGAACCGGACGGAGGAAAGGGCCGTAAGGACCTGGGTTAGCGGCAGCAGGGGAGGGAATCGGGTCGGCGGCGAATTTCAGGATCGGCGGAGAAACACGAGCCGCGGGGCGAAAAGGCAGGTAAATCGTCCTAGGCCATGACTTTTGAAAGCATCACGGTCGAAACAAAGAGGTAGGGGAAGTCCTACCCGACTGTGGAGTGAAGCGCAAAAAGGTAAGCGGGTAGGGAATCAAAGGAACGGTAAAGGGAGGAACGGACTAGGTGAATACACTAATATCGCAAAAACTATTTTGCAAGGACAAAAGACTCATTGGGGAGCTTTTCCACAATACGGGGCCGATGCCGCGGTGGGGGTGGAATGGGGTAAAACGACTTCATAGGAAAGAGGGAGAATCGAAAAAGAAAAAAAACCCAGAAAAACCTATGACTGACAACACAGAGAAACGAAAGACCCGGAACAGGTGGTGACGTGTATGGACGGACGGCGCCGGCAGGCTGGGCGCGAATCGCAGCCAAAAAAAGGGGGGGGACAAGTAAGGGGGTACGACATCGAAACCTGGACGAAAAACTCCGAAGAGGAACGGGATTGCGGAATGCTTGCGCAACAGCTAAGTTCTGGGGAGGGGCCGAACACACCAGGTCGGTGGGTCATAAAAGCAAAAGGCCGCCGCCGACAACTCGCTCATTGGCAAAAAAAAACAACGAAGGTTTTTCGAATAAAAAAGGGGGCCATACTAGAAGTAGGGCAAAGCACAAAGTGGGGGCTAGCAAGCAGTTTAAAAAAAAAACCGGGGGGCGTAATGAGGAGGGAAGTTCTCCATCAGGGACATGTTGGGGGGGGGGAAAGCGCGCGGTTGCACGAAGGTGCAAATCGACCGACTTCGGATGAAGCATAAAAAAAAAAAAAGAAATCCCCTCAAGAAAAGAGGAACGACCTTTCGAGGCGATTCACCGCATCCAACGAGCACAATCATTAAATGATTCGGGGGGACTAGCTATAGTCGGACTGTACGCCGGATCGAATGAAACGCCATTGGAGGTGAGCCAAAATAGAGAAAGGGTTGGAGAAGTTGCCCTTTACTAAGGGGGGGACTCCCGGGCGAAGATGTAATACCTGCAGGCTTTAAAACACAATGCAATTAGAAGGGCAGGCTACCCGGGGGGGTGTGGAAAAAAAGGAAGCGGGAACTCTTGTGTCTGAGTTCCCCTGGCACACTCCCGGCCAAGTCTTCAGGAAAACGGGGAATTGGAGATCATGCAAGCTGGCAGAGGCTAAATCTTCAAACCATCGAAGACAAGGGCGTTACCTCAAAACTTAGAGAAAAAAAAACAATGGCAGTGGGGCCGACTTTTTCGTAAACTTCTCCTAAGGGAAAGTCGGCAAGATAGTAGAAAAAAACCCATAGGCCCGAAGCGGGGCCCGGAGTCACGTCGTCATTACAGCGGCTTTCTTCAGGAAGAAAGTGGCACCCTGATCAGGACAGTAGAGGAAATGCGCTACCCCGAGTCTGGCTCGGATGGGGACGGAGGCTGTTAGATTTATCGACGAGGAGGCCGCGCCTTGGTCCGCAGTAATGTTTTTCAGCGGAAGACACAGGAAGGAGAAGAAACGGAAGATAAAACTTCCCATCGAAGGAGGCGCTCAAAGGACACATGAGAGAAAAGACCCGAGGCCCGAAAAACGGAGTTGGGGCCCGTATGCCTCTGCGACGCGGGAAACTTGAAACCTAATCCGTCGCGGAGCTGGATAAGCAATTGTGGAACGGCCATTGAACTCCAAGAAAGTTCAGGGGAAAAAGCAACGAGGGAAAAGGAAAGTCCAAACCGAGGGGACGCCGTAGGGGTATATTCACTAAAAGCGGAAAGTGGTGTGTGGAGTTCTGCAACAGGCAGGGTCACCGTGCTGGTCAACCGCATCAAGCGTCACAAGGGACATCAGGGAAAAGAATGCTGTGATGGGGGAAGGCAGCCCAATCTTATTTGGGGCTTGCCGGGGGGGGGGGGGAGGAGTGCTGTCGCTTGGTGCACAAAGGTTGCCAGGAAGCCCGTTTCTTTAACCTGCAACGAAAAAGGAAGAGCTGGCCCTGGCCACCGACCAGCACAGGAACGGGGGCCGCGATGTGTGCTAACCACAGCCCCAGACGAATCGCGGGGAACTTTGGGCAACACCTTGGGTTGAACAGGCCGAAAACAGCTGGATGGGATGAAGCACTGAGGCAACTCGCCACCCATGGATGAACAGACCCAAGCAGGGGAGGGGGGGACTCAGGCCGCACCCGGGACACTACCAAGCGCGAGGTCGAAGGAGGGGACTTGTATTAAAAAAACGGTTCGTAGAAAAAAAACTCGGTTTACTCATACGCAGGAACAATACCTGTAAGACTTCACTATAAAGTGAAACACCGAGGGGGCAGGCTGAAAAAAAAAAACTGCCCCGCTGGCATGACTGAAAAAAACACCCGCAAAAGCTGGTGGGCACAAAAAGAAAAGCATAGCGAGTGTATCCTAGCTCGGACGCAGGTGGAGCGACGGACTGAAGTTCCTACCCGGGTCAAACAAACGCGAGCGCTACGGTCACTTGATAAAGGAAGGGGGGGGAATGAAGAAAGCTCGAGAAAAATGATTCCCGGAGCAGCGCTGGAATTCAAAGGAACGGACAATACATTGGCGAGGGGGGACGGGGGGCGGAAAAAAGGGGTTGGACAATCAAAAGGAGATGAAAGAAAAGAGAAAGGTAGGGAACAAGTTGCGGAAGGAAGCAATGGACTCAGGACTATAATTCGCAAGCGGGCTGACCCGTGCATCACCTGGAATGAAAAAATTCCAGAGAAGGAAGGAATAAAATCAAGGAAACTGAGGGAGCATGAGTGCCCTTACGAGGGCCTATCGCGTCGGAATCCACAAGAAACCGCCGAGCTGGAAAAGAAAACGACGCTATGCACCAGGAGCAAATCTACGGGGTGGAGGGCAGTCACACGGCCAGGGCAGCATGGCGCGGGGCAACTAAGAAGAGCAACTTCGAGGAAAGTAAAGAGGGTCTTAATGCGTATAGGGAAAAAAACCACTTGCTGACCGGCCGGGGGAGTCATCCCCGACATCTACTCAAGAAACGAGGCGGAAGTGATTCAGGTGAGCAGGGCTTTTTTACGTTGAAGGAACACAATCAAAACCTCCTGGGGTGACTCTTCTGATCCCAGGGCTCGAGGGGGAAGGAACTGCTACTACAAAAAAAATAAGACAAAGGCATGCGCAGGGCCAAACAGACCGCTCTGCTTGAGACATGGCGGGCGAGGGAAAACATCGGTTGATAATGGTCGGGGGGTCCCCGGGTACATCTCTAAGTGGTCTGCAAGGGGGGAAGGGGAGGAAAAAAACTGGTGGCTTCCAAGGCCAAATGGCCAAGAGATACCGCCGCAGCTAGTGGGGGAGGAGACAAAGCTTCTCAGTTTTTCGCGGCATCAAGATCGGGGAGAAAATCTAAACATGGAAAAAACAACAGCCGTGGGAACGTGTGGCAAACCGTCTCTGTCGCAGAAACGACACCACAGCCCCACATGCGATGTACGAGCAAGCTAACAACAACGTAGGGGGCCTATGCATAGCTCTTTATGGTTGCCATGAAGCGGGGTCATGGCTGCTCCAGGGGAACAACAAGACGCGCCTTAGGGGTTCAGGTTCACTACAAGCGGGGCTGTCAGCAAAACAAAAAACTCAGCAAAGGTGGGGGGCCGCGGGAAACGTTCACGAAAGGGGGAGTGGAAGCTCAAGAAAGGGGGGGTGGAAGCCAAGTCCCGGTACAGGCCGTACGTCCTTCTTGCCAATTCGAGGGAAAAAAAAAACAACTAGATACACCAGTCTGCAAAATAAACATCGATACCTGAATAACAGAAGTTCAAGCCCGACCTAGAAAAAAAAGCGTCTACAGGGCATAATTCGCGCGGCCTGGGAATATAGGTGGAAATTCAAAGGGGGAAACTTCAGCCGCGGTCATGAGCCTGATCTCGCAGGGCCGCGGCGGGCCATAGAGATGGGGGGTTTTAGGGACAAAATAATTCGTAACCGAAGGGAAGGCAGGCCAAAAAACAGGGCAAATGTCATCTGGGAGTTTGGTGGCAATAAGACGGCAAGGCTAGACAAGACGCTTTGGGTATATAATTTCAGCGAACTTTAAACGCAATGGGCAAAGAAATAAGCATGTCGACAATTCGGGGAGTACAGGATTTGGGACGGGGACATACGTCGAACTCCGGAATCTTGGGGAACAACCCCAAGGGAAGACAAGCCAGGAACAATCAACGACTGAGCTGGGTGAGTGACAATGACACGACGTAGGGTTCGTAGAAAATACAACTCACCCCCCAAAGGGGGCAAGTTCTTCAACATGAGAAGAGGGGGGTGCAGCAAGACATGGCCGGGATGGCACGACGCGAGCCTGCCAAGAAAGACTCAATAACACGGACCAAAGGGGGGGGGGGGGGGGACCAAGTTGAGAGAGGGCAGAATCATCCAATCGTCAATGGGAAATCGGCGGGGAGGGAAAGGGAAGGTGTCTCCTGTCCGGGAAGCGGGTCGTTTTCCAGAGGATAAAAAAAGGACAAAGCCGCAGGAAAATCCATGAATGGGAAAAAAAAAACGCAAGAGGCCCAATTACGGCCATGCGGGCAGGTGGAGTTAAAAAAAGAGGTCTCAGGCTAGAAGGACGAAAGGAACACTATCGCCTTTAAAAAAAAGAGGGGTATTGAACTTTTGCAATAGAAGCGGTTTCTGAAAAAAACGGCGGCTGCGCTTTCGGTGGTGGCGGGAAAGACCCTTGGTGGGGGGGCAAAATCTCCCACAGGCGTCTCATCAGGGGGGAATGCAAAGGTTGTAGGAGTTGAAACGAAAAGAATGTCTTAGACATTGGCTTTCTATCTGGGGGAAAACGGCGATTCGAAAACCAGAGATGGCAGGAGGCAGACGACAGATTAAACAACCGTACATGTGTCTTTCGGCTGGAGTGTCTTCAGTGAGGAATGGCGGCGGCTGCTTGTCGAAAGGCGAAGGAAAGTCGGGGATAGTTACTAAGCTCTGCTAAACGGAACTTTCATCGGACAATGAAAGGGGGGCAAAAGATAAATACGATTTTGGTTGACCCAAGGTGGGGGGGGTCGTCGGAACGATAAAAGACAGGGGATTCAAGTACCGACGGATGTACTCGCAACTTGGCGAAAAAGAGAGTTCCTTATGAATTCACAAGTCTCGAGTTTGGGGGAAAGGATGAAGTGCCCATCCGGACCTCTCCGGGAATGTGACACTGCAAAGAAAGGTGAGGGGAAAGACCATGCACGGGACTCACTCCAACGCGCCGCACGGCAAGCCTCTAAGAAAAAAAAGTCCGAACCAAATGTCGGCAACGAATAACCTCCTGCTCAAACTGGGAAACGAGTTACGGGGGAAGATGCACGCCGGCCTGGGGATAAGGGGGAAAAGGAAGGGTCTCCTTAATCGAAAACAAGGATCTATTTAGTAATGCATTTTGGGGAAGAAAGAGAGTAAGTTTTCCCTGCAAAAAAATTTCTGGGGGGGAATCTCTCATGACTTCGTTCTATCTTCTCTCAGGGGGGGGGAGTCGGTGACTCCGCAAGATCGAACAACAAAGAGAAATAAAGAAAAGCCACAAAAACGGGGAGCGAGTTATCAGCGTTTTAGTGAAAATCAGGAGAGAGGAGACGGTAATCTCAATAAAACAATCACGATGGACGTCTTAAAGGCAAGGGGGACCGGGTGAGAGGGGCTACCCTAGGCGCCCATCAGACACAGTAATTTTGGTGAACAAGTCCGTGAAAAAAATCCGAAGGGTCATCCAAGCCAACCAAAAACAGAGGCGAGCAAAGACGGAGGGGAGACGCGTAGCCGCAACGTAAGAAGGCTTAGAATAAAAATTATGCGCTGCGGACATTTAGTTTTCTGGGAGGGGGGGGATGGGTAAAAGATAAAGATCACGACTACTGGCGGCATAACAGGAGAACAATGAGCTGCAGAAGATACGGAAGGGCGAAGAATGTGAAAAAGAACGGCGACGGTTCTGAGTATGCTAGAACGCGAAGAAGATCCTCAACAAACTGGGGGAAAAGAGAGAGATAAAAAGGTCGACGAAGAAAACGAGGTAGCGTCAATGACGTCCCGTGAATAAAGGGATAAAACGTGGCTCTCCGGCCGTGCTTTCCGTGGGGAAAGGAAGAAAAAACAGTCAGCCTACCAAGCAATTTCAGCAACAAGACCCCAAAACGGGGGAAGCCGGGGGTAATTGGCACTGACTACGCAGCTTCTAATCCCAGAGACGGGCTGGCTTGCAAAAAAAAAGTGCGAGGCAATGTCTGGCAAACAGCCCTTCGAAAGTGATGGACAGCGCGGGTAAATGACGCTTGAAGGGAAGAAAAGGAACAATTGACCGAACTTTGCTTACCGGAGGGGCTGGGAAGGACTTCAAAAATACGGAGGCGGACAACGCTGTTGGGTATTAGGTGACTTCGTGTAGATCTTGAGAAAAAAATCAAAGAGGCGAAGGGCTCCGACGGGCATAGAGAACATAAAGCCACCGTGTGGTATTGGGAAGGGAGAATGAAGGGACAGTACGAAGAGTCCTGTGTGGGGGAAAGGAAGGTCACGTAAAAAGTCGTCGAAAATTAAAGTCCTGAGCCAAATGACCGTCCTTAGTCAGTCACAGGCAGTTATCATATGTTCGAGCAATTCGAGGACCTTCGGGGCAGTCTAAAGGTCAGGTTAAGTCAGAAAAACGGGGGGAGAGCCAAAAAGACAAAAAGGCTAATTAGGGGGAAAAAGAAAATGGGGCTATGTCAAGCACAGTAGGAAACAACGCACTGGTAAGGAAAAAGAAAAAGGAGTTTAGAACAAATCAAAAGGCGAGTATTGAATCCAGGGAGAGGACTCTGGCAGTGCTCTGAAGTCAGGCAAAACGGCGGTGCCAGAAATTCCAGGCATCTGGTTGCAACAATAATTAGCACGATTCCGCCGTGGTGTCTAAGAGAATCGGATGAGAAACTTTCATAGCAAGAAGAAACTGAGCGCCAATCCTCTAATCATCGCGTACACAGGACACGACCAGCCAAACGGTTGAACGTGGGGGGTGATTGATGCGACGCAGGAAGCAACTGGGCGAATCAGCCACAAAACAAAAATTGACGAACACGCCTTCCAGAAAACACCGACACAGGGAGGGGGGGAGTCAAGGAAATGCAGACAAAAGCGAAGTGTTGTGTTAGGAGGACGCTTGGGAAAAAAAGTCGTGAAGCCGAAAGACAGCCGCCGCAGCAAAAGAGACATTGCAAAAAAAAGCCAAGGGGTGGGGGTCCTCACAGAGCGTTTTGCAAGGGCCGAGATTAGAAAACTGAGACGAATGGCAATCAACTTACCCCCGGTGCCTAAGAGGCGTGAGCCCATTAAAGAATGACCGAAGCGGTGGCAAACCGTGGCAGTACAAGGCCGACGCAGGTCCATGATTTCGCAGAAGACAGAAACGGAAACTCACCGAGAAAAGATGCTTCACCATTGAAAGGAGGGCGATCAGAATCCAACGGAGGGAAAAAAAGTCCAAATTGGACGGGGAGGATGGAACTGAGACTGATCGCATGAACGCCATGGGGAGCACCAAAAAAGCCAGTTGTAAGACATTGGGGGGAAAGGGAATGACCGGGTGGGATTGAGCCGCCGGGAATTGTATAACCAAAGGGAAGGATCAGGTGGGGAGGGGGAGCGTGGGGTTGTAACCAAAGAGTCTTGGACCCGAGTTGTTAAAAGGGGGAGTGTCCAAAAAACCCAGGAAGCAGTCCCCTAAGTCATAATCTTCAACTGTAAAAAACGTCGACACATAGATCAGAAAGGAACTGAAAGAGCCTAGTGCAACACCCAAGATGACTGTCGGGCCGACTCTCCTTCCAATGGATTAACAGGTAAAACAAAGAAACCACCCATCTCGAGTGGGTGAACCGCCGCGTGCAGGGGCCGTCCCACGAGCTCATAACGCGGACTCTTCTGGAAGTTCTAGTTGTGAGGGAGGAGGAAAGATGGCACCCCGACCCCATAGGAAGAGGGGTTAATGTCGGGGAAAAGAGGGGATGTTATAGTAGAGCCTATTATCAACTTGGGACCGTCAGAGGTTTTCAAAGATCCGAAATGGGGAAACGCTATCCTATAAGAGGATTGCATCTTACCGACGCTGTATAATCACTAAAATGAAGTTCGTAACTTCCTACGGGTCAACAACGTGAAATGGTGGCCACGGTGCAGACAGGTAAGAGGGCTTAAACGTTACAAAAGGAACCGGCGAGGAGGGTATAAAAGAAAAAAAAGAGGTGGTCGCGAACAAAGCCGGACATGGGTAAGCACAAGAGATGAACAAACCGGAAAAGTACCGGTATTGGGTAGATGCCGTAAATCTCTTTGGGGGGGCGTTTTTGTGCAGAGCGTTCCTCAAAAGTGCACAAAACGTGGGGGTCGCAATGTGTCGATTGCACGACAACTGATGCATGCGACAAATGAAACGACGCGGTAGGTTTTGACAGGCCTACCAGTCGATTGATTTGGGGGGTTGCAAGACGGCGCTCGCGTTGGGGGGAACAGGGTGCAAAGGGAAGCAAAATTTGCTGGTATAAGAAACGGCGATGGGAAAGTGGGCCACGGAGAAAAACACGTCGCCGGGAGCCGCACTCCGACGGAGGACGGTGAATTAACCCCGAGGTGGGGGGGGTGCCGCAGGCCGTAACGATCGTCGCCGGGGCAGCGCCACGCCTGATCAGCCAATAAAAGGTAGGGTAAAAAAAGGGGCCGAAAAGTCAAAAAGCCCTAAAAAGGAAAATGAAAGAGATGACAAAACAACCGGGGGTCATTGAAAGGAAAAAGAAAGGCAAGCGTGGGTTTAATTTACGAAAGAAGAGTCACATGATGGGGGATAAACCGGGAGTTATCAAGCGCAGCACCGATCTGTCGGAATGCAACGAGTCCAATCTGGTGCAGGCCTGCCAGAGTCTGTATGAAGATTGCCGGCTCGGAGTCACTGGAACCAAAGGCTGGGAAAATTCAAAAACCACGGAGAGACGTGGAGTCACTAAGGAGCCGGAGAATGGAACCTCGACGCCTCAATTTTGAAAGGAGCAGGGGTGCAATGTAGGGACTCACCGCGACAATTGCAGTATGCCGTCAATTGTGGTTGCAAGGGAAAAAATGGTTACGATCTCTCTCAAAAAAAACAAAAAACGGATGCTAGAATAGAGCCATGGGGGAAGGGAAAAATTTGTCAAAGTTCAAGGCGAGGGCGAGAAAAGAAGCTGCAGAAACCTGGCCTGCAACTTTATACTCGGGATAACGTTCCGGGGGAAGGGTCATCAAGGGGACCGGCAATCGCGTCCCTTGGGTTTCTTATGAAACCGGAAAAAACGGGGGGGAAGACGAGAGGCGGAACAATCTAGAACGGACTTCAGTAACAGGTAAAGGTTCTGAGAGAGACTGGTTCGGATTTTTCTCCTCCTGTGGGGGTGGTAGAATGTTGTAAAGAGAAAGTATTGGGAAGAGAGGAAGGCTTAAAAAACAGTGTCTTACCGGGAACGAACCAGTGGGAGGTCCCTTAAAAAACGACATAAATCACGTACCGATTCCGATCAGGGTTCTTGTGCTTTTTTAGGGGGAGGAAAAAAAAGAACTTTAAGACCCTGCTGGGTCTCTTGGCTGAGACCAGGGTGAGAAGACCGGGGAACGGGCGACTTAAATCCAAGGACGTCAATCAAGGGAGGAAGTACAAACCGGTGCGGGCAGATAAAAATGGAGAGAGGAATCTAGTAGGGATTTAGGGGGCGGAACATCGCGGGGGTGAAGGGATGGTGATGGCCCCCAACAAGTAAAAGAGAGGCTTCCTTTTCGGGAACAGCAAAGACGAAAATTCCAGCACATGTGCCCTAAATCAGCGAACTGAGAAAAAAAAACATCATAGCAAATTGTAGAAAAGAGAAATCGAAGCTGGCAACAGGAGAGTAGGTCTCAAAAACACCGTGGCACGGGGGATCCCTGCTGCAGTCGCAGAACGACACCAACTGGAAAGAACCAAAGAGGGACTACCATATAAAACTGATGCAAGAGGAGGTTTTGCACCTATCCAAAGAGATAGGAGTCAAGGGCCGAAGTCCAAGGATAAGCACAGTTTCGTCACAGCGCCGGGCGAACCGTGGTTCAAGTTCCACGGAAAGCAAAAAAGGGTCAGCACCTGCCAAGGTGTTTCCGGCAGTAACGTGACGATATGTCTTCCAGGAATGTGGGAGCTGCGGGATAGAAGAAGGGAAGAAGTAAGCAAGGGCCAACGAGGAAACCCAAAAATTCAAAACAAGGATGGAATTCTTCAACAGAAAAGAAAGCGCCTGAACCCCCGAGACAAGAAGTGGGGTTCGACCGGAAGATCTCTAACCGGACTATCATGGGGGAAAGTCCTGAACATCACCCTCTTCATGAATTTATCGACAGTGCAGCGGCGGCACATAGGAGAGTGTGGTTTCGACTACAGGAGTGGAAAAAAAGGAAGAGATGCGAGGACGAAAAAGGAGCACTGGACATCGGGCGTGGGTGTTACAAGAGGGGGGATTTTCGAGCTGATGAAGATGGTGGACTAGCGAACCACAGCGGCTGATCATTGCAATTCACTGTTCTGCAGGCAGGGCGTGACCAGGGGGGGAAAAGAAGAAAAAGAACATGGGGGTCGACCACACGGGGAAAGCTCAACCCCCGAAAAAAGGAATCATTCAAAAAAGGGGGAAAACGGATCGGGGGCTAACAATTCGAAGGCGGGGGGAAGGAACCAGAGACCTGTGAACAATGTCGGGAAAAAGGCTCCGATGGGGGGGGCACTAAGGCGTGGGGGGGCAGAGAGGGGAAGGGACTAGGCCCTCCTAGAAGCCTTTTGGCGTTTTTCCGAGTTGTGCGCCTAGAATCCAATCGTCAATTGGAAAAGAAGCGGGGGGAGTTGGGGAGCGAGGCGGGCCACTCGGCGAGGAAAGCAGGAAATTCTAGGTCGAATGCAAGAACAGCCGCAGGGGGCGTGCAATTTCCCGGGAGGGCCTCCAACGTCATGGCGGAATTTTAACAAGGCTTTTTGACTGGGGCGGGGAACTTAGTGAGCTACTTGTGCGAAAGTTGCAAAAAGAAGCAAAAAACATTAGAGAAACTGGTGCGGTTAGGGGGGGGGGGGAAATGGGCGCTTGCTGCGAATGATGGCGGAGGGACCCGGGGACCGGGAGCCGGCGAAAGAAGGACTAGGGACTGCATGCATTAAGCAAGACCTTCATGACGGAGTTGGGGTCGTGGAGATTTGGTAGGGGGGCTCAGGTGGGGTGGGGGGTGGGGGGGGGGGGGGGGGGGGGGGGAGGGGGGGGTGGTGGGGGGGGGGGGGGGGGGGGGGGGGGGGAGTACAAGGGTTGGGGGAGGGGAGGTAGGAGGAGGGAGTGGAAGGGAGAGGGGGAAGGGGCAGGGGGGGAAGGAGGGGGGGGGGGGAGGGGGGGAAAGGGGGTTGGGGAAGGGGGCGGGGGAAGGTGGGGTGAGTTGGAGGGGAAGGGGGGTGGGGAGGAGGGGGGGGGGGGGGAGCCGCATTCTCAGAAAAGGAGATGCGGCGAAACGACCGAAAAACCCCAAGGAGGGGGTCGGGTTTTCCGTAGTGAGACTGGCGGATCGAAAGGAAAAAATTAGCCTCTGACGAAATACGAGGACTATTCGACAAAAAACGGCGGACCCGAGGGGGAATTATTTTGTTGGAAAGATGCCCATGAGAATGTTGTTTCCGCAGGGTATTCGAGAGAAGGGTTAAATCAGGGAGAAACCGGTACCTGAAGCGAACTGTTCAGCGAATAACGGTCAGTGGAATCAAAAATTCCGGGGGTGGATCGTAAAGGGCGTCAAAAAAAAAGAATGGCACCCGCCTGTAACGATTTGCCCTGAAATCTTCTCGTTCGGAATAACTCCAGGCGCGGCACGAGCAGCCGCACCGGCAACGCCGACGGCCGAAAGGAAGGCCGGGACCACCACGCTCGGAACGCAAAACAGAAACTACCCTTAACGACCGGGCGGAATCCCGCGCCGGAAGGATTTCAGACGTTGAGAGGAAGGTCAGGATAGAGGGAAATGACGTAGACTCTTAGGGAAGACTGCGCCCGACAATAAAAAAAATGTATGGGGTTCGGGATGGAAGGGTTCTAGCGGACTTGCTCTGTGGGGGTTCGGTGACAGCGCAATAAGGACACAAAGACGATATCTCACTAAAGAGAGGCCGAAGAGGTATTAAGGAGAGCGACATGAAATCTCTCTCAGGGGCTAAGGGAAAGGACAAGAAGTTCGTTCACGCATGTTAAGAAGATCGGGAAGGGACGAGGGGGCCACCAAATCACACAAGGGAGGGGGTGAAAAACTGAACTCAAAAGGAACGTTACAGCAAAGCAAAAGGGTTCAAAGAGCAGAATGGGGAAAGCGAGTAAAAAAGCAACCAGGAAAGGACCAGTCTAGAAGGGGAGCTACTAGGCGGGGAAGAGAAGTACGTGTTTCTGAGGGCCGGTACCTGAAAAAGTACGACTGCACGGTGGCGCCAAGGCGTCATTCGAAGGTACGGTCTTTGAGAAGAGAGAAAGAGGAAATGTATAGGACTATCAAAAAAAGTAAGAATACGCAAAAAGGAAGGAGGAGGAAAAGATGAGAAGAGGCCCGGGATACTTCGAAGAGACGAATGGGGAAGAGGAAAAGACTAGTCCCTGAATATCGACTGCAGAAGGCTAAATGCACGAATAGGTTTTACGTATGGGGGACACATGCCTCCTCAAAAAACAGGGCCATAAAAAAAGAATCAGCTGGTCGAATCAATGGAGTAGGTGCTGCACTCTACGCAGCTCTTCAAGTCATCAGTAGGGACTCTGAGTGCTTGATGAAAAATAACGTTATCTTGAGTGACAAGCTTTGCAACCACTCAACTTGGAGAAAAGTAGGGGAAATCGAGTGAGCAACGAGCGTTTTTCGGGGTGATAACGTCTGGGAAGGGACCGATTTTGAGATTAAATGATGGTTACCTTGAAGAAGAAAGGAAACGCTTCGGACTCATAAAAGCGGGTGGTATGGGATAATGACTTACAGGGTGGGGGGACGACTTAAATAAGCAGAAGCTCCAAGTCCTCTAACATGCAAAAACCTTTGTCAAGAAGAGCGGTCAGGAAGAAAAAGAATCCTGAGGCGAGCACGTCTAATTAGCCCTGAAACTCAAGATACCAAAAGGTAGCCAGGTCTCACAGACAAAGGCTGGAGTTCGAGAGTAACGGTAGGACCGGATGTTGCTTCGGACTTCGGTGGAGATCGTTGCAGTGAGGATGTCTGCGACGAAGTGCATGCGGAAGAGCCGCTTAAAATCTAGTAAGTGGGAACAAGAACATAGGGGCCTTAGTTGGAAAGCATCAGGAGAAACAACTCGACCTGTGAATGAAAGGGAAGTAATAGAGGGGGGTACGAAACGTTCGATAATGCAGGGCTACTGGGTCGACGGATTAATAAGGAGAGGAAGTATCGCCACACCAGATAGTGGGGGCAACAAAGGGTCCTCGAAACAAAGAAGGAATGCCTGATGGAAATGGTGTAACTCCGAAGTGTCATCGCATCTGTAACGCATCAAGAAATAACCATTCCTCATCAATAAGAGCACTAAAAACAAAAAGAGAAGGAACCCTTTGGAAGTTGAAAGTGGGAGGGAACACTGGCGCTAATATCCTTCCCAAATACACGGAAAATTTAAGAGCACTACCTTGAAAGGCGAATACCTATAAAGGACGTACCATGCGTCAAGATAAGTCGGAGACGCTTGCAAAACAAGGTCTGGACCGGCCGAAAGGCCATCCAGGAAGACCAACAACCGGGGAGGAGTGAAAAAAAAACAACAGCAACCATCAATATTTTTCTAGAGCCGAGTTTTTGCCCGATGGAGTC
>Ga0179593_1389418_pt1 | contig 14519 bp, 11 predicted proteins | sample CZODoug2_1_08_16_FD_185931 | JGI IMG/M metagenome (GOLD analysis project Ga0179593, IMG submission 185931) | Vadose zone soil fungal communities from Angelo Coast Range Reserve, California, USA - CZODoug2_1_08_16fungal (PacBio error correction) | ecosystem: Environmental > Terrestrial > Soil >...
CAGAACCCCGGGCCAGAGCAGGGGGCAGACCTCCACACCAGGGGGCAAGTGGCCTCCCCCTCCTGATTCCCCGTCCTCCCAGTCCGGGGGTAGTCCGCCCTGGGGATACAACAAAGATCAAGACGCCGATTATGATCATACTGGTACGGAAACGGGGCGTGAAGCAATTAGCAGAGGACAGCGCGACGAACGCACGATGGGCGGGGCGGAAAGGACGGGGGGAAAGTATGGCAAAGGCCAAAGAGAGGAGCACGGACGGAGCGCCAAATTCTAACGAGAGGAAAGGCTTGGGCTAAGAGCGCAACGCAATGTTCACACCCATGTGGAGCTAGAGGCGCTCGGCCGCAGACCAGGTCGAGAACAATAGAAGCTACTACGGGGGAAGGGTCCATCAACCGGGTCCCAACACCAGGGCAAACGACGCGGAAAAAAAAGCGGAAGATACGGACAAAGGTCCTCCAAGGACCTATCCGGACGATCGTGAACGTCGAAGTGCCGAGGAGATGAGAAAGAGCTCAAAAACCGCGCGGGTATTAGTTAGGAATAAGACTCAAAGGACACGCTCACCCTGCTATCGAAAACGGGGGGAGATGGAAAACAAATCTATATCGCCTTCTTATATCAGAGCGAGCTCTTCAGCTGTCCGGCAGGTGACGAGAGAGTGAGGAGCAGCGTAAGGCCTAATTTCGCTCTATTCTTGCGGGGAAGGGGCCTTCAGGGCTATACTCAAAAACCAAAAAAAAAGGAAGGGATAGTCTCAGAGAAAAAAGGTGTGACGGCTTGTGTCGAAATCGTGAGGGAGGATCCCTGACAAGCTGAATCAGTTAGGTTAGCGCGTTCAGAGAACAGCAGAACGAAACTATGAAGGAGGGGGGGAGAACGGCTAAGCTGAGCATATTATACACGGGAAGCGCATCAGGCTCATATGGGCTAGTTGACTAAAGTGGGGGCCAACCAATCTAGACGGGGTGGACTATCGGCATCAATCATGGAGTCCGACTGGATGGGAGGTCGGGAGAAATCTCACATTTCCCACGACGAAGGAACTTGTCCGAAGAGGCTAGGGGGACGTGAATTTGCCAGGAATTCGCTCTGGTCATGGGCTTTCCAATTGGCAGGGGAGACAAGAAGCATAAATGGGTGTCGGGAAGTCAGGAGGACAAGATACGCCGCCCGCGATAGATCACTTCAACAAGGCTGATGTGCCTAGAAACATCATGGAGTCACGCTGTTCTTCCTAATCAGTGCAGCACGCAGGGAAGGGGGTCTGATGTCTGGCGCTACAAAGGCACGCGGTTCAACAAAACCTATCGGCTGAGGGGAAAGGTTTTTCAAGGAAAACCGCTAGGACACTCGGGAAGTCGCCGCTTCCGAGAAAGCGTCTTCCTTTTACGCTCGAGGGCGGTCTCTAAGTCGACTCAAACCGGGAAATCGTTCCGGACTCAAAACCAACACCACGTCCGACGAGTGGTCTCCTCTCTAAGCGAAAGGTAGACGATCAGTCTCTAATAAGGGGCCGGAAGGTGACAGAGCGGGCTTTCTCAAAAAGCGTCGGGTTCTTTCTGAGGGGATGGGGGTCAAAGTAAGGCCTCTATATTCAAGATGGAGTTGCTCTGAAATAGGTATATTTCCTCCCACACGATATGGGGAGGGCGAGCTTACCTTTAAATGCAACTCACGAAATAGGAAGCTCGGGGAGTGGCGTGGTTGTTGATGCCAAGGTGCCGTGTGCGCCAACCTCCGAAGAGGGCAGATTTACTAAAAAAAAAGGGGGAAAAGGGTGCGGCTAACGCATTCCAAGGGATTCTAAAAGGTTCTTGAGCCGGGGTCCGTCTGGGAGCAAACCGTCTTTATAAAACAACCCGTTGAGAAAATCCACACCAAAACTGGTTTCGCCTTCAAAGCACACAGCAAGGAAGGCTCATATCTGCGTGAGCATATTGTGGGCAATCTCGATGCCGCAAGAAAAAAGGTACAGGATTTCGAAATTCATCGACGTCGACTGAAAGAATTCTCAAAACCTACAAAAGGCAGCAGTAATTTAAGACCCTGATAAATTTGCAAATTTTCCAAATCAGGGACCCGCAGGACTAGACACACACAACGTAATAGATTACATATATAATTGATGTCCCATGCGCCAACTCTCAACATGTGCTTGGTTCTAGGAGGTTTCATGCCGATGAAACGTTCCATAAGTAATACGGGGGGCGACGGCGCTGCCAAAAAAAAGCGGAGAGACCTCTTTGAACAATAGAGCGGGGTAAAAGAATTGAGAACCCTCTATATCAAGCGTAGCAGAGGGACGCACCTGAACATCGTAATAAACTTCGACTGGGTTGGCAGTTCTGTCCCAGTTGAAGGGGTCTAGAGAGAGTTTCGAACGAAAACCAGACTTCCAAGTCGTGAGATTCGGAGACATTCTGCAAAAAAGAACAGTTTCCCTGGGCTACAGAGGGGCACATTTAAAGCCGTTCTTTTCGAATTGGGAGGGGGATCGGGAAAGACAAAACAGGGGGAAGCAGAGTTCGCGACTCGGCAAAAAAGCCTTTAAAAGGGTTGGCCCATTAACGTCATATTAGTGAATCCGAAAAGTTAGGGAGGTCCATCCTCATATTCGCTCACGCAAAGAGATCAGAGGTCCAAGGCCTTTGAATCCCGGAGAAAAAAAAACACTCGAGCGACCGCTCGTCCCAGATGAGGAAAGAACCTCGTCTCGACCTGGAAAAGAGGAAGAACTGAGAGAAAAACAGTTCGGGGCGTTCTTGGGGAATGGACTCACGTATATATTAGGATAGTCCCGTAGAGGGGCCAAGCGTCTAATCGGCGCGTACGGAGGGCTTATACTGCCCAAAATAACTCTCAAGAAAAGGGAAACTTCGGAGGAGACGGGAAAAAGACATGTTGAGGCGATTTTTGCACTCTTTGCGACGGGGACATAAGCAAAGCTAGGAGGATCATCTAAGAAAAAACAGGACTTGACAACATATACTGAACAGTTCGAGGGTTTTTGAATTCTTCGTGGTTTTCGCTCTCCTCTCGGGAAGAGCCGACCGCACACAGTTCTCGCGAGGACGTCCAAACACGGCCCGCATGAACGAGACGCCGCATGTGGGCCGGACACATCGCCGATAAAACAGAGGAAGGCTCGAGGTCAAGAAAAGGAGCGTCCGACACCCGCTTCCAATGCTGGCGGAGGGGAGAGGACGGAATCTCCGCCGTGGGGGCCCTTTAAAACACTCAGATTATGCATAAACTCTGGCAGATCTCTCTCTAAGAAGGATAAGGGGATCAACACCGTCCTGAAGGACGAGGCTCTAGGTTAGTCGAGCTTAAAAAAAACGGGACTTCTGGTCATGGGAGCGAACGAAAAAAGGCGACTCGCAAAAAGCTGTTGTCGTTACGCCGACCCAGGAGAAACGTCAATTTGTGCAAAAGCCACCTAAGGAAAAAACCACACCGGAGCCTTCGCTTCGGCATCATCCAGCGAGCAGAAGAGGAAAACGCCGGGCGCAAACCTGCTCGCCACTTGCGACGATGTTGGTGTAAAAACACAAACACGAATACAAAAAAAAAAAATAATGACTATGTGATGAGAAAGTTGACGTCTTTGTCAAACAAAGAACCCCACACTCCGAAGCAGAAAAGGGATGTTAAAAAAAAAAAGAACGACATGCGGACGAACAAACTAGGCGTGCGGTAAGGGATGGATTCCCGCTAGTCTGCTTTAAGGGCGTACGCCATGGGTGTTCTGCTAATCGGCACATGTGTTAGGAAAAGGCCAAACTACGATATTGTCCGTACGTTAGGAGGATTCCGGAGAGGGGGCTTCTAAGCTGGAAAAATCCCTGGCGATGAAACGACGTGGGATCGATAAAAAGCCCAAATTGAAGAATCGGAGTTTGGATGCCGGGGAACGATATCCACAAGTCCCAAAAAATTTAAAATCACGGAGGAAAAGGCCGCCATGAAAATCTTGCTTGGGACGCTGCCGCGAAGAGCCTCATGGTGAGAAAGCACCGACGCCGGGTGGTCGAATCGGCGGGCGTTAGAGTGATGTTAGCCTGTTTATTATGTGCGGGTCCTCATGGGGGGAAGGCAAAATGGGAAATTTTTCGGGGGTTGGCGAGAGGATAGGAGAGCATATTGGGACAAGTGATCAGGCGGACAGAAGCGGGGACGGGGCTCGTGAAGAAACATCGAAAGAAAATTGTAAACACAAGACCTGGACCGGACCCCAAAAGGGTAAAACTCCTCTTGGCCGTGCGGTAATCTGAGAAATAATTCGTTCTTGAGAAAGGGTGCCCTCCTACGAAAATCGGGGTCAGGGTTTCTCTATACAATAAGCAGCGCGAATTTTCGCCGCGACAGGGGGCTCTGACGGTGAAGGAAAGCAGAGGCAGTCAAGGACTTTCAATTCTGATAATCTAGGGATATCTTAAGTCACTAGCACAAAAAAAACAAAAAAGAAAAAATAGATAATCAGGGAGGAAAGGAAGAATCGGAAAGTGACCACACTAGCTCTCGCATTTCCATAACGGGGGACTCTGATAGAGAGAAACAACGCTCTCTGGAAAGAGTCTGAAGACGACTGCCTCGGGAACCAGCAAATCCAACCAATAATGATAGTCTTCTGATCCAATCTGAACTAAATAACTGGCATCTTTTCTAGATTAAAACTTCGGGAAGGGGTCGAATGGCATGTTATCTCGACTAATGTTTTAAAAAGGGACGGACACTGGAAAAGGCGCGCAAAAAACGAGGTGTGCTCTAAGCTCAAGTGGAAAAAAAATATTGTCTAGGAGCTGGACGGAAACCGAATCAAAGTCATGTGGTGCCGTAACGCAAAATAAAAAAAAGTCACGGGTAAAAAAAAAAGTGCGCGATGCTATCAATGGGAGAAGCGCGGCGGGGTCTGAAAGCGCGCAAAAGCTGAAAAAGACGGGGGCCGGGGAAGGGGGAAGCGACTTGTTTGGTTTATAACTGTTCCAGCAGGAAGATAATCCATCGAAAAAATTCTCGGAGATGCATTGGGTGGGGAACGCGACAACGGGGGCATTCAACAGCAGGTAAACAGAAAAACCGAGTAAACGCTGCTTACGGCACCAATTTACGTAACATCAATGCCTTCGCGGAGTGGGGCCTCAAGAAAAAAAGACGGGTGCAACACAAAAGATCTCGACGATGCGCGAAACATATCGGGCCAGAATGAACCGTCTAGATAGAGACGAGGAAGAATTCAGGAGGGAACAACACTGGCGCCGCTCGGGTAGCGTGCTGAGATACGACAAAAAGATACACGAGAACCTCTTCCGAATTGAAGCTACAAAATAGAGATCGCCGAAGAGGGCTACGCAGGAGATTCGCAGGGGGACTTCTTGTGCGGATAGAGGGGCTCTAATGATTATGGCCTGACTACTTGCAGGGGATCTTTTATCAGGAAAGTAGGTGGCTCTGACCAAACAAAACCTTTAAAATTTTCGAAGGAGAGCCCTCATAACCGAGTGGAGACGTAGAACCTTCGCAGACTACCGCGATTGTTTAAAAGAGGAGATAAATCCCCACTAAATAGGGGAAGTGGAAAAAAATACGCGCGCTGAGGAGCTCGCCGAGACCGGGCTGAAAAAGCCAGCGGCTTGGAAAAACGGCTGAGCACGCGGTGGACTCAGGGGAAGCATGGAGACGCTGGAGGTCGGCGATACTATTTAGGAACCTCGAAGAACGAAATGTGTTTCCCAGGGAGGGAAAGGGGGATGGACGGCGGATTTATGGCGCGGGCCAAGGAGTGAGCCCAGAACTGGGGGAGTTCTATATGAAAGAGGGGACAACAAGCCCAAGTTGTGACACCGCAAAGCCGCTAACTGTGGCCAGAGAAAAGACTCAGGATGTGCAACGTCTTTCTGGGGGGGAAGCCGCGAGCGGATTCTGCGAAGGGAACTCGCAAACCAGAGCCCTAAAATCGACAGGGCTCCTGAAAGGAAAGGAGGTGGGCGCGGCCGGCGGGGCCGCTACGCAGCGACGATTTTACTCATAAAGCGGGGGAAGGAAAAGGATCTATCCTATAAACCGACGGGGTACCTCGCCAACAAAGCCTCCTAACGGGGATCCTAATAGACTGCTCGAACCGGGGGGCCTGCTCGATTGAGAGACGCCGACGGCGAGGGACCGCGTGTGGAGGCAAAAACGCGTCCTGGGTGCAGGGTGGAGTTGAGGGAAAATCAGGGGGAGACCTAGGAGGCGAACGACTTGGTTTGAGGCCTAAGGACTTAAAAAATCAATGGGGGGAGGGGAGGGGGGGATATAGGTCTGTCACACCAAAAATATCTTGTTCCAGCTGGGACCCTCTTGGCGGCCTTTGCGAGGTGGTGACGTGGTGGGTGGAGGAAAAATTGGCGAACGTCGGGCTCACCGCAAAAGTAATCGGCAGGAGGAAGGGCCCGTGGCAAAAGAAAAAAGGAATTGGCATCTCAGGGGTCGCCTTTTGTGAAAGGTATGGGGATGGGTGCGCAACAGCCTGTCAAAGACAGGGCAACTAAACCCAAAGTCGGGAAGGCTGTCTAAGGGGGAAGTCAGAGAGAAAGAGGTCTTTTCAAAAAAAAAAAAGCGGGAGATCGTATAGTATATCCGCATCAAAGGTCAGTGCTGTAAGGAGCAACGGCGGGCGTGAGTCTTTCAAGGCATACGTGGAAAAAGCACCTGAAGAAAGAAATCCCAGCGAGTGGGGAATCCAGTGCGAAATCGAGCCAAACCCAACGTATTCTAAGGAAAAAGGAGGTTGCTCAAACCCAAAAAAGACAGGAGGGCTTCTGGCTTTGGACATTCAGAGGACCGTGATGCTCGAAACACGCGCCGGAGCAAAGAGGAAATGGACCTCTGGACTTCTGTTCATCGGAGAGGTTAACCGGCCGGGGGAGGGAAACTCTCATCGCCGCGTAAAGGGAGGGGGGGTGAATCTCACGGAGCGTTGTTTTTGGGGCAGGGGAGGGCAAAAAAAGGGTAAAAAAAAATCTATGACGAAACAACCTGGCTTTCCGCAAAATGGGGGGTCGGAGGAGACGGACACATTTCGTACGAAGAACAAGGTCCCTGTAGTTAAATCTGGGAAGGAGTTGAGGAATTAGCTGTTTTGATTTGCCCGGTCCATAAAAAAACCAAGAGAAACAGCGAGGGGAGAACGCGGGTGGAGTTAAAGAGCTGGTGCACCGGCGTGAAGCTTAGGAAATCGAAGGTGTCTCGTCCTCTCATGCGGCGACCGCCCAGCTGGGGGGCTCGTAGGGGCCGACTTTCATCCCAAAGCACCAGCCGCGGCAGGAGAACACGGGATAAAAAAGAAGAGGTTACGAAGCCAGAACGACTCTCTACTTTTGGTTTCGCGTTCAGTAGTTCGTGTGGTCTCTTCGGTACGAAGCGGTGTCGCCCCGCGCGAGCGTAAGCAGAGGGGGAGTAGACGGGAACATTCGCACGCAGTCCTTTCAAATTCTCCGTAGGGTAAAAAGAGGTCAACACTGACGGGGAAGAGGATCCTATAGGGCTTATGGTGCCCCGTTGCCTTCGGAAAAACCGAAAGAGCCTGTCGCAAGGCTAAGACCCAGCTTACTACTCGCGAGTGCTCACCGTGACGCGTTTGAATCGGCTATAATAGGGAGGGGGGGCATAGCAGAGGGACCGCTCGTCAAAACACCAGTTCTTTAGAAGCGCACGGAAAAAAAAAAAAAAAAAACACTCTTGTCCAAACTCAATAAGACTACGGTGAAAGGTTTCGCCTGAAAGGGAGAAAGAAGCTTGTTCTTGGTAAAGGAGAAGGAAATCGCGCCGACCAAGCAGACAAGGCTCCATCGGAAACTGAGAGGGTCCTCGAAACCGCTGTGTTAGCCTGGAACCCCAAAGAGACATATGATAAGTTAGCGCGGCTTGGCGAGATCCTACTCTCATCGACTATTTGGGGAGGCCAAAGATTACCAAAAAAAAAACAAAAAAACCCCAGGCTTGGCAAGGGGGGGAGAGCCGTCTTGACAAAACAGCAAAAATGATTGGACGGACTTCAGGTATGAGTGTTGGTACTACGCAGCTCAAAACGCTGGGGATCGGGTGACTCCGAATAGAACTGGAAAGTACGAAACAAGTCGATTTAAAAAGAAAGAAAAGCATATCTTCGCCTTATTCAGAATAAAAAAACTGCGCGCTCTCGAAAAAAAGCCGTAAATCCAGCGGAAACGCCAGGAAATCCCTTGAGTGCTATAAAAAATTGGTTTTTTAGACGAAGAAGAAGGGGGTTAGTGGCGTGGGTAGTAGTGGGGTAACTCGAACGATAATAGAGACGGCTCTGGGGTAAGGAGACTAGGGGGGCCGTTCTGAAGCACTTTAAAAAATGGAGGGGCCTTAGAATGAACACCTGTAGGTGCCCTCCGTAGCAGAATGTATTCACCAGTTCACTAAGGGTGGATCTTCCCAGGACAGAAGGGAGGGGATTTCTCGAACAGGGGGGAGAATTACGCACAGCGGCTTCTTTAAATGATCGAATAAAAACGTTGTAGGGGCGATACAATGGGGGACCAATAGACGGGGAAGGGGGCAGAAAAGCCGTTCATCAAGAATCTGGACATGTCCTAAATTTACCAGCAAAAGTCTATAGGCAAGGCAAGGATCAACTTGCGGTCTCTGGCGACGGCTAATTCGAAGGACGCCCGAAGCGAGGGGGATGGGGATAGAGAGCAGCGCTCATTGTATCTGATTTGGGGTGGGGGTATTTGAACGCAGGGGTGTAGGAAGCATTAAAGGGAGGGGGGTTAGTTGGCTAGAAAGCAGTCTATTTTTAATATTGGTGTCAGGGTTACGGAAGAACTCTTCTGGGGAGGAGCAAAAAAGAAACCTGATGAATCGCAAAGGGGCGAAAAAATGCTACCGGAAAGGCAGGCCTAACTGGGGGGAAGACGGGGGGTGGAAAAGTCAGGAAGGTGAGCTGTTTCAGGGTATGCCTCCTACTCAGTAATAATTGGGGGGTAAGATTCGCAGGGGCACGAGAAAAGAGGCCTCATCTATGTTTGCGAAGGGTTCAGAAAGGGGAGGAACGTTATGAAAGTGAGATTACTGAATGCTTTCACGCGAAAATCTATAGTGCTATCGCCATTGGCATATGGTGTTTTTGTGGGGGGTTTGTTGGGTTTGTTTTTTGTTGGTTTTTGTTTTTGGTGGTGAGGTTTAGGTTTGTTTTTTGGTGTTTTTGGGGTTGAAGAAGGGTTGGGTGGGGGGTTTTAGATTTTTAGGGGGTTTGGGGGGGTGGGGGGTGGTTTGTTTGGGGGAATGGGGCGGGTGGTTTTTTGGGGGGGTTTTGGTTGGGGGTATGTTTGGGTTTGGGGGGGTGGGAGGGGGGTTTTAGGGGGGGGGGGGTGTAGGGGTGGTGGTGGGGTTTTTTTTTCAATTCCAACCACACCCGAGGCGGGCGCCGAAGCAGAATCGCCGGCGTCGACCAGCCGCGCAGTGCCCAACAGGACGACTCCGGGGGGTGCCGCCCTTGCCTTACGGGGGGGGGCAGAACCCCGGACGGGAAGAAGACCGTGCGCGCTGGACGGAGAGTACCGGGGGTCGCACACCGCTACCCAAGATGGGGAGCGTCGGGGAGGAAATCTCACTGCCCGGGGGAGAGAGGAACGGAAGAGGCGTCATGGGGGGGCAAAAGAGGGGGCCGAATGAAACAGAATCTGGTTTATACTCACATCGTTGAGAACCAAAGTGGACTGGAAAATAAGTAATTTACCAGAAGGGCCACACTCTCTGAGAGGAAGCAACATCACCGAAGGGGAAACTGAGGAAAAAAAATAACTCAAACATTTAAACATACAGAGCTCAAAGATTGATTGGGCTGGGAAAAGAAAAAAAGGGGAAAAGCAACGCGCGCGGCAGGGGTCAAAGTGATGAGTTCGGAAAGTCTAAGAAATAAGGCATTTAGGGGCCGCCGAGAACTTGCTTAAACCTTCCGGAAAAAAGAACTGAACGAACGGGTAAGCGGATGGATTCCCAATTCGATTACAGTTTGGCGAAGCACAACTCCTCACAAAAGGCGGGTTCCAGAACCAAAACCGCATGTCGGATATTACAAGTCGAATGAATCGTCTTGAACTCAGACCAACACCGGGAGCCCTCCGGGGCCGTCGCGGAAGGGGGCCCGTAAACTTTCCCCCCCCTAAAGGTAAAGCTAACTCTCCGGGTCCTACAACCATCCTCGTCGGAGTCTTTACCGGACGGCCCGTACAAACGTTACCTCCGGTTCGGAATCGACGGGTCCTCTGGTGAGATCTCGGGGGACCCTAATCCGCATCGTTGGGGAGTGCAGGATGTACCACGGTACGACACCGGAGAACAAACACTAGCACAAGCTAAAGGAGGGTAAAAACCCACGTATCTAAGAGAAGATGAGATCCTTCTATGGGGAAGTATAGGGTACAAGGAGTGTTCAGAGCCCAAGGGTCTTTCCGACGTTCTGGGAACCGAAGGGAAAAGTCTCTCCTTTGAGGGAGGTATCAGGAGGTTGCTCAGTTCAGATCCGGGGGGTAAAAATCACAAGAAAAGAGTTGTTGAGATGAAAAAACACTATGCTAAAAAGGAAAATACCTGACTCAGGGAATCAGATGCTGTTGAAAAGCGGATAGAAGACCGAACTACTGGATTCATTAAAGCCGGTTGCGCAAACCTATTCTGACGTCGACAAAAGACCGGAGGTCAGATAATAGTGACGGTCGGGGGAACCTTCAAAAAACCAGGAATTGTTCCCTTAGGAGCGTTCAAACGGGGGCATACCCCATCGGAGATGGTAAGGTAGGAGGGATCCTATAAAGATGAGGCCATACCTGGGGAAGAAAGGTTCCTCAAAGAGGGAGGGGAGTTTAGGAAGGGGGGAAGGCGTGGACTAACGGTTCTGAATCTGCCAATATTTCTATCCTCGACCGCAGAACTGGTGAGGCGCGGAGAAGGAAAAGAATGCTCGAAAGCAAGCACGACCGAGTATTTCGTGCCTTCCCCCTAAGAAGGGGAAACAGACCCCGACAGGGTTAGGAAAGATTGGGAATGCTGAAGAGCCCGAAAGCTGGCTTCTCTTTCGCTGACGGGGAAACTAAAAAACAAAAAAGAAAAAGGAAGAGCAGGGGTTGTATCAGAAGATTCTCCGCCGCGGAGGAATGGGCGTGACAGGCCTCTTTAAAAGGGAACCCGACGGAGGATGTCGAGTTGAAGCTCGCCGCACATGACCTCTGAGAGATACTGACTAGATAAAGGTTTACGTCGACCACAAAACGGTGCTACATTAGCCTCGAACCTGGTCTGGCTTCTGCGCTTGTCACATCAGCCGTAAGGTTATACGCTCTGTCTTCACCGTCCACGGGTCTGGGCGGTCGTCAGATCCCTTCCTTCCTTAAAATAAAAATTGGTGCGGGGCGAGAAGGGGATGACCCCGCAGAAAAAACTAGAGAGGAATAATTCCTCACTACAAAAGAAGTTAAGGGATGCACTTTCGGCAGAGGATGTTTTCTAGGGGTTTTTGTGTGGAGGACAGTTGGGAGCTCTCCTTCTGGGGGGGAGAGGGAGGAAGAATCCAAAGCTCTGACACAGTGCTTGACAGTTTTAAAGGATTAAGGGTCAGAGGAAAAGAAAAGAAGCAAGGGCAGTCTCGAAAGAGAGGGAAGCCGTATTTGTCTCTCTCAACCTCTCTGGAGTCCGGCATGACAATGGCCTACCCAAAAAAAGCAGTCTCCTATACTACAACATCAAGGGGGGGGGTATCTACGTGAGATCCTTCTTTTAAGAAGAATTCTTTTTTCACAAAAAAACTCTCTAGAAGTAAGAGTCAAAAAGAGTGCCTGATGCCGACGGAGGGGCGAATGGCCTTCGCTGGTACTCCTGGAAGGAACTGTCAAATTATGTACTCAAGAAGAATACATGCGTGTGGGAGGCCGAAGGGTCTCAACGTCTCAGAGAACCACCCGACACGGAGTCTTCTCCCAGCTGCTCGACGTTAAAAAAAGTGACCGACCAAACTCTAAGAGCATGTCTTCTAGGGGTGGTACATTCTTGGAGGTCATTTAAGTCAGGGAAGACGAAACGTCAGCCTTAGGGAGGCACGGAAAGGGAGGGGACGCAAGGACAGTTTCCTTATTCCGAAATAGAGCTGACGACTCTAGCCGGCGACATCGAAGAGGCTTCAGGGAAAAGCGGGGGAAGAACGGGCAGAGCCAGGTAGAGGGGTGGGGGCGTCTGTTTCCATGGAGGGTTAGAATGCCGCCCTACGACCCAGAAAAAGAAGCCGGGGAAAGAGATCATAAGAATTCCGGTCGACCGGAGGACGCGAACAAAAGATTGTCGAAAAGGCAAAATGTATAGGGCGCGAGGGGGTTTGGTCGAAGGGGGGCAACGAGAAAGAACATCACAAAAAAAAAAAGACACAGCCTCGAAACCAGAGTCTAACTAATTTAATACGTGCAGGATTGACAAATTCTGTAAGTTATTTAAAGAACCTATTGTTTCGGGAGAGAAAGAGGCGGAAAAACCGCAAGCAAAAGAGTTATAGCGCGCCGAAATGCAAGCAACGACAAGACCCTCAGCGGAAGCGGGGGACCACCAAAACCGATCCGGGTGCGATCTGCGCCCTGCGACGGAAAATCCTGGCGCTACCCTGCTCTAAGGGCGCGGGGGGGGTCAATATGACATGGAACGACCGGGTTAGAGATGCTCAAGGCCGGGGCTGGTCACAGGAAGAATCAGAAAAGAGCAATCGGAAGACGTTCGCCACCGGCAAACACGACCCCCGGTAAATTCCTTCTGCCTGGTTCTAAAAACAGGAATAGAGCATTAGGGCGGAGGGGTGGGGGCAGCAGGTGGACAAGTAAGAGAAAGCACACGGTCGCTTTCAGCAGGCTGAATACTCTTTAAACGACATCCTTAAGGAGGTGGCGGAAAAGGTCGAGGGGGAAAAGTGTATGGGCGGGGATTGTATGTCTGACGCAGAGAGTGGATACTCCTCGGTAGCAGCCCAAAATGGAGGACGGGCGATTAAGCACAAGAGAAAGGGGCACACGAAAATTAACAGCGACAGACGCTGAAAGGGAAAAGGCCTGGGAAAAAAGGGGGAAAACAGTCATCGTCGAGGGACGAAAACTTATAGCCCGACCTTCACAAACTTCTCCAGGACGTATCTTACCGGGCGAACCGTGATAGGGGGGGGGGAAAAAAGCGCACGATGACAAGAAATCACGGGATTCTGAGAAAACTTAAAAGGCCTGCGAGAAGTGGGTCTAACCAAAGAGAAAGGGCAGCGGAGGGAGTCTGGTATAGAAGGTCAAACGCACCTGAGGGGGGGAGGATTGAGTTAGGTCAGGGTCAGAGAGTGAAGAGGCCCGAGGGAACCAAGATGGGATCATCTGGTATATCCTGATCATTGGGAAAAAGGGAAATTGAAATCGCCCCTCGCGATTGGGAAAAACAAGAACGGAAATTACCGAAACGGCGGCTCACAAAACTCTAAGAGAAATCAAAAAATAAGTTAACAAATCGCAACGCGCGCTCGGAAGTCGAGGCAGGAGCTTTTTTAACTTAAGGAAAGGATTCGGGATATAGCGGTGTAAAGGGGGGAATCGGACGAAATAGAACCAGTAGGCTGGTTTGCACTATAAGGAAAGGGAAGCCTGTCGAAGACCGATCCAGGGAGACGGGAGTGGGTACATGAGAGGGGAATTTGGCACTCGTCTCTGTGGGGAGCACGTCAATTTGAAAGAGAAGGAACCAAAAGGGGGTAGGGAGTCTTAGACGTGGGGTGTCGGAGGCCTCATATCTAACTTGGGAAATGACGTCATGCAGGAGTGAAGACGGGTGCGAGAGGGATAGCCCAAAGGCCATTATGCGAGGAAATTTGGCGAGCAAGGATTCCTTCTTCGTTAAGAACTGCCGAAAGGCACACTCAGATATTGCAGGTCTAGCGGAAAGAATCAACAAGTGGGAAGATAAAAGAACCTACGCGGACTAGGGATAGAACGCAGCGCTTGATCTGTTCTTTTTCTAAATGGGGGGGGGGGGGGAAGAGTGTTGCCTTTGAGAAAAGGAAATTGATGATGTCAGGAGGTGAGAACTCGGGGACTATTTGTAGGGGCAGGGTCGGGAACAGAACAGGTCTGGTTCAACTCATAACACTCTGTTTTCATTTCGGGGGGGGTTGGGAAGGGAGTGGGGAGGGACCGGGACGGGGAAAACCTTTGGCGGGGAGGCACAGGGCAGAGGGGGGGGAAGGGGAAACCGGGCCAAGGTAAGCAATGTCTGGGGATCCGCTCGGAAAAAGGGTGAGGCCGGTGGGGAGATTTCAAACTAAGCCGGCATCCTCTGGGGGAATTGGAAAGGGTTGAAGCAGACCGCGAGCCAAGAGGGAGAACGGTACCGAAGGGGGGTATCGGACGGGATAAAGGAGGCAAACTTCAAGGCAGCGTGCGACAGAGAAGAGAGGGGGGGGGAAAGATACGATAAAAGCGAGGCAAGCATTGTAA
>Ga0179593_1332531_pt1 | contig 14517 bp, 10 predicted proteins | sample CZODoug2_1_08_16_FD_185931 | JGI IMG/M metagenome (GOLD analysis project Ga0179593, IMG submission 185931) | Vadose zone soil fungal communities from Angelo Coast Range Reserve, California, USA - CZODoug2_1_08_16fungal (PacBio error correction) | ecosystem: Environmental > Terrestrial > Soil >...
TGGACGCTGAGGTAGTCGATCCGTTATAGTACTAGGCTTCTCAGTCGATACGCCCATCGCTTTCCGCATAAAAATTTGGAATATTTCTCGGTAAAGCTCTCGCAGTTAAACCACGGCTTGATCTTTTATCATTCTCCCAAGGGGTCACCCTGTCCCCGGGAAAAAGCACCAAGCAATCCAAGGATGAAACGGTGAGCATCACTGACGCTAGAGAGGAGCGCCCCAGGGAGGACACAATATAATCTGAATAAAGAGGCGTCGGTGAAGTGTCAAGGAAGAAGCTCAACTGCCTGGGGGCCTCATTCGAAGGAAGAAGCGGAATATTTAATCGGCCTCGTAATTTGAGATATGAAGGATTGGAGCAGGGGCAAGATTGTTCCTCACGAGAAAATGGAGGGATTGTGAAAAGGTGCCAAGGCGTTCTATAAGCTATATGTTTGCGCATTTGGAAAAGTACGTTGGCATAAAATTTACATGTACTCACACGGGGGAATCAAACCGAGGAACGAGTTCGCCTATGTTTGGCAATTATCAGACAGATACTGTACATAGGGGGGTTCAGGGAATTGAACGGTCCGCTAACTCAGCCCGCGGCACAAATAAAAGAGATAGTCGCAGCCAATTTGGAAAAACGGGAGGTCACAGCAAGACAAGTGAACGCTCATTTGTTTGTTACTGCTCTCTACTCTGTGGACCCTTTAGTAAGAAGGAGCTTCGAGAAGACGGCGCCAACGCTTTTTAGCGGGGGGGGGGAAAACCAAAGAAATAACCTGGCTCATGCGGAGGACACCTAGGCACCTCGCAAGAGTTGGGAACGGGGCGCAAAGGCCAAGCTTGGAGAAGAGATCTAAAGGTTGTAGGAAAAACAGAAAAGGGTTTGCAAACTGGGATGGAACATGCCTTCGTTAAAGTCACGGCCGGGGGGAAAGCAGGAGCTTAGAATTTATCGGCGGGCCGGGAAAGTGGGAGGCGGGGAGCTAGTCCGCGGCTTACCGAATTCGATCGCGTACAGGAGCCAGAAAGCAAGCGAAAAAAATGGGGGGGGAGTGAGCTCGGCTTTAGTGCAGACGGGGGAGCGGAGAATGATGGGGGGAAGGGACAACCCAGCGGCGAGCATGGCCGTCGAGGGGGGACCATAGAGCACCTTCTTAAAGGGGGACGTAGGTTATTAAGAAAAAATCAGTGAACATCGCCGCGTCCAACAAGGAAAGGGAGGTCCTCCGAATGACGGGGGTCAAGCAACGGAATAGAGAACTTAGTGCCAAATGTGAAAAGGAAACGAATTATTAACTAATAGCAACCGCGGGACAGGGAGGGGAGGGGAGAAGATCCGCGGCGACACGGCCTTGGCGATGGCGGCGTCTTTCGAAACGATATTTGCGGCGACATGGGCAACCCCAAGACCAAAACGGCGATGAGACCGGAGAAGGGGTACCTCGCGTATATAGAACGTAGAATGAAAATAAAGGTCGGTTGTACCGAGGGAAACGAAAATGAAAAAAAAGCGCCGAGGACATTCGGGAAAAAGAGGCCAAATCGAGTAGTCGGGATATCCAATCTTGTCTCCAAATGAAGGAAGAGGCCCTCGTACCTTTTAAATGGGCTTATATCAGAACAGTCATAAGAGATCGGCGAAATGAAGGCCACGAATGGTACAGCGGGGATGGACAAGGTTTAGAAGACTTGAGAACGGCAATAGGAACGAAAGGTATGGTTATGTACGGCAAGCAGTATCGACTGTATTTCATGTAGGGTACAGGGTGTAAGGGGTCAAGGGAAAGTAGGATGGGTTGGAATCGCGGGGGCGGCGGCACAGGAAGTAAACGCAATTTATCTCGCCTCACGGAAAAGGGGAACGACCGAAAAGGGGTGGAACACAAGGCTTTAAAAAACAAGCAGCATTTATGCAAAGAACCGGGGGAACCTTTCAGGTACGAGCAAGATTGTTTGCCGCTCGAATATCCCGGGAAGGGAAACCGAAAATTTTCTCGTGAAGGATCGGAGCGACTCAAGATTAACAGTCCCGCCAAGAGACGGAAAAATTCCTACATACAAAGAGGGAAAAGTGACGTCGACCATCCAAGAGGGAGCAAGCGCCTGGCTTCGCATGCATCGGCACATAGGAAATTGGACGAGGAAGGACAGGGCCTACCCGGCCAGGTATACAGATCTCAAGGGTAAAGAAAAACTAAACCGAATCATTTCAGATCGAAAAAGCGAAAGTCCTGTCCTCGGGGACGGAGAATAATAGAATGTATACGGGCCCAGGGCTGACGCTTGCCGAAAGGGCAAAGCCTAAGGGGTAAGGAAAAGAAAATAGACAAAGGAAAAAAGTCTCACAACGGAGAAAAAGAGTATTGAGGTAATGTCGTCCACAGGTCATTGGCCTGTTCTTCACCAACTTTCTATGGAACCCGAAAAGCTCAGGTACAAGGGAAGTTCCCAGCGAAAACCGTTTGTAGTGCATTCTAAGTCAAAATGATACCACAAAAAAAAGACTGATCATAAAGGAAAGGGCGAAGCGAGAGGCAAGGGGGACTTCATGGCAGGGGTCGGAAAATGACGAGCACATGCAGAGTTAACGGTCTCTCACTGCAAAAGGGTCGAGCTAAAAACCGGCCTGAAAATAAGGGAAGCGTCCCGGTCATGGCCTCGGAAAGGGAAAGGTTCTTTCGGTTAAACTCGGATATCTAATTAACGGTGGAGGAAGAATGAACTCAGCCCCTGAGGGGGTGTGCAAGGAAGTAGGTTCTAATTTGCAAAAAAGCTGCATAGCTGACCTATGGAGGGTAAACAATGCTGGAGGGGTATCGGGAGGGGCAGCAGGTGGGGGGGGGGGGGGGGGGGAGGTGCCGGAATTGGTACGTGTACACATGGGGGTGAGCCGAGAAGAGGGAATGGTTATGGAGGTGCTTGACAAAGAAAGAGTTAACTCTTCTTGGAAAGACAGAAAAAAGGGCAACAACGAGCGACTTTGGTCCTTGGCCTTCCCAATAAAAATAGGGGTTTAAAAGGGCGAAAAAATAAGAAAAGGGGACGGGCACTCCCACGGAGTACAATCGTGGAAGGGGGACGAGGCGTGACGTAACTTGCCGGGAGTGGCGTAATGCCCAGAACTTCCAGAGATCCGCAAGGGTGATGAGGGCGGAAGACAATTATTTTAGGCCGACCAAGCTTTGCGCCGATTAACCTGAAATAAACGCTTTATGGCCATGCAGGCCTGGGGGCATGGGGGGGTAAAACGGTCTCTGCCCTATTGCAAATGAGTGAAGTCGCCGTTATAGAATGCGAAGTCACGCTTCCGGACAGCGCCGGTTCAGGGGGATGGGGGGCCAAAACAAAGGAGATAGAAGCAGAATCTCGAAAGGTCCATCTGAATCATCCGCAAGGGACTTGCAATCTTAGAATGAAACCTCAGCCGAAACCGCTTGTGTGGGCAGAGATCTGGAAGAAAGGGGACTTATAACCAGGGACATTTTCAACCAAAGTGATGATGAGAGGGGAGTACACCTTTGGGAGCCGAGGTTGGGAAGTATGAAGAACTGAGCTAAGCACGTTTTAAGATTGGTAAGGGAAAGCTTAGAACAGCTCGGGGATGCCTTTTGGAAACACCGAAGAAGGGAAGCTATTATGACTGACCACGCGGCTGACCATCTCTCAAAGAACTATGGGGGACCTAGAAGCTTGCCAAATCCTAACGCTATTCTTCAAGGAGAGTAGCGGGAATGTGACAAAGAACTCTCGGTCTGAAGAATTGGAAAATCGAGGGCTTTTTAATAGAGGGCCGTCGAGGTCGGAGACGCTGGAGTGCGCTAATCAACTGCAAACAAACCCTGTGCACTGAGTGAAAATTACAACTTTCGGGTCTCATATTGTGGCCGAGGCAAATCACCTGATGGTAAAAAGGACATTTAAAAACAAATTCTGTGATGGTTCTGACTTTCAGGCGCGCCGACCAAAAAGCAATTTCAGGGGGATCTTAAGTAGAGAAAAGAGCCGTTTCACGTCAACAACGCGGGTCTGGGGGCAGGGCGTTCAGGTGGGGCGAACATGTTTCTCGAGGAAATTGATCGGTGGTTGACATCCCCAAAAAACTCTGTGGGCGTCACCTTTGAATATCGCACAACTTGTTAAAAGAAGGGGCAGAGCTCAGTATCCTTAAAACATGGAGAGGTGGGAAGGGAAAATGACCTGGGGTGTTACTATGAGCGGTGGGGGGGGGTTAGTTCGAACAAAGAGGCGGGGGGGTCAGCGCCAGCAATTCTGCCGCCATTTTGCAATCTGAGAAGACTGAAAGGGAAAAACTCTATGGAAATGCGGCCGCAATGAAGATTCCAAGTCAATTAAGAAACGGTCTCAAACCCATCAACCAAAAAGAAAGACCGTAAGAACCGTTGAAAACTTCTAAAAGCATTGGGTCTGTCGACGACAAAGCGTGCAGGCCGAAAGCGGATAGGGAGGAAAAATCAAAAAAAATATATACAGGTATTGCTTCTGGGTGACGAGTTGAACAGTGAGGGGCTGTATGACGCGGGAGCCTCGAAGCAAATCCGCGATCTATTAAGGAATCTAACCGGGGGAAGGGGACCGAGAAGGGAAAAAAGCGACATTGATGCAAAACAGGCGGGAAGAGAGGAAGATTACCTGAAAAAGTTGTGACCACATTCGGGGGGAAGAAAGAGGGATAACGGGTCAACTTCAGAACCTCCAAAAACTTTGGAGGGAAAGTCGATGGAACCATCAGCGGAAAACGTCAGCTCTTACCGGGAATGAGAAAGATACCTTGGACCCTTCAAGGAAAAAACTCAAAAATTATGGAAGTAATATAAAGAGGGAACAAAAAAGGAGGGTACGGAGAGCCTCACTTCTCGTACTAGAAGCTGATTTGACGGGGCCGATCACAAAAACTCTGTCGGCCAAATTGAGGTAGTGCCGTAAGCTCTAAGGAAAAAAAAACTCTGCCTTTTTCGAGGACGGTGTCAACAGGACTCAAGAACGGGAAGCATCCGTGAAGATTGATTCATCTGAGCGATCGAAAGGAGCGCCCTGTAAAAGACATAGATGGTCGGTAAGTAAAAAGGAGAGTTGGCAGAGAAGCGCGCGCCGGCAGAGAAGACCAGGTGAAGAATCAAGAATAAGAAAGGGAAATGATGACGCAAAAAACCTGCTGAGGCCAAGGTTGGGCCGAGACTAGCACAATTGTAGTTTGGAAGTTTCACAGCGAGGAAGGGCTGGTGTGGCAGTTGAACCGGCAACCAGGGAAGTTCGATCCGCATGAAAGCGCGTAATCCCAGGGTGGGGTGAAGATCGCTCTCCTGCGTAAAGCAGAAGGAAACTGCCCCAGAAGAGAGGGGCGAAATAAAACAACTCAACCTAGCAGAGTCACAACAGGGAATCACCGACAGGAACGCACAGGTGGTGTTACGTCTTACAATTAAATCAGCTGAACACTCTGTTGTGAAAACGGGGTCGAAAGAAAGGGCTGAAAAACTTCGAAGATTGGTTATCCACAATAACTTCGCCGGACTCTCATACCATGAGGCAGTGCCAAAAAAGAAACGATCATTTGGTTAAGGAAAAAACTCAGGTAACAGGGGGGAAGTAAAAAGGGAACTGATTTTTAGGGGGGGATGGAAAAAAGAAAGATTTGTGGGAAAACGGGCTTTAACATGGTCGTACAATGCAGTGGTCCCTGAAGGCAACGCAAAAGAAAAAATTTATGTATTAGGGAATAAGGCCAGGGTGTGAATGGTAGTTAAGCACCATATTATTACCGGGGCTTCCGAAAGGAAGCAGGGGATCGGGGCAAACTCTTCAACAAAAGCCTAGAAAGACGTCCATAGGAGAAGAAACGGGAAAGGGGACCTTCAAATCATTCGAATGGGAAATGGTGTCTCTCCCCCCAGGTAGAGTAGAAAACAAAGGCGAGAGTGTCCTTTGGTAACATCGATAGAATTCACGGGTGAAACTTTAAATAACCGAAGCATTTAAATGGCGAAACCAGAGTCCTAATCTCTGCCGCATCTCAACGGACGAAAACACTAATAGACTCATAACCTGGAGGCCCTTCAGATCCTGAAAGTTTAGGAAAGAAATCTATCCCCTAGTGCAAATTCAAGTTGGAGAAAAAGAAGATATGGAAAATGACTTTCTGAATTCAGAGAACTTTGAACGGCTGCTTAAAAATAGGGCCCCATAATCCCCTAAAGGGGACAAAGGCGGCTCCATTATCGTGAAACTCCTTTCAGCCTAGTCTCCTCAGGAGATTTTAAGAACATCTGAATCGCTAAACGTCACGGAAGTTCCAAGCTCGCGGGAAGGGAATCGGAAAAAGCCGCGTCTGATCCAATCGGGCCGAGCTGCCCTCAGGCCTTGCGACCGGGCCCTGCAGGCAGACTTTTCCTGGTTTGGGGGTAAGGACGGAAACGGGTGGCACTAAGTATAGTTACACGAAAGAGTTCCGCGGGTTGGGGCGAACGTTGCCTATTGTACGTGAAGGATTGAAAAACATCTGGGGCTTTCTGGTTTACGCACGGGCAAGGTGTCGGAAAAAGAGAAAGGAGGTTAGGGAAAAAGTTGGAAAACTTTTTTTGGGGGAAGGCAAAAGGCGGGGCTCAAAGGCTCCGAGGAAGGTACGACCGAAAATTAGCATGCACACGATGCAGGGAACATCCGAAAGTGGCTCACAATCTGATGAAGGACCAGGACGCATCTTGAATCACATACCCTACGACCTTGCATGGTCAAACATCAATGGATACGGTCATGAAAGGAAAATCGATAATGCAAAATCACGACAGGCGCCTAGTCAAAGCTTCAACGACGGGACTAGGTGCCAGGCGCACGACTGGAAGGGAGCTCCCCGCTCAGGTTCAAAGGGGCGAAAACAACTATTCCTGGAAGGCGAAAGACCGCATCCGGGACACAGGAGGGAAGGATTCGATGACCGACATGGAAGGAGACTGGCCAAGCAGAGGGGGACGGGAACGAAAAAAAAAGTTTTTTTAGGGTCGACGAGTGGACGCGATATGAAACCGAGCTGGTTCAGAGGATTGACAGTCGCGGAAACAGCCGGGGTGGAAAAGGGGGCGGGAAAACTCCAACACAACGGGAGGATTAAAGTATGTAGGTCGTCGGAAAAAAGGCAGCTTTTTTAAGTCGGCAAAAGGGTGACCTCGCCGACAAATCGAGAGACCCAGGAAAAGTTCGCTCTCACAGGAACTGATTGGGCTTATTCAGATATACGGGAAGAATCGGAGCGGATCATCTTCTTTGGGAAAATGCAGTAACCGGCGCTAGGGAGTGGCGGTCTAGGTAAGGGAGACATGGCAGATGATGGGGGGAAGAGGCAGCCTGTCCGAGAGGCCTCCCCGCAGTGGCGCTGCAATTCCTCCTTTCCGGGCTTAAAGTCGTTTATAGGATGCGGGGGGGTAAAAGAAATTACTAGGAAGGATATCAAAACACGAAGCCAGGATGGGTAAACCTTGATCAGGGCTTATTCCCAAAAGGGAAGGGCGGGGGGAGGGACCCGAAGGGCAAGGGATTGGGGGGGGCCCAGATCTGCGGAGTGGTAACCGCGTCGGTCGACTGGGAAAAATGGATTTTCAGCTGGGGGTCGGCGACGACAAGGCACCAAGGGGGCAACCCGGTCGGGACAATAAGAAGAAAAGGCTGTACCTGGAACGCACTTACCGGGTCAAATAGCTACTATGAAGGTAACCGTGGACCGAAACCAAAAGAGGGAGTGCGAAAAATCGAGAAAATCAAACAGGATTCACTTAAAAAGGGAAGTAGGGTTCCAGGATGACGGGAAATATATAGGAGGCATTGTCTTAAGTACACGAATAAGGAATCGGGCTCAGCCGGACGGGCAATGTGCTGCGGAAAAGAAAAAAAGGAAAACACAGATTGGGGGCCACACCGCGTTGGCGATCCCTTCCAGGGAAAAATTTGGATGGGAATGCCGGCCTCATTTAAAAATGAAAGAAAAACGATCCGGGGATTTCCCATTCCGGTAAGCGACTGAAGGGCGGGAAAAGACGGGAAGAAGGGCCGTTTAGGGGGTACTGGGGCCCAGTGCTACAGAGAAGCGCCCGCGTTACAAGCAATCCGCAAAAAGGGCAGGCGAAGAAGAGTTACCCATACTAAAGAACCAAGCGGAACTCGAGGCTGTACGAACCTGGGGGATCATGCTGACGCAGGAAAGGGGGGTGCGAGCTGGCCCGTGCGCCCGAGTGCGGGGGGCGGAAGAAGACTTTGGGGTGTGAATCTGGAGTCAGCTCACTGCTTCGATTCCAGGGGAATCAAACCCCGACGACGACTAGAAATGCATAGATGACCACTTGCATGCGCAGAACGAATTAAAAGGGACCCGCAACCAAAAAAGCAAATTGGGCAGGAGGTCGAAGAGCCTGGCAGGAAAGTTGGAATGGTCGGGTCAGTAAGCGATCGATAGTGGAAGCCGCGGGAAATAGCGCCTAAGAAGGAAGAACACACGTAATTTCCGTGTTCAGGGAAAGAGGCCCAGGTTTGCAGGCGGCAAATCCAAAAGGGAGGGATGGCGAAGCATGAAAAACCCTGTGGGCAAAAATAAGGTTAGGTTTTCAAACTCAAATGCATTCACTGAGTCAAGCAGGAAGGGAAGAAATAGTTTCGGACTAACTTTAAAAACCGAACAGTTGATGAGGTGGAAGAGTTTGGCGCACGAATAAATGTGTGCTGAAGAGACGGGCGAATTCTTTGGACGCCCAAGGGGGATTCAAAGAGGTTATAATAAGCTCATCGGTGGAAAAGCGTTTCAACGATGGGGAGGAGAGAAAGCCGGGAAATGGGTTGGAAATCCGTCCGAGAAACCGGGGGGGGAAAACAGGGGTTTTTGATTTCCGCAAAGGATCTGAGGGTCAGCTTGGCACCCCAGGGGGCAGTCCCTGCCATTTATAGAAATCTGTCGAGACGGGGAGGAAACATCGGGGGCTCCGCTAAACGGCTTTTCGTGATCAAAATGAATTGATCACCGAAAGTAAACACCACGACCCAAAGACTACAGTCGCATAGCATTCAAAAAGTTGAAAAATTCACAAAATCTAAGGGCAAAGGAGACGGGGCCAAATCTTTGCCTCATCAGGCATGGGGCGAAGAGGGGCGAAACGATTACTGTTGAGCGTGGTTACTATTTCACAGGCTCTGAAATCCTCTGGCGCAGCAAGCATTGACGACGGACACTTCCCAAGGGCCAGCGATATTACGACATTTTTTCTCAAATAAAGGGATAGCCGGCGAAATACGGTGTTGCTCGGAGATGGACGGAAGTGGAAAAATGGTTTTGACCAGTGTTCAAGGAAAAAAAAGGATACAGGGGGAACGGGCTTGAAATCCCCAGAAACGCAGTGGGGCACAAAAAGCATACCGATTCAATCTGTGAAACGAGCAGTTCCGGGGGAGAAACCGTAAAGTCTATTCCCATCTCGGACTCAACAAGGGGGAAAGAGTGGACATGCGTAGTCAATTCGATCAGCTGCTCTTATCTAAGGTAAGAGGGAGGAAGGACGTGCACCACTCGCTTGCTGTTTTGTTTGAGAGGTAGCTCGAAAGGGAAAGAAAGTATACTGTTCTACACGGTTAAACATTTCAAAGAGGGGGGAAACGGGGGACTCCCTATGAAAAAGGGCTGCGAAATATGAAAAACTATAACGACGGGCACAAGTTATGAGAAAATAGGATCGGAGGAGCTGGATTGAGCGAACGAGCAAGCCACGCCGGAGAAAAGGACCGGGAGTGTGAACCCTTCAGCACAGGATGTGTACTGCCTTTCAGGGCCTCTGCCTGCTTGGAAGGAAAATGGGGGGGGGGGGGGGGGGGTGGGGGGGGGGGGGGGGGGGGGTGGGGGTGGGTGGGGGGGAGGGGGGGGGGGGGGGAGGGGGGGGGGGGGGGGGGGGGGGGGGGGGGGGGGGGGGGGGGGGGGGGGGGGGGGGGGGGAGGGGGGGGGGGGGGGGGGGGGGGGGGGGGGGGGGGGGGGGGGGGGGGGGGGGGGGGGGGGGGGGGATGGGGGGGGGGGGGGGGGGGGGGGGGGGGGGGGGGGGGGGGGGGGGGGGGGGGGGGGGGGGGGGGGGGGGGGGGGGGGGGGGGGCGGGGGGGGGGGGGGGGGGGGGGGGGGGGGGGGGGGGGGGGTGGGGGGGGGGGGGGGGGGGGGGGGGGGGGGGGGGGGGGGGGGGGGGGGGGGGGGGGGGGGGGGAAGGGGTTGCCTAGACAGATACATTGTAGTTTAATAATTCACAGGAACTTGGACTTCTGGTATGGGTTGGGGAGAGCGGCGGGGAGAATTTACAGGTTTACTACGAAAGTCACTCTTCTCGCTGTGCCCTAGGTTATTGTACGATCTCAACTCCGAAAAAGAATTCCTTAGGGACGTTTTCCAGCCGTTACGCCGCAAAGCAGAAATTTCTACAAGCCAAAAAGGGGAACCGCTAGCCTAAAGAAACAGAGAGGTTAAGCTGCTGAGCCTATGCAAAGCGAAGGGGGGGTAAACTGTCAACTAAGGACCCACGATGATTTGGAAAAAAAGTAGAAGGCGCTTCTTCACTAACAGGTGACGCTCAAGGGTGCGACGGGAAAAAACGAAATGGAGTACGCTTCACACGCATCATGCGCAAAAAACCCTCGAGCAGCAAAAACACGAGGTGTTGGAAAGGGAGCAATCAAAATAAGGGGGAGGGGGAAATAAGGGAGGGGTTGGTCTGGAAACCGATATGTTGCAAAACAGGAATTCATGAGGGAGAACATCTAAGGATGCCCGGCATTCAAACGGCAGGCGAAAGGGGATCGATAGGGGGACATAGCCATTGTGGCATTGTTCTGGAGAAGTGATGACACTATTCTTCAGTTTCGGGGGCTCGCTGCAAGCGAGAAGAAACCACAGGAAAAGCTCAGCGCTGGGCATTTCAGGAAAAAATAGGGCGACGGGGGCGCGACCGCTCGCCAGCAATAAGAGAAAGTAAGGCTGCTGGTTCCCGCATGCATGCAGCGCGTGGTCCTCGGGGGGGGGGAAGCTAAGGCTGGGTTGGTAAGAGCGAAAGAAAGCCCCCTAAATCGCGGTAACTACGAAGCAATCTCCACGGGAGAGAAATCAATGGGGGGACGAAGGGAGAACGATTAATCCTTAAATGGACAGACGCAGCCACGCTGGCGGAGGACGTGGATGGCCAAGTCTGATAAGGGGGGGGGACTGGGGACTTATTCTTCTAAACGTACGCGAGCTGCAGTAGAGCACGGGGAAAAAAGTAACAAGACCCCAACGTCCTCACTGAGCGCCGCGAGCCAGTAGGAAGTCCCGTACAAAAGAATGGAATCCATCAGGTAGTTGAACTCTCCTCCGAAAATGGGGAAGCGCAAGGAAAGGGGGGGAAGCAAAAAAAAGGTCTCGGGAAGTATCGCAAAGGGCGGGGCTTCGGGATATCAAAAATAGGGCCGCGCCTTGTCCACTTCCGGTCGAAAGGACTTTGCCCTGGGAAGAAAGAGAAGCACACGCATCATAGAGTAGAAGGGGGAAACCTACTGGTGAGTTCATCAACTTTAGTGTTATTGCAAGAGAGGTAAACGAACCTCTAGTTCTTGAAGGCAATCAAGGGAAAAAGTAGGTGACGTTTAAGTTTTAGTTGGGAAAGGGCAAAGGGAAGGTGGGGGGTGGGGGGAAAAGGAAAATTCCAGGGGGCCCAGCCACAGGCGCTTTAGGGGTAGCAGGAAAAAAGGAAAGGGGCCTACACACAGGAAAGCTTAAAACACCCATCAGGGCGAAGCAGGTATTGCACTAATTCCTTTCATCAGAAAAATTGGCCATGAACAATGAGGAAGAAGGTTCAATCTGGCTGGGATTTAAGAGGGAGGTCCGGGAAACTGAAAGCCAGAGATCCTTAAAGTTCATACCGGCATACGACGAGAAAGGGGCACAACGAAGGAATCGGGAGCGACAGAAATAGGATTTGTAACGGTCAATAAGCCATCCCGGTACCCGGCAGTAGCCGGTCTACGACATGGAGTAACGACGCGAGGAAGGATGACATTGGATAGGGAAAAGAACAAATCGTTGCGTCTCCGATTCGAGAGAGGCGCTGGAGGGGGGGCGGTCAAGGTAGGACGCAGTTGGAACAACCATACGAAAAGAATTCGACACAGAGACAATGAGGAGGGAAAAGGATAGCGGTCGAATTAGTTACTTCCAATTAGTTGGCCTTTTTAGTCAGCGTGAGAAAGAAAAAGAGCATAAAAGCGTCATTTGCGTCAACATTCGGGAGAACCAGAAAAAGGAGGTGGAGTGTACATACCGAGATCCAAGACGGCGTTATCCCTAATGGAGGGGACGGGAATCTCCTTCTTCCTTCGGAAGGGGAGGGGGAGGGAAGTGAAAAAAAAAAAGATACAATTCCCTGGTGACTGGGAGAAAACAGGAAGCGGAAAGAAAGGATAAAGGAGAAGTGCTCTTCACGCCTCGAGTGTTGCGGAGAAATGTAGGCGCGGGAGGTTCGGTCAGATGTCAAGGAGGAGCCTTAACTTCGCACATGGCAGGGAAAGGAGAGCTGCGGGAAGTGCCCAAAGGAAGGCTTGCTAAATCCTCTGGGATCACACTCCAAGGAGGCTGTCCCAAAAAAAAGTTTCACCTGGAGGTAGGGGCATTTAAAGAAGCGGAGCGACGTACCTAGGACCTTGGGGGGACCGCCGTTTGCATCAAAATAATCAAACGGCAAAAAAAAAAGGATGGGAAAAAAGGAAAAACACGACACTAACTAATTTGAAAATGAGGAAGGAAACAGACAAATCGATGTCGGGGAAATGGGGAGCAATCCTCCCTCCATTGTAAAGTTAAAGGCAACTTCTTGGAAGGTTCTCTACGAAGGAAGATCTCTTGCCTTTTCTTAATCGTGCCTTAGAAGAAACAACCGGTATCTTAAGGGGGAGGAGGGTCTCAGGGAACAATGGATATAAGAATCCAGCTTGGGGGGCGAGATTCTGGGTGAACATCGCGTGCGAAAAGGCGCGAGGTTTCAAAAGAGCTGATTTCATTAACAATCGAATGGAGCGCGCGGGACCGGGAGAGGGTGTCGCTTGGGGGTTGCCTGGGGGGGCAAGGGAAGACAGAAGATAGGGGGGGCCCGGTTCGACCGCATAAAAAGGGGGGACGGATGGATATTTAACCCACCAACGAAGAAATCGGGGAGCTAGAAATCTTGGACGAACTTGGAGACGTCTACCATTTGCAAAGGGAGGGGCTAGCTTCAAACCTCGTGGTGGGCTGGCGTAGTGGCAGAGGGAGGTCAACGGTGGGAAGCGTTTAACGGAGGAGCAAGAGAGGCGTAAAGTAAAGAACACCCGAAGGGGAAATAACTAGATGAGGCAATCGCTTGTACAAAGCGTCCTGCGCTCATAGAAGGAAAGAGGGACGCAGAAATCTAGGTCAGGAAAGAAATTCAGCCTGAAAAATAACTCCGCAGGAGAAGCATTTAAAAACTGCGTGCTGGTCTAGGGGGCCCGCAGGAGAGGGGAGGGGAGGAACCAAGGCGTAGCTAGAATCAGCAACGGAAAAATGGAACTGAATTCACCTAAAACTGAAAAATTAACCGATGGGTGACCTGACGGCAATGGGTCAAGGAAGGGGAAGATAGGCGGCAAAAGCTTAACGGGTGGGACGAAATCAGTCAACGGGTCACCGTCAGTCAGAAGGGACGGTTGAAACGGCACGAAAAAAGAGGTCGGATGCTGAGGGGAGTCTCAAAAAGGAGACGAAGGGGGGAGTTGACTTCGGGCGGAAGGTCGTGGGGGCCACCCCAAAGGGGTTCCCGGGTTCCGGTACGGGGGGGAAAACATAAGGGTTCAGACTATCGCAAGAAGAAGGGAGAAACCATGGACTTGGGATTAAGACTTGGTATTTTTTTTGGAAGGACTAGTGTGGATTGGTTTAGGGGCGCACGCTTTCTTGGCGGGGGGTCCAATCCAAAGGAGAAGATTTGACAGATGCTGGGGAGAAAAAAGTTCTTGTCTGGTCTCAGCGCCGAAAGGGAATGAGGAGAAGGACGACATTGGAAAACACGACAACACGCTCACAAAACAGAACTCAAGGAAGATCCCAGGAAAGGGGTCATTCTCAAATCTACAAGTGTGATCGGAGGCAAAGCTGGATCAGCAGGGCAATGGGAGGAAAAATAAGAATTCTTTATTACGAGATGGACGAGGGTAAAGCGGTACTTTCTAGAATCTACTTCGCGCCACAAGACCTGAGATCTAGATATAACATCAATGGTGCGAAAAGGGCTCGAAGAAATACGCATAGAGGAGGAACAAGGTGGTTCACGGGAGATGCAAACTCGGAGACAGTGGGAAGGTGGGACGCAAAAAGTTTGACGTAAAGGATACGACGGGGGAAAAGGGGATTAAACGGAAATAAAATTGGGAAAGCGCTGTGAATAGACGACAATCATCCTAAGGTCATCATTCAAATCTAAGAAAAAAGGGAAGAGGCGGCCGTCCGAC
>Ga0179593_1442443_pt1 | contig 14517 bp, 26 predicted proteins | sample CZODoug2_1_08_16_FD_185931 | JGI IMG/M metagenome (GOLD analysis project Ga0179593, IMG submission 185931) | Vadose zone soil fungal communities from Angelo Coast Range Reserve, California, USA - CZODoug2_1_08_16fungal (PacBio error correction) | ecosystem: Environmental > Terrestrial > Soil >...
TTAAAGACCCAAAGGGCACAACCCCACGACAGGAGGAACGCACCCCACGTCCATCTTAAAAACTGGCCAAACGAATGGCAGGCACAAATGGACGGCTACCTTGCCCAGACAGCCGGTGTCGGCCCCGGTTCTTGGAGGGTAAAGGTGATCTGACTCCAATTTGCCCGCGAAAAAAAAGCCCCCTCGATCAGCCAAGGAAAACCTCAGAAGAGAAAAGGGGGAGGTAAAAAACAAGTGGCCGACAGGGGTCATTGACAGACCCGGGCGGACCTCAAAAGTTATCAATGGGGACCCGCACGCGCACGGGTCCCGAAGGCAGAAAAGACACAGGTTTTGTACTGGGAGAGGGGAAAAGGGGGAAGAGGGGGCAGGTAAGTGGGTCCGTACCGAAAAGAAGGGAAGGGGGGGTCAGAAAGTCAGCAAGGAACGATAAAAATGACAACCCCTTTGATGCCCACTTGAAAAAAAGAAGGCGAACCCGGGGCAGGGGCAGTGACGGTCCAAAAAAACAGAAGAGGGACACGGGTGGCCCGCGATGACCCACCGAAAAGGGTAAAAACTTCAAAAACCCGTCGCAATGTATCCAAAAAGCCACTAACAACCAAGCATACAGGAGCAGAGCCTGGGGTTGGGGGACATCTAAGAAAAAAAATCTCCGAAAACAGCCCAGGCCCGGACAAAAGAGAGGTAGCGGGGGAAAAGAAGGCGTAAGGTTCAAAAAGGCCCCATGTCGGTAATGGCGTACTTGAAACGACAAGGGGTGTCAGTCTTGGCACCAGGTGTAATGCCAGAAAGGGAAAAGGTTCCTTAAACGCCTTGGCCCAGACGTTCGCACCAGACAAAGACGAACAGGAAAAGGAAACTAGTAGTAAACCCACGACGGCCCTGGGGGGGTGCCACCGCCTTGAAGTACCTAGGAAAACCCAACAAACGGATTCTGGATCAACAGAGGGAGAAAAGACGGATTGACAAGCAAAGACCCGAGTCCCAGGAAAGGGGGGGAAAAACTAAAACGAGGGCAACCGAGTAAACTTCCAAGGACCGAGCGCCCGGTAACTCGAAAGCGGGCCACAGTGGCCTGGGGGGGGCCTGGAACCAAATTTAGGAGAAGTCCCTGGTCCGCCTTGTGGCAACCGCGCGGGAAAAAGGACAACTTGACCCATGCAATCCAAGCGAAAAGGGGAAGACAAGTGCGTAACGGGCACGGACTTGGCCGGAGTTGGGGGGTGAGGAAGGAAGGGGGGAAGACAGCAAGAAAAAAAGGCAGTTCTAAGAGGGGTAGAAACGGGACGGAGAAAACACCAAAGGAGGAGACCGAAACTAATGGAAAGGGAGACGGCACCCCTCCTTTGGTCCCGGGAAACGGAAAAGATGAATATCACGGTGGGAAACCGGGGTGAAAAACCAAACACATTCATACCAAGGGAACATAAAGAACAGAAAAAAGTCGCTGGAAGAAACCAGAAAAAATAAAAGAAGCTGCGAGGGAGGCGTTTCCCATCTCTGCTTGAAGGCCTTCAATAAAACGGGGAAAAATGGTCAAAACAAGCTTATTGGAAGAGAAACGACCACGAGCGCATTGCGGGTTAAACCACAAAACTCGGATGTTCAGGAAAAAAAAATTCGAATTGCGGTTTTCACAACAAAGAGGGCAGAACGAGCCGAGGGTGGTGAAAAAAGGACCCACAAAAGTCACAAATAGAATCCATGACGTAAGGCGCCGAAAAGAAAATTAAGGTGTCGCGCACAGAAAAAACAATCGACACACCGACTTCGTTCTCATAAAGCTTACCGTGCAAAAAAGGGGGGGGGATTATGGCCGGAAAAAGCAGAAGCCACTGGTTTCAAAAGACAAACCGAGGGGAAAAAAAAACAAAGCCGCGCAAGCAGGGGTCACTTAAAAAAAAGAATCAACGCCAGCCAAATTTGGGAAAGTCAGACTGGAAAAAAAAGGAAGTGGGTAGGCAAAGGAATAGGAGGCCCAAATCAATCTACAACAGAAACCGAACGAAGAAAAAAAAACTAAGGGGCCCATCGTTGATGGGTGGGCCAAAGTGAACCGACGTTTTCTTCTTGGCTGCCTCAATGGTCCGAAACAAAAGAAAGGAACCCATGGAAAACAGAAAAAAAGGACACAAGCGCTTGCTGTGCCTCGATGGGGAAAAAGGGGAGAGGAGAGACCCCCAAGGCCAAATTACCGAAAAACTGGGTCTCTCAATTAGATTGGGAGGAAACCGGCCAAGCGGGCTGGATTAAAAAACAAAAAAAAATCAATGAACTAAAACCGATGAAGATCAACAAACAACAAAGGAAGGAGGGGGAAGGAAGAAATCGGAGAAGAGCAAATACGGTTGGGAAATCACCAGCAAGGAAGGGACAGGGCGAAAATATCGTGACGTGACGAAGCACTCCGACGAAAAACGGGCCAGTCGGAAAAAAGGACAAGAACAACCCAAGACGATACTACCCCCAAGATAGGGATCAAAAAAGAAGACGAGGTGAAAGGACAAAACAAATTGGAAAGGGATGGCGGGAAGTGGGGTTACACCATAATGAGGGCAAAGCCCAGAAAAAAAAAGAGGAAGTGTAAAAAAGAAAAAGAGGAAAGTGCACCGGGGGCTCAGAACGGGGGGCGGGAAAAAATATTTATGCCGAACATGACCAATGAATTACTTTTGGATAGCCAATGTGGGGGAAGATCCTGACCTATTAAATAAAAAAGGGAGGCGGTCAATGGAAGGGTAGGGAAACCGAAAGGGTGAAAAGGTTACTGACCGATTCGTGTCCACAATCACGTGGAACCTGAAAAAAAAAGAAGTGGAAACGGAAGAAAAAAAAAAAAATCCCCCTAAAAAAAAGGGAAAGGGAAACCGAAAGACCACGGGGAAAAAAAGGCTGAAGAGGGAGGTGCTTTCGCGAACAAGGCAATGGAGGAGGACAAAAAAAAAAGTGGGCACCACCGGAGGGATCTCCACAAGTGAACTGGGGGGATGGGGGCGAACAGTGAAGACAGCAATAGAAAAACTCAAGTCATCGAAGGCACGGCAACAGGCAGGAGGTTGGGGGGAAAAAGGGGGCGATAAAAAAAAAAAAAAAAAAAAAAAAAAAAAAAAAAAAAAAAAAAAATCTCAGCGCCACAGTCGTCGTTTGTAAAAGAAAAGGAAAGAGCAAAAAACACACTGTATTGAATGCCGGACAATGAAAAAATGGAAAGAGAGGCAGACAATCTTGAGATCTGGGGCATGAAAAAGGCAGGGGAAGAGGAAAAAGGGAAAAAAAGTGAGTGGAACGATGGACGTGGGAACGGAACACCGGGGAACCAGGTAAAGGATAATCATCCAGGAAAAACGCAGGAAAAAAAAGGTAGGGTGCCGCCCGCCTTGGCCTTCGGGAGGGATGAATCAATGGGGTGTTTTGTGCATCAGTCTGACTAAAACAAAAGGAGCCGACGGGGCCGAATGCCACAGAGGAAAAAAGGGGCCGACCACCCAGGGAACAAAAGTCAAGTGGGACCAGTGACCTTAACAGTAGGGACACGAAGGCCGAGCAGAGAGCACGGGGTCAGGGCAAACAAAAGTGGTCGGAAGCAAAAAAAAAAGGGGTAACCGCGAGGGACCTACAGCGAGAACGAAAAAATAACAAGCGGCGTACAGGAAAAAAAGACCACCAATTGCAACTCTTGACAAAAAGAAAAAGGAAAAGGGAACAGGGGCCTCGAGAAGGACTAACCGGGGCTCGCCCGGTTGTAAGGGTGAAAAAAAAAAGAGGGAAAAAAAACAATCGTGGAGGATATAGGGACAAGAACGAAAATCAGAACACGCCCGGTATGGACACCCAGAAAAAAAAATGGAGTTCCTGAGTTCCGCCCGGCGGCCACCAAAAAGGCAAAACAGCCCCCGGTGAAAAAAAGACGAGGGCCGGGTAAGCCGGTGGCTGGTGATCAGGGAAAAAGAACTGGGCCCCAATGCGCTAAACTGAGGACCGGGTTTCAAAAAAAATAAAAGCGTAGAATGAAAACAGGTGCCAAAAAGACTGCCAAATGAAAACTAAGTAAAAGAGAAAAAAAGACGCGGTCCAAAGGATACATTTGCCCCGTTTGTGACACGAAGAGGAACGCACGCAAAAAACGAAGCACGGGGTATAAAAAGGAAAAAAAAAGCTGGGGCTGGTTCGTAGGAGGGAGGTCCCTTTTCTTCGTGCATATGGAAAAGGGGAAAAAACGGAGTCTCCGAAAACGGAATTCACAGACAGAACGATGGTGACCGGATCCAGGCTGACGTGCGTTGTCAGGAAAATCCGGTGGCTGGGGTCAGCCCAGCCAGGGGGAAAAAGTGAAACACCTAATCGGGGTTGAAACTGCAGCCGGCAAGGAACAGTGGCCTAACGGTTTTGGCAAAACAGGGACATGAAAAAGGGGATTCAGGTCCTGCGATCTGTAACCAAATGGAAACGATGACGAAAGAAAAAGGAAACAAAAAGCTTGAAAACTCAAGAAAAAGACAAGAAAGTAAACACTGTGGGCCGAAGACTGAACGCAGGGGGATCCCACAGCGCAAAAGTTATTCACAGAGGGAACTCGGCAGAAAAACTGGGGCCTGAAGGGGAAAAACGGAACCCGGATCGAGGGCAGGGGACTGGCGAAGAAAAACAGGGGGAAAAGAGTGCAAATTTGAATAAAGGGCAACCGGGCTACGCCTAAAAAACCGGCCAAAAAAAATCGGCAAAAATGTGTGTGACGGGCCAGGCGCAACCGAAGTTTCGCTAGCAGGCCGGCAAATGGCAGGCAAAACGGGTCAAACGAATGGTGTTTTAACGACAGGGACGGGGCCCCAGGGGGGGGGGGTGCCCGGGCTTGAAAAAAGAAAAAAAAAAACCAAATCAACAAACCAAAGAGAGGTGAGGAAAAGGATAGGAAAGGGGAAAACGCATGTAACCACAAAACCGTGTACCGGGAACAAAGGGCCGAATGGCAGGACACAGCAGGACCCACAGGGGCAAACGGTCGCAAAAGGGGGGAAAGGGAAAAAAGCAGATTGGATCGTACAATGTCAAGGCCGTTAATAGACTCCCCAAAAAAGGGGAACAGCCGCAGAGGAACACAACAAAAAAACATAAGGAACAGAACGCCCTCGAAAAAAAGGGGGAAAAAAGGGGGGGGGGGCTGGTACTCCCAATTGTCTTTGCCCGAGGAGAAAAAAAAACGAGAAGGAAGAAAAAAGGGAAAACGAGGACAGCACGCCCCGGTCAGAAGAGGGAAGGGGACACCACATTTTTACTTGCCCGGGGGGCTTTAAAAGGCAACGAAGGGGGGGGACAAGGGGAAAGGACCAAGCAGCGGGGAAAAAAGGGGTAACCGTAGCAGGAATCCGCACCAGGGGGAAGGGACCCCTGTATCCCACGGTTCGGCAAAAAAAAAAAACTGCAACAGGGAGGTGGCCGGTTAAACCCGAAGCTTTAACCACAAAGGGACTAAAGAATGACCCCGCCCGGGGTGGGGGAAAAAGGAACAAAAAGTCGAAACGGGCCAACGTAGCCAGTCACCAAGACGGCCAAAAGAGCGGAAGGAGAATTCCAATGGCCCGGAAAGAGAAACTCTGCCCGAGAACAGCAAAGCGACCGGTTGCAAACCGTCAAAGGGAGGAATCGTCCTCAGGGGAAGGTCCACCGGCCATGTCCGGTAATTGCAAAGGAAGGTGAGGGGGAGGGGGAAAAGGGACTGGAAAAAGGGGTAAATGCACGGAAAAAGCGTACCGGTGGAAAAGAGAAAGGGGGGGGGAAGAGTGCGCCCCAAACCAGCACACCAAAGAAAACGGGAAGACACCAACAAACTCGGCCCAAAGTGAAAGGTGAAAGGGGGGAGGGGAACAGGGAAAAAGTGAAAGGTCAGGAAAAAAAAAAAAAAAAGACGTCTTTGACACGCTCCGACCCGCACCGGGACAGAAACTGGGAGGGCACTATACAAAGGGAGGAAAAAAAAGGCCGGAGCGCCCCGGGACAATACCAATAGGAGGGGAAAGTGGCCTTGGTTGTCCAGTTACTCCAAAGCTTCTTTCCGTGTCTTCTGAGCCGGGCCTCGAAAGGACGCGACCATGGGGGGACCCCAAGCGGGAGAAATGGGTGATCGAACGGGCAGTGCCGGTAACTGGGAACTTGACTTTGGGAAGGGGGTCAATTCGCCCTGTGGGCCCCAGGCAGGCCAAGGGAAAGAAAGTTACCAAACAAAAAAAAAGGGAACAAAAAAAAAAAGGAAGGGAGCCGTAGAAGGCAAGCAGAGGGCACTGCCCCCCGTTGTGTCCGGGAACATGCGCGGGGAGGTAAGACCCAAAAAAGGTCCTTCATACACAGAACAATCGGGTTCACTCAAGTCTTAGCCTGATCGGGGGAAAAGAAAAAAAATAAAGAAAAAAGACGCGTAATACGAGCTTCTCTTATCCAAAAAGCGCTTCATTGAGAAGGAAATCCAGGGAAAAAAAAAAAAGCAAAGGTTCACGTTCCTGTCTGCACTCAAAAAAAGCACGGGAGAATGGGTCGACTGTGAAAAAAAAAAATAAAAAAGCACCAAGCCCCTTTGTGACCAGCGTCCCAATGGGGCGAGCGGAGCGGGGGTTGGTAATCTGACGGAACCGAAAAGTGGAACGGGGGGAAAAGGGGGAAGAGGGTTCAAGAAAGAAATACAGTGAGCGGGGGGGGCCAGGAAGACCCATCATGTGGAATTGCGGCCGGGCAGCATCACCCCAGAGACGTTTATCTGGGCGCCGGAAACAAAGTGAAACGTGAGAAATGAAAAGGGTGGGGACCGTGGTACATGCAAACCGGGTAGAGGGTAATGTTGATGGGGGGGAGGGTACATCGAAAAATAAAAAAAAACGTATACTGGTTCAGGCACGATGAAACAAGGCCGCGAAGCAACCGGAAAAAAACACATAATAAGGACACAAGAAGAAGCCAGCAAGGGGGAATAACTCAAAAAGAGCAATAAAAATACGAAAACATTGGAAATAAGCATCACAAGAATCGGTAGGAAATAATCGCAAAATCTACCAGACACCCCCAGCGCGAAAAAAGATCAAAAAATATCAAACGTGGGAAACTGCCTACGTTGTCCTTGTGAACTGCATACCAAAGGGGGGAAAAAAGAACGCCGGCGCAATTTTGGGTGGGGAAAATAAAGAATCAAAAACCTCTTCGGTTGCAAGATGCCAATGGGGGTAGCTATTGGGAGAGGGTCACAACCATGTGAGAAAACCAACGGAAACGTAGGGGGGGGATAAGGGGAAGGTTTCACGAAAGTTTGGATCGAAAAAAGGGACAGACAAGGGGGGGAAAAAAGACAAACCGATCAGGGAAATTGCCCCCATCGCTCTCACAACAACACAAAAAAAAAAATGAAGGAAGGGAAAAAAATAAATTCGAGCCAGGAGCGATCTTTGGGATACCAGCCCGAAGTGACCGGAGAGAAAAATCGGAGAAGTACGAGGCACAAAAAACGGGGCCAGGGGCCAGGGAGGGCATGGGACAAGAAGAAAAAAACAATGAGACGATACTAGCCCCAAGAAAGCAAAAACAGGAGGGAGGAATTGGGAAAAATTGCTGCGTTGACGGGGTTGGGTGACAATGAAGGACAGCACCAAAGGAAAACAAAAGTTGAAAAAAGGAAGAGACCTAGACGGGTGAGTCCAGGGGACAGGGGGGGGCACAACTGGGAGATTGATGTGGTGAAAACAACATAATAGGGGAGGGGACAGTTGAAGACGCGAGTCTGAGAGAAAAGGGCGTTGCGGTCGGGAAAGGAGAGGGTCAAAAAAAGGTCTTGAAACGCAAAACAGGCCGGTGGGTCCAAAACAGAGGACGGAAAAGATCGAGGCACAGCGACAGCCCAGAAAGAACCTGGAAACGGTGGGAAAGGGAAAGGCAACATATGATAAGGAAAAGTGGGCTCTATTGAACAGGGAAGGGGGATGGCACTGACGCTAAACCAAGGAGGAAAGGGCCCGAAAACGACTTGCACCCAACAACAAAGGTCTCACGGAACGTCAGTTATAGTGGGGGAAAACACGTTCGAGTAAGTCATAGAAAAAAAAGTAAGACGGGAAAAGGCGCCTGTCAACATGCCGGCGGTGGGTTGACACAAGAAAATAGAAGCCATAAAAAAAAAAACAGCAGTGCAGTTGGGGATAGGAAAACAGGAAAAAGGAAAATCAAAAGAAAGGGGAAGTCAACAAAAAGGTTGGGGGGAAAGAGAAGCTCGGAGAAGCAGTGGGTGAGGGGGAGGAATCAGCGAGCGTATATACTTTTTGAGTGGAACGATCAGGGGAGGGAAAAAACAGCCCCAAGGAAAAGAGAATTCCGAGGAAGGGCCCCGAGGTTCCAGGACAAAAGAGGCAAGAAAGAACAAAAAGGGGTCGGCGAAAAAAAAAACTCCATTGTGTGGGGGTGAAAGCAGGTGGGGACCAAAAGCGGTTCAGTTCCGGGCACAGGAGGGCAGGGGGGGACACCATTGAAGACCGGCATACCCGGAACAGCCCGGGGGAAAAAGAAAGGGTAAAAGGCCACTGGAAACAGGCGATGAAAAAGGGCTGAGCCTGAAAGGGGGAAAGGGTAGGCGCATGGAAACTAAGGGAATACAACGGAAAAAAAACAAAGAGAGATGTCGTACAGGTAAACCAATGGAAAAAAAAGAAGACAAAAGGGAACGAGTCCCGGGCGGCGAAAGGAAACAACAAATTGGGGTGACTAACGGGCCCCCATACGGGGGGGCGTTCCAAGTCCCAGAAATTCGCAAAGTCCAAGATAGTTCTTCGCCCGAAGTTTAGGCAAAAAGCCGGGGAGTTCCTATTCCTCCCCTGAGGACACCCTGAAGGAAACCACGGGGGGGGCGAAGCACGGGAGAACTGTTCGGGGGGGGAGAAGTCAGGGGGAACCAGTCGGGTCAAGAAGAAGGTACCTCTCGTCTTGCAAGTAACCATAAAGGGAAAGGAAAAGGGAGGACGCCCGTTTTTACCGGAAGGGAAGGGGGTAAACCCACGAAGGCCTCCAAACCAAAAACAGACCCGAACTAAAAGGGGCTTGGCTGTTTTCGTCTTTCGGGCAAGGGGGGGAGGGGGGTAAGCCCACCCGAGACAACAGAAGAAAAAAGATTTGGTAAACCGGAACCAGAAAAAGGGTCGAAACTGTCATTGCAAAATCGGGGGGGAGAAGAGGGAAATACCCGAAGGGGGGGGGAAAAAGGGAATCCCTTGAGAACAATGGGGGTTCCAAAAAAGGCAATCAAATGTGGGGAAGGAAAGCCAGAAAAGAGGAAAAAAAGGACAGATTACTTACGTTCAAGCAAAATACAAAAGGGCCACGTCTTTACTGAACACCGGCCCATTACAAAGTGAAACCCCGAAAGCGGAGGACGCGCGTTTGGTTGTGGAAAAAACAAAGCCATTCGGGGATTCAAGGAACGCGAAGGAAGGGCAAAGACCACGGGCAGCACCCAGAAACGTACCAGGATCGAGGGGTTCTTTCTGAAAATCGAGTGCAAACGTGGAAATAAAAGGAGTCACTGGGTGATGAAGAAAAAACACCCTGGACTCCTGAACTGCCCTAATAAAAAATCGAGTGGAGGGTCCAGAGAAAAAAAGGGAGGGGGCGGACCCCGGCCCTTCAAGACCAGGTGTCCCCACGAGAAATTGGGGTGGGTCCGACGGGGGGGGAGAGTTGAAACCGGGGTGGAGGAAAAAAATATAGAGAAAAAGAAACAAACCAACAACGATTGGAGGAAAGAATAGGGGAAGCACCGGTGCACCAATGCGTCAGTCGGAACAAAACCCAAGGAACGCTCAAAAAAACGGACCGAAAGGCCGCAAGGCCCGCCTGAGGGGGTAGAAACAAGGAAAGCCGAGTTGGGAGGAAAGGGAAAAAAAAGTGTCACGGAGTGACCTTTTATCGGACGGCAAAAAAAAAGTTGCCGCAAAAAGAGAACCCAGGCACTACGGGGGGGAAAAAACCAAAAGGTAAGTGTAATGAAAAAGGGTCACCCCGGGGTGGCAAAAAAAACGACAGGACAAGGGCTGTTACTGGATTAAGGCAAAAACGACACGAGATGGAAGGAAGGGAGGAAAAACTCCCACCACATGGTTTTTGTTACGGGCGGAGTGGGGGAAGCAGAAAAAAAGCTGGGGGGGTAAATTGACCTCCCGCATCAGGAACAACGGGGGGGGGGCTATCGCCGGAAGAGCGCCAAACGGGGTAGGGGCCAAATTTAGCCCCAATGTAGCAAAAAAAACCACACTGGGGGAACAGGGGGAAAAGGGCCAGGGTCACCCACGTGCAATGTACCCTTATACACTTGACCCAAAGACCACACGTGACAGACCCGTAAAAAAATAAAGACCGGTCCGGGGACCAGCAAAGCCTAAGAAAAAAGTCGTTTTTCTTGACATCGGAAATCAACTCTGGCCCGAAGAAACAAAAAAAAAGGGGGGACGGATCACAAAAAAAAAGGCCTGGAGGAAGCGTCGTCCCCGGGAAAGGGGGAAGTAAGGACGACTGGCCTGAAGTGTGGGAAAGGAAGGGGGGGAATGGTATGCCCAAAGATGAGGACCGTCAAGTTAAAAAAACAGTGGGGAAAGGGCGCCCAAAACCAACAAAACTGTCAGGAAGACAGCGGTTGAACTACGGCACCCCTGCAAGGGGTGACCAAAGGGGACATCGTGAAAAAAAAAACCGGATTCTGGAGCAACTTTCGGTACACGGAAAGAAAGAAAAGGGAATCGGATCACCACGGAAAAACTTGGTCACGACAAAAGGAACGAGAGGGGGCGGAAAAAATGGGACCAGGGAAAGCGACCGGGAACTCAGCGAACAAGGTGGTAAAAGGGGGTCCCACTGGAAACGCCCCAACGTCTCAAATTGAGCTGACCTGGAAGACGTTACAGCAGGGAAAAAATTGAAAAAAAAACAAGGGAAGAGACGGCTCAGGAAAATGTTAAAGACGACGCAGGGAAAGGAGGGGCAAGTGAAAAAATGGCCGTAGTTGCGTGGGCACAAGGGGAATGAACAAAGCCACCGAAAGAGGGATGGGGGGGAGAAAAAAAAACAGCTGACAAAAAAAAAAAACAAAGGGGGGCACCCAGGAAGTCCAGGGCTGGTCGGGCCTCCGTGTGTCCCGTGGGGGAAAAGCGGGTCAGGAGGATAAGGTACACAGGTAAGGGGGGAAAAAGCACAGGACGTGAAATAAACGCGGAAGAGGGGGGGGGAATGATCAAGCCAGATAATCAATCTGACTCAGAGCTTCTCAGGGCCAGCCAAAAGATTAATTCACCAGTTGAAAGTTTCTGTGCAAGGTGGGGATAGAGAAAAAAAAGAAGGGAACGAAAGGGTCAACACGTAAAAACAAACACGCCGGAAAAAAAGACATAAAGGAGGCTCCTTGCGGTTTTCCAGACACTGACAGAGCCCAGGGGGGGAACGAACAAATCAGAAAAAAAACGTCAATAGAGATCCAACGGAAGCCAAATCTCGGAAAAACTAACGGGGGAGAAAGAAAATCATCAAAAACTCCGAGAAAGCCGAAGCAGCTCATAAGGTGCACGTCACCTTGCACCGTGGGGGGAAAGGGGGAAGGGAGGGAAAAGGCAAGACAGCCAAAAAATGGTGTCAAGAAACGGGACAACGCCGCGCAGCACACTTGCCAAAAAGAAAAGAGGCAAAAAAACAAAAACAGCAAACAAAAAGGGGGGGGGGGAGGGGATCTCAAAGAAAGAAGAAGAAAGGTAATGGAAAGTCATGGATAGTTCTGAAAAAAAAAAAATCAAATAAAAAAAAAACAAACGCTCGAAAAAAAGAACCACCAAGAGGGGAAAACGGATGGGGAAACTTCCTAATGGTCAGGTCAAGGGGAGAAGGGGCCAAAAACCCGTATCCTGCCCCAACTTTTTCACCATGCCGGGGGGGGACAAGAACTGGGAGGTGCCTCAAAACTTTAGATCGTCTATGAAAAAAGGTGAAAAAGGGTGAAAAAAAAAAGACCACGTTATGGTTGCCTCTTGACAAATGAAGATTGAAAAAAAAAAATGCGGTGATTCCCACCCGATCAGCAAACTCCTGCCTCCTAAATCTCAAGCAAACAAGGGAAAAGGCGGAGGAAGAGCTGATCGGGTTGGGAAAAAAATCAAACAACAAAGGAAGGGAAAATCAAATCAAGTGGGGGAAAAAGTAAAAAAAACCAGAAAAAACGGGGCCTTAAGGAACCTGGGACCAAAAAAGAACCAAATAAATTCAACCACAAATAAAGGCCAAAGCAGGGAAAAGGGAAGGGGGAAGGGGGGGGAGGTTACGGTGGGGGGGGGTGACATTGAAAAAGCCAAAGATAACCAGTCGGAAATTGGGTCCCAGAAACGATGAAGAAGGGCAGAACCGAAAAATTGTTTGATGGGGGGGTAGAGGGGAATGCGAAGAGAAGAGGATTGATGACCAATTTCGGGGAAGCAGGCGATCAAAGGTCTCTTTCTTTGAAAATGAGCCGAAATTGGGATGACAAAGGGGGACTTCACGAAAAAAAGGGTGACCAACCATCAGAGGAAGGGAACAAGACGGGCTTGAGTAAGGAAAAACAGAGCCCCTCACGGTTAGGGACCGGCACAAAATGAGAAATAAAAAGGCTTGAGGTTGAGCTGCCCGCCAAAAGTACAGGAAGGGGACGCACGAACCTTGCACCAATGATATTAAGAAAACGTTGCCGTTCCTGGAAATGACGACCCAAACACACAACTGCCAATGAGGCAAGAAAACGGAAAAAAAAAAAAAAAAAGGAAGCAAGTCATCGAAATTGCGCTGGCCAAAAACAGGAAAGGATTAACCAGAACAAGAGCAGACCACAAAAGAGGACGTGATATGCCATACGGAAATACAGAACCAAGGAAAAAGAAGGCCAAAAAAAGAAGAACAATGGAAGAAAAGGAGCAGAGGGAAAAGAAGAAAAGCCTGGAGAGAAAGACGATAGGATAAAAAAGAACGGAAGGTACGTGGGTTCGGCCGTACCCCTGGACCTGACGAAGACAGGAAGAAAGGGAAAAAAAAAAAGCCACGCCAGCCCTGGGGCCTGATGAGGAAGACCACTCATTGGGGGTGGGGGTCATCAACCTTTCGAACCATCTGTCGCAGGCGTGCCAGGACAAAAAAAAAAAGGCAAAAACGGACCCACGAAAAAAAAACCAAAAAAGTGCAAGTTGTGTAAACGTCACTGCCCGAATAAAGGGACGATAAAAAAAAAACTCTCTCGAAGACAGAGGGGTCAAAAAAGCCTGTGTACCCTAGGTAAAGAGAGGAGAAGCACGAATAAGAGGGGGGCGAAAACAAGGTCCAATTTCCGTCTTCGGGTCCCAGGGGCAAAGAAAAAAAAAGCCATGGTAAAAAAATAGGAGAAGAGGGGTTGCCGGTACCCGGTCCGTCCGCTGGGGTAGATACAGGTAAAAAAAAAAAACGCAAGAGGCTCAACGAGTTTGCACACACCAACCAATATACCGCTGGGTGGAGAAGGAAAAGCGGAACCCTGGGCAAAGGGGCCGAAAGGAAGCGAGGCACCGGTTAACACCCTGTGTTCTGTTGGTGAGAACGTCCCACTGGAGCCAAAATGGGGCTAAAAGCCGGGGAAGCAGGGAGCAAAGGTAAAAAAGGAAAATACTGAAAAAAGGAAAAGTACTCCATTAACCTAACATTGTCAGGGGGGGAACGAAAAAAAACAGCCGAAGCCGATCAGAAGGGGGAAAAGGAGTGGGTTCTTCGAATGGTGGGTGACTTCAAATTCTTTCGGGCCCAAGAGGGTGAAATGGGGAAATGGAAAGTCAAAACCCAGGGACTTCGCCTAGAGAGAAGGAGGGTTGGACCGGGATCACCAGGCCCGAAGGGAAAGAAAAATTTTCCTGCACCCATGCACAACGGGGGTCCACTCCGCCAAAAAGGGAACTCGATCAAAAAAGGGGGGGAACGGAAAAAAAAAGGAACAAAGGGAACGGGCCGGACCGGGGGTGGAAGAAAGACATCAAGGGGAGGCCTTCCGGTACGATTCAAAAAAATTACCGGGATGCGGAAGAAAAAAATTACCAAGCAAAAAGCAGGCTGACCCCCTGAAAAAAGAAAGCCGAAAAAGGGGAAGACCGCGGAGGACCTCGGGGCGTGAGGCGGAAAGTGATGGAAAGGGACTTCGCCTCGGGGGGGTGCCAATAAACACAAACACGGAACTAAAGGAAAGGGACCCCGGGGAGAGGAAAGGAAAAAGGACAACAAATTTCAGTGTTGGTCGTGATGAACAAAACGGGGCAAAGCAACAAAGAGGCCGGGGAAAACCGGCCATCAAATCTGCTTGGGGTACGTGCCAGTGGGAAAAAGAAAAGGCAAGGGGAGGCCAGGAACGGGGAAAAAAGGTTCAGGGGACCAAGGTCCGCGAGGAAATGTTTGGTTCCAAAGAAAAGAAAAGAAACGTGCCTGCGCGTTGGTTGGACCCGGGCACAGGGAAAAAGAGGGAGCGAAGCA
>Ga0179593_1626722_pt1 | contig 14517 bp, 27 predicted proteins | sample CZODoug2_1_08_16_FD_185931 | JGI IMG/M metagenome (GOLD analysis project Ga0179593, IMG submission 185931) | Vadose zone soil fungal communities from Angelo Coast Range Reserve, California, USA - CZODoug2_1_08_16fungal (PacBio error correction) | ecosystem: Environmental > Terrestrial > Soil >...
AGGGGGAGGGAGAAGAGACCCCAGCCCAACAGGCACCCTGGGGGTGCAAACCCCTGAAAACAAAAAAAACAAAACCTTTTCCCGCTCTAACTCCCAGTTTCCTCAACTTGGTGGAAAACGACAACCCAAACAAAAAAAAGGGAGGGCTTTTAGTAAAAACTGGAGGGATAGGCCAAAGACGAGTTAAGGAAAAAGGTCCCCTAATTGGTCGGCCGCGTGGGGGAGTGAAAAAGGGAGGAAAGTTTTGGGGGGAAAGGGGGAGGAGAAAACCCCCAACAACCCCCAAAGGGACAAAAGGGGTAAACACGATGGGAATACAAGGGGTAACCTTGGCTGGATTTGAATGTGCCCAAAAAACTGGAACAAAACGGGGGGGGAAACCACGAAGGTCAAATAAACCTATGGAAACAACCGTGAAAAGGTGGCCGAAGCCACCCGCCTGTAGACTATGGGCCAAAATCTGGGTAAAGTCAGGAACCAGAAGGAGAGTTGTGGCTATCGCACGCCAGGGGGTTTAACACAGAACGGGGGGGGGGGGGAGCGGTTAAGCAGGTGAGGACCCAAAACCCATCCCTCGAGAGGGTGTCACAGGAAAAAAAAAAAAAAAAGGAGAAATCCTTGCCAATCTGTAAAAAAAAAAACCGGAAAGGTTGAAAACTAAAAAGAGACAAGGGCACAGTGGCCAACAACGAGAAAAGGGGTAAAAGCTTATTCACATTAAAAGCTTAAAGAAAATAATGCTCGGAAATGCAGGGGTCAAAGGAACAGGAAATTGAAACAGCCACAAATAAAAAAAGTCTAATCGGCAGGCAAAATTTGTGTGTAAGGGCTGAAGAATACACTCAAATTCTGGAAGAGGTTTAAAGTGAAGGGAAAGGGGATCCACCAGGAAAGGGGGCTCAACCAAAAGTCGGGGCAAATGCGGGGGGGGGGCGGGAAAAGAGAAAAACATGCGCGGGTGGGCTCCCCTTCCGTAATGGCTGCCAGGGGGGAAGGAAACGTGCCAACGGAGAAAAAGATCGCCATGATCGGTCATAACGGGACATACCACGGAAGTAGCACGCTTGCGTAGGGGTTCCCCTTCAAATTCTCTTGTCAGCGTAAGAAGGACATCGGGAAAAAAAAAAAAGCAGAAATGCTCGACCTTAGTCCTGCATTCCCGTTTTAGGAGGGCAAAAGGCAGGGAAAAACGGTGCGGAAATACCTGCACACACGAAAAAGGGAGGGGGGGTGGATGGGGGGGGGAAGAAAACAATTCACGCAAAGTGCTTCCAAGTGGGGACACTTGAGTCTAAGGGCAGCACTCGGGGTTCCGACACTGCTGGGGGGGGGCGCCGAGAGGCAGAAGAAAGAGGGGGGGTATGACAGCACTGAAAGGAAAAATAACACACAAGGGAGGGGAAAACAAGTAATCGCCCACGTAAGATCTTTGGCGGCGGAACGTTGGAAGAAAGTGGAAGGGGAAAAAATTGGGCATGGCAGCAAGGGGGGGTGAAAAAACGCCACTGACAAGCACTGCATCTGGAAACGTGAGCACCCTAAGAACGGGAAATGGGGGCAGCATAGAGGGCATAGGACCGGGGGGGAGGCCGACCCTATCCCATCGTAAGGGGGCACAATTGGGGAAGTAATCTAGCACCAAATGGGGATCACAGAAGGCGCAAATCGTTCTCTTAAATACCTCCGATAGGAGGGGGCAGCTTGGAGGCAAAAAAGGGGTAGAAAGATGAAATCAAACAATCCTATAGGGACGGAGGGGAAAGGAAACCTGGGAAATCGAAAAATGGCTGAGATTTTAAACAACGGGGAAAAGAGCGCTGGGGGAAAGAGGGGCAAAAGAAGTTAATGCACAAAAATCAAAAGCGGTGGAGGAAAAAAAAAAAGAGTTCCAGCCTTGCTTAAAAAGAATTCGTTGGGTAAGAAAGAGGTAAAAGAGATAAAAGCAGAACCAAAAATTCCAAGGGGAAAAGAACCGGGACCGGAAGGAAAAGCAATTGTCCTAGGCTAAGTCAAGACAAAAAGAAACAGCACAATCTCCCCAAAAATAAGAGGCAGGAGGGAGGGCTAAGGAGGTGGGGATTCGGGGGGGGGGACTGGGTCGGGGGGGGGGGTCAGGGGCAGGGAATCCGGTCGGGAAGACCATGTTTCCAAAAAACCACACGGGGGAAAAAGGGGGCTGGTAAAAAACTAGAAAAAGGGGGTCAAAAAGGCGGAAAAAGAACGGATTCGATTAATCTAACATATCGATAATTTCAGGGGAGGGTGGGAGGGAAAAGGAGGGATGTTGATTTGTGGATAACCAAACCGAGAATCTATAAAAAAAAGGGTATTGTATAAAATCGGGGACCAAAAAAAAAAGAAAAGACACCAATCTTCACAGGAAATCCTACGGAACAGCCAAGAATTCACCTCGGGAGAATACATTGAATCACGGGCGAAGAAAGGTCGGGGGGACCGAACAGGGGAGGGGAAACAGAAAAAAGGGTGGGGGGGGGGCCAGAAGGCTTGCCTTCATAAAAATCGGAAAAAGAAAAAAAAACCCCGCAAAAAATAAAACCAAAGAAAAAGCAGCCGCCAGTCATCAAGTGTTTCCAATTAGACTGAACAAAGGGTGGAAAAGGAGGGGAAGTCTCTTCCGGGGAAAAAGACGGGGGGGTTTTCACAGTAAAAGAAGTGTTTTCTATTTCTTCCATGGGAAAGGCAAATTGTGGAAGCGGGGGACGCACAGAAAAGGAGGGTGAAAACAAGCACCTCCATTTCCGTGTCACCCGAAAGGAGAACGGGGACCGAAGGGACATGGAGCGAACAAACCAGAAAGGAGCAGGATCGGGGGATGAAGCAGCCAAGCAATTCTGTGGGGGGGTAAAATAGCAAGTGGTTATAAAAATGGAAGAGTGACACGGAAAAAAAGCTAGGATTTAGACTGGGTTTGCTTAATGTGGGTTGTGGGGAACTCACACCCATCCGCAAAAAGGGAGAGCGGCAGGGAAAGGTGCCAAATCAGACAAAGCAATAACGGCAATGTACGGTTTCTGACACGGCTTGTGGGGGGGGGTGTTACTTGGGGGTATCCCGGTCAATTCGGGCAATGAAAAGAAGCAAGGGAGTACGATGTAGAAAGACTGAGGACAACGGGGACCATAAAATGCACCCACGGTTGGAGGAAAAACCAAAAAATTCGGTTACCACCGGGGGGTGGATCGCGGCAGCCTACCTTCTCTACAAAAAATTCAAAAGGGGGAGATGCGCCCCGTGACATCTGAGTGGTGCAAGGCAGTGGGCACGTGAAAACTCTTCCCAAGGAACAAGGAAAAAAGGGGGCAAAGCTTTCTAATAAATCGACAACACCGGTGGACAGTCCCGCCCCAAGCGGAAAAAAAAATACTGGGTGGAAAAGACCAAAAAATGACTTTAAGGCAAATGGGGGGTTCACATGGAAAAGAGGGCCAAGGGAGGACAACCGGTTAAGCGATTCCTAAAAACAGGGGCCAACTAAAAGAACTAACTGCAAGAGGGGGCGGCCAGTCTTTCATACTCAACTCTCAAGAAAAACGTCAAGACAAGGAAGTTGATCTCAAACAAAAAAAAAAATTTTCTAAGGGGCTTTTGCACCGTCGGGGGGGGGGTGAGTTTCAATGGGACACAAGGGTGGGAAGAAGGGCCAACGGGGAGTGGGGCCCAAAAAGGTAACAAGGGCCCGCTGAAGGAGCATTTAAAAAAAAAAGTTGCAAAGCGTTGTGTGTTGGGTGGGGAAAACGATGGGAATCACGTCGGAAGAAGACTTCGTTAGGGTCAAAAGTGTGAGGGAAAAAAGGGGGACGGGACCAAAAAAAAGGAGATAGCCGCGGGGGGGGGCCTCCAATGTCTCCATCCAAGAAAACTGGCGAGAAACAGGGATACACAGGAAGATCCAAAAGGCGAAGTGACGGGAGGGGATCAAGGTACATGCCACCCCCAGGATCCCATTTCTTTCCGTAAAGGGGACCACCGAGCAACAGGGAAAAGCTTTCCAAACAGACCTTCCCCCGGGGCGCTTCTCTACTTTGTGGGTTTAAGGAGCACACGTTAAAGGGATCCCCAAGCCTTTCCCAACCACATCCACTTGTCGAAGGGAAGGAGAAACCCAGAAACTAACAAGGGGTGTGGAGCGTATTAAAGATGTGGTAACGCAGGGGGGAGCCAGTCCGGGCAGCATGGAAAAGAAGGAAAATGCTAGAACTTGACCGGTGGGGAAAAAAATCACAGCAGCGGCCTTCGCGCATTGCCCTGGGAAGAGGAGAACAAGGGGAAAGCCCTCAGCAGCCAGGAATGTGGATGCTGGACGGAACCCCCCAAGTCAGGAGCGGAAAAAATCAGGCTCTTGTTTCCGGAACAGCAAAAAACAGGAGATGGGAAAAAAAGGGGGGAGCCGACATACGCCCGAAAAAAAAGTTTGCAAGCCCACCCACTCGATAAATACCGGGCTGGTTGAAGGGGGAGGCAAAGGGAAGAGCGGTGGGACCAAGAAGTTGCCGCCGCAAAACTAAAAACAAAAGCCAGGGCCGGGCAAAGATCCAAATCCCCCGAAAAAGATACACGGGAACCGAAAAAACTCAACAAAAAAACGGTTAAACCGAAAGAAGGAAAGGGCAAAAAGGGTCCGCGCAAGCCATTCAAATAAAAGAAAACGCACCTCAAAAAAGGAAAAGGAAAAAAACCAGAGGACGAAAAAGGGGAGGTATGTGAGCAATTATGCCAAAATAGAAAAAAAGGGGGTAAGGGGAAAAGATAGACCCAGCAAAAGGGGGGTTTAGGTGTGTGGGGGTCCACATCTCAAAAGGAAAGGGAAAAGGGAAAGGGGGGGGACAGGATGAACATGTTGAGGGGGGAGTGGGGGGAAGGGACCTGTCACGGGCATGTGCTAAATCTCTCACACCAAAAGGGGAAGAGGGGGAAAAAAGAAGAAGAAGGGTTTCGAAAAATACATCACAAGAAAAAAACAAAAAGTAGCAAACCAAGGTGTGCAAAAAGCTCCACCCACCAAAACTCACACTGGGCAAAGAAAAAAAAAGTTAAATATGGTTGGGGAAGGGGGGGAAAAAACCAACCTCCAACTGTTAAATCGGTGGGGAACTGGGGGGGAATGAGAATAATCCAAAAGTCCCCCTCGGATCGGGCCCGCTGGAAAGGCGAGTAGGTTTTTTGGGAATTGAAGGGGAGCGAGGGCATCCTAATTGAAACGGAAAAAGGGTCGGTAAAAAAAGTATCCTTTCGGCGTGAGGGGAAGGCCAAGGAGATGGAAGCAAATCTGTCAACTTACCCGCTCCAACCTCGGCCATTGAAAAAAAAAAAAAAGAAGAAAAAAGGAAGGGGTACGAGGTGCAGGAATGGGGGTGGGAACGGGCGGAAGTGAAAAAAATGGGGGCTAATGATTCCCGTTCACCTTGAGGATGTGTAAAACTGAAGAGGGGTAAAAAGAGGCACATGGAAAAGGCCCTCAAAGGGAAAGAGGGGGGAAAAAAAAGGACGAACTGAGGAAAAATACCCTTCGGGGGACACAAATAAACACCGACTCAACCAGCTTACAGAAAGGGGGGTAAAGAAAGGGGGGGTTTGGATGTTCGAACGGAATCGCGGGAAGTAAAAAGAACCAGGAAAAAAAACCTAGTAAAAATGAAGGAGGGGGAAAGACGGGGGGAAGAGGTTAATGTATTTATTTCGCCGAAAAAAGGAGTTTAGGGAAAAGGGCGGGGACAAGAAGAAGAGAGAGGCCTTGACGGAGGAGACAGACAGGTGGGGGGACGCCAGGTCCAAACGACCATATTGGGGCAAGAACCTGTAAAAAGCCGAATTGTTAAAGGGAAAGGGAAAAGAAATTGGACTAGGGGTGCGTGGAGTTAAAAGTGACGACAAAACTAAGGAAATAATGGGGGGAAAAAAAGTAACGTTTTGACCGGAGGATCGTCGCAGGGGAAAGGAAGGGGGGCAGAAAATGAATAAAGGAAGGGTAGACGCTTTACACGGAAGAAGACCGAATAAGTGAGGCCCCAATCTGGACAAAAAAAAAAAAAGAATGAAAAGCAAAGAGCGGCAGGGAAGGGTCCCGTTGTAGGGAAACAGAGGGCCAGGAAGGGGGGGGGGAAAAAACCCAACATACGGGGCATGGGGGGGACATGCACAAAGGGAACGAAAAGCGGTGCTGGTGGGATCCGAAAAAATGTAGAAGTGGAGGGGGGGGGGGGGAAAGGAGGCTTGCCTAAAGAAACGCAAACGCCAAATAAAGGTGCGGAAAAAAAGGAAAAGGCGGGGAGTGGGAAGAGGCAAAAGGAGAAGGGCGGGACGGAATACGTGGTTGTCTGAGGGGTAACCAGCACCTGAAAAGGGAAAAAACGGGGGGGCTAACAGAAAAGGGTTGTTTTATACAAGTAAACGCTTTTGCAAAGATGGGAAAAAAGGAGGAAAGGGGGGGGGGGGGAAGTGCCCCGAAAGAGGTGGGGACAATCAAGAATCGAATAGGTTTGCACTGCCCCCCAATAATGGGTCAAATAAGGGAAGAGGGGCGGCCCCCTAAAAAAAAGCGTGGGTGAGGGGGCAGGGGAGGAGAGCAAGAAAAAGTGGAGGACGGAACATCATCAAACATCGTAATGGCGGGGGGAGAAACCACTGAAAAAAAATCAAAACCAAAAAGCAGCAAGTGCAGCGCGTTGTTAGTCAAAATAGGAAAAAGACATAGACAAGCGGGGCACCTGGGCAAAACATTTAGCCACTCAGAGAAGAAACAAGGATAAGGGAACCAACAAAGACCACAAAACGCAACAACACCAAAACCACCACACTGGACGCGTCCTCTTGAGTAAAAAGAAAAGGTGACAAAACCAACGAAGCCCCATCGCTCACGGGGGTCTGGGGGTGGGGTGGGAGAGAGCAACATAGTCACTGTAGGAGAGCACATATAATGGTTCAGAAATACGGGGGCCAAGCATATGGCAAAAAAATCCCGGTGTCAAACATTCAGGAAATTGGACGCGTAGGGGTGTCCCAAAAATGTGCCGAAGCCGCCGTCAACAACTCCAGGCTAAATGGAAAACATCGCAAAGCAATCTTCCCATGAAACAAACCTCTCCAGAAACGTATACTGAAACAGCTACCTTGGGCGCCTCTCAGAAGGGGGGCAAGGTCTCCGCCATAAAACATTCGGGAGAACTTGTTATGGAGGAAGGGAACATAGAAAGATCTGGGTCTGTATCTTCTTCTGCCGGGTCGAGGGGCAGGGGAAGGGGGTTTGTTTTTTATTGTTTATGCCGCTGGTCTTGGTGAAAAGTTTGGGAGGATTTGGGAGTATTCTTGGGGGAACGGTGGCGGAGAAGGGGGGGGGTTAGGTGGCAGGTTGAAGAAGGGGGGTTCTTTCCACCGAAAACGGTGAACAACAAAGTAACAGCTACTTGGAGGGGGGTGAAGACTGGCCGCCAAAGGGACGGCGCCGGATCCAAAGAACTGAAAGGCGGGACGAGGCTCCTTCCCGTGGGTGGAAGACCGAGGGATTCAGGAATGGGGGGTGGAGGGGGCACAAACTACGGGACGCCCCGCACCCCTAAACAGAATTCTCTCATCCACACAAAAACTAAGGGGGAAAAGGAAGGAGGAGGGGTTACGAAGAAAAAACACGCTTTACAAAAAAACGTGAAAGGGAAAAGAAAAACATGGAGATAGACTCGGAGTAATTCACGAATCCTGGGCACGGGACAGTCGGGAAAGGGGGAAACCGGCCGACGGGGACGGGTAGGGGGAAAGCTGGTAACCACCATCAACATCCCAGACAAGAGAAAAACAAAGAATGAAAAACCCCAATCCTGCCTCACACGAACGACTACAAAAAAATCTAAGTGGTAGGATGGGAGGCAACGACGGCACACGAGAAATGGGAAACAGTACGGGACCGATGAGCGGTGGGTGTGTTTGTTTTTTGGTGGTGGGGAAGGAAAAAGCTTTGGGTTTCTAGGGACGAATAATTCACTTGGTTTGGGAGACCAGAAAATACGAAAAGGTGATTTGTTGCACAAACTCAATGCGTAATCGGTGCCGAAGGAGGGAACACGCAGGGGAAAAGGGTGGCATTATAAGATTAAACAAGCCATCAAGGAGGGTTAACGTTGGGTTACAATTTGCCAGCAATTTGGTGGAAAAGAATAGTTACAATTCACTGCTGCGGGGGGGGTGGGGGGACCTCCCGCAGGGGGGAGTATGTGTTTAAAAAAACATCCAAAACACAACAAGCTGACGCAACGCTGAAGGGGGGTAGGGGCATAATCAAAACCCGAAGAATCTTTGGGCAAATGGGGGGTGGGGAATCTAAATACTAAGAAAGGGTAAACAGGGGGGGGGGGGTAGAGGCAAATCCACCAAAAGGGTTCGCGCCTCCCGCTGACTTCAGGGACCCAGTCACTAGCCAGTAAAATTGGTGGCGAGGAGGTGCGGCAGGGGTGAAAACCCCCTTCGTCTAAAATGGAAAAAACGTCAGGTCGAGAACACAAGGGCAAGGGGAACCGCCCTATAATGCTTGGTCAACACCCGAAAGGAAAACGTACAGGAAGGGGGGGCAGATTGAAACTGTCAAGCCCACGACCGCCGACTGAAGGAGGGGGGGGAACCCAAACAATCCTAGAAGGCGGGAGGGTCGGCAGAAAAAATGTTCAGAAGCACTCATCTCCAAAGCAAAGGTTCGAGGTCGAAAATCCACTCGTTTTTAAGGGAGGGGGGGGGGTAAAAAGGGGGGGGTGAATGCCAAACCCTTATGTTTTTTAAAAAACGTGAAAAAACTTGTGTGGAAACAAAAAGGAAACCACGTGGACTACAGGGGGAGAGAAAGGGAAGCAAATCAGTCATGTGGGTGGGGCAAAAAAAAAGGGAAAACAATTAAGTCAAAATAACCCACATTGACCGCCAGACGAGGCCGCCCCTCCTCCCAGAATAAGCCAGACCGATCAGGGAGGGTAGCACAAGGCGGGAAATGAGCCCGTTGGGTGTGAAAACAGTCCGCGACGGACTTCCTTGGATAGGAACAAACGATTCGGGTCTTTGGAACTAGAAAGGAACACAGACCCCGCGCAAATGGATCAAATAGTCGGAGGGATGCAACATAGGTAGAAAAACCAAAGCGGGAAGGCATCTTTGCCGCACCTTCCGGAAAAAGAAAGACCTAAGGTGTGAAACGGAGAGATCACATGGAAATGTGATCAAAAAATCAAGTCAAAGGAGAAAAGGGACCTCGAAGAGGCTTAATGGGAGGGACCACCAACCCTAAAAACTAACAACCCTTGCGCGGAAAAAAAATAGGAAAAGCGTAACGAGGACCACTGGGGAAAACAATTGGAGGAGACAGGAGACAGTGATGAGAGTGCCGGGCGAAAAAAAACAAAAGACCGGACAATTCCAGTCCAACGGGCCTGTGCAGCGGGGGAAAAAATGTGGGGACTAATTTCCCTCAAAAAAGAAGGTGCCCAAAAGGGGGATTCCCTCGTTCGACGAGAGGAATTCAGCGCCATTGTAGACAATTCGGCCAAGAGGGTGAAATAAGGTACAGGGGAAAAAAAATATAAAAAAGAGAGCGGAGCCCGGTTTACCCCCACCACGATAAAAGTCTGGGGGAGGGTCGGCAAGATGACCGAGCAGGGGGGCAACTCTGGAATTGAAAAGGCGGGCTACAGAACGGAAAAAAAAAAACAAAAGTATCACAAAAAGCAAGGAAAACAGTAGACCCCTGATTGTACTTAAAAAAGTTGGGAAAAAGAAGGTTCAGAGGGAAAAAAGTAAAAAAAAAATCCCGAAATTGTTCGCTCACTAACGCAGCCACGATGCAACTGAAAAAAGGGGGAAGATGAAGGAGCAAGAGCAAATCTCCACCCCTAAAGTTAATTAAAGGCGGGGGGGGAGGGGGGGGGGGGGGTCGGGGGCAAAAAAGATTGAAGAGGGAAGAAGGGATAGGAAGGGGCAGGGAGATGTTGGGTTCCAAAACAGGTGCTACGGTGGGGAGAGGAGCCAATCTCTCAAACGAACAACACACCATTGGGAGGGGGGGGGAGGGAAAGGAAAGGGGTGTACGGAAGAGGGGCAGCCCCAATCCAAAAGAACTTTTGTAACATATTGACCCCACCAATAATAACATAACTTTTAAAGACAAAAAGGCCGGGTGGGGCGACCCCCCACCCAAACAACAGGGGGGAGAGACTGGAAGAAAAACTTGGGGGAAGGGGCATCCCTGAATCACCAGGCACCCCCTCGCCATGGCGCGGGGAAAATGGAGGGGGACGTAGGAGAGGTGGGATTGCCTGCGCGAAAATGACATCATTTTCCAAAGAATTCAGGGGGGGGGGAGGGGGAAGGTTGACCGAGCATTGCGCCGATAGGGCCAGCTGAAAGCGGGGCAAACAAAAAAAACAAAATCGGACAGGGCAAAAACAAGAAGGGGGGGTGGTCCACCTTGGGGTAAAGAAAACTAATGATGGAAACATAGGGGGAAAGGTTGGGACCCAAAAGTTGGGAGGGGGAAAGCCTGACCGATGATCGGTACAATTGTCCAAACTGGAATCCAGAGAGAAAAAGACAAACAAAAAAAAAGGAGGGCAAAATACCTGGGAACAGGAAAACGGGCGGAAAGGGAAAAAAAAAACACAAACAGGACCAGGGACTTTCGAAGAAGCAATCTTATTCAAAGGTTTCGAACCATAAAAAAAAGTAGAAATCACTTAACTTGAGTCGCTGAATTCGGACCCAAAGAAAACCATAAAAAGGTGAGTGGAGGGTTGGGGACTATTTTTCTCGAACATTGAGGGGTGTAGGGGCATGGCTAATCCTCAGAAAAAAAAGTTTGCACCGGAACGGGGGAGACGGTCAGGAGGTGATGCATTGATCCTCCAGGCCGAAGAAGGAAGGGCGGATGATGCCAATGCGCGGGGGGAATTACACAAGGGAAAAAAAATGAAGAAGTTTTTCGGCGTGCAGGGAGTCTAAAGAAAGAGGCAAAGACTAGAAAAAATGAGTCGGGATATCCAACCCTGTTTAAGGATAGGACACTTCCGGAATGGGAAAACTTGCGGAGGAGGCGCTCGGGAGTTTGGCAATAGGGGGGGGGGACAACAACTACCTTTAACTGAAGGCATCCGGAGACGGCAACATTCTGGTAATGGGCAAAGGGAAGTGTTGGGAAAAAAACAAAATAAAAAGAAAACGGCAAACCACATCGAACGGCTGGGCCTATGGAGTAAAAAAGTCAGGGAAAAAACCTCCAATTAAGGGAAGATCCGGAGGTCGGGATGAGTGGAATGGGGAAAATTAATCATTACGCCAAACAGTGCTACAGCTCAAGCTGTTAAAAACCAGCTCGGCAGAAAAAAGACGGGGGGGAAAGTACGGTACGGGGTTTTAAAAGTGAAAAAAAAAACAAAACCAATGAAAAAAGTAAAGGGGGCCTAATGCCAGGGTATAGACAAGGAACACGTTCAGATGGCGGATCCAGGGGGGGTAAGGGCCGACCGAAGACAGGTTTTCACCAAGAGCCGGAGGGTTTCCGGGCCCCTGACGACAAATGGAAGAGAAAAGGGCGACCCATAAAAATAAAAATTGGTGGGGGGGGTTTTTACGTCAGCAGGGCTTTAAGAACAAGGTGATGGAGCCGGAAAACCCTCATCACCAAGCTGAAGGTTCACAGGGAGTCACAAAATCATGAAAAAAGGGGAGGGTCGAAACAAGGAAATGCTAGAGGGGATGCCGGGAGGGTTAAAACTGAAAGAAAAAGGGGGGGGGAGGAGGGGGATTGCAAACTTTGAAAGAAAAGCAGGAGAAAGACAGGGAGGGGCAACGCAAGAATTAAAAGGTAACGCGAAAAATGGCAGAATGGTAACAACGAGGGGCAGCGGGAAGCTGGCAGCAAAGAATAATTCACTGGAAAACAAGGGGGCCGCGTTCAAACGCCCTGGGGGTAAAAAAGGCGGTCTCAGGCAAAAGACAGAAGAGGAAAAAGGGGAGAAATCCAAGCTGAACCCCCCAATAAAACAGGCCCATCAGGAAGAGCAAGCAGGCGGTGCACCATAAGGACGGGCAAAAGAGGCCAATGAAACTTGTGAGGAGCAGGAAATGACAGGGACAAAAAGGGTGGGGGAAATTAGGGTCTGCAGGGGTGTGGGGGAGGAGGGTCCCCCGAAGGGGGTGTCCTGGCCTGAACCAAGTCAGGGTCCACCGAAAGAAAATGTCAAAAAGATGGTGGCTTGGCCACTCAGACTGGGCAAAACGGAAGAAAGGGGAGTTAAAAAATTCGAAGGGCGATCAAAAGTCCGGTGGCTGGGGGACCGTAGAGAGGGGAAGTTGGTTGATGGTCGACCGAAAAAAACTTCTCAACCAAACGATGGAAAAGAGGGATGAAGTGGGGTCGGGAGCAAAAGAAGCTTCCATAGGGAGGGGAGAAGCCCAGAAAGGAAGGAAAATAGCAAACTCTCAATTTCAAGGGCTGTCCTGGGAAAAAATGGGGGGGAAAAAAAGGGTGCAACTGGGAAAAAAGGGGGGGATCAGAACAACAGAAAGGCCCCCACTAATTAAAAAGGAAAAAAAAAAAATAAATTCCCCACAGCAAAGATCAAGAAAGAACGAAAGAAAGTAGTTGGATTATGGAGAACCGACGATAGCATGCAGTGCAAAAGAACCGGATGGGGGGAGCCGGTTGCAGTGGGTGGAAGGGGGGAGAGGACCCAAGAGTTGCGGGGAGAGTTACGCGCCAAATGGGATTTCACGCACGGAAACAGAAGGATGCCGAACAGCGCTCTCCCCTGTGAAGGACTGCCCAAGCCAGCCGCTGAGTTGTTGGTAAATATTTCAAAACCGGAGGTAGGCGACTTGGACCGCAATCGATGCCTGTGGGGAAGTTGTGGGGTTGACCACTGACCAAAAGACTGAGCCTTCTCCGGTAAGGCAATAGGACAGGAGCACCTCGGACGGTGGGGGGACACAACGGGAAAGACGGGGCGGAAGGGGGGGGAATATCCAATTAAAAGGGGAGGGGGGCATCAACCCCCTTGGACAACCCCGGCTAGGACGAAACCCCAAAAGGGAGAAAAGGGCGCCGGCGGTCGTTGCAGGACATTGCACCAAAAACCTCTGCAGAGTGACCACACGGTCTGTCACGCCCAATCGCCAGGGGACCGAAAGCCCAGTCGCAAGCGGTATTGGACAGAACCAAATAAAGGGTACACACCGTTGTACTTCAGCGCGGGAGCTTGGGGGCGAACCACAACGGTGTAGTCCATCAGCAGACCGGCGTGGGGGGGAAAAAAGAGCCGTGGGGAGCAAAAAACTTGCGGCACTTAAAAAAGAATAAAAAGGCGCAGCACAAAAACAAAGGCGATGTGTCGAAAAACGCCAGCCACGACGGTGGGTCGTCACAGGGGGGGGGGGTGCCGGTTGAGGAGAACTCCGTAGCCAAGGACGGGACACGAAAGTGCCCACTTAACCAACGAGGGGAAGTGCATGGGAAGGGGAAAGGGAAAAGTTGAAAGGTCGGTTTGGTTGTGAAAAAAATTGGACAAAACGAATAAAACTTTCTGTAGTTCTGTTCTGCAGATGGAAGAAAACTGCCGCCCGCCACCCGATCACTGGGGAAAAAAGAACAAAGGTTTGAAAAAGGCTCAGAAGTCATTTTCCTATAACGAAGGAACAGCAACAAAAGGCGCTTTGGCCAGGAAGGCACAGAAGGGGGGGGGGGAAGCGGCCGAACGGTTAAGAAAATCCAGTAAAAGTTTTGCAACCTGGAAAGGAATAAAAAAAAAAGGAATGGGGAAGTCCCGAAGGCCCTCTCTCGGTCAGGCAAACTAGAAGGGGGGGGGCGCCGAATAAAAGGGAGAAAAAGAGGCACCCTGGGAAAAGCACTTCACCCGGGCGGACTGATTCTCGACGCACAGGAAGAAATCACCCCCCCCTTCTAGGAAAAACTGGGGGGGCAATCACGTGAAAAACCAGGGTAACCGAGAAAACAAAAAGAAGGGGTTCCGCATGACGTCCGAACACCCTCACGGGGTTTGATAAGGAAAAGGGAAGATCAATAAGGCGAAAAAGGGAAATCCAACTGGCGGGCCAATGGCCAAGCAAAATCAATACGCGCCCGTGTTGAAAACCGAGCCCACACAGAGGATAGGGAAAATGGCCGAGTTGGAACCCGAGGGTTGCCAGCCGACTTTCCCAGCAGCCTCAATGAAAACGGGACATAGAAACCCCCAAAGACTCCAACAATGGTAACCGGGGAAAGGGGCAACCCTGCACCCGAAAAGGAAAAAAAATATCAGGTAACTTCACCAGACCTAATTCCCAGGAAATGCACTGAGGGGAAGGATGAGTATTATCACGATGGGCCCCCCCAAAACCCCCTAATTTTGGGGGAAAAAAGAAGAAAAACAGAGGTGATTGGGTTTAAAGAAAAATTGGGAGGAAGGGGGGGGAGGGAGGGGATGTGGCAAACAGGGGGGTTGCAGAGTTGATGTTCTTTCAAGGGAACAAAAA
>Ga0179593_1517422_pt1 | contig 14516 bp, 25 predicted proteins | sample CZODoug2_1_08_16_FD_185931 | JGI IMG/M metagenome (GOLD analysis project Ga0179593, IMG submission 185931) | Vadose zone soil fungal communities from Angelo Coast Range Reserve, California, USA - CZODoug2_1_08_16fungal (PacBio error correction) | ecosystem: Environmental > Terrestrial > Soil >...
GCAGGGTATGCCGGGTTAAGAAGGGGGGACGTGAAGCCTTCTGCTATAAGAAGAAGAAAAAAGGATAAGTTTTTCTCGGAAAAGTGCGGCGTTATCTTTCGTCTCACAGGGGCAAGAGGAAAGAGATCAAGTTCTTGTTCCTTTCTTCCGTTTAAGAGAAAAAAGGGGGGGGGGAAGTGGGCACAACTTCTCTCAGTATAAAGAACCCTAACTTTCCGCTTTCGTGGAATACACTGGTGAAAGGAAAGGAGAGTACATTCGACCCTCCTCTCTACCACTACGAAGGCATTCTCTCACTACCTGAAAAAAAAAGGGGCGCGTTCCTCCTCGAGCACGAAGGGGAAAAGTCGGGAAAGTCTTCTACGGGAATCCCTTCAAACACCCCTCACTCAAAAAGATAAGGAAAATTCTTTTCTATCTTCTTATCTTAAACTCACCAGGAGAAAGAGGGGGAGAGAAACACAGTGCCTCCTCTCGCCATGTTCGGGAGAAATAAGGAAGAATCTCTTCTCTAAGGAAGGGGAGAAAATAAACCTTCTTCGTGACTGAAAGAAAAAAAATGACTAGGGAAGGGGGCGCCCCCCATGCGGTCTCCTCTCCGAAAAGGGGGGAAGTGAGAAAGTCCGACCCGCACCTTTATCAAACCCGTCGCCGCTGGGGAAGGGAAAAAAAAAGAAAAAAGAAGATCATTCTCCCCAGGAAGCGGGGGTCTGGCGAAAAAAGGGGAAAGGGGAAAGAGCCCTTTTCTCCCTCGGGCAAGGAGAAGAAAAAAAAAAAGAGCTCCTCTTCCAGCCTGACACACCGGGGGGAGGGTAATTTTATCTGTCAAAAGAACCGGGTTTCTCCTCGACTCTCACGGGCGAAGGGGAAAAAGAAAAAAGGGGGGGAACCCTTGCCATGCGAGGGAAGAAAACGGGTCCTCGAAAAAAGGGAAAAAAGGTTCGGAGGGGAGAGGAGCTTTGCTCGTTGGAGAGACGTTCCCTTGGGATGAGTAGAAGCCCTCGGGCCCAGGGGGGGGAAGACCTCGACGAGAAAATCACGAAAGGGGGGAGGATGTTCTTCCGAAAAAAAAGGATCTCTTTTCTTAAAAAGGTGGACTCCTCCGTTCAAAAGCCTTCCTTGGCGGAGAGGTTCGAGGGAAAGCATCAGGTCCGTAGGCAGGAAAAGGAAAAGACACTTCACTTATCTTACGAGGGGGGGGGGATACATCTCTTCGGGAGAAGTGGAGCTTCCCCCTCAAAAAAGACCCTCCTTTGCCCGGAAAAATCTTTCCTCTGGGAGAGGGGAGGAAGGAAAGGACTAAGGACCCCTCTTCCCGAGGAAGGGAAGCTTATCTCCAGATGACAAGAGAAAGAGGGGGGGGATGAATCTTCTGTCGCCGAGGAAAAAAGGGAGAAGGAATGGAATAATAAATCTTACTTTTCTTATCCCCCATCTCGAAAAAAGAAGGAGGGGGGGGGAGAGTACCAGAGGATTTCCTTATTCATCAGGACAGTCGACGGGCACTTCGTCGCCACCTGCGCGCCGCCACCTTCGTAGAAGGGGAGAGAAAAAGGATGACGCGACCCGAGGGAGAGGGGAAGGAGGGGTAAAGAAAAGCAGGAAAAGAGTCCCCTTTCCCCTCCCCTAACGGCGGGTCGTGGGGGAAGAAGGGGAGGGGGGAAAGAATAGAATCCACCTCCTACCAAGCAGGGCAATTTTAAATTTATGCTCTCCGCGTACCGGGGAAGGACCAAAAAAGAGTCCCACCGTAGGAGGGAAAGAGACGGCTTCTTCCACCGGTTTAGAACGAGCAGTTAGGAGGAGGGGGGAAAAAAAAAACCGGCGTGAGGGGAGAATCCGGGTCGGTCAACACTTCCTCTATTTCCAATCGAAAAGGGAAAAAAGAAAGAAAAGATGTACTGGGAGACCACTCGGCCCAGAAGTCGCGCTTCAAAAAAAAAAAAAGAAGAAGGACGTTTCGCGGCTCCTTTTTTTCCCAAAAGAACTTCCCTAGAAGGAAGTCGCGCTTTCTACCACCAGCCGAATCAAAGTCAGCTAAACCGCTGGTCGAGGGAAAGGAAAACGGACCAGTGCTTTCAATAGGACGCGGGCGGGTGCTGAGGGGGGGAGAAGAGAAAAAAGGTGCGAGGCCTTACTTCCTTCGAGATTGTAGAAAAAGGAAGAAGGAGTCTATATCGGTCGGGTAAAAGGTAGAAGAAAAAAAAAAAAAAGGGGAACGGTGGCCTCACTTTTCCGGGCCGAAAGGGGAGGGAGCGCGCAAAATCCGCCGAGAGGACGCCTTCCTTCCTCACACGAAGGGAAAAGAGGGAAGGTGGTCTTTAAGTAAAGCGACGACGGTGGCCCTAGAGAAAAAAAAGGGACGAGCAGGCGGCCTTACTTTTTCTTCTATGTTCCTCGCACTGGAGAGGAGAGGAAAAGAAGAGGTCGCCGTGGGCAGCTCCGCCCGCAGAAAAAGGGAAGAAAAAGGAGAAAGGGAAGCGGGGAGTGCGGGTTGTTTCTTCTACTTTTCTCATACGAAGGGGGGGACCGAACAAAGGGGGGAGGAAAAAACGCGAAAAGGAGCCCGGAGGAAAAGGAAAAGAAGGTAACCCGCGGCCCTGTACGTTCTGCCCTCTTGTTCGGGAGGGAGGGGAAAAAAGGCAAGTGAACAAGGGAGTATCCCCGAACCCGCGGGAAGGGAGGGGAAATGGCTATCCGTTGGCCACTTACCCGAAAACCGTTTGGAGGAAAGGAGGAGGAGACTACTCGTCTATCTATCCTCTCTTCCAAGGAAAAAAACGCGTGTGCAAGGAGAAAAAGGCCCTCGTTCTTTAGAGCAGAGGGGAAGAGAGAAAAGCAGACCGTCCGAGGAAAGAGAAAAGTTTGCGTTCCCTTTTCAAGGCGAAGAGAGAAAAGAAGGAAAGACGTTTCGGCGGGAAGTCCAAAGGCAAAAATCGAAAGCGAAGACGTCCCGGAAAGAAAGAAAAGAAAAAAAAAAAAAGGATGTTGTCTGGTTCATCCTTTTTCTTCCAGGGAGGAAAAGGGGAAGTCCGGCACCCTTCAAAATCGAGCCGCGGCCAGGGAAGGAAAGAGAAAAAAAATCTCTCTCAACACCACCACTTATTATATTAAAATATATATATGTGGGGGGGGAAGAAGAAAAAAGAAGCGGAGCTGCTCAAAAAAAAAAAAAACAAAATAGAAACCGACAGAAAGGAAAAAAAAGGGGAAGAAATTAGCCCAAGTATTCCCTCCCCACTCCTCTTCGACGTGGAGGATTAGCTTCCGGAATCGGAAGGGGAGGGGGGGAAAAAAGGGGATTGTCGTCATCCTTTCTACTCTCAGTGAGGGGGGGGAGAAAAGCAAAACCTGCGGACGAAAGGGAACATCGACCTCATAGAAAAAAAAAAGAGTTTCTATCTTTTCTTAGGGGGAAAAAAAGCCGACGCGGGCCGAACTTACTAAACCGGGAGGAAAACAGCGAGTTGCGGCTTGCTCTTCTTCTTCCCGGGGAAAAGGGGAGAAAAAGTAGAGCGCCGAGGCGTGAAGGGGAGGAAGGGAAAAGGGAAAGGAGGACGTGTCACAACTTCTCTCAGTAATAAAAACAAAGTGTAATGGGGTAGGGGGGGAGAGGGGAAAGGAAAAAGACACTGGGTCGAGTACTTCTCCCTCCTCTAGAAAAAAAAAGAAAAAAGGAACAGGGCCGCGGTAAGCTCGCCAGAAAAAAAAAGGGGGAAAAGAAGGGAGAGGCACGCCCGCCGCTTTCTTCCCTTCTTCGGGAGAAAAAAGGGAAAAAAAGGCAGATACCCGATGCAGGTGCCAACTCAGGCGGCGGTTCAGGGGGAGGAAAGAAAAAAAAAAAAGAAGACGTCGGCACACCAGGCCTCGCTCTCCATGTGAGAGGAAAAGGGGAAAAAAGCATGCTCGCTAGAGGGAAAAAAAAACCTTCGTCTTTTTCCTTCATCTACAACGGAAAAAAGAAGAGAGGATTAAGTTCCCTCTAAAAAAGAGGGCGAAATGAGGGAAAAGAAAAAAGAAAGGACAGGACTAATTTCCTACTCTCTCCCCTTTATCCCTCCCGTAGGAAGGAAGGGGAAGGAGACCTACGCTGAGGGGAGAAATGAAAAGGGGAAGAAAGCAGACAAGCCGTTCGTACTTCTTCCTCCTCTCCCCTTGGGATAAGAGATCTCCCCCCGAGAAAAAACCCGCGGAAAGAAAGAAAGGAGCCCGCGACCAGCTTTTTTCTCCTCTGAAAGAAAAGGGGGGAGGGAAAAAAACCGAAAGCGAATAAAAGGGCCAGCGGAGGGAAGGAGGAAGGAAAAAAAAAGAGAGGAACCACGGTCGTGATGGTGGAAGCGCGACTTTCTGTGTCGCGTTTTCGCCAATCGGGAGAGGAAGGAAAGAAAAAAAGGGCATCGGAAGGGTTGCAAAAAAAAAAAAAAAAAGAATACGGTGTAGCGGAGTTCGTCCGCGCCGACTGCGAGGGGAAAAAAAAAAAAGAAGGGACGTCGAGGTGAAACGCCGAATCCGAAGAAGAAATTAACAAGGGGGGGAAAAGGAGGGAAAAAGGCGGGTCGAGTGTGCTTTCTGAAAAAGAAAGAAAAGTCACGCCCGTTTGCGGGAACGGAGAAGGGGGAAAAAAAGGGGAAAAGTCCGGCCCCTCTCCCTCGGTGGTCCTCTTCCCTTCCGTTCTTGAGATCAAGAAAAAAGAAGGAAGAGCGCAGGTCGACAGGGGAGGCGAAGGAGGGAAAAAGGGGAGCGGACCGGGCCATTCACCAATAGAGAGAAAAAAAGGAGAGGAGAGAAACGAGAGATTGGAAAAGGAACAGGAAGGGGAAGGGGAAAAAAAAGGAGGGAAAGCACGTCTTCTCCCTTCGCTCCTTCAAAAGGGAGAAAGGGAAAAAAGGCAGGTGCCGCGACCAAACCTATGGGAAGAATCGTGGAAAAGGAGAGAAAAGAAAAAGAAAAGGGGAAACCGTTTCCCCGCCCCTCACACTGCTTGTCTTTTTCTCCTCGAGGGGAGGAAGAAAAAAAAAGAAGAGCCCACCCCGACCCCAAAAAAAGGGAAATTTTAAAGGGGAGAAGAAGAAGGAAAAAGGGAGGTCTGTTCACCTCTACGTCCCACTCATTCTTTCTTCCGGCGGAGAAAAAAAAAAAAAAAGGGAAAGAGAGGGCGAACTCCGCCTCACAAAGGAGGGGGGGGAAAAAAAAAAAAGAAACCTCGACAATCCCACCTTGAACTCCTCCCTACCAAAAAAAAAGAAACAACAACGTCGGCTTTAGGACGAGACCGGGGGAAAAAGGAAAAAAGGGGGAAAAAAGACGGTCCCTCCTCTTTCCCGGGGAGAAAAAGACGGTCGCGCGAAAAAAAGCGGGTCCGAAGGATCACCTTTTCCCCTCAAAGGAGGCGGAAGAAAAAGGGGAAGGAAAAGCTAGGCTTCCCTAAGGGGGAAAGCGCCCGCCCAAAGAGAAAGCAAGAAAGAAAAAGGGAAAAGGGAGAGACTCCTCTTCTACCTTTCTTTATCACTGGAATTTTCGACCGAAGGCAAAAGAGTGAAGAAGGAAAAAAAAACTCGTCGGTGTCCGCCCTTACGCCCTTCAGAAAAAGAGGAGGGAGTCGGGCCGTTTCACTTAAAAAGAAAGACGGGGGGAAAAGAAAAAAAAAAAGAAGGGGAGGGGAGCGCCGCGAGCCTGCGGCCGACTTTGTCTGTCGAGGTGCGAAAAGGGCGACGCGGCCCTGGTGTGGTGCCAAGGAACAAAAAGGGGTCAGCTCCTCCCGCTCGACCCCAAAAGGGAGGAAAGCTCGGGGAGTGCGGTGTGGAAAAGGCGAGGGGGAAAAAAAAAAAGGGGCTCGCTGCGGCACGCGATCGCCCGGGAAAAAAGTACCCGCGCCCTGCGGGAAAAAGGGACGGGGGGGAAGAGGAAAAAGCTTCGCCCCATTGGCCGGAACGTGAACCCTATTGGAAAAAAAAAAAAAAACGGGGGAGGAGACTCGAGAGTTGGGAAAAGGGGAAAGGGAAAAGTTCCGTAACCTTCCTCCCTTAACTTCCGAGGGGAGAGAGGAAAGGCCGAAGCCGCCTCGGCCCATTAAAGAAAAGAGAAAAGGAGGGAAAATTCTCCAAAGGAGAAGAAAAAAAGCGTCTTCATATCAAATGAAAAAAAGAAACAGAAAAAAGAAAAAGGAGAAGACGATGGGCTGCGTCCTCAGGTTTGCGTTCCCGGGAAAGAAAAAAGGAAAGAGCGTCCGCATTATGCCGAAGAAGTAGGGAGGAAAAAAAAACCACCGTTCCAAAGGGGCCAACCCCAAAAAAAAGAGGCCGACGTCCTTACTAGCCTAAAAAGTAAACGAAAAAAAGGGGGAAAGTGGGGCTCCTTCTTATTAAATTCTTTACTTCTGGCGAGGGGGAAAAGGAAAAGAAAGAGGGAGAACCGGGCTGCGTCCCTCTTAGACAAAAGAAAGAAAAAACAAAAGGGGGGGGGGGGAGAACTGGTCCTCATCCCTGTCCTCTTTTCTCTTCTCGGAAAGGGAAGAAAAGGAAGGGAGAATTTCCTCCGCCCGTAGACGTCAATGCCAGAAACAAGGAATAGGAGGTCTGCTCTCTTCCTTGACGTCGGCCGCGGGGAAGGGGAAAAAAAAGAGAAAAAGGGAAAAAATCAGGGTGGGTCGATCTGAGGGAATAAGAAAGAGGAAAAAAAAGAGAGAAGGGGGACGCGTACTGCGCGCTTTGAAAGAGAAGGGGAGCCCCGTCTGCTCTCCACTCGAGAAAGGAAAAAAAGGGGGGAAACGCGGTTCTTCTTTATCTTCTTCTCTACCGGGGGAAAAAAAGAAAAGGGGAAAAGGGTACACGCCGAGCTTTAAAGGAAGGTGAAAAAAGGGGGGAACAACGGCTCGTCTCATTATCCGTACCAAAGAGGGAGGAATACTCCGGGGTTCACCAGGGGGGGGAGAGAAAAAAAAGGAGAGACCACGACGCCCTTCCCTTACAGGGCCGCGTTTACAGAGAAAAAAAAAAAAGAAAAGAAGGGAGACCGCGAGCACGCCTCCCGGGGAAAGGATGAAAAAGGAAAAAAAAAGACACCGATGCAGGTTCCCGACGCGTACTGGCGGCGGTTCTAGGAAAAAAGGAAAAGAAGAAAACGTCGGCCACCAAAACAGTGAAAAGAAAAAAGGTGAGAAAAAGGAAGGAAAGCGCGGCGCTCCTCTTCTGGTGCCGGGGAAAAGTCTCGGTACGAAAGAAAAAAGAGGGGACGCGGATGAAGGGCCGTAATTTCGACCCCGAAAAGGGGGGAGGGGGTGCCGCTCCGAGAAGGATGGGGAAAGAAAAAAAGGGGAAAAGAACGCCCGTCTCCCTCTGCCGTCACGAAGGGAAAAGGAGAAAACGCGTCTCGCTGGAAGGGAAAAAAAGAAAAAAAAAAAGAAAAAAAGAACCTTTGCTCCTCGGTCATTGAAGTCCTCAAAAAAAAAAAAGAAAAAAAAAAGAAAGGGGGGGGGGAAGGTTATCTCCTCTACCATCTTTTGCGGGAGAGAAAGAGAGGGGACGTCGACCAGACGAGGGGGGGGGAAAAAGAAAAGGGGAAAAATAGGCCTCTAAACTTCTCTCGGACCCGGTCGGAGGGTGGGGAAGGGGGGAAGGGGTAGAAAGCGGTAGGGAAGAAAACTTTCAAGAGGAGGAGGAAAAGGGGGGAAAAACGGGCGACGGCTTCCCTCACTCCTGTTGTGAGGCGGAGTCGGAAAAAAAAAGAAAGGAAAAAGGGGAGAAGCCGGACCGACCGCCCTTACTTGGTACAAGTCGAAAAAGGACCGGGAAGGAAAAAAAAAAAAAAAAAGAAGGAAAGGGGGGAGGGGGAGGGGATCATGACTCCTTGCGTTTCAGTACGGGGAAGAGAAAAAAGAAAAAAAAAAAAAGGAGTGCGGTTGCGTTTAACTGGAACCGCGTGCCGCGGTAAGGGAGGGGAAAGAAGGGAGGAAGGCCCCCTCTCCTAAAAGTCGCAAGAGGGGGGGGGCCAAAAGGGAAAGGCGCGTCCAGTTCCGCCGACTGGCGCCGTCGAAGACAAAAAAAAAGGAAAAGGAGGGAACACCATCTCTCTCAACAAACCACGAAAGGGGGGAGGGGGGGGGGGGGAGAAGAAAAAAAGGCCCGTTGTCTTATTCCTCAGGACGTTTCAGAAAAAAAAAAAAAAAAGAGAGGGAAGGCCACCTTCGTACGACGGAGGGGAAATCGAAAAAAAAAAAAAAAAAAAAGGAAGGGATCCTTGACCTTACGACTCCGCTCCCCGCGGCACGCGGGAAAAAAAGGGGGAAAAGGAGGTCCGTGGGCCTCCTCGAGGGGAAAGGAGACAAAAAAAAAAAAGAAGGAAAAAGGTCCGACTCCTGGCCATTGTAATTGAGGAATCGCCTCGACCGGCCGGAAAGGGAAAAAGGAAAAGGAATGCGGTCGTCCGGCTTCGTCCCACGGGGAAGGAGAAAAAGAAAACCTTCGTTCGACTCCGTCGCGGCGGGCAACACGGAAAGGAAAAAAAAAGGAAAAAAAAGGGGCCTCCCTCCGAGGAAAAAAGCGAAAAAAAGAGAAAGAAGGGAAAAGGGAAGAGAGCCGTTTCTCTTCCTCCTTTTTTTCCCCCAAGAAAAAGCCTCTTGCCCGGGTCCATGAGGGAAAAAAAAAGAGAGGGAAAAAAAGCTGTTCGCTGCGTCTCACCTTACCCTCCCATGCGGGGGAAGAAAGAGAGGGGGAGACTTCCCGAGGAGCCAAGGTCTGAGGAAGGAGAAAGGGAAAAGGAATCCTCACTACAAGGGGAAAAGAGAGGGGGGAATGTCGACTGTCCGCAATGGGAGTGAAGGAAAAAAGGAAAGAGGAAAGAAGGAGCTTCTACCTACTCCTCCCTACCATCGGGGGAGAAAAGAAAAGAGAACGCATTTCCCCCATGAAAAAAAGAAAGGGAAGGAAGGTCCGCTTAATTACACGACGGGGAGAAGAAAAGAAAAAAAAGGAGGCCATGTCGTCCGACTGTTTTCGTCGAGGTGAAAAGAAAGGGTGTGTCCTACGTTTCCCGGAGAGGGAGGAAAAAAAGAGAACCTCCTCATTACCGTCGGGCACCTGCAGCAGAGGGGGAGGGGGGAAGAATAAGTGCTACCCTCAATAGGGGGAGAAAGGGAAGAGACCCGTCGTCAGGTCGTTCGAGATTACCCGCGGCCAAGGAAAAAGAAAGGGAGGGGAAAATACTCGCCCAGTGGCCCGACGTGGGGAGAGGAAAAGAAAGAGGGGGGGGGGAGGACTGCGATCCGTTTTTGCCCTTGAAAAAAAGAAGGGGACCCGCCGCCCGAACGAAGAGGAAAAAGAAAGAGGAACCTGTCTATACTGCCAGGGGGAGAAAAAGGGAACACCTCGGAAAAAAGGGGGAACCGTCAGGATTCGTCAATTCCATCTGGGGGGAGCAAGAAAGGAGAAAAAGAAAAAAAAAAAAATCTCTCCTTCCTCTTCCAGATAGTCTGAAGGGGAAAAGGGGGGGAGGGGGTTCAGGAAAAGAAAAAGAACTGATCTTCCTCCTTATTACTACTTACCTTGAAAAAAAAAACCCAAGGAAAACCTCACCCTCTTCCGAAAAAAAAGAAAGAAAAGCGAATCTGTATTTTTTTTTCGTCCGGAGACGGAGGGGAAGAAAAAAAAAAAAAAAAATTTCCTTCTTGCTTGTCGGAGAAAAAAAAAAGGGGAAAAGGAGAAGGGACCCGGCTGCTTCCCCACAGAGAGAAAAAAACAAAGGATGAGTCTTCCCCTCTCTATTTTTTGACGAAGGGGGGGAAAAAAAAGAGAAAAGAAGGACCGACTACCTCGTACTACGGCACTAAGGGAAAAAAAAAAGGGAAGGGAAAGACCACTCCTCTTCTCCGTTTAAGAAAAGATCGCTTCTTTACGAGGGGGGCCAAAAAGAAGAACGTCGTCGTCATCAAAAGGGGGGGGGGAAGATGAGCCGGACCGGGAAAAAAAAAGGAAAGGAAATCTACTCTCTGGCCCCGGAAAGGGGAAGAGGTTTCTTCGTGAAGCAAGAGGAGAAAAAAAGGAAGGAAGGAAACGGCTCTTTCACCCTCTGTTGAAAAAAAAGGAAGGGGGCCGATCGGCTCTACCTCGACGCGGAGGAGAAAAAGGAGGGGTACGCACCGTTTGCTTTCGGGAAGTGGGGAAAAAAAAAAAAGAGGAAAACCCGACTGCAGCTGGTGGGGGAAAAGGAAGGAAGGGGGATAAGTACTTCTCCCTCCGCTCGACCAAAAGGGAAGGAGGACATCCGCAAAAAGGAGGGAGGGGACCTCCCGATCACTCCGCCGCGGGTAGGCACATGGGAAGGGGGGAGAGAGAAAAACGCAAAAAGATGCATTTGCCCGAGCGTACGGGGAGGGGGGGGGAGGGGAAAGGAAGGAGGGAAGGAAAGACTTTCTTCCACACCAGGGCCGCGATAGGGGGAGAAGCGACGACACGTCTGCAGGCCTAGGGGGGAGAAAAAAGGGAAACCTTCTTCTTTTATAAAGGGCCCGAACGGTCCGCTTTTGTACTGGGAAGGGAAAAAGGGAACGAAGGGGCGAGTGCTGTCGTCCTCTCCTCGTCCGCTGGCAAAGAAAGTGATCACTCCCGTTCGAAGGAGGAAAAAAGGGGAAAAAAAAGGAGGCGTCCGTCGCGTGGCGGGAGAAAAAAGTAGAACTAGCCCCTTTTAGAAAAAAAAAGAACCGCCCTCTTCCCTCCCTTCCTAGCACTGGAGGGAGAAAAAAAGGAAGGGGTTCGCCGCGAAAAAAAGGAAAGAAAATCTCGAAGACCCTTTCCAGCGATGGACGTCGCGGGGAAAAAGGAGGGGGGTGGGGAAGCGCTACGTCTGGGCGATTGTCGAAAGGTAGGGAAGGAAAAAAAACAAGGAAGAAGGGTTGCCCGCCCGCTCACGGCGTCCCTCAGAAAAAAGAAAAAAAAGGGGGGGGGAAGGATCGTTCTTCACCTTTGAAGAAGAAAAAAAGGGGAGAAGAGAAAGGGAGAGTAGAAGAAGGACACTGCCGCTCGTAAGAGGAAGGAGATAGGAGGGGGAGAAGTGGAGCGCACCCTCTCAATTCCAAAAGGAGAGGGGAGGAAGAGGGAGCGAGTCTTACTTCAATTACTTCGGCCCCTCTCCCGAAAAAAGGGAAAAGAATAAGAAACGTGCCGACGAAGGTGTCCGGGCGAGAAGGAAGGGAAAGAAGAAGGAGAAAGAAAAAGCCGGACGGGTCATTAGCACCCCATCTCTCTCAACAAGGAGGGGGGAGAAGACCCGTCATATTGGAAGAAAAAAAGGAGAGACCTTCTTCTCCTTCCACATGAGAAAAGGAAAAAAAGAAAACGCAGGTCTCTCTACAACCTAGGGGGGGGGGAAGGAAGGAAAAAAGAGAAGAGAGGGTCCCTTTTCCCCTCCCCTCACCTGCTGTTCTTGGGCCTCCGCGGGAAAAAGAAAGTAGCCCCGCCGAGAGTCATCTTCACAAAAAGGGAAAGGGGGGGGGAAGAGAGCGTACCGGCCTGCGGCGTTCACCTCGACGTCCCACGTCATGCGGGAAGAAAAAAAAGGGGGAAGGAAAAGGAGTTCGGCGCTTGACTAACGAAAAAAAAGGGAGAGAAAAAAGGGGGAAGGGAAAAGAGAACGATCCCACCTGTAACTTCTCCCTAACGAGTTCCCGACACTCAAGAGAGGGAGGCCACCCTCCTACCGTTTCCGAGAGCCGTTTTCGCGGAAAGAAAGAGAAGCCGCTTGACTTTTCAGAAGGAGGGAAAATAGAGTCTACTTTCTAAAACCGCTGGTCGCTGGAGAGAAGAAAAGGGAAAAAGAAGGGGGAGGACGCTGCTTGAAGGAAGGGGGAAGGGGAGAAAGGGAATGAAAATCCTTCTAAAAACGGCTGTCGCAAAAAGAAAAAAAAAAAAGAAGGGGGACCAAAAGGTCGATGTAGCTTAGTTAAGAAAGGGGAAAAAGGGGGGAGTGGACCCGTTTCCCAAAAAAGGAGAAGGAACGGACGAGGAGCGTCGACCGAACTCAGAAAAAAGGACGGCCCTTCACATCCCGCCGTCCACCGCGGGAAAAAAAAAAAAAAGGGGGTAAACCCACGGGAAAACGGTGTCTCGATCAAAGAGGAGAGAAAAAAGGGGGGAGGGGCGGAAAGGGACCTCGCACATGGCGATCGCTGCCCTGGTGTTGGCAGAGGAGGAAAAAAGGAAAAGGAAAACTCCTCCCGCTCGAACCGCGGCCAGTAAAAAAAGAGAAAGGAAGGAAGAAAGAAGAGTTCCTACCCTCTGCTGCGTGCCCTCGCGGAGAAAAGGGGAAAATAGGTCATTTAAAAGGGAAGGGGAAGGGAAGGCCCTCGTGTTCGATCGGCGGTCGAAAAGGGGGAAAGGGGCCGGACGGAAAAAGGGAGAAAAGAAACATCTGCCGTTCGGGTGTCAGAAGGAAAGGGGGGAAACTTCCCGAAGCCCCGGTGGAAGAAGAGAGGGGGGAAAGAGAGTCGAGTCGGGCCGCTCGGCCCCGGTCGAGACGCCGCTAAAGCCGCACCGCTGGGAGAAAAAGAGGAGAAGAAACGGCTTCACTAAGAACCTCTCGAACCGGAGAGGGAAAAAAAAGAGAAGGAGGGGCGTCCGAATTTGGAAAAAGTAAAAAGGAAAAAGGGTAAGCCAGGATTACTCACTACGTTCGGCGGAAAAAGAGGGCGAAGAGGGGAAAAAAAAAAGGAGAAGAACAGAAGATCACTCCCTCTTCTTGGGGGCGGGAAAAAGGGGAAAACGGGGGGGTCTTCTCTTAAAGGGGGGAATCTGTCGCGGTCCGTCGGGAAAAAGAAAGAGGAACGGCTGCGTCCGAGAAAAAAAAAAAAAAAGGAGAGGAGGAAAAGAGATCATGTTTGACGACGGGGGAAAAAAAAAAGAGGCGGAAAGGGGGGACCTACGACCGCGACGCCGGGGAAGCCAAGGAGCCCATTATGGCCCTCCCATCCGCGGAAAAAAGGAGCTGAGCTTCCGGGACTGAAAAAGAGGGAAAAAAGGGGGAAAGCAGAGTGCATCCTTGCTTACTATCAGGGTGGGCGATCTGGAAAAAGAAGAAGGGAAGAGCACATCGACTCTCTTTACTCGAAAAAAGGGAAAGAACGGTTCCTAAGAGAAAAGGGGAAGAAGGGGGGCGCTGGCACCCGCTTTTCTGAAAGGAAAAAAAAAGACGACGTACGATCGCCCTCGTTCCGTCGGCCGGTGACCACCGGGGAAGAGGAAAACGTCTCTCATTTCCGGGGGAAAAAAGGAAGCGGTCTTTTCATACTACGGTTCAAAAAAGGAGGAAAGGAAACGAAAAAGAAAGAGAGCCAAGGCCTCTTCCCTTTCCTCTGGTAAACATCTCGCAAGGGAAAAGACCTGGGCTATCGCAAAAAAAAAAAAAGAAGGGAGGTAATTCCCTTCTTCTGCTACCGAAGAAAAGGGGATGCAGGTGCCTCGACCGTATGGCGGCGTGACTAGCGGGGGAAGAAGAGGGAAGAAAAGTCGTCCACACAGTGTCTAAAAAACCCCCCCGAAAAAAAAGGGGGCCCCTTCCCAACCCCACTACACGCCCCCTCCCCCCGAACCGCCCCCCCCACCCAAAACACGCCCCCCCCACAGCCGCCACCCGCGCAAAAGAAACAGAAAACATAAGAAACTCGCCATTTCTGCTCCCGCTCTACGACCAAAGGAAAAAAGGAAAACGCGGCGCTCCTCTTATTTTTTGGAGTAGAAAAAGGAGAAAAATGCAGCAGACAACTTCCTACCTTCCCTCGTGGAACGGAAAGAAGGGCTACCACCTCCTATGGGAAGAGCGCTCCTCTTCCGCTGGGGCGAGGCCGAAAAGAAAAGGTAGACGCGGCCGCTCCTTGCCAAAAAAAAAAGGGAAGGAGGAGCTCTTTCTTTCGACAGCAGGTAAAAGGGAAGAAGAGCCCTTTGTCTCTACGGAAGGAGGGCCCGCCCGCGTCCTCTTCCAGCACTGGGAGGGGGAAGAGACCGCGACAGCGTGTGAAAAAGACCGGTTTCGGCTGTTCGGAAAAAGGGGAAAAAGGAACGCGGAGTGACCGCTCAGAAAAAGGGAAAAAAAAAAAGAGGAGGGTGTAAGCGCTACCGTGCTGGGCGAGGGGAGAAAAAGGAAGTGACCCACCAGTGAAGTAAGAAAGTGGGATCGTCGAGTGGCCTCGGCCGTGTGGCCCGCCCGAAGAGAGGTAGGGGCCGCGCCGAACTGCCGGGGAAAAAAGGGGAAAAAGGGGGAAAGGGGGGGAAAAAAAGGAAGGGAGCCGGTACGATGCTATCCTCCATTACATTGCCCCAGAGTCCGGCCTGGGGAGGAAAAAAAGGGGGAGAAGGGAGCGGCACCCCTCTGGATTCAAAAAAAAAGGGGGGGTGAGGAAGAGGGGGGAGCGGAGTCTTACTTCACTTACTTCCTTCCCCTCTCCTCGGGTAGAGGAAGGACAGAAAAGAAAAAAGTGGCCGTGCGCGCAGGTCGCCGTAAGTAGGAAAAAAAAAAGGGGAAGGAAAAACCCC
>Ga0179593_1588310_pt1 | contig 14516 bp, 14 predicted proteins | sample CZODoug2_1_08_16_FD_185931 | JGI IMG/M metagenome (GOLD analysis project Ga0179593, IMG submission 185931) | Vadose zone soil fungal communities from Angelo Coast Range Reserve, California, USA - CZODoug2_1_08_16fungal (PacBio error correction) | ecosystem: Environmental > Terrestrial > Soil >...
ATCCATTCGGAAAAGAAGAGGGGGGAAGCCACTTGGAAAGAAAAATAGGAGGGGGAAGGGGGACAAAGAAAAGAAAAACCACGTCGGTGTTAAGGTAAAAAAATACTTAAAGGATTTAGACATCGCGTTGGGAAAGGCACACACGCGGGGCTCGACCGGGTGGCAAGACCACCCAAAACCAAATGCGTGCCAGGAGATGAGGGGGGGAGGAACAGGGGGGGGGGACGCGAGAGAAAAAAGCTGGAGTAGAGAGAAAGTGGGGGGTGTAATCGCCTCTCCGACAATCTCTACGATAGTCACAAGGCAATGACCGAACACCCTTGCGGACGTCATTGCTCATGGGCAGGGGAGGGAAAAGATGGAGGGAAGCAAAACTGTCAGGAGAGGAATTGATATCTTCTCCTGGTTAGAAGGGTCTCGCGATACTGCCTCGTCGTCCAAATAAGCGGTGCCCAGAGCCATAGAAGGGAGAGGCTAGGGGAAGACGAAGCGAAGGATAGCGCCAAAGAATTAAGGAAGAAACTTTGTTCCCCCACTGTTGAGCATCTCTCTCATGGGAAAAAATACAGTCAATGAAAGAAAGCGTGGAGTAGGGGTATGAGATAAAAAACCAGGGTGGTGCTAAGCCTCTCTCATGAAGAGGGACGGGAAAAGGTGGCTCCTATAGGGGGCGAGGCCTTATTTTTCCTTTAAGATGTAAGAGGAAATCTGCATCAGCACGCACAACGCGGCTCAAAAAGTAGAGAAAGGAAGTCAGAAACTCCCCGGGTTTGCAAGATGATCTCAGACTAAAGATCTAATAAAAAAAACGACCTCGCAGAAAAGTTATAGGGAAAGGAAAATGGCTATCACCGGGGACTAAAACAGGCTCTCTGCCTCCCTAAGAGCCCCGGGAAAAGATCGGAAGAGGAAGATCGGGGCACGGGAAAGGCGGAAGTAAGAGAAAGGGGGTGGCCGGGCTCGTTCTAAATCGGAAACGCCCGGCAGTCGGCATCGCATAGGGCGGCAAGGTCCCGATAGAATGAAAAGGAAGCAGGGGATTCAAGGGGGGTCTGGTCCCAGTCCCGGGGGGGGACTGAAAGAGTCGCTCGTGGCGGCCCCGACAGGGAAAAGTGAAAATGAGCATGCGTGGGAGTGGAAGGGAATATCGGGGGAAATCGAAAGCAAAACGGCCGCGGACTCCAACTAGACCGACCCTCATACATGATCGCGACTTCAGAAAAAAAAAAAAACCGGGGGGGGGGGGGGGGGAAGGGAGAACCCCGAAATCGTCTGCTGAGGGAGCAACTCTCCATCATGAATCCCGAATACTCGGCCAGGATGGTCACGGAGTTACGCAAAGAGGTTGGGAGGAACTCGTTAAGTTTAGTATAATCACCGGAAAAAATTTCTTGCGACAGGTCCGTGATGCAGGATGGTTCTGTGGATATTAAAGGGAATCCGCGTACCGCATTTCCGCAAGGATATACGGTGGGGAAAGCAGAATTTTGTAAGAGGCCCACCTCTATCGGGTTCCCAAACTAAGGCTTCGGGCGACGTGACGGGCAACAGGAAATAAAGAGGGAGAACCAAGTTAAACACTAGAGCGGGTTGAATAGACGTCATCGATCCTGTATATCAGCCATGCCGGCGCCGTCACTTCGACGAAGGTCCGACTCCGGAAAAAAGAGAGTAGTTGGGGGATCTGAGAGGGGGGAAGACTCGGTTAGAAACCGATGCGTCCCGGCTAATAGGCGTGGAGGGGGGGCGGTTAAAGATTCTTCCAACGAACTCGTCCGAAAAAGGCCCGGGCGGACCCAGGAGAGGGGGTTTGAAAGACACGCAAGGAAAGTGCCTCGAAGAGGAGGGAGTACTTCAGGGCGCGGCACCATTAGGGCAAAAGAAGGTCATAGACAAGGGTGTCATGTGGAGCGGAGTCGGGAGCCGTTTATCTATATCGAAGCGCATCGAAAGACCTAATACGCGTGCGCTAAGAAAAAAAAAATGGAGGAGTAAAGAAGGAAAGGGAGAAGCCAATAGCAGGCAAAGAAGTTTCCGCAATCGAAGGAACCTAAGGATCCCCTCCTTCGTGGGACGGGCCTCTCGGCTCACCCCTCCGAGGGATAGGAAACCGCCGAGGGTTAAAAAATTAAATCTCGAAACGACGTAATTGGGCTATGTTAAGAAAAGGGGGTCCCGCTTCGGAAGGACCTACCTCTACCATATGGAGTAAGCTTCCGGAGTCGTCGAGCTACCCTCAAACGAAGAGCGCAATAATCGAAAATCTCTAGAGAAAAACTCCTCTGTATGACGGCGTCAATAAGAAGTAGGGGGAGTTCCTGCCTCTATGGCGGGGGATCTTCATGCGTACTAGCCGCGCGAATCTGGGAGATGGGGAGGTGGGAGGCGACCTTTGCGAAGATACTGGTTAGGAATTACGATAGAGAACCACTCAACAAAACGGAATACCAAGGCTCAAAAGAGGCAGTTGCCTGATGAGTCTTTTCGCTCAGCGCGTCTACCGGAATCTGAAGAGAAAAAAAAAAAAAAAGATTAGGAGAGTCAGGAAAGGCGAGGGCCCCCGTCATCACAAACCTGACCCTCCTCCTCAAGGGAATGTCTATTTTGGGGTTTTCGAGGTCTGCTTATAAATGAGAACGTCTAGCCGACCGCCTCGCCAGAGGTCTATTACCTCCTAAGAGCCGCTCGCGGCCTGCCAGGAACCATATGGTTCCAGAGGTCGCTTGCTGATAAAAGGGGGAAGAAAAAGATGGGGGGGGGAAAAAAAGCATCGTTTCGTTTGAGCAATAGACCGAGAAAAGAGACCGAAGGAGTGTCGGGGCAGAGCTGGGGCCACGGACCTCGCCAAGAGGCCGTCGTCTAGAAAACGTCGCTCAAGAAAGCAAAAAGGAGCAGGGAAAACTCTGCCGGGGAGAGGAGCGTCCGGGTGGGAAGGGGGCGGCTTCTTGAGCAGGTCCGGTGGCTGCGGGGGCCAGTGCCACCCCCTCCTGCGGAAAAAAAGGAAGCTCGTAGAGACTGAGGGGGAGAGCGAAAGGAAAAGCGTTCGCCTCGAAAAGAATCAGACGGAAGCCCTAAGGGAAAAGTGCGCACGTCCTTCTTCCTGAAAGGCTTCGATTCCACGCTCCCGGGATCGTGTCCGGTTACGGAGACGCTGGCAGCGTCATACGGCCTCTGCGATGAGAGGAGCGTAAAACATGGGCTAAGAAAACACGGACGGCATCGTTGGGGAGAGGGGTCCGCAAAGGGGGAGGGAACTCCTGGAGAAGAGCGCGACATGCAGGAACGGCTCTGCGCCGGCCACATGAGCTTTCAGGATCCGATGACGCGCTCAAACCACGGGGGGGAAAGGGGGTGAGCACAAGAGTGCTGCTAAAAAACAGGGGGGAGGAAGGGAGGAGCAGGAAAAAAAAATCTATTAACTCGAAGGATGGGGCATCCCCGAGCCTCCCGAGAGCATCCGCGAACTCCCGTCCTCCGGAGGAAAACATCGGGTGATGATCGGATGGAGAGAAAATATCCCAGCGGGAGGTCTGAAAAAAGCCAAACCGATCTCCGGAAAATGGGGGGAAGGGGTATGAAAGATCTGCCCAAAAGAGTTTCTCTAAAAGCTCGGGATGGGGCTCCTCCTATCACCCCACGACCACGGAGTGTGGCCGAGCATTCAAGGAAGTCTATCGGGGTGAAATGGATGGGGGGATAGTAGGGGATAAGAATAATCGAAGTATTAAAGATTCTGTCTGATCATGGGCAGTAAAAAAGACAGGGCTATAGCCTCTCGATCCCGGTGCAATAGGTCCTCCACGACGACTCGATAGATGGACCCTTTAACAGGTCCAGACTACCTCCTAATGCTGCCAGAGGTGAAGGGGTATGCAGTCCGTTCATGGAGGTGGAATAGGTGTGGTGGCTATTTGTTGGGTAGGGTAAAAGATAGTCTAAGCAAATTCCGGTCCGGCCCACGTGGGCTGTGACAGAGGTGGAATAGTTGTAGTTTAAGTATATGATGTGTTTAAAAATGGGGGGCACTCATCGAGGTCAGCGAGGGAGGCCAGCAATCAACTTCGACTATCGGGGGAATTGGGGCTCTTCGCTGACCGCGCGCCTGGGGGGGCTGGCCGGGACGCGTGTCCGCTCACATCCAGAAAAGGAGAAAGGCAGGGGTAGGAGGGAGAAGGTGAAAAAGTCCTCGCGCAGACCCCAAGGGGAGGGGCTGGAAATCCTGGGGAAGAAGGAGAAATCTAGAAGAAAGGAAATAGATTCAGATCATCTGCCAACGTGAAGAGAAGTCCGCGAGAAGAGCAGCGTCGGCGAAGGGAAAACATGGCTCGTACACGCGCGCACCGGGAGCGGTTTAGAGAGCTGCAGGATCTGGTGAAGGGGCATAGTATGGAAGGAGAGGAAGGAAGGAGTCGGGAATAAGATAAGCTCCATCTTCATAGAGGGCAGGGGAGTGAAATCCTGTCTTCCCCCAAGGGGTGTCCTACTATGCCCTCTCCCTCTACTTCTCTATCAGGCTCAGAAAGGAAAGGCATGAGTTTTATACAATTGAGCAATGGGAAGAGTCATAAACAAAGAGATTAAAAGAGTTAGTAGGAGCACAGGGACTCCGATTCGAAAAAGCGAACCGGTGGAGAAGGGTACCTGTTGAAGATCATAGAGCTGGCGCCTCGCCGTGGTTCGAGGGTGGGAAGTAAAGTTGAGCATCAATATTATAAAGAAGGGAATTGCCCATGAAGGACGCAACGGGGGATAGGGGAGAGAAGGTGCCCTGTCCCGATCCGCGGCACGGGAAGTCGGTTAGAGGTGAGATGGATTGGAATACAGGGGGGTGGGGGGAGGTTGTTTTTACTTTCCGTTCTTCGATGTAACTTTCGATCCCCTCCGGGGGGGACTTCCATCCGCGCTGTAAGAAACTCCTGAAGGAGAAGAAAACGTTCCCAGATAGAGAGGGCAAAGGCAGAAAAGGGGGAAGGCCGCCAAAAGGGACTCTGACACTAAAAGAACGATGGGAGAATCTGAAACAACAAAGAAAAGAGAGAGATCCGAGCCATTCAAGGACGTGGACAGACACGTTTCACTAATTCCATCTGGGTCGCCGGAAAAAATGGCAAAGAATGCCGCCGCCGCCACTGGGGAAAAAAAAGGCATAAGTAAGACAAAACGCGATTGAAGCACACCGTCGGGGAGAGGAACGAGTAAAACCACCCAACACCCAGAAAAATGGGCTTTCGCGGACGCGAGGGAACCGGGACCGCGGATAGGAAGGGAGGCGAAAATAGGAATGCAGGGGGAAGGAGCTCCTCTCAGGGAGAACTAAGTGAAAGGGAGGAGGAGGTGATTGAAAAGAAAAGCCCCAATAGGAATAGAAAAGGAAACGATATGCAGGATCTGGATTCGCAGGTTAGTCCGAACCGGTTCTCATAAAAAGAAATCCTTCATTAGGTTCACAGATCTGAAGGATCGAGACGGGGGAGACTGAAAAAAAAAAGACCGACGTCTCCGACAGCGCTAATTCAGAGGCAGGAGCTGGGGAAGTCCGCTTAACTCGAGAATATCGCCTCGGCCTCTTGCGGGACCACAAACAGGAAGTCACCCAGAAAAAGTACAGAAAAGAAGATCAAGAGGCAAGGCTCTCGAACGAGAAGCCGGATCGATCGATCCTTAGGGTGGAGATATCTGCAATCTCGCGGGATCTGCGCGAGGGCGCGGCCTCGAATAAGAGGAAGAAAAAAAAATGGGCTCGATATGAAGCCTTAGAAAAGAAGAAAAAGTCCAAGAGAATCGCCGACCAGGCCGAAGGGTAGAAACGTCTGGATGGCGATCGAAAAACCGTCCATTCCATCACAGTCCGCGAAGAGACCCGAAGCTTGTAAAAAAAAATAAGACGGATACACATGAAAGAGGGAAAGGCTCTTTCTCACTAGAAGCTGGGAAACCAGGGCAGTCGGCGAAATGCTTTCTCTGTCGCTGTGCAACCCGCTAGAAAAGGAGGTCGTGCACCCAGGTCAAAAGGGGATCGAATTCGCGGGAAGCCAGGGATCTGGGAGGCCAATTAAAATGTGGCATCTGAGGGACGAAGGGAGCACGTCTCGGGGGAGCCACTATCCTCCCCCGCAGTAGCTGCGAAACAAGAGAGTCCAAAAAAGCAAGACAGGGGGGTGGGCAATGATCCCCATCCCGGGCTCAGCAACGAGGGCCATAAGAGCCGGGATCTTCAGGGACGTCTGAGAGGGATCGTCGGGAAAGAGGAGGGACTCTCAAGAAAAAAGAGCTATCACACACTGCGCGACCGCCGTATATCCCTTTTGGGATATAGCGCCTGAAAAACTCGTGGATCGAGAAAGCTAAAAGGAAGAACCCAAGAAAAAAAGCGTCTCTGAAAAAAGGACGGGGAATCAGGGGCTCGGCGATCTGAAAACAGTTAACCTGGTTGAGAGACCTTCATCGCTCCGGGGAAGAAAAATTTCCATGCGGCACGGCGGCCCGGAAAGCTCAGAGGCCAAAAAAGTGAGAGGCGGACCTCAGGACGCAGATGGTCGCTATTCTCATTGAGAGGGGGCGGTGACGCTCTTCCCGCCCGACAAAAAAGACCCACGAGAGGAACGTCGAGCGGAGAAAAAAAAGGAAGGCGCGGCCTCTCAGGGAAGGGATAGTGAGAAGGACGTGCTCAGGTGCGACCTCCTAGGGGGGAGCCGGGTAAGTCATGTGAGCCGAAAGAGGCCTGGGATTCAGAGCTGCAAGCGCGAAAGGAAAAGAGGACGTACCTGAAGGGAAAAGCACTTGAGGAAAAAAAAGAAGCTCGAAAAAAGGGGGGGGTTAAAACAGCATCCCTCCATGACCTGCGGAAAAGAACCAAGAAGGGCGCCGCCTCGTAGAGAAAAGCACGCGGGCGCGGCGGGAAATCCTGAGCGGAGGGGGGAAGATCCTCTACTCGATTCTCGCACGGGGGCCAAGACGCCGCCAAAAATCTACCAGATGCGGGCCGTCTGCGGTAGGCGTGCGAACCCGCATGCGAGGACAAGGAAGTAGGGGAGAAAAGAAGAATTCCACGAAGGGGAGACACGGCCGCGTAGCTTCAAGAAGGGTACCATGCGGGTAAGGCCCGCGAACGCGGCGAGCGGGCGGAAAATCCGGGGACAGAAAGCAGAAAGAAAAGGAATAACGGGCACCGGGCGCTCCTATTATGTCGGGTCATGGGCCGCCGAGGCGGGCCCTCGGAACGGAGGAAAATCCAGAAAAAAGAGAGAGGGACGAAATTAAGCCAAAAAATCACGAAAAAAAAGTAAAACAAGAGCAAGTCGGGGGTGAGTGTAGGGTGCTCGGCTTCCGCCCCGCTTCGTCGGGAAGCAAGCGCTCGAGGCCGCGTAGCGTCTTCTTAGGAAACGATGAGGTATGTTGAATGAGCATACAAGATAAGTTGAGGGAGGAGGACTGGAGATTGGATCGACCATCTGTTGGGAGGGAGCAAACACGTTCTCCGCGCCTATACGAAATAAGCTCGGAGAGGGCGCGCTCGTAAGAGTTGCGGTACAGGGAGTTTGATCGACGAAAGGAGGCTACGGGGGCGTTGACGGACAAAATTAAGGGAGGAAAGGGGTAGACGCATCCTCGCCTAGAGGAGAGGAAAACGGGAGACCGTCGATCAGGTCGCGCCGCCGCCCGGCGGGTGACTGCCAACGATGGCGGCAGGAACCGCCCCGGCTGGAAGAAAAATAGTCAGGCGGAAAGAGTTGGGAGAAGGCGTCTCTCATGAAACGAAGGATGAAGAGGCAGCCTCGTCGGTCGACGCGGAGACTTTTCCTCTCTCTTCACCCTCTCTGGGCACAGAGAGCAAATAACCGGACGGCTCCGAGGAAAGACATGAGGGAAGGAGGAATAGAGGGGAGGAAAAAGAACGCTTGACTGCGTGAGTGACGACTGCGGGCCAGAAAAAGGCGGGAGGTAGGGGCTTCTGGAAAGACAAACGTCCCTCTCTCTCAATGCGCCTCGTGCCGGGACCGCCGGGACGACTTGAGAGGAAAGCGACGGTCAAAAAGAAGACCAGAATTTCTCCCGGTCCGCTGCTACTGTCCCATTCTCTTCCATGGCAACGATGACGGCGCTAAACCCTGTGTGAAGGTATCCAGATCGCAAGAGGGGCTCCCAAGGGAGGGGAAACGCGAGGGGAGAAATTCTCTAAGGAGAAAGCCAAAGGAGACCAGGCGACCTCTCTCGATAGTCCCCACACCGCCTCTCCTTCGGCATTCAGCCGGGGGGGGAGGCGATAGATCGTCGATCAGAGGGAGAGGACTTAACGCGTCGACTTGAAATCCAGTCCGAAATCCTTCTGCTGCGACGCGGGCTCTAGAGAGTTAGGAAGAAGCTGATCACCCAACTAAAGAGTTGCATCACGTATCAGTGCGGTTCGGATCGTGAGCAGTTTGCTGGGCGATATTTTAGCGCCCTCTGACACCCTACACGCAGGAACTCTTCAGCGAGGAATCAGAGGAAGAAAAACTCAGGGACATTTGAGAAAAAAAAAGAATAAACCGGAGGAGCAGGTGCACCCTTCCGCTACCGGAACCCACTCAGCGGGGCCGACTTGTGGCGGGGCGTCGCTACCGCTCAGATGGTGAGAAGCAACGGCGCAAAGTCCACCGCGGGGTGAGCAAAGGAGTAAAAAAAGTGTGAAGGTGAATAGTGAAGAGAGAAGGGAAAGAAAGTTCCTAGAAAGGGAATCCTATCGGGGTAAATGGGGGGATTCGAAGGACCGATAAGGGGGAAAAATTGAGTGGTGCTGGCCGTGGGTTTAGCTCCGCCATCAACGGGCGATAACCTCGGCCTGGTGGCGTCAGAGGGGGAAGTCGCGCTCGGTCGGAATCGAGAAAGGGGGGGTCGGAGAAGACGCTCTCTCCTGGGGACAAGTAAATAAGGGCGCGCGCTTCCGCCGCGAGAAAAGCATCTTCCATGACCCCAGCTCGCTCGAAAAGCAGCGTAGAGAGCAGTAAGGAAATCCAGGTGGCGTAAAAAAAAAAAGGTAGGAAAGGCTGCTCGGTGTAGGAAGGCCCAGGGCCGCTATCCCCACTAGTTAGGGACCCTGCTCTCATCGTCGAGCTCTGGCCCCTCGCGATGCCCCATTCGGGTGCCCGGTCCGTCTAGAAAAGAAGATCATCAAGAGGAAAACTACTGAATGAGGAAGAAAAAAGCAGAAAGGGATCACCATGAATTCTGAGGGAGACAAGAAAGATCGAGCACCTGAGCGAGGTTTGCAGTCTGTACTGGAAGATCTTCTGCGGCGCATCGCGAGAGGGAACGAACCAAGGAGAAAAGAACTAAAGAAAGAAAATTCCCGAGAACGGAAGTCAAAAGGTGGGTTACGTGAAAAGGGTCGAAGGTGTGCCTTCCATCAAAGGAGGGACTCACTCCGAACGTCTGCGGACGTCTGCCCCGCTAGGAAGGTGTCGGTCAGGAAGCCTTACAGGGGGGAAAAGGTGAAAGGGGAGGAGGACACGAAGCAAGAATAAAGAAGGGAAGATCCAAACAACAAATGAGGATTGAGGCAGAGAGAAAGAAGTAGCTTAGGGGTCATCCACGAAGTTCAACAGCGGTTCTTTCGCGGGGGAACACATGCAGCGACCCATGCAGCTACCCGCCACGAAAGGGGCAAGAAGTCCGAGAGCGGCAAGGAAACACAAAAAGCTCGAAAGGGCTCGGCCGGTCACAAAACCCATGAAGGCAAGCGCCGCGGATCGGGAAGACAGAGGAGAGAAGGTCGCGATGGAAATGCTTGTTGAGGGGAAGCTCCTCGACTAGGCGAGACTCTCTTCCCGGAATCTCACCCCAAAAAAAAGGGAAGCGATCTGAGGCTTAGGAGAGGAATAGCATGTTGAGGAGAGGCGAAGGGGGAGAATATCAGGAATTATGAGAGAAGACGGAGAGGGGCCAGGACGAAAAGCTTCCAAACAAAGGGACAGCTGGGGAGAACGGGGAAAGGCTAACTCTGTCTCTTTCCAGAAGCTGAACTACGTTCGTATATCGGATCTCAGAGGGAGGGAAGCCAAAGAGGGGGCATCTCTCGAAAAAAAAATTTCTGGAATTTAAGGGGAATTGAAGAGCCCTAAAAAGACCTCGTCAGAGAGGATCGTATCGAAGGGGGGTCCTTTAGATGAAAAATCTCGCGGCGGAGCCAGCGGAAGAAACACCAGGATAGAAGGACGGACCACCGAAGGAGATGTGTGCTCGATGATGAAATGATACGAACCGAGAGTAGGAAAACGAGCCCGAAGGGAAAGGGAAGTAAGGGCTCGCCCTTAAGTAGAGATCAACGGGGACACGGCCATCACCCAGGCCGGCCCGCCTAGAGCCCGAAAGTGTAATTTGCTGATTGCGAGAAATTGCAAACGCTTTGGGAAGGCGGAGTGCAAAAGCGCTGCGCGACGCAGACGTCATTCGTCGATCGCATGTCAGTCGGTCGCGGGTGCACCAAACGGAGGGAAAAAAAAGACCGTGGACCAAATCGGAATCAAGTTTCTCCTCCCATGGGGTCAAAGGGAGTGCGTGTAGGGGCATCGGGGCTCAGATCGCCAGCCGGCTGGAGAGACGAGGAGAGGGGGGAGTCACCTCAGACGGTCTCGGCAAACTAAAAGTGGTAGGAAACCATCTAGCGACTCTCTAAAGCCGCTCTCAGCAGGCCAGATTCTACCTGGGGGGGAGTCTAAGAGTCATCGTATAGGAAAAAACGCATCTTCTTCGAACTTCAGAGGGGCGATCATCACCCGCTGCCTCATTCCTCCGGGACAGTTTGGGGGTTAAAGGACTCGAAAAGGGCTCGGGGTAAAAAGGCACTCTACTTCGCTCCCCCCACGGCAATACTCGAACATACGGGAGCAACGCCTCGGCGATCTGGCTAATTGAACAGGGTGGGAGCTACGTCATTCGATTAAGAGTAATGGCCAGGCCGCTAAAAAAGGGATCCAGGGGGGCTATGAAGGTCCCGCCCGTCTCGTACCTCTCCTCCCAGGAGTCCAGGCGGAGGAAATCAGCTCATGAAAGCGTAGGCGGGGGGGAATCCCGAAACAGAAAAAAAAACTCGCTGAACGGAGGACAAAGAAACAGAGTGCCTCCCGCTTCGAAACAAATAATTACGGGACAGGGATCTTGACCCTCGGGAGGGGGAAAAGTAGTCCAGGAATGAGCGAAAGCCTGGGACAGAAGGAGAAGAAAAAAAAGACTACCGGAGCTGACTTAAACAGAGGGGGAGGAAGCTCTCACAAGCGTCAGTCAGCCCCCGAAAGGTCAGACAAGCCTGCCATGTACCCGGAAGGGGAAGATAACTCCCAAAGAAAAATGAAGAAAAAAAAAGAGAAATCTTAATTCTCAAAATCTCAGGGGAGAGGAAAGGGGAATCACGATCTACGGCCTCAACTTCGCCTTTTCAACCTCTCGCGAACCTCGAGAAGATAACGTAGCAAAAAAAGGAAACGTAGAAAAAAATGAGAAGAAAAGACGGCGCTAGGCAACTCTGAGCGTGTGCCCTCGAACTATTGCTGCAGGATGTCCAGATAGCAGAGTCATGCGAAGGAACGAGGAGTCTAAAAATCTTCCCAGAGATGGAGCGGCGGCATTCCCAACCTCTACCACTAAGCCCACCTCGAATCTACCGAAAAAAAACGGGAGGGTAGAGGGTGACACCGGATGGTCGTAAAATAGACTCGTCTCTCTCAAGGGAAAAACGGGGAGAGAGAATTGAATCGATGTCGACGCTTTAGTTGCCCAAAGAGTCTGCAAAAAGCTAAGAGGTCAAGACGAATTAATAGTTGGGGACTGTGGGGGGAGAAGCAATGCCCCTTAGGGAGAGCAGGGGGCCGGGAAAAAACGGACAAGGGAGGGACGGACCTGCCTAGAGGCGAAGGCCCGCAGACCAAAGGGGGGTTTCGCGGCGACACGAGGCTCAATGGGAAAGAAGAGCTGGGGCAAAGAAGGTGAAAGGCGCGTCACAAGAAAGGAAAAGGAGGAGGCTAGGGTCAGGTGGGGGGGGACGGCGGCGGGGAACGGCTCGCGAGAGCTACGAGGCCCAGGGGACGTAGAAAAAAAACTTCCAGGTGAGAGGGGAAGGCAAGCTAAAAGAAAGGAGGTTCTTCCTGAGAGCGCCCACGCCGACTTTCGTATGGCGTCCCGGGTAGTCATGATGCGGCGAACGGCAAGTCAGGAATCTACAAGGACTTCAAGGAAAAGAGAAAAAGACGGGGAGCTTAGCTTGGGGAGGTAGCTCCCCGTAGGTGTCCCTCTCTCACGACTACCCGCGGACTCCTAGGACCCCGAATGGCGCACCGGACAAGGCGAGGCACTCGAAAAGGGAAATGGCTTCGCGCTCTCGGGATCCAGGGGCTGGGGGGGGAGGCGGTCGGGCTGGTAAGGGAAGAGCGGCGAACCTCTCGGCGAGTCTGACTCGTGCCGCAGGGAACGCATCGGGAGAGCCGAGGGAAGGTACATCCTAGGGACGGCTATCGCGACAGAGCAGGGTCTCGGCAAGTCCTTTCCAGATCTTCGCCTATGGATCAACCAGGGGGGGGATGGGTGATCGCGGGAGGAGACCCACCTGACATGCGGAGGAATGGGGGGAGGTCCCTGTGAGCTCGGGAGAAACTGCCTGCAGAGGTTTTGACATCCCTAACCCGGAGGGCTGAGGAGACATAAAGAGAATAACAGGAGGGAAGCTTTGGAGAATCGATGGCTATCTCGTGACTTGGGAGGGGGCTTGCTTTATCGCCGGCACCGAACCCCGCGGAGACGTTAAAATTATCCTGATCTCTGCGTCGGCAATAAGAGAGTCGGGAGGGGGAGTTGGGGAGACTAAAAGGCAACAAAAGAGGGGGAGTGGCCTAGCAGGAACGAGGTCGCTATCAATTCGGGGGCCGGCGTGGAAAAAATTGAGGAGATCTAAAAAAGAGACCACTCAGGAAGGAATGAAAACGATCCCTGTCGTATCTACGGCTGACGAAGGGGAAGAACCGGGTGGTGGCCGACCCTCCGAGAATGAGCGTGGCCTTCCTCGACCGACCCGCAGGCGACGACTTGCGAAAGGGAAAACCTATAAACACGAAAAACCAAAGCTCGCGCGATCTCCTTGGAAGGCCGTCCGCTAGGGGGACGTCAAAAAAAAAGAAAGGGCGGGAATCAAGGAAAAGGGGCTTGAAAAGGGTCAAAAAGACCACCACACAAAAAAGATGCCGTCAGCGATCGGTCTCGGGGAAGCGACGCTTCGTTCTTCTCATGCGACGCCTCTCGAGCCATGAGTGGGGGTGGCGTCAGGAAAAAGCTTGTGCACAGAGAGGAAGAGAGGAGAAGGAAACAAGAAAGAGAACAGACAGGAGACTCTCCGCGCCAGTCGCTTCTATAGCATCAGGTGAATTGCGAAGAGAAAGTGTCAGAAGGGGACAAAAGACGACAGAGAAAGGGGTATATATCTAGAATAACTTGAGGCCGCCCGATGCCTCGGGAGAGATCCTCACTATCATCGGCGCCAGCAAATCGCTAGGGATCGTGAGAGAGAAAGATCAAGAAGAGGGGGGTGGAAAGACTATAAAATAAAATATTAGATCCTGAGGCGACAGTCATCAACCTACTGAGTATCTGCTCCTTCGAGTCGTCCTCACATGCTCAGATCGTACACAAGCAAAATCGATACCACGGGAGGGTAAAGGGTACCTGGGTAGACGATCGAATCCTGAGGGAACGATTTAGGGAAACAAACCTGGGAGAGAGCTAGACTAGCGCCCGGCGAAGTAACTGAGTTCCAGTTTTCCCTATAAGGCATCGGGAAGGCACGAATGGGTTTGACTTGCCGACAAAAAAGAACCCTCCTGGGTGACTGTCATAAAAAGAAACGTAAGGAAGGGACTGGAGTACAAAAAGCTCGTAGGGAGTCTGATTGGAACCATGTGGGACATGTCAGACACTTGTAAGGTGAAAACGTTCCTACACCTAAGCCTACGGATCTTATCTCTCTCAACATCTAGGAGGAAGGGGAGGGGCCATTCTGAGGGGGACTCCTAGGGGAAAGGTAGAAGAGTGTGGGAAGATAAAATTCCACAAAAAAATGGAATACTAGAGGGGGTCAAAAGAGGACCGGGGAGACGTCAGCTTCTTTGAGGAAAAGGAACTGCACACCCCGGCTTTTTCTCGGGTCGGGCTCAGGACACGACCAAACATTAGTACCGCGATCGGTAAATAGTAGCGCGGAATTATTTAAAGAAAAGGCAATCGCGATTAAAACGCACGGTCACCAAAAACGGGAAAGCGTGCTCGATGGAGAATTCTTTCGTCATGAATAGAATGGTGAGTCCGAGCCACACGGCGCAACCTTGCGGAAGAGAAGTAGAATGGAAGAGGAAAGGCCGATACGTGAAGTCGAGGACCACCACTAATCGGGTCCGATGAAAAGGACCGATGGACCAGGGCGCTGGCCTCCGGACTCGTGTCTGATAGCGCCGGGGTAGCCTCGGGCGCAGTAAAAATGATCATGAGATGAATAAAAG
>Ga0179593_1283056_pt1 | contig 14515 bp, 12 predicted proteins | sample CZODoug2_1_08_16_FD_185931 | JGI IMG/M metagenome (GOLD analysis project Ga0179593, IMG submission 185931) | Vadose zone soil fungal communities from Angelo Coast Range Reserve, California, USA - CZODoug2_1_08_16fungal (PacBio error correction) | ecosystem: Environmental > Terrestrial > Soil >...
CGGCGTCTTCGGGCGTCATAGTGACACAGTAAGAATACGCAAACGATGGATGGGCAGCGAACTGTGGATTGCGAAACCAGAAAGAGCGTTTGTGAAAAAGGTAAAAGAAACAGCAAAGCCGGTCAGACGCGCTACAAAAAAAAGAGAAAAAAGAAAGGGAGAAAGGGAGTTGCGGGACCGTAAGGAAAAAAAACCAATTTCGAGCGCGCTCGGGACAATCAACTTGCAGCAATCCAAGATAGGGAGAAAAGGTGGCGGAACGACTCCGACTGAGGAACTCGAAAGGACAGAAAAATGGAAGATACGACCTGAAGACAAAAACGGACACGGGAGAGCCTGGGCTGAACGGGGACGGGGAAAGGGCAAGTGGAGTAACCGAACCCTCCCGCCGCCAAACGAGGAGGTGTCCAAAGTTTTGGGGGGTTCGAAGCTCAATACAAAGTTAACTGGACAAGGGAGACTGGAAGAAAGGGTGCGGTAACCAGCCCGGAGGATTTCTAAGCAACGCAAAGTTCCCGGGGCGCCGGGGTGAACAGAGTTCTTAACAAATTAAAAAGGTAAGGAAGAAAACCAGGAGTCACAGCTCGGCCACAAGCGTACATGGCGCGGGACCGAAGTTTGCACAGATCAAAAACTGTATGGGCCCGGGGATGCCAAAGCCGTGACGGGGGTTGCAGGACTGACTAGCAAGCGAAAAATAGGACGCACTGTAAAGGAGGGCCAACAGAAATGAGACACAGCTGTACAGCCTCTTAAATACAGGCAAAAACGAAAGAAGAAAAGGGCAGGGAGAAAAAAAGTGGCCGGTGCTTGACCTAAGTCCCAGAAAAGTTAAGTAAAACATTCACGGTGCATGGCCACCCCTACCCAAGCAGGAAAACTGGTCTAGGTCGTTTCCGGCCCTCAATTATGGGGAAGGGACAAAAACAACTTCAGCCCTGGGTGTGTGAGTTTTGAACAAGGATCGGAAAACGAGTACAGAGAGCAAACATAATCCTAACCGCAGAGATAGCAAAAAGGGCGTTACTGTAGTCTTCTAGTCGGGGACCAGGTGGTGCGCAACTGAAAACGAATTTGGGCAAATCCACACCGTTGGGGAGCACTGGAGTCCACGCTGTGAGAGAAAAGAAAACGGCTTATCTCCTTGCTCAAGCCATCCAGCTTCTCTAAAATCGTGGCACAAAAAAAGGGAATGGGAACCCGGTGCCGTGAAAAATTTGAATAGAAACGGAACGTGAGGAAAGGGGGGTCGCACGCAAAAAAAGCCCGTGGGGGGGCATTACAAAAAACTAGGACAAAAAAACCGCCTTTAATGTCGCGTAAAAAAGCAAGGATTGAAAATAAAAAGAGAAACGGGGCTTCTGGACGTGGGGAAAAAACTCATCTCAAAAACCTAACCGCGCGACCACCGATGTAAGCCGCGCTCAATCGGAACAGTAAGGCAAAGGAAGAGAGGCAAAATAAAGGCAGTCGCAGCGTGAAAGAACCGAGGGGACCGGCCACTATTCGCGGGCAAATCAGTGACATCCCGGTCGATGTGGGGGGTGACGCGTTTGAAGGCCAGGTCGGCAAACTAGGGGAGCTATCACGTTAAAGTGAGCGCCTTTTCATTGCTCAAACCGAGAGGGATGCTATGGAAAACATGGAAAACCCCTAGTGGGGTGTTGACAGTTAATTGTGGGAGACGGGGGTATAGAGCGGGCGTTCAGGAGAGACCACCCGTCAGAAGCGCAAAGAGTCTCCCTCAACTACACGGTCTCATCTATTGTAAAGGCACTGCACACATAAACTCACATATAAAAGCATTCTCCGCAGAGCATTGCCCAAAAACAGCCTTGATCTACGCGCGTCATTGACGCTGCACGCAGGAAGAACCAATGAAAAGTCGCAGCCTGGACCCGTCCGAGTCCCCGCTTAGGGCATGCCTTCAAAAGAGAGAAAGGTCAAATTGAAGGCGTAAATCTGAATGGAGGCTCGAGCTAATTGGTACTCATTGCGCCCCTGGGGTTAAAAAAGTCAGGTTCTGAAGGAACGCAGTTTCCGGGGTGAAAGTGAAGTTCTCTAGACGTCAAGGGGGTCATTCTGGTGAGAATCATTGTGCCGTTCAGAACTGTGCGGGAACTGCTCAACGGAAGGATCGTTGCGGGGATTCGTCCATATTGGAAGAAGGGAAACTGTCCCCTGCTTTAAGCTGGGGGACCAGGCCCATTCCGTGATCTTGGAGTCCTAGCTTTTTTAAGGCTGAAAACCCGGGGAGCACGTGTAAGTTGAGGGCAAGGGGGTGATCGGATCTCCAATTAGATATCCAGAAACCCAACCTCAGTACCTAATACACGATCAAAATGTCTCATTCACCACTAAAGGCGGTCGTCCTCCTTACAAAAAAAACCAGGGCCGGGAGGACATCAAGGATTATACAGTGTGACTCCGGAATGGCCGGGAAGTTTTGTGAGTTTTGCAACATGAGGAACAATCTTGACATGAAAAGTCTGGAAAATACCAGCGTCAGAAAAAAAAAGTTTAGAGGAGGCAGGCGAAAAATTTCCACAATTTTGTCATCTCATACTCGGAATGAACCTCCGAGCCGCCCGAATTGTCGCTCAAAATAAATCCAGAGGTCAGCGCTAACGTAAAGAAATCGCGTTTTGTGGATCAAAACGCTGTAAAAAAAAGAAATTTCGAGAATCATTGCTGGCAGGCGTGAAGGGGCAGGGAAGCCGATGAGCGCTAGCTTGAAAGGAAGTCTTCGTCACGCCAATGGGTGACGAATTGGAATCGGCTATTGCTCAAAGTAACAAAGCAGACCAGGGGTGAGGGAGAAAAAGGTCAGGGCGTCCACAAAATAAAAAATTGAAGAACCTGAATACATATCATGTGCCAGCGGTGAAAAAAAAACGGTGCGGAGAATGGTAGATAAGAAGATGCAATCGAGAGCAATAACACCAACGGAGGAGGGAAAAAAAGAAGATATTGGCAGGGGACGATCTAGGGAAGGAGGAAATGAAAAGCCGGGGTTTTAGCTTGAATTAAAAACAAGGGTTGGGCATGAACAAAAAAATTTGGATGTAGTGGCGACAAAAATTACAACAACGCATACCTTGCATGAGGTGACGGGGGGGGAAAAGTCGGCAAAAGGGAAAATTCCCGGAACCACGTTTGTAAAGCAGGGGAAAAAGCTGCATTCAGCCACTCTCGCTCAAATCGCTCCAGAAGGAAACGCAGGAGCAAGGGGGCGAAAACCATCTTGATGTTGCCGTACCGCGTTGGTATCGGGATCAGACGCGAGGGGATAAAAAGGTTGCTCGCTGTAGGGGGGAATTTTTGAGAAGAAAGGGAGAAAAAACGGGCCATGCATTGATTAGTGCAGACTGGGGGTTCGCAAACTATTCGGCGGATGACAACCAAGTAAATGTGACACAATCATAAATTAGGAGGTGGGGTATTGGATGCGGGTGTGCCAAAGGAAACAACCCGGGTCCACGAGGGTAGGCCATGGGCCGGGGGGCAGCACCAGGTGGGGCAGAAGACCAGGTCCAGCAGGAATCATCTTGGGCGGCAGAAAGGGGGTGAGAAGAGTGAACTTGAGGAAAAAAAAAGGAGGGAGTGGAGGTAAGGAGAAGGGGAAGGTGTCCGGAGGGGGACGTCCGGGGGGGGGGTTTTTGGTCTATTGATCCTTGAAGAAATATGGCAAACAGGGAAGGACGGAAGAAACTTGCGGAGCGCGGTGGCGAAACGCCTCCTAGTTCCACATTGAGGAAGGAACTGGGGTTACTGCGGATACTTAGCATAGGGGGGTTGGAGAGGGTCCGAGCAAATCTGGAAGAATTTTTCCGGAAAATGAGCAATCAAGGAACCAAGCGTTCATCCATGGTCCTACCGCAAAGGTATTGAAAAGGAAGCCTTGAACTCCTTTACCGAGTCGCTACGAAGAAAGGACCATAGACACGCTCACAAAAAACAGGGTTGTGCGCAAAGAAAATCGATGGCAAAAAGGCATTACGGGAGGTGACAATTAGGGGCAACAAAAGCTCGCGACCGTACCTCAAGAAAAACACGGGGTATGGGTCCCAGGGATGACCAGTTACTGACGGAACGGTCTGTGCCATGGAGGGAAGGACATGGAGGATTGTGGGTTGGCCAGGGCGACGATGCTGTTACTAGATAAGAGGGAGAGGTCTCGCCATCAGCAGTGCGAGCCACGTGAAGAGTGCTTGATTTGCGTGTGTGCAGCGAAAAGGATTGTCAATAAAACATAGAATGATTAAGAATACCGGGAGGATTTCAGCGAAGGAGTGTTCGGGATGAAGTCGGTCGCGGCGGTCAAAACCGCTCGGGACGAAAAAAAAAGAGAAAGAGACCATTTTGGTAGGCCACGGAGAAAATGAAAGAAACGAAAAAAAAAACATGTTTTCACACGGCGGCGCGACAGGCGGAGTAGCAAAAATTGTTATTGGACAGCCGCCGGTGCCGCGCCCTCATGCCGCCATGGCAGAAGAGAACGAGAAAGAGGGTCGGCTGGAACATCCGGAAAAAGGCCGAGGGGTGAACCCGTGTTAAAGAAGCCGTTCTGGATCGACAAGCTGAGAGAAATCCTGAGAGGCTGGCAGGGAAAGGGGTTTCTAGGGTAGCGCGACGGACAGACGGTGAGCCTCAAAGGGTGTGGACCAGAGGGAGTTGTTGGAAAGGTCCAAGCACCCCCTGCGTCCTATTTGTCGAAACCTGTGAGCGGGCCGAGAAAACCCCAGGGTGGTGGGGTTGATGTCCGCGTTCGTGCGCAGGGTTTCAGGGACAACGGTTGGGTGAGTGCGTGGGATGGTGGGAAAAGGGAGGACGGTCAGTTTAATAAGAGGTGAGAGAGGGAAGGCCCGGTTAATCCGAAATGCGTGGTAGACGTCTTTTGAAAACCTGAATTCTTTGATGAGGCGGAAGGAAACAGATCAAAAAAACAGGGCTGTAAGACGACCTAAAGCGAGAACCGGGTCGGGGGAAACTGCGTCAGGGCGAACAAACGGGTCCAGTATGAGTAAGACAGAAAAGTTCCACGACTGGTTGATCGCGGGCAGGCGGGGATGGGAAGGGTGCTGATGAAAAGCTGGGAAAGAGCTTGGACAAAGGAAACCCAGAGGAAATTTGGCAGGTGGACCGTAGAAAAGGCATGTACCGAACAAACGACAACCTTTTTCCTGCTTGGGGGAGGGGTTAGAAACTCAGCAAAAAGGGGTGTGTGGGGAACTGGGGATGTGAGCGCTGGGGCCCCGAGAAAAACGGCACGGTTTTTAATAGCCAAGAGTTGGAAACAGAATGTAACAAATTCTTCCATTTTAGGAAAGGGAGTGTGGTAAAAAGGTCAAGGGCGGGACGGCGGAGGGAGCTGACGAGCCGCGCCGACCAAGGACGGCTTTGAAAAGAAAATGTGCGCTGGAGAGGAGCTGCAAAAAGGGGACACGCACATGACGCGGAGAGATATGACAGGAGGAAAAAAAAAACGGTTTGCAGGGGTAGTGTCAGAACCTTGGCACACCGCGCAGTGCACTGGGCCTTGTTGACGGTGAGAGGACTGGGCGGGGTTGAAAAAACCTTGTAATCGCACAGAGGTAAAGGAAGCTTCGTACAAAACAGTGAGAAAAGGAGAGGGAGCTGAGGAAGACACGATGGCATTGCCTGCAAATATCCAAAGTGTCACGTGTGGGGGAAAGACCGGTCGCGACCCGCAGAACCGCGGTACGGCGATTGAATAAGGTGTGCGAACGGCAACAAAATCGCACGATGGGGGGGAAGGGGGCTCGAACATGGGTTATTAAAAGAAAACGGCCGGAAAGAATCATTTTTATGGAGTCCCAGTTCCGAGAAAAAAGAAATCGACCAAAAAAACAACAAAGGAGGATTCATACCCAAAGGATGAAGAAGGGCTTACCTGGAAAAAAAAACGCTGTCGGTTGCATGATTCGAGAGTGCGGCTTCAATCAAAGGATGAGGCAGGAACACCGTGCTATCTGGTGGGAAAGTCCAGGGCGCCCTGAAACTCGAACATCTCTGTGTCGCGGTATCGACCGGCGGCATAATAAGCCTGGGAAGCAATGACTGAAATTCACAAGTCACAGAAACAAACATCCCTCAGACGAACGATGTCAACAATGGGGGGGGGAGACGATCATAAGTGCAAATTGCAGAGGAAATAAGGAATGTGAGAACACCTAACCTTGCATCCGACAAGGAAAGGGGAACTGGAGCGCATACACAAATTAACGGTAAGCAAAAACCTTAGAGTACCTACGCAAATAGATGCTCGTGACGAGATTGGAAGGCCCGAGCAGAGACGAAAAGTTTTTCAGACAGCTGCCAAAGCCGTAATTTTCTGAGTAAAGGCGCACAGAACGCAAAGAAGTCCGCCTGCCGAAGGAGGCAAAAAAGAAATGTCCGAAAATGACAAGCCTAAAAAGGAGATTAAGAAAAGATTGCAAAGAAAAACCCGTGTCGCGGCAAAAATCCAGGCGCGACAGCCAGCAAAAACATAAGCGGGATTATGGCAAGAACCCACCAAAAAGGAAAAGTAACAGGGAGTTTTGGCCGTCAGAAGGAATTGACCGGTCCACAACAGAGAGAAAAACGTCACCGGGGAATGGGGGGGAAAAAAAGAGGAAAAAATAAAAAACTTGAAGATCCGAGCGAACCCTGTCAAAAAACACGCAGTAAAGAAAAGCGGTTGAAAAATCGGAGTCTTCATTAGGCACTACGTACCAGGTTTTCGCAATGACAGAGGGCAAAGAAAAAGGGTATCAAAAAAAAAGTTCCAATTGAAAACACGTTGAGACGTGCTGGCCGAAATCAAAGAAAATCAGGACGGAGACGAAAAACTTACAACAAAGGAGGGAAAGGGAAAAAAGCCTTCGAACTGGGGGGAAGGGGCTTAAAAAAGGGGGACGCGGCATTCAAGTGTCCCAAAAACCAGAAAGAAGGGGGGGAACTGCAACAAAAACGAAAGAGGAACAGAATCAAAACAGAACCGCACGGGGGTCATGATCTGGGACAGCGCAGCTTCCATTACAAAACTAAGGAAGGGTCGAAAATTACTAAAAAAACGTCGGCTAAAAAGAAACGGTCCGCCGAAGAAGAGACACCTGGCCTTCACCGGATAGAAGAAAGAAGTCGGAAGGAGTGCCAGCAAGCGTATAAAGAACCAAATCCGAGCAGGGCCACGTGAAAAAAGCATCAGATTTGTTCCGCGAGAGTGAAAGGTCGACCGGGGAGGGCAGCGATAAACGGGGAGGAGCAAAGTCAAACATGTAGCCCCAGTAAGGTCTCGTCATACGGGGGAACATACCCCAGTTTTCCGATAATGGTTTAAGCCAGGCTAAGAGTTCATGGTAAGAGAAAGAAACACGAGCCACAGCAAAAAAACAAGTACGGAGCTATAATCAGAAGAAGCTGAGTCGGGTAAAAGAGATGCAAACCGAAAACCCAATAGAAAGAGGCTAGAAGGGCGCGCGGCGGGCAACGAAAGAAGGGAGAGGGGTGAATGGCAAGTACCGCGCCGCAGCCATTGACCCACCAAATACAGCCGAGAGGACCCGCCGCAGGCCAAAGAAGTGAGCGAAGTCAAGGACCTGAAAAGTAGCAAAGGAAAGGTCAAGTTATGTAAGAACGCGTCAAAAAATCGAGCTGCTTGCAAAAGGGTCAAATCCTTTCCAAGGAAATGGGACATCGCAGGGGCGGGGAAAGTCCAAAGGGGAGAACCTTTCACCTTGTAAATGAGAATCAGCCCGTTAATAGTAGTCTATGGCTGGCTAGGTCCGGGTGAAAAGGAACTTGGGGAGAACTAGAGGGAACTGAGAATCCATTGGGAGGAAATTTCTACAATTGAAGGGGGGGCTTCCCACGGGGTCAGATGCTGGCAACGCCGCGCGTGGAAAACCCAGTCCCATGGTGTGCAAGAGGGTTGTTAAGGGAGTTCGCCAAAACGCGCCACGAAGGGGGGAGAGGGAAAGTTTGCGGCAGGAGAGCCATGAGACCTAGACCCAAAGAGGCCAAGTCCCTACAAAACCAACTAAAGACCAGCCGGCAGAGGGCCTACAATTTTCAAAGTACTCCACTTTCAGGCCGGGACGAGGACAAAGGGTGATCGCAGGGGGAGCTCTGGATGGTTCTCTCCGGCAACGATTCATTCCCGTTCCGAAAAATGGACGCGCTAAAAAGAAGACCCGCAGAGATCTGATGAATTGGAGACCATGGCTGCATGTTAAGAATAGATTGACATATCATAAACATCCTGACATAAAATCCAACCCAATGTTTGGAAAAAATGAAAAAAGTCGGAAGACCTGCGCACGAGTCAGGGTGATAAACGATCCAAAAACTGAGGTCCAATAAGTCTTAATGGTAGGGGTGTCAGTACTAAGCTACCGAGACCGGTGATTCAAAATCATAGTAGGGAGATAGAGGGAACAACAAATGGGGGACGTGGAATGTATCTGCTATTTGCAACAAAGCACCAAAAGAGGGAAAGGGAGGGGCAGTAACAAGTGTCGGCGAAAAGCCATACAAATAAGCAAAAGCGCATCCACTTGCAAGGGTAATCCCACTGTGACCAACCCCGGGGGGGAAAAAGAGTACGCAAGAAGTATGAACGAAAAGAACGAGAAAAACAAACATGGAGAGTGAAGAGAAATCTTGGCAGGGTGAAATAGGAGATGCGACAAGGCGAAAAGAAAGGGGGGTGGTGTGTCCATGGTATTACCCTAGGGGGGAAGGGGAAACAAGTCAAAGGGGGGATTATTTTGGGAGTGTCTTACGCTACCACGTCTGGAACCAGCAATCAAAAATTGACAGAGTCTGAATCGCAGAGCTCACAGCAAAGGTAACAAAGTTGGTCAGCTGAACGCAGACCACGACTCACAAAGGCCTCTCTCAAGAAAAGTGCCGCACGCCGAATGAAAAGCGAAACCCAGAGTTGAGGGGGCCTGACCGAGATCGTGAAAAGAACGAAGCGAAAAGTAAACTGGGTTCGCTAAAGACGATTTAAAGTTTTGAGCAATGCCAGAAAAAAAAAGCGGACCGGGGGAGAGGTTGACGAGCCTTGTTTGACCAAATACTCATGTGCTAGGCAAGTTCAAGTGGCCAGAAGAAACATGTATTGGGCCAACGAGGGAGTCTGGACAGGTAACGAAGGGGGTAAACATGGGCTAAAAGACGGTTCAGGCGAGAATCAGGTAACAAAGGGCGCTCCAATCCTTTCAAAGCCGCAGTGGGTTGGGTTTAAAATGGGACGAAAAAAGAGGGTATTGGGAGGGGGGGTGAATTGGAAGGGTCGGGAAAATGGGAACTACGCCGGGGGGTTGGAGCGAGGGATACATGTGAACCAACGAGAACTCTATCATCCTGGGAGGCTAGAAAGACGAAAACACCTAAAACAGGGTGAATAAAAACGGGACTGTGAAGCGGGCGGAATGGAAGAGATAACAGCTGCATAGGGGGGGGGAAAATCGTAAAGGAAAAGGGTCAGCAATGTGAAAATTCAAGCGTTTTTCTCAAAGGTACCTGACCTTGCAAAACTGGGGGATTGGAAGCAGGCATAGAGTCATTGAACGCTGACGGAGGAAAGAAGGAAACAGAAGTACACAGTCTGAATGTTGGGGGTAGAACAGCTCACCATCGCTTCACCCAGGAGGCGGACGGGAAGTTAAAGCGGGCAAACACAAGGATATTGACGAACTGGAAGATCAAGAAAACGGTTGTAGGGGCCCCGGACTGAAACGTTGAGAGCGCAAGCGGGAAGCGGAGGGGCACGTCGTATGGTGGGTGGCGCGGCAGGCATTGCCAATCAGAAGAGTAGCAGAGGGGGAGCGCGTTCGGCGGCGCTAAAAGAAAGCTCTTTGCTGTTGAGAGGGTTGCAAAAAAATAGTTAGAAAATCGAGGGACGATAAAGGAAAGAAATGGGGAAGTTCGGGGATTGTGGAGCGGGCTGCTTTCCTCGAAACCATCCCGATTATACAACTGGGGAATAGTTGAATCCCGACCTAGTTTAAAGGGGGGGACAGTTGACAAAGGGCTGTGCTCTCACAAGAAACTGGGCGACCGCAACGATCGGAGACGAGCCGGAAACGGGGTCCGAGTCGATACGCGGAAATCAGGGTGGAACCTCCTTGTAAGGGTAATAAACAACGGACAAGATGAAAAGAGGGAAACGACTGCGACTGTGCATCTCAATGCGGAGAGAGGTGCAACATTGGGATCGACAACGCTTGGATCTCGCAGACGGGGGTGTCCAAATTGTAGTCACACCATGCAGACGTTTAGGTCACAGAATCAAAATCGGAAAAACGACAACAAGGTGGTTTGGTGGAATCCTTCAACGCAAGGGTCTCGGGGGTTTTCTTCCATCAAAAAACGGCGCGCGGCTTTCGGGGGGTGGGGGAAATCGACGAATAAGAGAAGGGGGAGAAAGTTCAATCAATCTCTAGAGACTGAAGGAGGGGAGGGCACTTGCACAAAAGCGGGAACCTGGCGGAAGACGACTTCCATCAGAACGTACAGGTGGAATTGACAGAACTGCTTATGAAGTTCGCACAATGGGGGGGGGGGGGGAGGATTAGCCGATTACACCCGGGTTCTGAGTCTGCGGTATGAAAGCCAAGCCCGTTTGAAAGAGGGTCAAGGACAACCCAGAAAGAAGTGGGTCACGCTGGGGGAAAAAATCTTGATCCGAAACCCACACAGTGAAAAATGGTGTGGGGGGGGGTTGTTGATGACCGTGGGGGATGAGGTTGTGATGGTCTGGCGGGAGAGGTGGTAAAAATAAAAACAAAAAGTTTGGGGAAAGAAAGAATCTGTCGAAAGCACGAGGGCAGTGAAACTCTTGGGGGGCCTCACTTTCCTGAAGGACAGGAAAACGCTTGCGAGCCGCACGAACATTAGATTGGGGGAAAAAAGGTGCGGTTGTTATAGGCTAAGCAAAGCGAAGGATGCTGAGGAAGGGCGCAGGTTTGAAAAAATATTGTCCGAACGCTGGCCCCGGAGATCTGGGCGAATTCCTGGAGAAAGAGGCAGGGGGGTTCAGCCAAAATTCAGAAAATGCTAAATGAAGACAAAACCTTCGGCGGGACTGGCGGTAACCAAGAGGGATGACTCGTAGTGAGAAAGTCCAGGGACCCGGGGTGGGAAAAAAAAACCAAGTCCTTGGAGGAGAGGGAATCAAGAAATGACGCTCGAAGGAAAATGTTGTGGAGAAGAGTCTGGAGGAAGCCGAAACGAAACAAGGCGTTTTTTGATTCCGGGGAAAGAACAACTCTGGGGGCCTGCTACGCTTTCTCTTCAAAATGTAGGAAAGAGATCAGATGGAAAACAGAGATGCTGACAAAAAAACAGAGGGTCGGTGACGGGAAGGGCGCTCCGGTCAATTCGGTCGGAACATCAGACCGCGTTTCAAAGGCCGGTCGTCTGGGGAAATGCCGAAACGAGGTCTCTGTGAGCGACCGGGGGCAAAACCAAGTAAAGGGATGAGCCTGCTGCCGGGGCAGCAAATCAAATGTGCAAAACCACCCCGAATACGCGATGGGACCGTTGTGTGACATCAAATCTATAAAGAAGGATAAAGGGCGGGATAACACAGGGAAAACCGAACACGCCGTTTTCACTGGCGACCAGGTTGAAACAATAAAAGATAAACGCCGCGGGGAGCAAGCCACCTCTCAAGTGAAGGAACAAAGTCGGCGCAGGAATAAAAACCGGACATTTGGTTACGCCAAGGAGAAGGGTCAAGAGTGGCTCGCATCCGGCCCTAAGGCCAACAGAAAATTGATAAAAAGTCGCCTACGAAAATGAGAAGAAAAAGATTGGGCGGCGTGCCGGAGGTGAAAGGTACAGCCGCAAAAAAAAATTGATGTTCGCACACCACACACGTGAAATTGACGGGGGTGTAGAGAACAGACATAAACCTGGTCAACGACTGGACAAGGGGGGGGAATGAAAAGCGTCGTGAGGATGCAAAACTTCCAAGAAACAGAATAGAGATGCCAACCATGCTGGAAGAAAGTGAGAGGACGGTCGCATCTGGAAAATGAGCCATGAAGTGGTAAAACATAAAGAATCCGCACTGGGTCCCGTTCTGCTAAAAATCACCCTTAAGAAAAGCTCAGAAAAAGATCAAAAAGAAAGGAAAACAGGTATAGGAAAGGCCTGGAGAACGGGGGAAGAGGAATGGAAAGTAATCCAAAGGGAAACCCTCCCAATCAACTTAAAAAAAAAGCCCAGAACAACCGCCGGACCTCGGAACGGCAAAAGTCCTAAGAATGACGAGGTGCTACGTTCCAAAGTCACACAAGGGGTCCGGGAACAAGTGAAACCGCCGAAGCACAGGTCCTCAGAGAAGCAAGGCAATCAGCGTGAAAAGAGTAATAGCAAGGGGTTTGCCCAAACTGTCAAAGCCCCGGCGGGCAGCAGGGGAAGACCATCATTGAAAAAATTCCGCCAGGCGCAGGGGAACGGGGCAGGATTCAATAAATTTTGGTGGGGGCAGGAACAGCGCAAAGACGGAACGCCTGTACAAAGAGGGGGACGGCAATGGTAAAAAAGTTGAATCGGGCTGGGAGAAGGACCTGGGCAGACCCATCCATCACCGACCACACCCTTATCGAAAACCAAACGGTCGTCACGGTAGAACGCATCAAGAAAAGAGCAGCGGAATCCACGAATACTCGGCAGTAATGCAGGGGATGTCGCTAAAAGCACAAGGAAAGAAATCAAAAAACCAGCAAGCGGAGCAGAAGGAACCCTTCCTGAGTACAAAAAAAGGGGCAAAATGCGAGTGAGGGAAGAGGAAGGGGCTCGAGAAAGAAGGCGTAGGAAAGAATAAAGGGAACGCAACCTTTGGCCCTCTCGGGGGAGGGTACAAAAACCGAAGGTGGATCGGTAAAGTTCGCGACTGGTCAAATCAGGAAAGAGAAGTGATCCAGTTGTTCATTTCATACCTTGAGACGTGAGGCGTAGAAAGTGAGGTGGCAAAAAGGAAGCAGAGAAGAAGGAAACCCGCCGCTGCTGTGCGGGGCTCGCGGGGGCAGTCACAGCCCGGGGGAAACATGGTTCTAGTGTTGAAGCAGATCGCAAAGGCTTAGGGACGAGGCGGTGCTGAGAGGATCTAGGGTAAAAACAGATCTAAAACAAAAAAAATCCAAATGCCCACAAGACCAATGCTCACAAAAGAAAATTGTCGGCCTCAATTGTCAAAAAAAGGCAACAATTGATGTCAGGCAGAAAAGGAGGAAATCGCAGGAAAATGTTGAAAAGCCGGAAAACGTTGAGGAACACATGGACTAAAACCATCGAGACATAAAAAAAAAAAAAGCGCTGCCAAAAAACCGTGGGGGGGGGGGGGGGGAATTGGGGGTGAAGAAAATTAAATCAAAAACAATCGTGGAAGTGCACTCGGGAACCAACAGCGCGTAAAACAAACGACAGGAACCCATGGTGGGGGGAGCATTGTAAACAAAAATGCATCAGCAGCGAAAACCGTCGAAAGCGTCCGGGGATGCAACGGAAACTAGGACCTTCCAAAAGGGATTGTGTGTAAAAAGACTACTTGCTGGTCCGGGAGCGAGCAGGTGTAAGCTTGAAGGGGTGAATGGAGTCCTTCTTGGGAATCGCGATTGGGTTCCAGATTTGATTCAAAAAAAACGGCCCACAGGTCAAGGGGATGGGGCAGGGGGTAAGAAGGGCTGTCCAAGCCAGGACAAATAAGCAAAAAATTGGCGGCTAAAACCTTGAATTAATAACTTGAAAAAAAAGCGGTCTCGAATTTTGGTACAAATCATAATATTCCAACAAGCACCAATAGACAAAAATCGTAGTGAAAGGGAGTGGACGAGTATTAAAAGGAGGAAACGAGAAAGCCGGGGGATTAAACTGAATTGGAATGAGCCGCTCAAAGGGAGTTGTATGTAACGCACTTAAACCACAAAAGACAGACTGGTGGTTGGCAGTCGCAAAAATTGGGACATGTAAACCAAAAAGGTGTACCAACTGACGCAAAGAAACTCTGTCAACGGCCAGCGATGAAGACTGCAAAGGACATAAAAAGCACGCAAACAGATTTGGTGCCCCCGTGGATGGACGTGCAGACAAAAATCGTTGAATGTAAGAAAGAATTGGGGGGGAGACAGATTCGGCCTAAGGCAGAAACGCATGCGCGGGGTAAGAATGAGTGTGCAAAATTCGGAATTGAAAAGTTGGGGGAGTAAAAAATCAAAAGCGGAACCGAGGGGCAATCGTTTTCCCATGCCTTTGAAAGGGGTAGGGACTTTCCGAGCACCGTTTTGAGAACGGAGAAAATAACCCGTGCGATCCAAAAAGAAAGGGGAAGAACAGCCCGGCTTGTGGATGGACAGTTGGAATTGAGGACGTAAGAGTTGAGTAGAAATTGTGCGGGGGTCACCGTTGGTTAGTAATGGACAGATCAAGAAAAATTGGATCGAACTGAGGAGAGTGCGAACACGGGAAACAAAATTCCCGGGAGCAAAGGAGGTTG
>Ga0179593_1532367_pt1 | contig 14515 bp, 24 predicted proteins | sample CZODoug2_1_08_16_FD_185931 | JGI IMG/M metagenome (GOLD analysis project Ga0179593, IMG submission 185931) | Vadose zone soil fungal communities from Angelo Coast Range Reserve, California, USA - CZODoug2_1_08_16fungal (PacBio error correction) | ecosystem: Environmental > Terrestrial > Soil >...
CATCAAAATAATCTAAAGGGAACACGAAAAAGGGAAGAAACCGGGCACCTTGACGTTGGTTAAACCCTGAATCCTGGTTATTGCAAGACTACATCACAACGCCGGGAGCTGGGGGAACAAAAAGAACCGCCCGACTGGGGGGAAGAACTAGACACATATAATCTGATACTAACTAGAGACACAGGACCACCACAAGCATTACACCGTCCCAATAAACACAAACAAAAAAAAAAGCTTGTGGTGCTTTGGGGAGATTGTTTTAAAACTGAAGTGTCACTGGAGATGGACTAAAAAAAACCGAAAAATTAACTAGCCAAAAAACACAGGGGAAAAACTGCACCAAGTGAGAAAAAGACTGAAACTGGAATGCGGCAAGAACGAGAAAGGCCAAATGGCAATGTTGATTGGGCACACAGGACCGAACCCCCGCAAAAGGAACCAGGGAGGTTATTGTTCTTAAAAAGAAGTTTGTTTGTTGGAATACGCTAAAATAAAAAAGCCTTGAGAGGTGAAGAGTTGGGGTAACAAAAAAAAAAGAGACCCTTCTAAAAGAAAAACCAGTAACAGAACCATGCACAGGCCGATGTCATCGCGGGGAGTCCTTCGCTCTTGTTCCGCCGGCCCGTCGAACAAAACCCCAAAGGGGTTTGCGGGTAACGACACGCCAAACGCCGTCCAGGAATGCCTCTACGCAAAAGCAAGTCAACGGGGGAAAGTAAACCTAAGCATAGGAAGGGCAATGAAGCATGGAATGTGGCCAAAAGAAATCTCCAGGGGGGGGGCCTGGGAGGCGCGAAAGATCGTTCAAAAAATCTCCCGGGCGGGACGGGTGAGATGTTCCACAGCGTGGGTCATTGGGGGAGAGCAGGTATAACCAAACGCTATTGAGGTTGCACGTACACTGCGCATCAGAGACTGCAAAGGGTCCCTGAGAAGGGAATTGCCAAAGTTCCATGAATGGGTGGGAAAAATTAGGGGTCGGGGGACAAAAGTAAGGGGCTGGGATAAGAAACACAAAAAAAGTGTCAAGAGGACAAACGAATCAACCAGTTTCCTCGTTGGGGGGGAAATAGAGTCGGATAGGGGACTTTAGGAAAGATCATTAATTCTGCTATGGTTAGAGGGATGGGATGGGGGGGACATCAGGCGTGGGCACAAAAGTGGAAGGAAAAAGAACTAAGGTGCCATCGGCACGGCAGAACTGAAAAATGGGGAAACGGCAGGGGACAACCATTGAGGGACTCCCAAGGGAAACGTGAAAGAATCGAGGGGGTCGGAACTCTTATGAAAACCGTGAACCGAAGAGCATCGTTAGGCCGATGAGTTCAAAGGGTCAGAATTAGCGAAAACTAAGCGACAACACAAGAGACACGTCAGGTGTATTCGCCAGCAAAGCTGAACCGTGGTAAAAACCGGGATATAATGCATCATTAACCAAGGGAAAATAAAACAAGGAAGAAAAGTCGGCTGTGCCCTCCGAGCTGGCAAGGTTCCAGCGAAACAAATCAGGCCGGGCCCAACATTCGATTTACAAAGTGGGGCGAAACTAAAAGGGGGGAACAGCGATTCGCTCTTTTTGGGGGGTCCGCGTGATGTAATCATGCCCAAAGTACCAAAGGGAACGCACGGGGAAGCTATCCCTCCAGCGATGACGTAGCCATATGTGAACGCACGATACTGAAAAATGGGGGGGGCCAATCACTGGAAATGTTCGGGTAGGAACGAGTCAGATTCATTTTCATGGTTACCAAAAAGAAAAGGGGGGGGGAAAAACTGAGGGCGAAAGAAAGATGGACGGAATATCCCAACCCATAAAAAAGGCGCCGCTGGGGGAAAAAAAGTACTCTTAACAATCCTGACTCCTTCCAGGGGCTGTAAAAAGGCCCGCCCCGTTCACAGACTCTGGGGGCCAGAAAATGGGAACGTTTCAAAACAGGGAGTACAGAATTACAGTTTTAACAATAAACCAATTTCCCACTCAAGACTACGGGAACCCAAGTATAGGAACTGGAAAAAGAAGAGCATTCACTATTTAACGATCGCGGGGAACTACCAGTGAAGCGAGGTACCAAGAGTGTTGCCCCACGAAAACCCTTGAAAGGGAAAGAAAAAATTGGGAAAGTGGTGCAAACCAATGACAAAGGTGCGGGAAGGGAACATAAAAGGTCAAGAAGGGAAACTCATATAAAGAAATGGTCCGAGTCCAGGAAACCTGGGGAAAAAACGAACCAGGGGGATTAAAAGTAGAGATTAATGCAAAAGGTTCTTCGACTTGTCTTTCCAGGAGGAATTAAAAAAAAAATCTCCAGAGACTGATGAGGAACTGCTTCTTCCACCAAGCAGTTAGGCCAAGGAAAAAAAAAAAAACGAGACATGAATAAAAAACTACAACGGCCAATCAGAGAAAAAAATAGCATCTGCAAGCCAGTCTCCGCTGAGGAAAAAACCCCACGAGGGCGGGGCCAAGGAACGTGCAAACAATGAATCAGTAAAACGTGCGAGAACGATAAACACAGTAGGATGGGGGAGTTTATCCGGGGGCGGAGAGAAAAAATGAAAATCGCGGGAAGTTGCGAAAAAGAGTAGTCCAAACGAAAGAGAACAGATACATCACATAAACAGACCGACTATTCCGGAAAGAAAAAACCCCTCGTAGGGTTTCCTCATGTAAAAAAAAAGATAAAAGGAAAAAAGAAAAAGAAAGAGCTCCAAAGGAAAAAACGCCAGCGGGGAGACAAAAAAGAGTGGTGCGCCTGGGATGCCGGGAAAGAAAAAGGTAGAAGGAAGGGGCACTCCACAGGGTACATAGGGGGGAAAGTGAACGTGAAGGCCCACCGAGATGTGACGAAAAACAAAAAAAAAAGTAGGGGAAAAGGAAAAAAGGAAGTGGTTGGTCCCACAGGGAGAACCTGAAATAAAATGGCCAACAGGGGTTTGTGAGGGCCAGCAACGGAATGAGAGGGGCCGCATCGCTCAAAACGAACCGGAAGGCACAAAAAAAACAAAAGAGAATAGGACGCGGGGAAATTTGTTGTCAAAAGCGCGCAGCGAAATCTAAAAACACGAGGGAAAAAAGAGAGATGCAGGGGGTATGGAAAAAAAAAATCAGAAAGGCCTGGTTTTGGCCGAAAGCGGGGGCGTGAGCTCCAAAAGGAAAAAAAATCCAGGGGTACTGAATGTCTTACCAACGGTGGATGTCGGAAGATAAAGAAAAAAAAACTGAAAAGGGTGCTGGGCCATTGCGTTACACCAGTTCAGGGAAAAAAAGTTTGAAGGGAACAAAGGTGCTCCAAGTCAAGGGCAAATTATTAAAAGCACGGAGGAAAGAAAGCTTCTACCTGGGGGTGACGGAAAAACCAGCGGAACAAGGAAGTTTGAAAAGAGCCTAAAAGGGGGAAAAGCGACCATGAGAGGGGAGGGGGGGGAAACGGGGGGTTAAAAGTGCGTGGGTGGAAAGGTACTTGAAAGGTCGGTACATTACGTACATTCTGCTTCTGTGAGGTATGAGCAGGGTGAGAGATATTACGACTAACTTTTGGTGTGCGAAGAAAATATTGTCTTGTGGCCTACCATCAGGAAGGACCCAAACTGGGGAAGAGCGCAAATAAGAAAAGGAGGCGGGAGTCGGGCCCGCCCATCTGGGGCGGCTGCAAAAAAGGCGGGGGAGTTAAAAACATCGTCACCGACCGTGGGGAAGGGCATGGGAGGGGGATTCTGGCAGCTGATTGACGGGGAAGAAAAAGTTAGCGTCAGACGCGGGTGTACTCTTAACATCAGACCCAATGCACTGGGGAAGAATCCCGGGCTGGGTTAAGAGAGTTAAAAGAAACCGGAATCTACGGGGGCTCTCCGTAATCGAGGACTAAAGCAAAACTGGAGGGGAACCGCCGTGGGGAGGAGTGCACACCAATTGCATTCCCTGGGGGGGGGGTGGGGTCAGGGAGGGTATTTGCCCTCTGGAGACAAGAAGGTTGACGCTCCTTACCAATTTCGTCCAGGGGGGGGAGTTGGTCAAAAAAAAAAACTAAGAGGTCGGGTGGTCGAAAGGAAAGACCATGTGTTGGGTTGGGATCCCGGTGTAAAATGGGGGGGAAAATCAAAACTTGCATCAATAATTCCGGAACCCGTTGCGGTCACGGTGACCGGCGGTAAGGGGGCTGGGGTCATGTGGGTGCAGCAGATCAAGGCGGAAGATCTGAGTCGTAATTCGCCATGGGGGAACAAAAGGGTGGGAGTCAAGACGTGGAAAATCTATGACCACAAAACGAACGTCTCTTAATCCATAGGGCAAAAACGCAGAAAGAAGGTAGTAAAAAAGGGAAGGAAAAAAGAAGAAAAAGGTGAATATTCCACAGGGGGTCGATGGAACAAGAGTTACAGTCACACCACTTCCAGAAAGAATAGGAAACCAAAGGGACGAGGCATACATCGAGAACGACGGAAAAAAGGGTCCTGACCTCCTTGAAACTTTTCACCAGCACAAACGAGGGAGGGCTGGGAAATTTGAAACCTCGTCAGCGCAGACATGGGAACAAAGAAAATCCATCTTTTAACGGATATGGAAAAAAAATCAGGACCGATGTGATAGACTCAATAGTGAAGAAGATGGGAGAGATCACAATCAACTGAAAATTGAAAGGGGAAGCGGGGTCATTGGGGAAAATCAGGGCGGGAGATCTGAAAGGAAGGTAGGAGAGGTCCCTCAATCAAAGACGGGATGATCGGAAAAAGAAAAAAAAATAAAAGGAATCGCCAGTTGTGACTCAAAAGAAAAAAGAAGACTTAAAAAAAATTCCTCCTGACCACTTATTAGGGAGGAGGGGTTTTTAGGGAAGGGGGGGTTGCACCCGGAGGGAATCACACAATAAGGGTTTCAAACCGGGGAGAAACAAGGGGGGGATAAGGGACTATGGTCTAGACGATCCGATAACGTTCCAACCATTCAACACGTGGGGGGCGTTGCAAACGAACCATTGGTGTGAAAAAAAACTTTGAAAAAAAAAAGAAATAGCGAACCGAACTCCTTTGGGGGTCCCAAAACCACGTAAAGGTGGGAAAAAACGAGGGTTGCCAGAGGAGCCGGGGGAACGAGAGGGGGGGAACCAAGCAGTTCCGCGTTGGGGGAATAAAAAAGGTCAAAGAACTGCGAGGGTGGGGGGAAACTACATAGCGGGGAAGGACAAAAGTGCGCGCATAGTGCGAATCACCCTGGGACTAGGGAAAATAAAAAAAATATGCCACCGGGCCGAACGAAGGGAGGGGGAAGTAAGGTAACGCACCCATGGAGTGGCCGTTTTTCAAACCATAAGTCAAGGGGGAAGGGGAATGGCGAGAAAAAGACAAAAAACAATCAAACGAAAGGGCCGCGTTGGAAACGGAAAAAAAGGAGAAGGAGGAAAGGAAATCTCAATTGGGATGGGGTGGGGGAAAGGCTGCTGGAGAGAAAGTTTAAGGAAGTCAGAAAAGGGGAAGGTTAACTGACGTTCCCATCAAGGAAGAGAAACTAGAAAGGAGGGAGAAGGAAGGTTTATACCGTTTTTTGTAAGGTTTTTCGGTCCAGCCACTTGGGGAAGGTAAAGGGGGCCAGGAAAAAAAACAAGAAAAATGGGTCAGGGGTTGCAACAAGGAAAAAAAAAAACTACAGAAGGTGGCCTGCGGGAAATGTTAAATTTTCGGAGGAGTCAACAGGGGGAAAGGAGGAGCTGTAAAAAAGCTCAACAACGAAGGGAAAGAAAAAAAAAGGGACGGTTTTTTGGGGTGAGGAGCCAAAGGGGGGGGGGTAGGAAATCAGAAAAATGGTTCGAGGCGGTCCCCGCCAGCTGTCAAGTCAGAAAGGTAGAGTCTTAAAAAAGGAGGCAGGATGAGACGGGGGCGCCAAAGCGAGCGTGGTCAGGGAAGAAAAAGGAGCAGGGGCGAGACCTTTGACAAACGTCAAGATGGAAAAGGCTGAGGACAAAAAAGGGGGGGGAAAATGTCAACGAAAAAGGAAGTGGTTTTGGATGGGGGTTCAAACAACCGGAACCATGAGTGGTCACATTCTTCACTCTGTCGGAGGGGTGGGGGGGAAAAAAATAGAAAGTCAGAAAAGGTTAGGATTGTTTTTTTGAATTTGGAAAAAAGGGCAGGCAAAAGGGGGAATAGTCAGAGGGGTTCCCAGACAGAGACTGTGTGACGGGAAGCCCGGGGAGGAAAAAAAGAAAGGAAAAAGAAGTGGAACGAAAAAGAAGAACCTGTAAAGCGGCGAATTCTCAGCAAAAAAAAGAGAAAGCAGCAGGAAGGTGGCCCTCATGCCCTCTTCGTCCAATTTCGTTGGCAAAACGGTTGGAAGGAGTGGGGGGGCCAAGGGACCCGGAGAAGTGGAAGGGGAAAAGGGGGGGAAAGGGGGTTAATCCGAGGCTCGCTCTGGTGGTCCAGGGGGGGAAAAAAGAAAAAGGAAAAATGTGGGTGACAAAGCCTAGGGGGTTTCAAGGACTGAAGGAGGGAACAAAGGTATTCCCGTATAGTCCCGCCGTGTGCGGGGGTGGCAAAGAGAAAAGGACGAATATTCAGGGGGGAGGCCTCCTGTACAAATTTGGGCAGGGAAAGGTGGGGGAGTAGCGGGGGCGTGAGCCACCAAAACAAAAAATCAACAAAAACAAAAGAAGAAAGGGAAATCGGCCGAGCGTCTCGGTGCAAAAAAAAACGCTGTGAAGGGGGCGAAGGAACTAATACCCATCAACTTTTGGGTCTAAAAGAAGTAAAGATTGGGGGGGAAAGGAAAGGAGGGGGGGGGGGGGAGGGACGAACCAGGTATAGGAGTAATGCACTTAGAAGAAATTGGGGGGGACGGGGGGAACAAAAGACGACCTCAAAAAAACAACGTGATGGGGGGGGGGGAAAAATATAGAGATGGGAAAAGGGGGACAAAAAGGGAAAAAAGAAGGGGGAAAACGGTGTACCTCAGTCTTTAGAAGGGGGACCGGGGAAAGGGGGGAACTAAAAATTCCAACCCCCGAAACAACCTAATTTTGACAATCGGGGGGGAAGGAAACCACAGTGGGTCCTGGAACAGAAAAATTCCAGCCGTGAGCAGTGGTAAAGAGGGGGCCTTTAACCTAAGGGAGAAAAAGCGGAAAAATAGATTTTGAGGGGTGGGGTGGGTTAGTTTTTGGGAGGGAAGCAACCGCTGTCTGAAGCTAACGAACCCATACTGAAAACTTTGCGGTAAAAAAATACAGGGGGGGAGGGGAATAATGTACTTCCTCCTTGTTGGTTGACACCTGAGCGGTCTGGACCTGATAAACGTGAGAATACGCCGGGGTAAAAAACACAAAACGAATACCCAAGACCTGAGTAAACAAAGTTCGGGGAAAGGAAGTTGGGGGGGGGGGGGTATGAAAAGGACAAAACAAGAAGCAAAATTAAGAGGGGAGGCCGATTGCTCAAAAATCCGGTTCAAAAAGGGTGACAAGAAAAGGCACACTAATAAAACTTAAAGGGGGGGCATCGAAATACATGGGGGATAGTTGGCAAAGGTTAAGGGGGGGGAAAAACTGCATTGAACTGTATCGAATAAGGGGGGAAAAAGCAAGGGGGTTGAGTGCTCAAAACGGGAGGACGGGGAAAGGGTTTAAGTAAGGGCCTTTAAAAAAAGGTCAAAGGAGAATGTTTGGGAAAAGGGGGTCAGATTGATGTATGGGAACTATGGCGAAAGGGCAAAGGCAAAAGGGGGGGATAAGTTCGATAAACAATTAAGAAAAAAGGTCTGCACTAAACACACCTAAAAAAAAGGAAGTCAAAAAAACCTCCCTTTTCCCACCAAATTGGGGGTTGGGGACGAACCCCACCCAGAAAGGCAACATCATCAAAATTCATCAGCGGGGTTCCAGCACGACGGTCAAAAAAAAAGTGGGATTTGAAAGTTTGGGAAGCCATGCGCCGATTGTGGAACCCTGAAAAGACATCGTCGAGTTCGAAGTTGGACTTCGGGGGAAATCCAAAAAAAAAAAATGACTCCGCGACATGGGGAGAAAAAAAAAGCGGAAAACGTGGAAAAGCTGTGTCCCGGAAAATTTATTAGAGAAAAAAGAGAAAATTGGAAACGCCCTCACCAAGCAAAAACAGTTTGTGAAGGGGGGGGAGGGGGTTGTATTCGCGAGGTTTTGTGAGACGGGGGGAGGCGCTCAAGGGGATGAACAAAATTAAACTAGCTAACGCAAGACTGAAAACATGGGATTGGTAGAATGGCTGCCGGAAATTCTGCAAAAACTAGAAAAAGGGTTTCAGGTTTAATATGAGGGGAAGAAGCAACAAAGAAAAAGCCAACCTGAAGGACACCCAACCTGTCCCCTAAAGGGAGGTCTTCTAAGATTGTTTTGGGGTGGAATCTGACGAAGGAGAGGTGAAAGGTGGAAAACCGAGGTAACGACGGTAGGAAAAATCGTGAGCCCGCTTATTCCGCCAAAGGCAAGGCTTTTGAGCCGGAAACAACCACAGCACGCCCGCAAGAAAGTTGAGGGGGGTGAGGCGAAGACACGGTCAAAACGAAATATGCCGCGAGCAAGAAAAAAAGGGGTCGAAGCCGTCACTCCGGGATCCCATATAAGCCGGTGGATACATGAATAAAACAGGGGAAAAGACATCGGAAAAAGCATGGCAATAAATCACAAGGGAGGAACTTGAGGGGGGCAAAGCGTGTTCTGGGTTTGAACTCGCACTGAAAGGTACCAAAAAACGGGTGAAGGGACAACGACATAAGTCAAGACACAAAGGAGACAGCAAGGGAAGACATTTTTCCGAAAAAAATTTTACCATTCCAGGGGGACAGAGTTATTTGAAGCCCCGGGGGGGGAAAAAAAAGCAAGAAAAAAACCAGTTCCAATAACGAAAAAGAATGAACGGGTGCTCGAAAAGTCAAATGGGAAAAGAGGATAGTGAAGAAATTCAATCAAGTGCACTCGGGGTGGATGAGGGAACTGTGGGAAAGAAGGGGGGTGAACAAAAAACAATTTTGCCTAACCTGTGCAAGAGGGGACGGCAAGAGAAGGGGGGGGCCCAAGGCCGGGATCGAAAAAAAAAAAAAAAAAAAAAACAGGAAGGGGGCACTTTTTTCATAGAAAAAGTCAAGGATCATCGCGTGGCCTGTGAGGGAACTAGATGCAAAAAAGGATAGCAAGGGGGGGAACATAAGGTTTTTAACCGGGGCAGAGAAAAACCAGGTTGGCCAGCGAAAAGGACACAAAGGGGCCGAAAAGAGGGGTAGCTGCTCAGAACGGGGAGCAAAAACAGATTTTAAAAACCGAGGAGCTAGCGAAAAGGAAAGCTGAGGAAAGTCCGGACGCTGAGAAAATATCCCCGGCGAAGGTGGAAAAGAGAACGGCATTGATCCAGCTGAAAAAGGACCAAACCACGGACAGCTCGGCCAGCAAGGGGAAAACCCTAACAGTTTTTCCAGGGGACGAATTCAGAACAAAAAGGGAAATTTTTCATAAGGACCAAAACGGAAACATTTCAAGAAAAACCAAAGGGCGTATGCTAGGTCCACGTCAGGACGGGGGGGTCGAACTGGGGGGGGGACGGGGGGGGGTCATCACGGATGAGGCATTTTACCAGAGCAGGAAAAGGAGGGAGGAATACTCTTTGAAAAATGAGTTCCGCGGTTGGCCCGACGCAGTGAAATCCGCCTGAAAAAACAGCCTGGCCCGGTTTTTGACCAAAAAGGGTTAAAAAAGACGGGGGGGGAACACCAAAAATGGACAATGCACGGGAAAAAAAAGAAAAACTTAAACCACTAACGCATGCAAACGACAAGGAACCCAGTACCAGGAATGGAAAAACTCTCCTTCCGATTGGTAAGAAGGAAGGCTGGGAATTCCTTGCCATCCGGCCCAGGGGGGGAAAGAAGGGATGGACTGTGTGGTCCGGAAGGATCCACCAGGGATGACCTATCACAAATAGGCTGGAATGAGGAATAAAAGAATGATATCACGGGTGATAACCACAGGAAAATCGTGGGCGATTCCGGCAGGAGGTCGGGGTGTGACGAAAACAGAACAAACCAAAAACCCGAAAGGGGAAAGGAAGCAATCGGGACCCTCTTTTCTGGCCCCGCATAAAAAACGCCCAAAGGCAAAAGGTCGAGAAAAGGCGTCCGCCTATCAAGCCGAAAGTGGGAGCCAAAAAAAACTAGGACCGAAAGGAACATCAAAATCTGGGGATATGGGCAAGGCGAAGGAGATACCGGCAGTGGCCGGGAGGTAGAAAAAAAAAAATATCGCGAGGTCAGAAAATACAAGGCCGGGCTCGAGAAGATAAAGAAAAAAAAGGACGTCGGCATCACCGGAAACTGCAAGAGACAAGGAAGACCTAAAGAAAAAAACACAGACATCCAAAAGATCGGGAGGATTGCCAAGGGACGGCAGAAGAACAGGTGGTTCAACTGAAATGGAACAACAGGTAATAAGACTATAATGCCCGGCACAGGGGGGGTAGGGGGGAGGGATTTGAAAAAACGGGTAAAAAAAGAAAAGGCTGGTGGAAAAAAGAAGCCTCAGGTAAAGTTGAAACGCAATAAAAAAAGGGAGGGGGGGGGACAAAGAGTAGCGTGGAGACTCCAGACACCAGTTTTAAATTCCCACGCCAACCAGCTGGGTTGGGGGATTTGGGCCGAAAAGCGCGGTCTGGGCCGCCTTGTCCCACGCAACGAAGGAGCTATGGGGATGTAAAAGCGCGACTGAAAAAAAAAGAACCCCTGGATGACAGGCAGAGAATCTCGACGATGCGAATTGGGCATACCCTATTAAGGCCAAGTTGGGGGCCGACGGGAGGACGCAAGCAAAAGTAAAGGCTGCGTGAGGTTACTCACCAACAACGGTTTGTGATAAACTTCGGGGCACCACCCAGCAACGGTGCTGTCATTGCGGGGATGGGAAAAAAAGGAGTGGGAGCAACAACTCCCGGTGTCCTGTAAACGAAATGGCAAAACAGAACAATGGGGTTGACGGCATTAATAGAAAAAAGACAGAGAGCAAGGGGGCAAGCTAACACAAGGGGGGAATTTTGGGCCGTGTCACGAGGGGAAAAGGGGAAAAACCGGGAAAGTTGTTTCGGTTGGAGGAGTGGAAAGAAAGGAAAAAGTGGCCGCGGGGAAAGGTTTACCGGTGCGCACCTCCAGAGTCGGGACTATTGTAGGGGGAGGCGGAGGGGGTCAGGCTAGGGAAATTGGGTTCGGAAAAAGTCGCGATCGGTTTTTTGCCTGGGACGAAAAGGGGGAAGACCCGCAAGGCACGGAGTGATAGATGGGGAAAAAATGCGAAAGTAAAGCCCCGCATCATGGGGGCACGGGCGCCCATCTTATAAAGACGCTCAAAGAGGGAAACGGGCCAATTGCGGGTTCTATGAATTGAGGAGAAAGGAGTGGAAAAAAAGGATGGGGTGCCTCATCGGGGACAGCGAGGCTTTGATACGAGGTCCAACAAGGCATAAAAAAGGGGAAAAGAGCAGGCCGCGAAGTTCATGACGGTGGTGAGGGTTGAAAAGGGCAGGTCCCGTCTTCGCAAAGGCCTGGAGCCCTCTATCGGGTCCCCGCACGGTCGGGGGGGGGGGGGCGAAAGGGCATTACAAGGGTCTTTCCAGAAAAAAAAAAAAAATGGGAAAGCAGCCTGAGGAAATTCGGTCGTCCGGACCAATCTCAAAACAGCGAAAAAAAATACTGGGGGGGTCCGTCGGCATGCGGGAAAAGTTGGGAACGAGTGCATGTTCCATTTTGTGCCGCTTACAACATAGAAAAAGCCATGGAGGGGGCCGGGGGGACAACGGGACCGGCGCAGGAGGATTGAAAAAAAAACGTAGCGGAATTATCTAAAGCTTATTCGCCCATGACGGAGTACTGGGGGGGGAGTAAAGAGAAAGTGAAACAGACACCATTAGAACTCGACGAAAGAAGGAACAAGGAGAGCATTTGGGAGAGATAAAAAAGTGTGCCACGCGTGAATGAGATTAACATCACCAAACAATGGACACAGCGGGAGAACTGGCGATTTCAGAACGATGCTGGCAAGACCAAGTAGGCAACAAGAAAAAGGGCCAGAAGAAAAGAAGGATAGGGAACGTCCCGAAGAGAGGGGCGAAACGGGGGACAGAACTTTTCAGGGGGCCCTAACTATTCGGAACTACGGGGAGCGTGAAAGAAATAGGCGGTGAGTCGTTCAAAGGGGAAAATCAAAGGGAAAATCCCTCTTCCACCTGTAAATAGGGAAGAAGAGGGTTAGATATCTTGAGGGCATGGGGGGAACTAGGGTTACCTCAAAGAAACTCCTATTATCTTGAATCTTACTTGCCACTCAAAGGAACCCAAAAGAAGATGGAACCAGAACATCCATCAAACGTGGGGGGGGGGGACGAAAAAAAAAAATAAAAGTAATCGTGAAGGGGGTTTCATGCCAATTGGTGAAACTCCAGGGGGGGAAAAAAAACAGGAAAGAAGGTAAAGCAAGACTCCTTGAGAGACGGATAGACCGAATCCGAACATTTCCCCAATGCCAATTCGAGACCCCCGGTGGTAGGGGGAGAGGGCCGATGAGGGGGATGAAACAGACCCAGCCAAACTACTTGAAATTAGGGAAGAAAAAACGGGAAATGTTCGGCAAAAGAATGCCCGGCTGGACCGGGGGGGGTGGTCAGCAGAAAGAGGAGTGGTGAATAATCAAAGGGGACCAAAAGACCAGGGGAAACATGAATGAACTTCGCGGGAAGGTGTTCCGCGATTTGCGCATCACGCCGGGAGGGAAGGAGAGGGGAAGAGAAGGAAGGGGAAGTGAGAAGGGGGGGGGGGGGAAAGAGGGGGGGGTCGAGATGGAAACAGTGGAGAGGGGGGGGGAGAGAGGGGTAGAACAGGGGGGGGGGGGAGGTGTTGGGGATGGTTTTGGGGGAAAGAAATAGTAATGGGGGGGCAAGGGGCAAATCTTGTCACATTGGAGGAAAAACCATGGAGGGGGGGGGTGGGAGTAGGATCGGAGGCAAGAAAGTTCTTGTCTCAGATCAAAAAGTGACAAAAAAATCACAGGGGACACGGTGACAGAGATTGAAAAAAAGAAGGACAAAAAAAATGGACTTCCACTGCCAGGGAGAAAAGGAAGGAACGGAAGCTGTTTTAAACATGACGAATCGGGAAAAGAGGACACCAGACTCAAGGAGGATTTTCTCCGCGCTGCAACAAACAACAAGAATAGGAGGGGCGGTAAAGGGGGAGGGAGGGGAAAAAGTTGCCGAATAATTGAAGAAAAGGTTTGAAAAAGGGGGAGAGGGGGGCAGCATTCCAGTGCAAAAAAGACTACAATCGAAATGTGAATTACCTGCGTAGCTTAGTTGGTCAAGGAAGGGCAGATATCGGGAAAAGGGGGGACAGAAAAAGAAGAATAACAAAAGAGTCAAAAAGGGGTTGGGGGGAGTGGGGGGGGGGGAACAAATGCCGGGGGGGGGACTCAATCTCTAGATGTCTATACGTTTCGCCCTTTCAAAGGGAAAGGGGGTCGTACAAAGGGAGAAGAAGCAGTTTTTTGAGCAGGGGAAGAAGGGAGGCGAAAAAGGGGGCAGGCAGCATAAGTCAGGCCAGGAAAACACCTTTTACAAACGTTCAGTTTCTGAAAAGGGTGAGGGGGGAAACGGCGGAGGGAGAAGCGTAATATTGAATGTTCTGGGGGGGTGGGTGAGTGCCGCAGCATCCATATTTTGGGGGCAAATTCGGGGAAAAAAAAGGGGGCGGGGAGGGACGCAACGGGAATTTCGCCGGGTCCTGAAGGGGGGGGGGATTAAGTCAAGAAAAAGAAGCAGTCGTATAACGAGGGGGAACGACAACTCTGTGTACCAAACGCAGGGGGGTAGTAAAAGGAAAAAGGGAGGAAGAGGGGAGTGTAATCGAGACCACTTCATCCCTGGAAGAAGGTAGAAAAGGGAAAAGGTGTTGAAAAAACACAGCGTAAAATCAAGTGCACTCGACCTCATTTCGTGAGGTTGGGGGGGTGGGAAGGAAGAAATTGCCATTGGAGGAGCAAAAAAAGCCCATTTAATAGACGGGTAATCCCGGATCGCTTCTGGTGGGGGTTCCGTGGCGTAGAAAAAAGGAGGGGACCGGGGGGGGCGCAGCTCAGGGAGGGTGGGGAAAGGGGGGGGGGGAACTCGAAAAATGTTATGGGAACCCGTATTCATTAAGCCGTGCTTAAACAAAAAGGGGGAAGAACGGGTTCAAAAAAAAAAGAAAAAAAAGTAGGGGGGTCGGTAAATCTTTAGGACGGTGCGGAAAAAACAAAAACAAACTTCAACTTCACCGAGTGAAAATCACACCGGGACTGGGGAAAAGAAAAGGGGGGACTGTGGAACACGGTGCTAAAAAAGGGAATAGCACGTACCCATCAAGTGCGGGGTTCCGCCAAAAGGGGGGGTAAAGGAAAGGGAGGGGTGGGGGTGCAGGGTGGGACCCAGTGTATAGGAGGGTGGGGGACCAAAAAGGGCCTAGGTACCAAACCTTGTAACGGGTGAA
>Ga0179593_1307517_pt1 | contig 14514 bp, 12 predicted proteins | sample CZODoug2_1_08_16_FD_185931 | JGI IMG/M metagenome (GOLD analysis project Ga0179593, IMG submission 185931) | Vadose zone soil fungal communities from Angelo Coast Range Reserve, California, USA - CZODoug2_1_08_16fungal (PacBio error correction) | ecosystem: Environmental > Terrestrial > Soil >...
ACGAGAGGGAAAATGCGCAGCGAAAAGGGGGGGGAATGACACTTCACATCGGGAGTGCTTATAAACCAGAACTGCAAGGAATCCCGAACGACAAGAGAGGGTAATGGGGAAATGTCCGCAAATTGCGCGCGAAGGAGTCCTCTCGTGCGGGACAGGACAGAAACTCCTCATAGGATTGAATCTCGCGGGGCACCTTCCGGAACCGAAGACTTCGAGCGGAAGAAGACGAAGGATTTGGTTGCAGAAAGCAAATGTGCCCGCAGGGAAAAGGACTCCATTCCGAACTCGACTCACTGGGAGTTGTCTGCGAAGGTACACGACGCAATAGGGTGGTTTCCTTGACGGGGAAAAGAAAACTGACCTCGGAAACGTCAAGGGGCAACTGCAACAAACGCATTGGTAGGTAAAAAATGGCTGTGTTGAAAAAAAAATCTCCGTAAACTCTTCTGGCTTGTGGCGGGGTCTAAGCGCTGGCCACAAAAAAAGAAATCACTCAATAGAAATTTCCCTCACAAAAAGTCACAAATTTGAGGCTACTCCCTGCTGGAAAAGGTCACGTGGAAGGGAAAAAAGGGGAGCAGCGAGGCAGCTGGGAGAGGGGTTCTTATAGGCGGCATAGTTCACTTGGGATCGCCTAAGAGCTCAGGGGGGAGGAAAAAAGATTGTTCGGGAATAAAATCCTGTGACAGTTGCTCTAAGGATCAAACCCTCTACGGTGGGTATACTTGTCAATCGGCTTGCGGGCGGTTCGACCGTGTGGGCAAATAAAAAGGTGGGCAACCAGTGAACTAACTTCGGTTCGCAACCAAAAAGACTTGTGTGCCTGATTATTAAAAGGGGGGGGAGATGGTGCCGCGTCGAACAAGGCAGATAAGAAAACCAACCATGTGCTTACCAGAGGTCCGCTATGTCAACCATCCAATGAGTACTGCGTTGAGGATCCCAAAAATGCATATGGGAGAACGACCCAATTCGTCCCTGCGGATGAAACAAATTGCCATGAGCGCAAAAAACAAAACAACCGAGGCACCGCGGGATGTCATCAGAGAGCGCATAACGGAGTCAAAGGAACAAACAGTAACTAGGGTCGCGGGGGCGCCACCCGTGAGGGGGGAAACGTCGGTGACCCCGATAAATCTCCTGATAGAGGCCCAAACCTAAAATACCCCTAGGTGAGAAATCAACGGCACGCAGGAAAAGGGGGGCTCTAGCATCAAAGGGGTTCGCCACCGCGAGGGCTTACAACTCTCTCAAAAAGAGAACACAGCTGAGAAAATAACGAATACCATCGCCCAGGACCTTATCTTCCCTAAAATGACTAGCACGGGGCTGCATCTTCAACCACGGTCCTGTGTTCCAGTATCACAACCGTAGGCACAAAGGAACCGCACAATCTGGGAACTAAGGGGCTACTATAAACCCTGAGCGCAAGAAAAAAAAAGAAGACAGCAAGGTATACAACGAGGAGTTTTCGGGGAACTTCTCCAAGAATTGCCGATACTAGAGTAAAAGGTAATGACCCGCAGTGCAGACGTGTGAGCAGCTCGCCAAAGAAAGCAACCGGAATGACTAAAAAGCTCACGATTAATAGAACGAAATACCCAGAAATCCGAGGGAACTAAACTCCGAGTGAACGAAAAGGGGGAAGAACTCTTAAACTCGGTTGGGGGAGAAGGTAAATTTATTCATTTTTATAGAAACTGGGGGGACACCCGTCGCGAAGGGACGGGAAGAGAAAGGTGGAAGGGTCTCAGGGAAAGGAAAAAAACGATTGCCGAATCCCAGGCCAGCCTGGAAAGCTAAAAAAATTGAGAATTACAGCCGTGAGAAGGGGCTACGGGCGTGTAAAAGCCGGCGAAAAAAGTGTGGGTCGATCGTCACAGTGTTGTGTTACCAGCTGACTAAAGTTTGCCGAACCCCAGCACGACAACTTCCTCCGAGGAAGAAAAAAAGCGACTTTGGGAGGGCACACCGGGACAAAACCCGCTCCAACGTTACACGATTTGAGGCATCAGACGAAAATCGGCACAAAAGCCAGCGAATGAGGAGGAAGACAAATGCGTAAGGAAAGCCTATCTAAATGCAAGTATTTTCATCGTTGAGGATGCAGAGAAAATTACCCATTCGCGAGAAAAAAAAGGAGGATGGGCCAACCGTGGAACGGGACAAAAGGGGAGGGTTCTAGGGGAAGGTCTACGCCCTGCACGATGACCCGTCACCGTGGAAAGAAGCGCCTTGAGATTCAGGAGGCCTCCCAAAACCAAAAAACCCCACCCAAAAAAAAAAAACCCTTAGAACCTTTGACAAGAGGGAAAGAAGAGAGGAGGCAAGCCGATCGGGGACCACATGTTATTACGCCAAGGCCAGCGAGTGGGACGTGAAATTTGTCCGAACGAACAAATTAGGGCGGCGGGGGGGATGAAAACGACCCACGAGGTTGGGGGGGAAAAACTAGGAGGTAATAAACACGGAATAAACCCGGCTAGAAAAAAATATGGGGGGAAAACTGGAGCATCACGTACTTAAAAGGAATGGACGATCAGTCTAGGAAGATCATCTGCGTGTGTTTTGGTGGATCTTGTCGGGGAAAAACATGAGCAAGTCTGGGGGGAGGAAGGAAGCCTAGGGTTCGTAAGAAGGGGACCTGAATGTTAACGAAGTTTAAAATAGCACGCGGCCGGCGTCTTCGTCGGGGGGAGTTCTTTGCCGGTTGCGAGGGAAAAGTATTCTGGCCGCATTGGGGGGGGGCCAGAGCGAACTGCGAGCGCAGCGGCTCAGGGTCTGTGGGACTGGGCAAGAGGAAAGGGAGGGGGGAAATTCCGCAGGGAGGAGGAATCTAAACACAACAGATGAGAATGGGAGAAGTTAAGTGCCTCAGTGCAGAATCACCACTACTGGGAAAAGGACAAGAACCGAAAGACTAGTGGGGCAGGAAACAAAAGGGAGCCATCTCATTCGCAAAGTAACACTTCTAAATACTTATCCTTGCAAGAAGGACGAGGGAGACGCGGAATGACCATCATGAAGCCAAGTACCATTGCCCTGTCACCGCTTAAAGTGTTTTAATGAAAGGACTCTCTGACTAGAACCGACTTAGAGAAAGAAGGGGGCCTTACCGAACTCACCCAGCACAACCACGCCTATGATCATAAGGTCAACACAGGGGTGTACGAAGAAAAACTTAAGAAAGGTATAACAATGAGTTTCTCGATATTAGAGGAAAAAAGATGCTTAAATGGGGTACCGAGACCCGGGAGGGTCAACGTGCGGAATACTTCTGACTCCCGAACAGGGTACATGACCGGTAAAGAACAAAGGAAACAGGAGAGGGGTGGACTCCGTTAAAAAGGGGCAAGGAGGTTCAGGCCATGCGAAGAGGGAGAGGCAGAAGGAGAAAACTGTTGTCCGCCGACTCAAAGGAGGTACACTTACTCGTGGTTTTTCATGAAGGAGGGCACGTCAAAGAAAAATGTTGTACTCTTCCGGCGAAGAAAAGGGGACAGGACCCCTCTACGTTCTGCTAATGCCTCGTCATCTTACTCGTCCAGAGGGACAGACATAATTCCCTGCTAAGAGAAACTTACAAAGGCTTTTCCCTTTCAGAAGAGGTCCTCTCTGCCGGCGTTGACTCAAACTCTTACGAACTTCCAGCCTGGAATTGACGGGAGGGGTAACAAGCCAAGTCGGTTCAGGGGGATAGGAATTGGGCAAGGAGCTGATGGATCTTTAAGTAGACTCATCCAATTCAACACCAAGCTCTTGCAGAGATACGCTCTGCAAGTTTCGGCCGACGACTGCCCGGTTGCCCCAAACGAAGTGGCACTTGCTGCAGAAGAATCATGTACCGTCATTGCCGGCTTATGAAGACATTTGCCAAGGTTGCTGGCCAAGGGAAAAATAGCACTCAACACCGGCAAAGGGACGTCCCATCTTCGGTCACGAGAGAAAAAAAGGAAAGGGACACACATGAACCCAGAGCTGAGCGGTAGCCCGACACTCAAGGCCTTTCTTAACTCGCCCCAGCAAGGAGTAAGGAAAAGGGGTCACTCGGCGTAAGTGAGCATTTAGCGCTCATGTCACCCTTGTGGCCGCGAAGCAAAAAAATCGGCACTTTGTGGTGGCGAAAAAAAATCGATGCCGCGCAAGTGGAAGAAAAGGAATCTACTGGGAGAAAGGCGATGAGGGGCCGCAGGGACGAAACGATCGGGGTGCGTAGGTAAATATTCGGCATCATGCAGGTGGAAAAGGGTGATCCGCGAGCCGAAGCTGGGGGCCTGAGCGGGGAAGTAAAAACTCTTTGGCGCTCTCGGATTGGATCGGTGTGAAAAAGTATGATTGCCGGGGGGGAACCTTGGGTATCTTCGAATCGTCTCGGTGGGGCGACGAACCCCAGCGAGAGGGCATCAGGCATTCGCTTCGACTGTGCGGAACGGAAAAAACTTGGTTTCGTAGTTCTGCAAAGGGAAGGGAGGAATGCCTGACGGTGTGAACGTCAAAAAAGCGGACCTAACAGCAGGGCGAACCGAGCAGCATGGGTTCTTTCTGTCCTCCGATCAACAAGCTCGGACGGAAGAGACGGTCACTTTCCCCGGTGAGGAAGGGGGGGAGCCACGTTTGCGACGATAGGCCACAGGCGTCACCTCAATATCCCGGTACTTGGCGGCCGGACAAAACCGCTGCCCGGCCGCTCGTCTGGAAAAAAAAAGGAACACTGCGCCGCTGATCGGGGGGGGAAAAGTCTTTCCACGATAATCACTGGTCGAGGTGCTGGTGAAATCGGGGGGCATGTCTACTCAGCCCAGGACGAATCAACAAAAGAGTCTTCGCTGAAAGAACATAAAGAACTGGAGGGTTACAAAAGTAGTTCTGGAACAACTGGCTACCCCGAAACAAAACCCGAAACCTTATAGTCATGCGGCGTACGGAGTCACTCATGGGGGGAAAGGGAAGTCGCGGAAGAAAAACTGCGACCCACCGAGATGGCGGCAGAGAAGGGAGAGGCCGTTGCCAAACGATCATCAAACCGGCACCACCCATAGAAAGACGGGAGGAAAAAAACCAGCGTCGGAGCGGGAAAAGGGAACGGCCAAGGTAAAACGTCCAAAGTTACCATTCTCTTGGGCTGTGGGTCATCATCGACGCGAAAGAGGGGGGGCGGAGGACTGGTCAGAAAGCGCGGGATCAAAAAATGGCCTGACGACGGGTAATGTCGGCGACAGCAAATCCCTGCCGAAAAAGCCTGTCTTGGTCAGGCGCGGAACTAAAGCCGCACTGTCGGCGCCAGAAAACTCGGCGTCCTAAGGAAAAAAAGATAAAGATTACTAGCGAGAAACCCCCCCTGAAAAAAGCATTCCTTCAATTTTAGTCCTAGCCGGCAGGAAAAAAAGTGGCGCTCCTTAAAAAAAAACAACGATTATCAACCCAAGGTAAAAGGTCCTTAAAGGGAGGAGAATTAAGCTATGAGATACCGTCTGCCTGCTGAAAATAAGCTGGGTCAGGTCGTCCACCCAATGGCGGACATCCGGCACAGACCTCCTTTCGATGACGTCTGGGTCGCAGTTGGGGTCCAGTTGGCCAAAACTCCCGGTAGAAGTGTTGAAAAAGAGCGTGTCAGGGATCAAAGGAATTGTAACAAACACTAAGAGGAATCTAAAAACGAAAAGGGAGAAGGGACAAGGAGATTCCACAGAGGTGTCAAGGATCGATTGCCTAGCACCTGCGGTGGCAAAAAGTCTTCTAGAAAAAAGATTACCCCATGTGCAGGACCCGAAAGGGAGATGCGAGTGGGTGAACCGCAAGGGGGTTGGCCTGACGTCCGCGGCCGGAGAAAAAAAAAGAAGTCATGCAATCGATTCCGAGAAAGAACAGTGTCTGATGGATCCGCGGGGAGGGGGTTGTAGAGGAGGCCAATGATACGCTAGGCCCCCTGACGAAAGACGCCCTGCGAAACGCGACGACTCCAAGGGCGGGGTTGGCGGGAGGAAAGAAATGCCTGGTTTCGACTTTACGAAAAAGGGAGGGCCAGGGGGAGGGAAAAGAGGGGAACTTGCCCACATAGGGGAAAAACACGACAGGCGCGGTCGGCATCTGCTGCTCGTGCCGAAAAAAACAAGATCCACCTGCAGGATTTAGAAAAGATTCGACCAAAAAACCCGTGAGGACGAGAACTCATGAATTGCCCTCAGACAAGCGCATTGCGGGAGAGGACGCCTCGGGATGGAAGGGGGGGAAAAACCGCGGCCCGGAATCGGTCGCCAAGGGAGGCGCTGTCCGCGCGGAAAGCGAACGGGACGAGGTCTCAACGTCTGCATAAGAATCGGGCAGAGTGGTGTCGACGACGGCAGGAAGGAAGGGGGGAGGGGTAACGGTCGCCGAAAGGGGGGAGGACTAATACGTTCGCGTCATATGTTCCGACTGCTCCATGGGGGTTAAGGGGGCAAAAGTGGGGAACCCGACCCAGAAAAGGAGGGTTTAGCAAACGACTTGAAGGGAAACATTTATTTATTCTGTAACTCAAGTTCTGGCGCTTCTAACTCGCCAGACGAAGGAAACGTTGGCCTGGCCGGAGCAAAGGGCAAAAAAGCAGCGATCGGTTGTAGGGGTTCGGAGGAAACAATACAATCTTGTCTCGTCTTATAAATGATCTCTGGCAGCCGGTGTCGAAGGAGGAGAACAACGTGGCGCAAACCGACGCCAAAAAGGGGGGAAACCGCGTGAATGATCGTCGAGAGAGTGAAAGCCGCTGGTCCCCGCGAAAAAGAAACTCTCCTCTCGGCCCGCGCATGATGTAGGCCAAAGAAGGAGGAGGACCACCCGAAGACCTCCGAGAGGGACTAGTCAAAAACAACTCGAGAGCCAACTAAAGGATAGCAAACCGAGGCACAGACTTTCCTAGCAGGATGGGTTCACTTCAAGAAAGAAAAGGGGGGACCTCGCGAAAAAAGGGACTAAAAACTTCTCATCGCTAAACCCGATCGACACCCGTCTGCTACAATCGGTTGGGAAAAAGAAGACTTCTAAAAATCTTCACGGGTCCTTAAGGTGAAAAAGCGGAAGAGGGACACACAAAAAAAAAAAAAAAGTATCCTGGAGAATACTTCACTCCCTGAGGGGGAAAAAGAAGAGACTAATCGCATGGTAGATCACTGATGAATTGTTAGGAAAGGGAGACCAGTCATGGAGGCGTACCGAAGTGGACGTAGACTTTTAACCAAACCGAAGAAGCTGCGGCTGTACGAGGAAAAGAGGCGTAAAATCTGTACATTCGAAAGGGAAGAAAAAACAACGCGAGGCCAAGAAAAAAGGACATGTCGCGCAAAGACTCGCAACTAGCTATGTTTGGGTAGGTCCTGAACAGGTGTGATGGGGGGGGCCGCCCGACGGGGACTCGGAGAAGGGGTGGGAAAAAGCGCTCAGACAAGGAAAAAACAACTCCTGGAACTGTCTCCTCGGACACGTTTCAAGCTTAGTATGACTGGGGGAACGTCCTGCGGCGGGAAGAGGGAAAAAACATGGATCGTCAGAATTCCCATAGGGGTGGCACAGAGCGACGGTGCCAACTATCAAGAGCTCAAAGCTCACTTGCACGAAAAAAGGGGATCTTACTGGGGGGGAGAGGAAACACTATCACAGAGGGGAACGGTCTAAAGAAAGTTTCCCCTACGCACACGGCTGCATCATCTGGCCTCTGAAAGGGAAAAAGCCCTTGGATCCGGGGAAGGGGGTCTATTGTCTCTTTTTCCCGAGGGCGCGCGACTTCTATAAGCCGATAACCGATATCCTCGTTATCAACAGAGAGAGGCGTTGAGGACTCAAGAAAAAGGGAAAAAAATTACAGGATCCAAAAGGTGGAGAGGGTTGTCAGGGACAACTGGTTTGAGCCCGCGATGAAAGACTCGCGGCCTATGAAAGGAAGGGGGAAAAGGGGGGTTGGCAGAGAAATATAAAGTGAATTAACTGTTTCCTACAATGAGGCCGCGGGCGTCCGCGAAGGACGCCGCACGCGGTTTGGACACTGAAAGAGCGGTAAGGACCACTACCAAGGAAGACGTCGAAGAAAACGATGGAGGGGATCGGTGTTAAATCGCTAATCGGCTATAACAGAGGGCGATGCCTGTCACCATCGGTGGAATCCTGCGGAAGATAGAGTGGTTGGGGTTTGGGATCAGGGGTGTTCGGACTGGCAATAGATCAGAAAATGCGAGAATGAAAGTATTCGGCCGACGTGAAGGAAAGGGGTAAGGGCTACTAGGGGGATCCTCGCCGAAGTACCGTTTCGAGGTTGATACAAAAGGCCGGCGGTGCGATGGCTCGGGAAATTGTGGTGCTTCTTCCGTTGATCGATACGGTAGGGCGCGGGGGCCCGGCGCCCTGGAGTGGTGGTCTGGGCCTGGAGCGGGGGGGAATTCTCGCATCAGAAAAACACCCACAACGTTAGAGATGAAGACGGGGGAGAAGTCCCAGAGGAAAAGGCAAAACCATAATTCCGCCGAAAGGTCCAAATAAAAGATAAAATTCTCGAAACAAATGTGCGTCCAGGAAAAAAAAAAACAGGCAACGACAACAGCTGATAAACTATAAGGACGATCAAAAAAAGAAGAATGCCTACGAGAAGAGGACAGTTGTAGTCCTCCGAGGATAATGCACATAGCAGACTCCTACTGGAATTCCGACAAGCATCAAGATCGCCCACCATATTAGAAAAGGATAAAAAGGGTAATGGAACCGGATGAAAAGGGAAGGAGAAAACATCCGAGACCTATTAAGCGTTCCTCAAAGAATTTCCAAGACGTTCTTCCGTATGTAATGGGTTCCCCCATTGCCAAAGGAAGAAGGCACACTCATACATAAAAAAAAGTACGGACGCCCGCGGGAAGAGGTAAGGGCGGTATAACGCAACGTAGGGGGGAAGTCATCCAGGACGAAAAGCAAAAGTGTAAAGCGGCCCAAGAAAGATCACGCATAAGTCTCAAAGTTCTCACTGTACAAAGGGAAACTCGCTGAGGGGGGGGAAAGCTGGGTGGACGGTGTCTCGGGGGGAAGGTTAAGGGCGGGTCTAGAAAAACCTAGACCCTCGAGTTTGTGGACGTCAAGGAAAAGGGGGCGAGAACAATCGACGCGCAGAAAAAAGGACAAGAGTCCGCGACGAGAGGGGACCTGAAAGAGCAAAAGCATAGGCAATCAGTACTTAAGGGACATGGTGATTGAAGGGAATAGGAGGGCACGTGGCGAGGGGGAGAAAAGAGGAGAAGGGGTGGCCGAACGGTGAAGTGAAGGGGAGCGGTGGTCCGCCGCCATAGCCAGACCCGGTTCATTGTTTGGAGGAGATTTGATGCGTTATTAGAGCGAGGAGTTGTCACGTCAGTAAAAATGGGAAACCAAAATCCAGGGGCCCTCGCGCACGAACGCCACCCGGGGTTCACCGCCCGACAAAACCGTCGACCAGTTCTGAGCAACGAAAAAAGAAAGAAGGGGCAGACTTGCGCGGAGGGGGAAGGGACGAAGTGCCAACAGGGTGCTGTGGGGGGCCCACGGGCATTTCGGTATTTCTAGTGAAACCAAACACCGGCGACAAGAGGGAAGGGTCAAACCATCCTCACCTGAAGGAAAAAGGAAAGGACTGGGCCCCCCGTATAGAATCACTGTGGGGATCTGTCAGGCCTAAAAGGGGGGGGAAAGGAGGTGTCGCGAAAGAGGGCTGGAAGGGAATGAGGTCAATGGTGCGGCGAGTACTCGTTACTGTTTGAGTAGTTAAGCTGATCTGGGGGAGGGAAGGGGGAGAAGCGCGAAGCTCGGAACAGGAGGTGGGGGGCAAGTCACAGAAGACGGTCGCGAGATGTTGGCGTCAGTGGAGGAACCGACTCGACGTTGAAAGCCAGAGAGGGGCCGGGGGAAAAAGAAGGGGAGAAGTGAGTCGGGCCAGTGAGGAGTGCGGGGGGGGGATCCGCCCCACCGGAACCTTGTAACACCTGCCGGCGTCACAAAACCCCCAAAGGGACCACCCCGCATCACTATTTTCTTTGGGGTTGGAGCCTCCCCCTCTGGGTTGAAGGGTGTTCAGCACGTTGCTATCCGTGGGGGGAGTCGGATTTAGTGGGACGAAGCCGGTTTGGGGGGAGAAATTGGTGGGACTCAACGTATGAGAGGGGGGACGAAAAACACATCCGAGCGCGAGCAAAGTCAAGGAATGTTTCCGAGGAATTCTGCTCATACTGGAACCGGGGCGACGTAGGCAGTTTGTCCCCAAATCGGGAAGAGAGGGGACGCACTTTTAATTCACGACGCAATGATCATCATGCAGAAGGGGCGAACATATTTGCCATGGGGCAGAAATGCCGGAAAGCGGGCGCGAGAGAAGAGAGTCACTTACAAGCGTTTCCGTGCGGTGGCGGAGGGGGGGTTGAACGTGGGACCGTCCACCGCGGGCAAGCCGCAATATCAAGTCAGAAAAGGATGTACTGTCAGAGAAAGATCAATCCTCGTCGTTAAAGTCCATAAACGGACCTATAAAGGGTATGGGGGCCTTTTGACAAACCGATTGGGGTGAACTCTGCATGCCGGTTCTGATCACAGAGTGAAAAAGCGGCACATAGTATCAAAACACTAGCACAGGGAGAAAGACTAAGTCCTTTCTACAAACAAAAAATGTTCGAATGAAATTGTTCCACCGGGAGAAAGGGGAAAAAACGTCAATGTAATAAAATCACGACGCTCCTTCGGGGAGAAAAGAACGAAGTATCTTTACAAAGGGATACACTGCAAATACATCTAGAAGGAAGGGTACTTCGAACCCAAGGATATTCCCGAGATCATGCTCTTTGCCATATGTCCGGCTGCGCATAAGGGAAGCACCGAATAGGGGAAGACCAGAGCTTTCTGGTCCAAACTTGACGGCGCCAATGCAGAGCTTACCGAAAAAAGGGGGAACATTCATGGTCGTCGGTCAATTCGCGACGTCGAAAAAGCGTTGTCGTTATGAGGGTTTTTGTCCGAAATCGAGATTGACGACACAGAAACTAGGGGAGGAGGAAGGGGAATGGTGCTGGCAACTAAAAAAAAGAACGGACCTCCCATAATGGAGGGGTGGGGGGGCCTATGCGAGCAAGTTCCAGCCTCAATTGCAGCAATTCGCAGACCCCGTCTCACGAATAACATCGCATTGCGGTCGGGAAAGATCAAGAACAACGCAGGATCCGTGAGCTGAACCGGTGCGTTCGTCGCGGCGGAAAAGGATCAGGGGGAAGATCCGCCGTCAAGAACCCCCTCAAAACAAGGGGGAAGCGACAACGTAGAAGGGATCCGTAAAGGCGCGAATAGATAATTTCTTAAAAGGAGAGTCCGGTTGCTCCATCGCGCGGATCGGGAAAGGCTGGTTGCCACCCCTTTGCGGAGCCTCCCCGGGGAGAACTTTCTAGGTCTTAGAAAGGTGGGGAGGCTCCATCAGCCTAGGTAGGGGCGAACTCCGTTCGATAGAACAGCACGAACGTTAAAATGAGAGAGAAAACAACAAGAGGGGGAAAAGAAGAGATACTACATTAGAAAAGTAGGCTCATGGGCAGACGACCGAGAGGGAAACCACGTAGCGGGAGGGGGATCACCCAGATGTACGAATGCAGACAACCCGACTACATGAAAAGGGGAGGGTCTCTCCAGAACAATGTGGCGTCGCAAGAGGATGCGGAGAACCGAGGACCGCAAAAGAGGAACTGCTAGAGAACGGACCTCCCTTCGACGTTAGATTCGAACAAGGGGGGGGTTCTCGACGCCGACAGGAACTGAAACAGGATGCCGGACCCAAAAAGAAAAGAAAGGATGCTTAAAGAAGTCCACTGCGGAGCGTTATATCTCTACGGGAATGGCGGGGGTGTGAATATAAAAGGGGAGGTTCCGGGGATGCTGAAAAGGCCGGCAAGGGTCACCATCCATCGGCCACAAAAAGGAGGAGGTCCCGCATACTGATTTCCTGAAATACCACGTTCGGTAGTCCTTTCGTGTGGAGGCATCGCGTGGCCTTAAAAAAACCAGGTAAAAGAACCGCAAGCGGAAGAAAAGAGGGGGAAAACGCATAGTGCAGGGGCAACTGAGGTCCTCCGCAGCTTGGTGTCAGGTCAAGAGAGGACTACGTGGGATCCGACGGGCGCTGGAAAAGGATCGGGGGGGAAGCCTGCTTATCTTCGACGTTCCGTGCAACGAAGAGCGAAGAGTCATCTACGTTTAAATATGAAGGAAGAGAGCGGGGGAGGAACGAAAGAGGAAAGCTGGGTTTTTACTAAAGAAGCGGTCGCTTAGGGGGTGCTTTTCACTAAAAAGGGGTGACCAGCCGTGACAAAAGGAGAAGGTCATGCACCGCCTGGGGGGGGAAAAAAGGAGGGAAGTTCTCCCTGTATTAGAAAGTGTACGGGAACTGTGCGACGAGAAGATGGATCAGAACATTCACAACGGGAGGGGAAGGCAACTCGTGGAAGCCGGCCAAAGACCACTCGCGGACGGGGCTGTTGTTAGCGCCCTACTATCAGGGGACCATGCGGGTCTCAGTCCAAAAGTGCGGAAAAACAGGTGGTAGAGGACTTAGAAGGGACGGGTGTCCTAGCTGCCGCACACGTGCTAAATACAACGTCGACGCCAGGAGAAGCTATTAATTCACGTCTAGAACGCCACCGCCTTCTATATGGGAACTAAAAGGGAATCGGCCTCGCGGTGAAAAAAACGGAAATGATTATTTGGGGGGGGGGGTTTCAAAGAGGTTGAATTGAACCCTTAACTCAAAAATCGGAAGGAGGAAGCCCCAACGCCTACGTCTGCAACAAGGTTATCAAGAAGAATGGAAGATGCTCAGTTCTCTCGTCAGAGACTCGGGGTTACAAAAAGCGAGACGGCTATGAAAACGTCTCCCCCATTTAGAGAAAGAAAAAGACGGAGTGCCAATACAGCATAAAAGAAAGGAGCTGCCTTCAAAACTGAATTGAATCAACTTTCTTTCACGGACACTTCGGTACGGGTTCCGACCACGGTCTAAGGGAGAAGAGGAAAAGAAACGCACTAACCTTTCAAGAGAACAGGAAGACTGGGAGAAAAGCGGTCATGTCCCTGTATATCAACTGAAGGAAGAAAGTGTTCTTCGTTCGTCATGCCCGACTCGTGGTACCTGAGATTGAGAAACAAAAATCGAGCAAGGCGCACTCAGCCAAAAGAAAAAAGATTCCTGATTCACTACACAAGGTACTACGCCTGAGAGAAATAATATAAAGCAGAAGGAGAGAGAAGGTGAGACAGAACTGCGAGGGGGGAGAGAGGACAGAGGCTCTCTTACCCCCACAACACAAAACAGAAGGGGGTGGGGGGTTCAGTGAGGATTTCATGGTCAGTTTAGGACGGGGGTTACCCGACAAGACGGAGAAGAGGAGAATGGGCTTCTAATTCACATCACCAGGACTTGTAAACCCCATCGCATCTTCCAGCCGGCAGACGGACAGTATTATCCAGTCTCCTCTAAGAGGAGGGGACGGCGAAACACCTAGCAGGGGACTAGGGAAATAGTGTGGTTGAATCTTACTACGGGGTGAAAACTCACTCGCGTAAAAAGTTCAAACGACTCCAATTCCTGACCAGGGAGGTCAGGAAAGGGTCGGAGTACACACAGTCCCGCACTAACCCAGGGGAGATAGCAGGTATTATCACGGCACACAGTAGTCAAGCAGCGGCCGAGAAGTCATTCATAGATGCGCACTCGGAGAGGGGGATATTCTGTTGTGAAGAGAGAAGTCGATGTCCTTAAAAGCGCACGTCTATGGGGGCGAAGGGAAAGCTGAACCGAATTTAGTATTAGAAAGGAACCTGCCGAGATACACAAGGAAAAGGGGAAAGTTCCGACGCGTTGATGGTAGGGGGCCTGCCTGCTGGAAAAACATGCCTCAAAATCGCTTCGCGACTCCATTCCGGAAGGGGCCAAAGGGGGGGTAACGTTGGCCGGAGGAAAAGAAAAGGAGGAGTTCGTTAGCTTATTACTCGGGAAAAAAGACAGAACAAGTCCGGGCTTCCTAAGTGTTCCCGCACAGAGACTCTTTGATGGAGGAGGCGGGAAGGAGGAACTCCCGGAAGAAAGGGAAAGAAAAAGGAAGAGAAAGGAAACTATGATCGTTCCTTGTTATCCTGCTATAGAGGAGAAACTGACAACCTCCTGCATTCGGAGTCACCATCGTGTGACCTTATTATCATCGGGGGGGTGGGGGGGATACCGGTGTTAGGGAAGGACCCGTCGGATAAAACATGGGAGATTTGCATTCGCGCGAGTAATGTAGCACGACGTAGACGAAGGGGAAAATTCGGGCGGAAGAGAAGGGGGAGGGAAAGGCGTTTCCGAGGATACTCAAGGGGGAAAAAAGGGCGCGTCGTCGTGCCGTGGAATTATTCGGGGCAACAAGGTTGTTGACAGTGACTTGACTCCAGATCGTTTGGCGAGGGAAGAGGCGGGGGCAGGTTTTCGGGAAAGGGAAGACGAGGGGGGCAGGATAGCCC
>Ga0179593_1523072_pt1 | contig 14514 bp, 12 predicted proteins | sample CZODoug2_1_08_16_FD_185931 | JGI IMG/M metagenome (GOLD analysis project Ga0179593, IMG submission 185931) | Vadose zone soil fungal communities from Angelo Coast Range Reserve, California, USA - CZODoug2_1_08_16fungal (PacBio error correction) | ecosystem: Environmental > Terrestrial > Soil >...
CTTCTCATGGAAAGTAAGGCCGGGAGCAGGAGGAAGGAGAAAAACAAGAATCTCTTTTGTTGGACGTCCTGAGGAGGTCGAGAAGGGCAGAGGTTCAATTATCACCTCCTAAACGAAGCCTGTGGCCACTTGGAGATTTTCATTCGCCGAAAATCTGGGCAAATCCTTTCCTTGGGTTATCTGGTTCGAATATGGAAGGGTGGTAGGAGAAAGACTGGTAGATCTTAATCGTTAAATAAAAGGGGCAACGGGGGAAATAGGTCTGAAATTTAGTCTTTTCTAGGCATGGAAGGTTTGTTCCTCCCAGTCAGGCAGGAATCGAATGGACTGGGAAGAAGAGGGGGGCATAGGAGGTAGAAGTGGGGAAAAGAAACTTGGGTTCTGAATATGAGTGTCTTCAGGAACCCGTAAACAGATTTACTCTCTATTTTGGGTGAACCTCCTTATCAAATTGGGAGGAGGGGGCGAAACGGCGTGAGGGAAAGGAAACGCTGAAGATTTGGATGCGGAGGTCAAAGGAGCGGTTAACTATGTTGGCTTAGATGGGGGCCGTGTGAGCTAACTTGCACATTAACTTTTCTAATCGTTTGGCAGAGGTCCAAGCCGAAAGCCGGCTTACGGAGGGTGGGGAAACTCCACTTCGACAATTGAGAGGGGGGAGGGTTGAGGTTGGTGGAATAGCCATGGGGTTGTTTGCGGTCATGAAGCAAGCCTGTGCAAAGAGCTGTACGGGGAAGCTTTAGAGCGATCGGGCGGGTGGAGGGGAAGGTCGGAGGAGCTCGGCCAGATAGCAATCCCACGCACGGGGCGCCACGACCATGATATCGAAAAAGTCACTCATAAGTGGAAAGAAGAGCAAACCGATGCAAAAATCAGACCTTCTTCCCGGGGGACCACTTAAAATCGCGAAGTATTTAGGGGGGGACAAAAACGCTACCCCTGGGTACACGGAACACTCGGCACGAGGGGGCAGCGAGTATCTCCGAATGACCCCCAAAAATACCAACATCGCAAAGGGCTATGGCGTGACGGGGCTTCTATACAAAAAAAGTGTCTGGTGGTGGGGGGTATAAAAAAATAGCAAGCATCATGGAAAGGTAGAAACCTTACAAGGACCGGGACGGTGTCTAAGGGGAAAAGAAGGCTCTTTCTCGACCCGTGGTCTACCGTGGATTCTAAGGGGGGACTAGGAGAAAAACCGCCGCTTGCGAACCTCGTAGGGAGGCTTCATGGGGCGAATAGGTCTCACCCCCCGTAAGAGAAAAGAAAAGGAGGGGAAAGAGTGTATCAAAAATTAGGCGGATAGTCGCTACAACCAGTTGGAGTCTAAAGAGGTCCAACGACGCGACGGGTAGATCAAGAATTAGGAAACGACGCTTCCGCTGACGCGCTATCACAAGAAGGAACTCGGCCCGGAGTTCATGATCCGGAGGCCATTTTTGGGTTTCGGCTCAACGAAGTACGAGCTGGAGAGGGCAGTCATAAAGTAGTCACGCCTCGGACTGAAAAAAGGACGTGAAAATAATTTAGCGAGGACTAGCCCCACTCTAAGATGTTCGGGGGGACAGCTCATATTGCTGCACCGGCTAGAATGAGCTAAGCGAAATTGGGCAGGTTGATTAACCTTCGCACGGGAGGGGACGGGAAAGTCTACGAAAACAAAAAAACCAGTTGGAACCCTTCATCGACTAAAGACGTCGCTTGCAGAATGGAGAGAAACGTGACGGAAACCGCGTTAGCGTCAACGAATCATGTTAAAAAGGATCATGAACCCGCACGAAATCCTCAAAAAAAATGAGAATTGTTTCCTTAGGCACCTCGACGCGTTAGACCGCTAAGAAAGGGACCGGAAAAAACGTCAACGCACACGTTTGTTTGGGAGGCGATCCAAAGATCGGCGGAACGATTTAGTCGAAATGCAAAGAGAAGAACCCGATGTCAGGGAGGGCGGAGTTTCGGCAAATTTCGATTGACCAAATTTGAAAGAGAAACCAAAAATACCGACAAAAAAAACGCTGAAATTAGAGCGGCGGGAGTTGGTTCGACTCCCGAAAAAGGGGAAGCTCGCAAAAAGATCAAACACACCAAGTCGAGACAAAAGACTGCATAAATTAAACCGAGGCTTCGCAATTGCTGAAAGGGGGGGGGGGGGGGAAAAAGGGATCAAGGAAGTTGGCCGCGCAATACTTTAGCTGACGACAAATCCGCCGCTAGTGGGCGATCTTAAAGAGTTAAAGAAATTCGTACGATCACTTGCAGAAAATTGCCAATTTGGGGGGGGAAGGGGAGATGATTGGAGTTTGGGGAGGGGAATTAGAAAGAAGGCGAAGCGATAAAGTGAGTACTTTAGCCTTGGCGTGTCGCGATAGGATCTGCGCCAAAAGGAAAAGCAGAAGGCTAGAACCGGGTAGCGAACGACAGCTCGTGGGGTAATACCTCAGGAAATCTCCACTTTTCGTCGGAGAAGAAACTTAATAGGAAAAATCTGAAACGAACAAGTTGGGTTCAGAAGAATGGAAAAATAGAATCGTGTTAAGACGATATGCTTTATTCAATTTAAACTTGGGGGGCGATGGGAGGCGCCTGTCACCAAACGTTTAATAGGAGAATGAGGAAAAACTTATCCCACACGGGCGCACGATTTTAAACTAACTGACACAAAGACGCAGCCCAGGTCAGTGGCGAGGATAGTGGCCAGATGACTGGTCTGGGTGTTGTAATTATGGAAAAAAATGAACCGAAACTTAGAGGGGAAATTAAGGGGGAAAAGCCCTCACAGTGATTCTGACCCCCGAATAACTGCGGGCTCGGCCGACACATCCCTGAAACAGAGATAGCTTGGGCGGAAGATATGTACTTTTGGAAGACATGGGGCACACTAGTTTAGGCAAAAACCAGCGACGAAAAAAACGTCCATGGGGTGAGGAAGACGGTGGGGGGGGTGGGGACAAAAAAAAGAAGGGTTTCGCGTGAAAGGCAAAAAGAAAAAAAGGTGAAGGGGACTGCGCCCTGTTTCTTTGCTGGAGACTTTCCTTTTATGAAAAAAAAAAGGAGATCTCCCCATCGAAAGTCTTTTCGGACTGAGTTAAGAAGCCAGGGGCAGATTATCGAGGCAAAAAAAAAAAGGAGGAAAATGGATGTAGCTGAAAGCGGACGATATAGGAGTGGGTTGCCTAAGCTTGTAAAGTACGGGGGACAACGTCGTATCATAGCTTGGTGCGTCCACATTTAAAAAAGGCCTTTACTGGGGGGGGGGAACCGGTCCCAACATCGTATAAAAGGGTTGAGACACAAAGCCTGACAGGTCGCCGAGTCCACGTTTGTTGGTTTTCAGGCAAGCTCATCGGATACGAATTTGTGGGTGGGTTGCTTGAAAAATTCAAGATGTCACGCGGGGCCTGTCTCCAAATGCTGAAACCTTTGGGTTGTCACCTAATTGGGCCGTTAACGCTCAGAGGCTGTTCCCAAATAGGAAACAAAAAGGGCCGACTCATCATTACTGACGATGTAGTGAGTGGAAGGGGAAGTGGTTCAGGTGGCTTGCCAAGAACCGGCAAAAATCTCTCTCCGAGAGGGCTCGTTGAGATGGGGTGTGCCAGAGATCGGCGCCAAAGGATCGAATCCCCTTTCTCAGGGGGACGGGTGATAAATGGCATCTGGCCGAAGGTGCAGTCCCGAAAATTAGGACCGAGAAAGACAAACATCACAGACAGGAAGATAAGAAAAAAAACATGGAAAAAGAGGCTCGGAGCATTGGAAATCACTTTTTCGGAGGGAAGAAAGAAACGCATATACTAGGAGTAGCCAAGTGGAAAAGTAGAGTCAGATTTGGGCGTCCAGTATGGGAAGGGTCAGGACATCAAAGGGTGGGAAAGAATACTGAATGGCAAAAGCAGGGTGCGTGCACAACCAATAGATGGTTTTGTTATCTGCCCCTTCAAAAGCTTTCGAGGCAATGAGCGCGTTGGCGGGAAGAGATGGCAGGGGGGGAAAGCGCCGTTTGAAGGTTTGTCAAAAAACCCAACGCAAAGAAAGACGAAGCAGCAAGATTGAGAAAGTGCGCTTAACTCATTCTTGAAAGATGGCCTGTGCGGGACTGAAACATTAGGGGCGTCCTTAGATCAGGGAAGAAAGTCACCACTGTTGAAAGAATTGGGGGGAGAGACCCGGGAAAGAGGTGACTTGAAAAAGGGGGGGGGCAACCTAAGAAGAAGTCTGTTTCCAGAGTGAGGTTTCAAAAGAATCTCTTGGCTGTGCAACTTTAGATTGATCCGGGACTAGAGGGGAACTCACAACAGTCGCGTTCCGAATAGTTTGTGAACGCAAGGGGAAGGGGGGGAGAGGAGACACCACGACGCTCGAGCCGATTTTCCTGGCCTGAAACGGAGGCCATCTTTTCGACGCAGGGCGCATGTGGACAAAAAGGAAGTAACTCGTAACAATGCGGGGAACGCGGAGTCCAGTTTCAAGTGCCAACTGGGGGAAAGAAAAGAAACCTCGCGCCTTTTGCTGGAATTGCGATCCCCCCTCCCAATCGTAAGGGTGGGAAGGCGAGGAAATATTCTGGGGCCGGCGGCCGCTATTCAAGGGAGGTGGTGGGAAAAAGCGAGGAAGACGCACGGGTATCTAATTTAGAGGAAAGACTGGGAAAGGAAATATAGGGGTCAGGGGAAAGTAAGGGACTACGCATCTGCATTGGGGAAGGGGGGAGCACCGAGGTCGGAATCAGTGCTCAGATCTCTCTAAAAACCTCATTTACAGGCAACTTTAATAGCCGTGATAGAAGAAAGAAAAAAACGGGAAATGGGTTGCGGAGTGTCTCTTTTGAAACTTCTTCCTTGATAGAAACAGAGTGGTACTTTAACGAAAGAGCAGAAAAATTACAACTGTGCTCAACACAAGCGGGGGAGGCATTGAGCAAGTACTCTGGTAGTGGGGTCTATTCCTTATAAAAAGATGACCGCCGGGGGGGCAAGGGTTAAAGGGGTGGGATCGTGGGAGGGGTTTCCGGAGGACACAACCTTCAGCTGAAGGGCCGAATCAATTAGAAAGGGAATCAGCCACAACAACTATTATTAGAATAGATAGACAAAAAGCTTGGAATTTATTCGCCGCGAAGCTGAAGTGTTTTTCAAGTCGGGAACTCCGACTCGCGCCCAAATGACAAGGGGGCAAGGCGAGGGGGGAAGTGGGATCGGAATAATTGTGGAAACCTCTACTAAAAAGAGGTAAATAAGATGCCCAACATTCTGGGGACCAAGGTAAAGTTTCAAGGGGCGCCGCGTGAGGGCACCGCGGAACAAGTGATCACCAGACAAAAACCGAGTTGTCGCCACCCCTTCCATTTGGTTCGGAGGAAATAGTCGATCCAAGGACAAGAAAACGGTGTGCGCCGAGCGTAAGAGCATCGAACCAGAGGGACCAGGCATCAATGCCGAGAGGCGAGTCCGCTAGAGCCCCCGATAAGAAAAAATTCAGCGCGATGGCAACTCGACATTAGAGTCAAAGGAGGAGGAGGGAACGAAGGAGGGCCAAAAAAGCCTAAATAGAATAGCGGCGAAAAGGAAGGGCGCCCTGACACTTAGAAATGGGCGGGGGAGGGACAAATCCCAATAATCAGCGCATAATGTATTCGACTTTACAAAAATGCAGCAAACTGGACTCAAAAAGTTTCCCGCATGGTGGAAGAGTTCCTTGTGAGCTTTGGTTCCCGCGCTAAAAAAATTAGACTTTGAGGGGCAGGCAAATTAATGGCTATTTCGCAAAGTAATGTGAAAAGCGGTCGAACACACCTAGGGGGATGACAAAGCAAGAAAAGGGCGGAATCTAAAAAAAACCTGAGTAATATAAATTGCCGCAAGGAGGAAAATCTATTTCATATGGAAAAGTTAGGGAGGATTTGCAGGTTTTCAGTGGCACATCGAGGCTATACTCGGGGAAGCTTCAAGACAAGGGGGGGGGAAATTAATTCTGTAAATTGTATAAGACAATCACATAGCCGCAAGGAGCAGACTTCAGATGCGAAAAGCGAAAAGAGGGCTAAAAACAATCGTTATGAGTAGTCAGGGGGTAAGGGCGACCGTGAAACCTCAAAAACGATCCCCGAGACGAAGACAAACGCGATCGCAAGAGGGGGGGGAACTCGCAGGTGCCAGAGAAAACACAAGCCATTGTCTCAGGGTGATGTCCCAAAAGATGTGGGGGGGGGAAACACAACAAAAAAAAACAAAAAGAGAAAAAGAAATACTACTTCCGGAAGCCCACCGAAAGGTCCTCTCAAAGAATCAGGGCATGGAAGGTCAAGTGAACGTAGAGGATTAAGATAGTTTCTTGAAAGGGGGAATTTTGTGGGGGACTATGCCTACCTTGGTAAGTTGAGACGATAAAAGGAGTTCGGGGGGGATGTGGTCTTTCGCAAGGAGGGATGGAAGCATAAGCCGGGCCATGATGAGGCAATTCAGGACTTGTCCTCAATTTTTGGGGGTCTATCGGGTGGAAGTCATCTTCAAAAAATCTCCAAAAAAGGGCAAAGAAAATGGAGGAAAAGGGAGTGTCTTGGCAAACAACAACCTAAGTCCGTCAGAAAAGAATCGAATTTTATAGGAAGGGGGGGAGGAAAAGTCTCTTTTCTCCCTAGTCGCCCAAACAGCAAGACGGAGGAAACGGGAAAATTAGTAAATGGTTGTCACAGAGTTGGAGGCGGAGGGACAAACGTCAAAACAACACTGCCCTCCGATCATAGTGGAGCGACTCTTCGAAGGGTTGTCGCTGTGTTGGGAAACGGGGTTCTCCGATCCAGGGAAGGGGAACGGGAAAAAACCCATCGCTGCGTAAGGGCGCAAAATAATCTAATTGGAAGCCTAATTAATACAAGCTGGCTTCATGATCACAAGCCGTCAACGCGTTGAAAGAAAAGAAATGAAAAATGTTTGGAAGATAAGGGACGGAAGGGAGCGAAGCATATCTCGACAAGGACATGGACAATCGTTTTGGACTACCAAAAGGAAAAGAAAAGACATCGGGAAAATTCAAAGACCCGAAAAGGGGATGCACCGGGAAAAGAAAGCGCTGGCACAGGAGGGGCGCCAAATTGGTTTCTTTTCGCTGTTCTTTGAGACTATGTTTTAACGGTCTGACAAAAAGAATGTATGAAGGAGAGAGAGGCAGGTGTTAAAGTGGCCCGAGAAAAAGGGGAGGGGGTGGGAACGGAATTTTTCTCGAGAAAGGAAAAAAACACATCTCAAAGGTCGGGTCATTGAAAAGGACAACATCGAAAAGGTAGGCATCAAGAAAACGACATCAGGGAGTGAATATTTATGATTGTAAGGAAGCGCCCCGTTTTTTTAGGATTCATTGGAATAAGCGAAGAGTAACTCTTCCTGGAAAGGAGAAGGAAACTTTTTCAAAGAAAAGGGACAATTCAGAGGGCGTAAAAAACGTACGAAATTCTTCTTACCCTTGTCGTGGGGGAGAAGGAAAGATTCCTCGGTGGCAGGGGGCAGCAGGAAGAAGAAAAAGAGGCATCGCGGGTAATTTCAAGGAGGAGGATCGAAGATCGGTTTATATTCATTTTGGCGCTCTCTATCGACCTAAAAATCTCGAAAAGGAAAAAATAGAATCGCTTCCGCAGAAGGAAGGCAAGAAAACATCCAATCAGAGAAAAAAACATTGGAGGCAAGGGGCAAGGTGAGCGCGCGGGTATTCAAAGTATTTTAAAGGATCCCAGATATCGGAAAGTGAGGTTTCCGCGAAGGGAAAAGATGCGGCGCTCCATCCATAAACAACTTTTTTGGGAAGCAAAGTTAGAGAAGATAGGTATTCAGTGAAGCTGGAAAGGCGAACTTGTTGCGCGGGGTTATGATCGTTTGGTACAAGGATCACTAGGGACTCAAACTTTTAGGGAGAAGATCAGGAATTATAAGCGGGTGGTGGCGGGAGAGAGACTTGCCAAAGGGGAGGAATCGTTTTTTTCGAGAAAATCCCGTTCACAATGGTTTTAAATGCAGGGTCGACTAATGATAAGAACAACTTTTAAAAAAAAAATGGCGGGAAGCTGGTTCGGGAGGGCGAGAGTCCGAAAGCGGGCGTGAGAGGAAGGAACTCTCTCTTGTTGGGGCGATATAAACGAGTGATGGTAGGAATGTTAATGTACTCTGGAAAGCTAAAGAGGGAAGGGGCAAAAGTTCTATCACGGCGATCAGGTTTTTTCGGAGGCGGAAAAGTTTGTAATAATAAGGCCCAGGATCAGGGGGCGAGTGTATCCAACCTCCGTAAATGAGGAAAAGTGATCGGGTGGAAAGGAAAGGGGTAAAAAAAAAAGATTCGAGCGGCCATTCGCGTCTTCTAAGGATTTTCACCAATTCGGGTCAGGGAGGCAGAGAGGCGGACTTCTGCTTCGAGAAACAAAGAGGAACAGGCGGGATGGGAACTAAAACAAATGAGCTGGACTCATGTTCGTTCAGAGGCAGAGAAGTCTGGATGATGTATCTCCCGGGGGATTCCTTTAGAGGTATGAGAAGACGCGTCGTGGACCGGAAAGAGAAGACAAAGGGGTCTGTGCCGGCATACTCCGATGGACCCGATTAAAACGTCTGAGCTGAACTGGTGTTATCCCGAACATCCAATTACCGAAGGGATGACGCAGCGGGGGTGGAAGAGGGGAAAAGAAACTTAGAGTTTAAGAAAAGGGTACAATAAATAATGTCATAAGTGGGAAGGGGGGTAGTGCAACGCTTTTTCTTTTCATTGCAATAACTCATTCATTAGGATTTCTCTAAAAAAAAATACAGGTTGGCGGAAATCGCCGAATCCTGCACGCCATAAAGGCGGTGGTTGGGTGAGGGAATGGCTCTCATTTTGAAGCGCTCGCTTTCTAGCCGGGGGGTAAAAAGGGTTGGGGCCAGGGGGGGGCAAACCTAACTCCCAACCTCTACGTTTTAAGAAGACCGGCTGGGTTATGAGAGGTTTATCCACGGTTCTTCCGGTCTCTGAGAAGGTCGCAATTGCGAAGGGGTCATGGGTTGGGAGAATGCATGAGGATCTGAAGACCTGCCGCCACCGCAGCCGAGCAATATTAAAAAGCGATGGCACACCGAGACCCCATGAAAAAAAAAAAAATTGGGGGTGGAAAACAATGTGGGAAAAAAAAAAAAACAAAGGCAAACGCTGCCACCCATACCGCAATCTGGATAGGTTAGGTGGAAAAACAAAAGCGAATAATTTGGTCAGGCTGGCTCTTCAAACTGGACGACGTTTTCAAGAGACCTGAAAAATCAAGGTCAACAGGATAAGTGAAAAGTAGAAAAAAATGGGGATTCAGGACCTCGCCCGCATACAAAGTAGCGGGGAGTCCGCCGCAGAGTAACCAAAGAAAAAGTCTAGATTTACCAACTCCACGGGAAACGTGGCTTACCGGGAATGTGCCGGCGAAGAACCACAAGAGGGGCATAGAGAAAGAGGGACAGAAGAAAAAGAGGGGTCCACCTAGTAAAAACAATTCGGAAAAGTAATCCGAAGTGAGGACGACGGATAACAATAGAAAAGAAAAGCAGAAAAGGGGGAGGACAGGTTTCTGGAATAGATCAGCAGTCGTAAGACCAAACCAGGCCCTAACCATAGTCAGAACAGATTACCAAGGAGGAAGCGGCACGCTGGCGGCAAAGAAATAAAGGTCAAAGGCAGGAAAAGGTGGGCTTAGGAGTCAGTGGTTGTGAGGAGGAAAGACAGAGACCAAAACTCCCACCATATGGGGCTTAGAGCAGAAAAATTATCTCGCCGAGTAAGGGGAAGAGACCGACAAAAACAACGGGAGGAGAAAAGTATAGAAGTACGGAGGCTATGAAATTCCCGAGATAGGCCTTCGAAGCGAACACAAATCATTGTGGAAATGCATGCGGGAAGATTGCTCTGGGAAAGGGTATCTATCCCCTAAAAAGAAAGAAGGGGGGGGCCGGAAGTGGACCGTTGCATTCGCCGCCGAGTGCCAGCGCGGCTGTTGCAGGGGTCGACGATGGTTAGGCAGGGTGGGTAGTAGAAAAGGGGGTATATCGGAATCTAGGAAAGAAACGACGTGGACGGCTTAGCCATGGCGCGTTCTATTTCAAAAATCAGAGGGTTCCTCACCTTCGACCATCAATGGACTGTTTTGGGGAAAAGACGTTTTCCCAGGCAGTAGACTGGGGGACGGCCTCTTTGGGGAGGGGAAAAAGGAAGTCGCGAAAAACTGCGGTCAGCAAAAGGGACGGGGGTAAAAATATGTATCTTGGGGGCTGGGTTGAATCGCCGGCTGATTTTTCGAGGGAAGCTTCGAAGTTGTTGAGGGCTTAGGTAAGAATTTCCGGGTGAAGGAGATGTGACCCGTGGGTCAAGTCTTCTGGCAAACGTTAAAATGGCGCTCAGGTTTTGGAGGCAAGCTGACAGCCTGCTTAATTCTGGTAAAACCTCTAGATTGCTCGGGTAGGGGTTCCAGGGTAGTGGAATGGGGGGGTGGCGGGACTGGCAGCAGCCGGTGAGCGCGTACAACGCTTCGCAAAGTCTTGGGAGGGGGTGGGCGGCAGTCGTAGACGACTGAAGGAGGAAAGCACAGCCAACATACAAACGGACGCCAATTGCGAAAATTCAAAATAGTAAGAACAGTGGGGAGTGCAACCTCGAATAAAACCCTGACGGAACCGCACACAGGAAGAGGACAATGGGTCAGGGGGGGCGGGGGGGGGCAAAAAGTCGTACCCCTTTTACCACGAATCAAAACGGGCGAGGAACCAAGGTGGCCCCACGTACGCCCACAAGAAAGCCTATGGAGTGCAAGATTTCGTATGCGAAAAACAGGGAGGGGGAGGTGGGTAGCAGCCGATTGGAAGCTTTCCCTGAACACGGTAAGGGCGAAAGGGGGGTTCGCATAGATTCATCTTTATCGCTTAACTTGTCTACGAGACGTCTAAGGGGGGAATTCTCAAAGCCGCTGAAATAGGCAGAATTGCTTGTATAGTCTCACGGGAATCGCAGAAGAGGGACTCTGGATCAAAAAGAGGAGTATGGGAAGAGACAGCCAGATGGGGGGCTTCGCTATCACGAAACAAGCGCTTCAAAAAATTATGAACAGACTCCCATCTTCACAATGAAGAAAGAGAGGCCGTGGAAATAGGAGGAAGAGGATCGCTGGTGGGATTCTTGCCACGTACGTGGACAATCTCATAGGAAGGGTGAAAAGCCTACGGCCGCCTGAACGCTGGGGAAATAATAGACAGAAAAGACTCGCCAATGCCCTCGAAGTTTGGGGCTCTTGGCTTCAGAAGGGGGCTAAGGAAAGTGGAAATTCCGCGAAAATGGAAAAGGGGAGGCACAGTCGCACTGGACGGGAGACTTTCTTATCAAACAAAAAAGTGGACCCTGTTAAACCAAAGGAAGACCGGGGGGGGAAAAAGAGAGAGGGGGATGCCTGCGCGCCACGTTTACCAACTTAAGTTAGCGGTTCCCTATTCAGGCTAAGCATCCTCCAACCCTCCAGACGCAAAATCGCGAAGTGGCCGTGAGACGGAAGAGAAAGCGTGCAAACGCCGCGACCCGGAACATACGAAAAAACGCACACGTGTTGGGGTTGGATTCGATCCCGCGAAGGCGTAGTGAGACACACGCACCAAAGGTCGCGGGGTCGGGAGGGAAAGGTGAGAGAAAATAAGCGTCCACTTTGAAAGCAATTCCTAATATCCACCAACTCTTAATTAGCGGTCGTTAAGAAGGGTGGCTCGCCGACTTTATTAAAGAAAAAAAAAAAGAGAAAAAGACGAAGAAAAGTAGAGGGGGGAAAGAGAACTAAACTAGCTCGCATGGCTGACCCACATGTTGAAAGGACTGGATTAAAGGGGCAGCAGGAAGGGGAAGGGGGTGATAACGGAGAGGAAAAAAAATCCGCACCTATCAGCGGGGGCGATCCGAAAATTGAAAGAAAATTCATCACCGGTGCCCTAAGGAATAGCCAATGTCCCGTCGATGGATTGTGTTTCTTTACTTAACGACCTGGAGGAAGCGATGCCGCTCGGACTGGGAGGGAAAAGTTGGGAAGGGAGGGAGGAGAGGGAGCGCGAAACCAACGACCGCATAAAGTCTATAAACGAGCTCAAGAGCCGGGGGGGGGGGATACCCTCGCGCCTCTCTTTCCTTCTGACATTAAAGCAAAGCGGATTCAGTACAATCTTTAACAACGTTTTGGAAAAAAGAAAGGCGTATCTCTGTGCGTGGGAAACTACTTAAGTCGGAAAACGGGTGAAGTGGGACGCCTGCACCTGACTCCGTTAAGCAAGGCCTGCTGATTCCAACAGAATAAAGGGGGAGACCAAACACGGGCGCGGAATGTTGAAATCAGAACAAAGAAAGTGGTCGGGGCGCCGTGGCCTCGTTCCTGTTACGAGGGTGGTAATTAGTTAAACGAAGGAGATTTGGGGTTAGAGAAAAAAACAAGAGAAAAAAAAAAGGGCCTGAACCAAGCAGAAAGGCAAAAGACGGGAGGAGCAGGCCCTATCCCGCTTCGATTCCAATATACAGTACTTTTGGAAGACGGGCAACATAGGGAGGCCATCGGAAAAGAGGAAAAGAAAGGCCGTCAGTTGCTTCGCCTTGACGCAGAAGGCCGCATCACGGGTAACGGGAGCAGGCCGGGGGGATGGGTGCCTGTACTTTCCAAACATGACTTTATCGCCTGATCCATTAGGTGTTGAAGAGGAAAGGAGAGCCAGGGAGAGGAGGAGAGGAGCAAACAACTTATGAATTTCTGATGAAGAGAGAGAGGGGGGAACAGTAGGTGATGCCTTTTTTTTGTCCTCCAGATTAGGAAGTGCGTATCCGATGCTGAGGCCAAAAGGAGAGACCAAAGGCGCCAAGTGGGGTTCCAGTTCACCATAAATCGAAAAGGGGTAAAGCGGGAAAAAAAGTCCCCGCACTAGTCTTCACGTCCTATCTAGGGCCCGGGTGTTGTTGTTTTCGGTGAAGGCTCGGGGAACCGAACTTCGCATACTGCGAACAACCATTTTTTAAGTTTTGGGAAATTCTTCAAGCTTTTTAAAGTGGTAAAAAGGGGAGCCGCCCGTTCCAGAATAAAGAGGACGCAGGGCGGGGCAGGCGGATAGGACAGAAGATGGTTCAGGGGCTTAGGGCTTTTGGCCTAAGCAACGGAACGCTATCTAGCGGAGGCGTTGGATGTTTTTGTTCCAGATGGCGTCCAAAGACGGGCAAATCCCACTCGCAAGGCGGAAGCGGAATATTAAAAGAAGCTGAACGAGGGTCCTGCCTCCAGGAAAGTACTCCGCTAACTAAAAAACTGACGACGTGATAGCCGCGACGAAGCATTGCCTCCAACTGTTGTTAGGGGGACTCAAGAAACGAATCGGGAATCCCTCTACGTGACAAGTTGACCGGAGTCCACTAGGGTCAAGACGTCCAACTGTGACGTGTATCCGTGCCGAGCTCTTTCAAATCAAACCCAGTCAGGGTCTGGCATCAAAAAAAGAGGGAAGGGAGGGTTGTTATCGGGGGAATGCACCGCGTTTCGATTCGCTTGGAGAGTGGTTCCCCGCGATAATCATCGAGTGTGTTTAACGTGGCCGCCCAACTCAAAGAGTAAAGGAACTCTTGGAAGGGAAAGCATGTATGATCTTTGCCCTGTTGCGAAGCTTTTGGCGATTACCATTGTACAAAAGGCCAAGAGTGGATTTGAATCACAAGGACCTCTTGGAACATGGGGAAACATAGCCAAATGAGGGGGTCAATAGGGGAGAGAGGGGGGAAAGAATCTGGGTCGGGCCCGGTAAACTGACTAGACTTGTCGAAGGACGCTCGCGTTAGGGCGGAGTTTGGAAGCTAGGGTGTAAACGCCACCGGACGGCGCGACGAAGAAGGACAATTTGCCGGCCGAAAAAAAGGGAAACGCCATCGTTAGCAAAGGCGTATTTGAAAAGGGGCGGAAAGGCAACGGGCTTGATGAAATTCACGTGGGGTGAAAGCGAAAGAACAATTCGCGGGAGTGAGAGATGAAGGATCCCCACGCCCGGCTACGGGAGATCGGGGAAACTGGGGGCTGCGGCCCAATGATTCGATATGGCAACAGGCGTCCACGCCTAAGGAATCTAATGGGCAGAGAGGGAGAGGCAGGGGAGAAGGGGGGAACGATGTACTGGTAATCTTAAGAGGACAGAGCAGCTCGCCATTTTGCCTGGAGCCATCAAGCAGCGATTCGACGACGCGGAAAAAAGAGGCGAGGGGAATGGGATCGGAAGTGTATCCGAAAGAACATGGATTGGAGAAATGCGCTTTGTCAACCTGTTTCCGTTTAAAACTCTGTAGCCTGAAAAATGGTTCCCGGTGCCAAAAAGAAAGGATGACGGGGAAGATTGTAGTCTAAAAGAGGGCGAACAACTCACTACTTACACCCGCGGGGGGGACATTGAATTTTGTAGCGGAAGAATTTTGAACTGAAGAGTCAACAAAAATTCCACTTCTGCTGCCTCAATTCAGCATTGAAAG